>Ga0315548_1000945_pt1 | contig 25616 bp, 21 predicted proteins | sample SalMarSW160110MG_2_FD_202540 | JGI IMG/M metagenome (GOLD analysis project Ga0315548, IMG submission 202540) | Salt marsh sediment microbial communities from the Plum Island Ecosystem LTER, Massachusetts, United States - Salt Marsh Sediment SW1601-110 ... | reverse complement strand
TATGGCCGCGGTTGAACCTGTCTTCCATCTTTGTTGACATAGCTTCTCCATGAGATGTCGATGGCAGGTACCTGTTTGTAACCAGTACCTTCGGAAGCTGATATAAATGACTGGTTATTGAGCCGCCCATACAGTCCGCCTGCGTCGGAGGATACTTGTGATTATCATCGAAATACATCTCTAACGCGAGGCCTATTTGACGAAGCTCTGTATTAACGGCGACAATTTTGGCCTGTTCCCTTGCACGTGACATCGCCGGCATTAGTATTCCCATCAAAAGCCCTATGGTGGAAATAACAACTAATAATTCAATTAGAGTAAAACCTTTCTTCACTGCACCCCACTTGGTTCAAAAATGAACCCAAAAACAAATTTTAATATCCTGATATGAGGATATTAAACAGACTAACAAAAGTTAAGACGGTTTTGTACCAGAAGCTTTTTAATCGCAGTCGCAAAGCCCGGGAGCACATCCAAGCCAGTTTGCAGCCATTTCAGCAAAATCTATAAAATCCACTTTGAAATCTGCATTGATATCACCGGGTAGGTTTCCTCGCTTATGCCCGCGGTCGGTTAATACTAAGCCGTTTCCGTCGTAATCCACTACCCAGAGCCGGTAGCCGTCTTTGCAGACCATATACCCGGAACTTTCCTGGTCAAAAATTGCGATGACATCAATCTGGCCCGTCGGGCAGTCATATCTTGTGAAACCATCACCAATACCGAGTTTCACGGGGAATGTTCGGCCAGTGCTATCCATTATTGTGATGGTCCCATCAGGGGTCCAATTGCCGGGGTTGATGATATTGACATCGTTAACCCGCACTAATCTCGCCTGATAGTATTCGCAGCCGGTCAGTCTGGTTTGGTCGAAGATATACTGGTCTCCGTCGTCTTTTACCATATCGAGGGTGATGGCTTCCGGTTGGGGCAGGCCGGCGGCAGGTTCGAGCAATTCGACTTCAAAGTCGAGTGCCGGGAGAGTTTCGTGCTGCTCGTTGACGTTAATCTTACCCTTGTAGAATTTGTACCAGCCGGTAACTTTTACCCCGTCGCCGGCGGCAAATGTGTAGCCTGTGTTCGGGTCCCGGTTTATACGACACAACTCAGAAAGCAGTTGCTCATCGGTATAGCTTCCCGATTGGCCGCCAACCTTGGCGTAATACTGTCCCAGATACACGGCAGTGCCGGCGTGGTCATTGCCTTCGCCCTGGATGTAAATCTGCCACTCACCTCCCATATATCCCGTTCCAGGTGTGGGATTGAGCATTTCCTCAGGATTATTGAGAACAATACCGGTGATGATGACTTTATCCGTAGCGTTATATGTTCCGACGCCATCAGCATCGACCGCCTGGAGCTCCCAATGGGTCACCTCAGCAACGGTGGTACCCTTTGTTGCGGCAACAAGTGTCAAAGCCAGAATTCCCACTAAGACAATTGTTCTATTCATAACTAAGTCCTCCAAAAAAAGTTGATAATTTATTGTTGACTTTGCGCATAAAAATATAAAATTCGTGCTACCAAGTCAAGAAAAATTTGATTGAAAATGGTAAAAATTTTTGATATTTTATTTTTGCCCTGTTAGAAATAATTTTTCTAACGTGGTAAGGTTTACCCGCCGTAGGCGGGTTAAAAACCCTACTTGAGCTTTCTAACGGGGTTTATTGTTAAAATTGCTGTTTTTCAGGGGATTATATGGCATCGTCTCAAGAAGTTCTTGTCATAGATTTAAATGAAATGGCTGAGTATCAAAGGCTTTTGGAAGGCCAGCCACAAACCTGCGGGATGCGCTCGGGCAGGGTGTATTTGCAGCCGGGTCAGGCCTGTGGCCAGCATAGCACCGAGCAAAAAGAGGAAATGCTTATTTTCCTCTCCGGCCGGGGCAAGCTGCTAATTGGAGAAAAAGAGTCCTTTCAGGTCGGCCAGGGCAAAGTTTCCTATATTCCGCCGCATACGCATCACGACGTAAAAAACACTGGCAATGAGCCGCTTATTTACATTTATTGTGTTGTTCCTGTAAGTGGCGGAGTAGAACAATAAAAATTGCACCAAATTACCTAAAATAGCCGAAAACGGCACTTAAAGGGCCTAAAATGGGCAATTTAGAGGGATTTGAACAAGAAATTGTAAAAATTTGTAAAAAAACGGAAAAAATTCAAAAAAATGCTTGCAAAAGTTATGGAGGGCGGTATAATTAGTAGTATTGAGAAGTGTTGTACTTTTCTTCTTATATCTTGGTTAAAGTGAGGCAGTAATTTAATAGCTTTGCAATATATTTGTAAGCTGTCTCACAAAGGCTGGAGTTTTAAGACTTCAGCCTTTTTTATTTGATTAGCTCATCTCTTATTTCTCCGGCTCTTGTCCGCCTCTGTCTGGTGTGGTTAGAATCGTCTTAGATTCAGATTTGTAGTACGCTGGTATCATAAAACAGAGCAAAAAAATGAAAGAATTCCGAAATTAAGTGGAACACAAGGTCATTTTTGCGCATCTTGTAAGTGGACAGAGAAATAATAATAACGAACGTGCGTGTGTTGACCGATATTATTGATTTATGAACGTACTTTTGCGATTGGACCGTTAGAAAGGTTGGCCTAAAAGAGCTCTGAAAGAGGCGGAATCGAGCTTATGACGTAAACGCTCCAGCACCTGTGTGGTCACAGCAGATGAGACATTATAAAGATTATTGAAAAATCATCATTGACAAAGGCGAACAGAAAGGTTATAATTTTGCTAAAATTATAGAGTTGTCAAAAAAGTAATGAAAATATACAGAAGGAGATTCATTATGAATAGGCGAAGAGGATTTACATTGATAGAGTTGTTGGTGGTTATTGCTGTTATAGCGATACTAATGGCCGTACTAATGCCTGCATTAAAGCGGGCAAGGGAGCAGGGCAAGCGTGCTGTATGTCTTAACAATCTGAAGCAATTGGTTCTGGCGTGGGTTATGTATGCAGATGCTAACGATGACAGGATTGTTAACGGAGCGCCACTCGGTGATCCGGGTATGGCTAATATCCCCCCTGGTATTGATCCCGATCATATAGACACCATTAATAGCCCGGCGACGTGGTGGGAGACTCCTTGGGTAGGAAATGCCCTCGATTGCACTACTATAAAATGTCAAACAGAGGCGATTAAAGCCGGAGCAATGTGGTCCTATTGTAAGAATTTGAAGCTTTATCGTTGTCCAACCGGTAAGCGCGACGAAATGTTGCACTATGCGATAATGGACGGTATGAATGGTTTTACCTCAACCAGGGGCAGTGTAAAGGGAAAGCCGGGTGTTTGGATTAAAAAAACAACGGAGATTCATAGCCCGCCACCGGCAAAAAGAATGGTTTTTATAGATGAAGGCTTTCTATCAGACGATAGCTTTGCCGTTTATTATGCGGAAGAAAGATGGTTTGACAACGCACCATCGAGACACGGTGGCGGAGTGACCCTGAGTTTTGCAGATGGCCACAGTGAGTACACTAAGTGGAAAGGTGCGTGGACAAAAGTGTTCGGAGAGGCATATGAGTATTCATCAATTGTGGATAAGCTGGTGCCGGGTGACGATATTGATATGACGCCTGAGATTGTAGGTGGTCCAACGAAGCATGTGGAGGTGACCTGTGATGATTTTGATGATTTGTACTATATTCAGAAGGGTTGCTGGGGAGGGTTGTCTCCAGATTATCCACCTTCAGATTTAGGTTGCCCTCGCTGATGATAGGTTTTTTTCGCTTGGTGATTTTATTCAGGTAGGCGGCTGAGTAGAGTGTTTTGGATTTCGGGCGGATATGAGGTCCGCCTTTTTTATTGGTTTGCAAGCTGGGACAGAGCATTCTTTACCCCGTTATAAAGAAAGCTCCGTCCTTTGGGCGGGGTAAGCAATACATAGCGATGCTTGGGTTGACCAACCATGGGCGGATTAAAAGCCAGCCTGAGCTTTCTCCGCAAGGAGTCCATAGGACTAACGGGGTTTGCTATGGGCATAATATTTTTTTGTATTTGTCAGCTCTTGTAATTTCAGGGCATAAAAGGATTTTTAATCGTGCGGCTTGGCGTTTATTAGTGCGGCTAAAAGGATATGTCTTAATCTGTCAACACTGAGCTTGTTAAGGTAATCTTCGGTAAAATCCAGCTTAAATCGTCCTCTGAAATTCTTAATACGCCTGGTAAGTTCGTTCCTGCCTAAAGCAGCGATTGAGGTTGCCGTCTGTTCAAAATATTGTCTCGGAGTCATTATCTCGACCCTTGAAAGCTGTTATCAAAAGCTGGGTTTTCAATACCAGTATCGTCCGTTGCGTTGGACCGCTTCTGTGGGAAATTCTGTATCGCGGTAAAAACGCCTAAAGCAGTTTATTATTGGCCTAAAATTTTTTTGTCATTTCTCTGTGTGTCTGATAATGTTTGGTTATGGAAACAGAAAGGCTGAATTACTATTTGCCTGCTGAGCTGATTGCTCAGAGACCTCTTTCCGTTAGAAGCGATTCACGGCTGCTGGTTTTCAATCGTTTAAGCGGCGAGATTATCGACAGCCGATTTAGCCGACTCGGTGATTTTTTATTTCCTGGTGATTGCCTGGTTCTAAATGATGCAAAAGTTTTACCTGCCCGCTTTTTCGCACGGCGCTGCAGCGGTGGCAAGCTTGAGGGATTGTTTCTGGCTGGAAGCGCCGCTGGTGTTTGGGAAGTGATACTAAAAGGAGCTCGTAAAGTAAAACCCGGCGAGAAGCTGTACCTGACGGACAAACAAAAACAGAATTTTTGCAAAGTGGAGGTACTCGAAAGGCTCAATGGGGGTAAATGCCGGCTGAAGGTAGATGTTGATGGTGATGCAGAAACTATCCTTGATGAAATTGGTTTTCCACCCTTACCGCCATATATCAAGCGGAATGATGACCCTGATGTTGCTGCTGTAGATAAACTGAGATATCAAACTGTTTACGCTCGCGAACTTGGTGCCGTTGCAGCACCCACAGCCGGGCTGCATTTTACAGACCAGCTAATCCAACAATTAAAACAGGCCGGTATTTGCTTTGCATATTTGACCTTGCACGTAGGAGAAGGAACGTTTAAGCCGATAAGAACTGAAAATCTTGAAGGCCACCAAATGCATCAGGAACGGTTCAGCATCGACAAAGAAAATGCCCGGATAATAAATGCAGCGAAAAATAAGGGCAGCCGGATAATTGCTGTGGGTACAACCTCAGCACGAACTCTCGAAACGATTACGACCGGCTCACAGGTCAAAACTGCCACTGGTGTAACAAGTCTATTTATTAAACCCAGCTATAAATTTAAGATTGTCGATGCGATGATAACGAATTTTCATCTGCCCAAATCGACCTTGCTTGCATTGGTAGCTGCCTTTGCCGGGTTGGAGAACATATTGGTTGCATATCGACACGCCATTGAACAGCGATACCGTTTTTATTCGTACGGTGATGCAATGCTGATAACCTGAGGGGGCTATTGTACATCTGGCTAAGCATTTAAAGTGGCTTGCTATTTGTGGGTACTTTTAGTATTTTGCGGTAATGAGTATCGCAGGTTTACAAGTTGGCAGAGGTGGCAGAAAGATTTTATCTGCTATCCGCTGGTTTTACGGCCTTTTGGCTATTCGTGCTTACAGCGTTATCATGTTCGGTGCCTTATTTTGTACGCTGGCGGTAAAATTCTTTCATTCCTGGCGTACAGGCCTGTTAAATGAGTATTTTGAGTGGGTTCTTGCCGATGTCTCTGTGCTATTAGGGATTGAGGTTATTTTGGCAATCATTTGTTTTCGGTGGCCCCGAAAATGGGTGATACGGACTGTTACATTTGCAGCGGCTCTTGTTTGCGCCTGGTCTGTTATCAATGCCGGTTGGCTGGTAAGAACAGGAACACAAATTTTGCCATCGGTGCTTTTGCCGTTATTTCGTTCACCGTTGAATGCGTTTTGCCTCATTGGGGTTAACCTGATAAAAATGCCAAAAGCAGCTTTTGCTTTGCTTGGGCCCAGCGCTATTGCTCTTGCCTTTTTCTTCTGCGTTTTGGTAAGGCCTGAGAAGCCCGATTACAATAGCAGACGTTTTATTAAAAAGGTTATTATTTCAGTCATCATAGTCATCAGCACATCTGTGGCCCGCGGGGCGATAGTCAGACATGGGTCACCGGAAATAGCTTCGGTAGGGCTTCGCTATAACAGCCAGTTAAGAGCTATAGCAAGTTTGGTTTTATCTGATTACAGGCAGATGCCGAATTCCAGGCGAAAGATACCCTGCTTTGATGAGATAAAGATTGGGCTGAAACCGCAGCAGGTAAACCCCGTTAGAAATAATATCGGTAAATCGCCAGATACATCTTCGCTGCAGACTTCTAACGGGGTAAACCACAATGTGGTTATAGTTGTTCTTGAGGGGGTTCAGTACAACTACACTTCGCTCGCAGACAAGCAGAACGACTTAACGCCCTTTCTTGCAGCTTTGGCAGAGCAGGGTGTTGAATTTGCGAACGCCCGCTCAACAGTGGCGCATACCACGAAGGCGTTGTTTACACTTTTGACAGGGCGGTTTCCCTCGGCGTCCCAGGACCTCGCCGAGACAGTCCCTGCTGTGAAGTGCTATGCAAGCATTGCTACGATTCTTAAAGAACAGTTGAATTTTCGAACGGCATTTTTTCAATCAGCCAAGGGTAATTTTGAATCTCGGCCCTCGCTGGTCTATAATCTTGGTTTTGATAAATTCTGGACAAGAGAGGACCTGGGTGACCCTAACAGCTTTCTGGGCTATCTGGCCTGCGATGAATTTTCAATGTTGAAGCCGATTGCCGAATGGATAAAAGCTGATGAAAAGCCGTTTTTACTGACGATTATGTGCTCTGTAACCCACGACCCTTATGAGGTCCCCCAGTGGTTTGCTGAGCCGGACAAGGAGCCGGTGGATAGGTATCGGCAGACGATTTCCTATACAGATAGATTTTTGGCTGCGCTGGATGAAGAACTTGGTAAACTTAATCTCGCAGACAAAACTATCTTTTGTGTTGTTAGCGACCATGGTGAGGCGTTTGGTGAGCACGGCCTTTTCGCTCACGAACGAATAGCTTTCGATGAAACCTTACGCATACCATGGGTTGTGCGGGCTCCGTATTTAGTAGAGCCGGGGACAAAAGTCACAGAGCCGGTTAGCTCCGTTGATCTGACGCCAACTTTGTTGGCCTTTTTGGGTTTCGATATCGGTTCTGCTGGTTTTGATGGTGTCAATATTATTGACCGAATGCCGAGCGACCGTAAGGTGCATTTTTCCGGCTGGTTGTGGGAGGGTCCTGCAGGTTTTATAAGGGCAAGCCAGAAGTTCATATACAATCCGGCAGACAAAATAGTTACTGTTTATGATTTAAGCGTGGATCCACTCGAATTAGTCAGGATAGAGCTGAACGAGCAGCAGGCCGAAAAAACTGCTGGTGAGATTGTTGCGTGGCGGCAAAGCACCATTTTTCGCATTGACCAGCAGCGAACCGGCAAAAAAATGCTCTTCGACCACTGGCTGTGCCGCTGGACCAACAGGATTTGCACTGCTAAGTATCAGAATAAAGAGCAGCAGAGCACGGGGGGTATAAGGACACAAGTAATAGCTCAGTAGCTGCATATCAAACGGTTAATTGTTGCAATGCATTTCAGTTTTTATCGTTCATATTTTTTGAAGCAGCGTTGTTTTTTATAAACATTATGTCAATTTCGTGGTTGTTTGACATGTTGCGTCCTATATGTACGTAAAGATAGGTTGTTTGGGTGTAATCGGCGTTGATAAAAAACAACGCACTGTTAAAATGCGTAATATGCTGGTTGTAGATAAAAAAACATTATATATAAATCTAACCATTTTTGCTATAAGCCGTTAGGTAAAGCTATATGTAGTGTTTTGTCTTTGTTTGTTGTTACTGGTATATCCTTTGCACGTACTCTTTATAAGGTTTTAAGGATATTGGGCGGAACATCCTAAAACTTTATTATATTGAGGAGAAGATGGATCCGCCCGAATCCGAAAAGTTCAAAATCGGCATTGCATGGGGGAAAAGGCAGAGCTGATTTTGTTAACAATATAATACGGAGTCGTACCGGAGGAGGAACGACTCCGTTTATATTTGCGCAAAAATTCACCTTGTTAGCGAAAATACGTTCCATTAAAGCGTATCTTCTGATTTTTCAGGGTTTATTTTTCCCTACTCGATTACAATCCCTGGGCGTATAATTAAAGCTGTTATGGAGCGTGCGATTTACAGGATTATCGATGCCAATTTTAATCGTGCCCGCGAGGGCGTTCGGATAATAGAGGAATTTTGCAGGTTCGCCTTGAACTGCAGCCCGTTGGCTGAACGCGCCAAACAGCTTCGCCATGAGCTTTCCTCGGTTATCGACAAACTCGATGCTGGCCGGCTTATCTCAAGCAGAGACACACTCGGTGATGTTGGTATTGGCAAAACTGTCGATAAGCAGCTTACGCGTGAAAGTCTGAATGATTGCTTTACCGCATCGTGTAAGCGGCTGACCGAGGCACTGCGTACTCTGGCTGAGATGATACAGATACTAAATCGGCCCGTAGCTGAGGCAATCGAAAAGCTGCGATATGAGGCCTATACACTTGAGAAGGATATCGTTCTTTTCAGCGAGCCGGCTGAGAAGTTCAAACGGGTTGGGCTTTATGTAATAATCAGCAGCAATTTGCCTGCCGTCAGGCCACGGCATGCCTACCGAGCCAGGGCGGATATTATTTCTTTGACTAATCGGTGCGCCGTTGGTGGCGCCGACTGTATTCAATTGCGGGCAAAAGACTTTAAAGACGATAAACTCTTTGCTATTGCTGATGAATTTGTAAAGGTTTGCAGGGCCGCCGATGTTCTTAGCATCATAAATGACCGTGTTGATATTGCAGTTGCAGCTGGTGCTGATGGCGTGCATCTCGGCCAAAGTGATTTGCCCATTGAGCAGGCGCGTAAGCTCCAGCTATCTCCGCTGATTGTCGGCAAAAGTACGCATTCGCTCGAACAATTGCACAGCGCCTGCAAAGAGTATCCTACTTATGTGAGCTTGGGGCCTGTTTTTTCTACCCGCACGAAACCGGGCGCTGAGCCGGTCGGGCTGGATTATGTCAGACAAGCGACGAAGGAGCTTGCCGATACGGGTGTCGGTAGTGTTGCTATTGGAGGTATAACGCCGGAGAATGTCGAGGATGTTTTGAAGGCCGGTGCCAGGGTGATTGCGGTCTGCTCTGCGGTGACTAATGTCGAAGACCCGGTGACGGCGTGTCGAGCACTCAAAGAGAAAATCACCACTTTTAATGAAGAAATGGCCGTTTGAAGACTTAGATTTGCCCGCGTATAGAAGGAAAACCCTATATGAATTATCCACTAACGGCGTAATCTCTTAAATAAGTCTCTGCAAACTTTTTAGAATCCGGTCGGATTGTCAGTTTATAAGTTATTCAGCCAAGACAGGCTTAGAATCCTAATTTGCTGGCAAATTTAAGTCTTTTATTTTCAATAACTTACGAGGTGCAATTCTTGTTTTTAGAAGGTTGCAGGATAAAGTGACGTAAAACGCTTTTGGTTTTACCTAATATTCCCAAAATCATCAAAAAAGATAGAATTTAAGTTATCAACAGGTTATCCACAAGACCAAAACGGCTGTGAAGGCCGATTTGGCGGCCGGATAATACGTGAAAAAACACAAAGGTATTGTAAGTGTTTGTAAACACTATAAATAAAATAGTAATGGACTTAGCCATGCTGTGCATTGTATAAGATTTTTGATATTTTAGTTCTTCGAATTGCGCGTATGTTAATGAGCAGTAAGTCAAAAAAAATTCGAGATAGGATTTACCCCGTTAGAAATAAAAATCCCTAACGGGGCGAGCAAAAGATTTCTCCGTAATCCCGTGAGGAATGCTGTGCAGGAGTCCATAGGACTAACGGGGTTTACTATCAGGAAAGGTTCAAATGGAGAGAAGTTCTTTGATTACTATTGGCGAATCTATCCATGCTTCAATTCCCAAAGTTGGCAAGGTAATGAAGCAGTTGGCGGAGCTTGGCAACGAGGCATATTCTAAGCCGAGTGAGCCATTAGATTATATCAAGGTATTGATTAGATCCCAGGCAGATGAGGGTGCTGATTACATAGCTGTCAATCTCGATGCCTTTGGCGAGGATGACCCGCAAGTTGCCGTCGATATGATGGTCGAGTACGTCCGGCTGGTTCGCAAGTGGGGCAGGGGGGTGCCGATTTGCATCGACAGCAGCAATGACGATGTTCTGACGGCTGGATTGATAGAGTGGTACAATACCGCCGAGCGGGTCAAACAACCGCTGATAAATTCGGTCAAGATATACACGGCTGATAAGATATTGCCGTTGAAGAAAAAATACGATTTTGCATTTATTGGCCTTTTGGTCGGCGAAGGTAAGCCAACCGGTCCCGGCGGCTCACATTCTGTCGATGAGCTGTACTATCTGGCAAAGCAGATATTTGATGTTGCGGTCGGGCAATATGAGTTTAAGCCGCAGCAGATTTTCTTTGACTCAACCGTATTTCCATTGGCGATAGATATGCCGATGGAGCCGAACGTGCCGGGTTATACCTACCGGACGTTCGAGACAATAAAGAAAATCGAAAGCGACCCGAAGATGAAGGGAGTGCACTTTTCTCTTGGAATAAGCAACTGCGCCCGGGATTTGCCGGGACGGAAGGTGGGCATCTGCCGGGCTTATCTGGCAAAGGCGATGGAATATGGCCTTGATGCTGCCATTGTTAATGTTGCGCATCGCTACGGCCAGGCCTGTCCTGAGCGCAGCCGAAGGATTGCCCCAGCAGCGGAGCTATTAGAATTGGTTGACGCCTATGCGAAGATGGACGGCTCAACGCAAAGTTTGAATAAAGCGATGGAGCTGATGGGCAAGTTCTGCAGAGAAAGCAGAGAATCTGCTTAAATACTCGTCTTTCATAGTTACTACGGAGAATGGATAGCAAAGCTGATATGTATAGAATTACAGCATCAACAAGCTCAATGCCATAATAAACATTCCTGAGACAACCCCTGCGATGGCCAGATGACCATGGCCATACCGGTGGGCCATAGGCACAAGCTCATCGAGAGAGATGTAAACCATTACCCCTGCGATAAAAGCCAAAAGGCCGGCGAGAACGGCCGGTGTTAAAAACGGCATCAATATCAAATAGCCTATGACAGCACCAACCGGCTCTGATATGCCGGACAGAAACGAATAGAAGAATGCCTTGTTCTTATTATGTGTCGCATAAAAGATAGGTACTGATACTGCGATTCCCTCTGGGATATTGTGGATAGCTATGGCAATAGCAATAAATACGCCGAGCTTCACATTACTGAGCACAGAGGCAAAAGTGGCTAATCCTTCGGGGAAATTATGAATACCAATAGCCAAAGCGGTTAATAATCCTGTCTTCATAAGACGGCTGGGGTCACGGACAGCGGTAGGTTCATCGAGCCCCTTGAAGTCATGCGGGTTTTCCGGCTCGGAAATCAGTAAATCTATCAGACCAATGAATGCTATGCCCACAAAGAAAGAAACCAAACCCCAGTATTTCCCAACAACCGCTAATGAATTGGGCAAAAGCTCCATAAAAGATATATAAATCATCACGCCGGCCGACAAACCCAGTGAAAATGACAGATAAGCTATTTTGGGCTTTTTAATAAAATAAGCGATGGCGCTGCCGATTCCGGTGGAAAGACCCGCCAAGATAGTAAGTATGAAAGCTATGCCCAGATTAGACGATACATCCATAGCCAACCTTATTGGAGGCTGATTGTGTATTGCCCATCAGCCATTTTCAGAATGTATGTGTATCACATGTTTCAAACTCTAACGGCTGTGCCGTTCGTAGTCCACAGGACGCCTTACGGCGCGCAGCGAAGAACGGAGAGGGCGGGATTGGAACCCAAATCCGCAAAAGCGGATTTCCATAGGGGCTCTGCCCCTCTGGCGTCGCTTTGCTCCTGTCACCCCGACGACGTGGGAAAATCCTTTTCCCACACCCTTTGGGGGTTCAAATCCCGCCTACCCAAAGTAGACAGCACAACGGAGAGGGCGGGATTCGAACCCGCGGTACGGTAAACCGCACACACGCTTTCCAAGCGTGCTCCTTAGGCCACTCGGACACCTCTCCATTATTGGCCAATAGTCGCTGGTCATTAGAATTTAGTTTTTAGTCTTTTATCTTTGGCCTTTTTTAAGTATATATCACTAAAGAAGCATCTTTTCAATTGGTTTTTGAGCTGCAATAGCTGCGGTTTTCTATGGAAAAATGAACCATCCAGACCGATTTTAAGACTAATAGAGTAAAAGCAAAGACAATAACCGATGTGAACTACTTAGGTCGTGGTCAAAGGTCAAATAGGAAATATTAGTTGAAAGGAGATACGAATGCGTGCGTTAAAGATTTGTCTGTGGATAGCTGGAGTTGGGTGCTTGCTGTCAGTATTTGGGATGTTCTTGCCCATCTCGACGTTCGAATCCATTGCCGGGTTCTTTGGGGTTGAATCACTTCCGGATTCACCGTTATTTCTGTACGCGGTTCGTGTGATGTCAGCCACGTATGTTGGGGTTGGAGTGTTTTTTATAATTCTTGCCCTGCACCCTATGAAATACCCGGTGTTAGTGCCGTTCTCTGGGCTGGCTGCGGTGCTCTTAGGTGTGGTCTGTGGGATAACCGGGCTGGTAGAAGTAATGCCCGCATTGTGGTTTTTGGGTGATTCTTTGAGCTGCGTAGTGCTGGGTGTTCTCATCCTTGTGTTCTGGCGACGAGCTAAGTAAATCTCTGGGATAATGATAGACGAACGCTCAGATATTGAAGACCAGCTTCTGGTAATGGACGCTCAGGATGGTGACGCTCAGGATGGTGACGCTACAGCGATGGAGAAATAAAATGAACGAGGAACAAATTAAGAGAATTATTGAAAATGCCTATGATGAATCGAAAGAGGATACAATATGGTCAATGGTAAAAGACTTCTACAATAAGAAGATGCTGTCCTTCGTAATTTTTCTCTGGGGATGGGCTGTCATTTTTATCGCAGGGGCTGTTTATTGCGGCATCAAATTTTTTGAGGTTGAACAAACCAAATCTCAGATTATGTATGCTGCTATATTTGTGTGCCTCATCCAGTATATGGCCATGATTAAGATTTTTGCTTGGCAGCTGATTCACAGGAACAACATCACAAGAAAAATAAAGAGACTGGAATTCCGCATCGCCGAACTGAGCCAGACAGTCAAAGGCAAATAACTAAAAGTCGCTTACTTTATCCCGAACTTGATATATAAACCTTTGCAAAAAGTCGGGAATTTGATAGTGTATCATATCCTATTAAGAATAGGGCTCAGCGGCATAGCTGGACGAGTTTTCGGAAAGGAACCATAGAATGAAAAAATTAGTACTTGGATTAGCGTTGGCAATAGTGATGGGAGGATGCGCCCTAAACACAATAAAGCAGTGCCCAAATAAACCGGAGTTGGAAGCTAATATCGCCAAGGCAAGAAAGGATGTTCAAAGATTTCAAAAGGGGCATGTCATTGTTGGCCGAGTGGTGCTCGATGGTGAGGGAGATGTACGCGATGTTAAAGCACAGATGGAGATTCTGCCCGAAGGCTATTTTGCTGGAGCGACAAAAGACCTAATCAGGCCGGTGGGGTTCCGTATGCACCAGTATGCTCCATATGATTTACAATTAAAAGGTATGAAGGGAGATTTGGTGGATGTTGGTACCATCCACATGAAACCATTAAGTGAAGATGAATTAGTAGACTTTAAAGCCCAAGTCGTCCTTGAACAAGGCGGCGACCTCTCGCAAGCGAGCATACTATTGAGTGACAGGCATGGCCCGGTAAATACGCCATCCAACGGTACCTCACCACGCAGCTATTGGCCCGAGCCTATAAAGATACCAGTGCTTGAGGATGGTTTGGCCAGTGCATCTGGATTTTCACCGATAGGATACTGGTGCAGAGTTATGGCACCAGGTTACCTTGAGAAAAACTTTCATATTGAGTTCAAGGCAGGGCAAGCACTTGATTTGGGAACAATTATTTTGGAGAAACCAAAGCAAATTGAACTAACCTACATTGTCTCGAAAGAACCACCATTTGACCCGAACGATTTGAAAACTATCAGAGTACCAGCTGGGACAAGGTGGAAAGCCGTGGATGATATTTACGGCTGGGACCTGGAATTCAAGCAGGACAAAGGTTCCATAGTAATGAAGTATTTCTATGCGCCGTGTTATCTATGGGACTTGGGGGATGGAGGAATTGAGAAATATGTGAATACGGAGAAAGTTGAGACCCGTCACTGTTCGCTACGCGATATTCAGGCAAGTAATGGACACGTTTATTTACTCCATCAGGCGCATTGGAAACGATGGGTGTTATTCAAAATCTTTATAGAAGAATATGGATTAGCGACTGATAATTTTGCAGACAAGCCGGTAGAAGCCTCAGTGCTTGGACGGGTTATAGATGAGGAAGGAAAACCGCTGGCTGGAGTCAAATGGTGGATTAGTGGTATCGAGGAACCGCATGAAGGAGATTGGGTCGTAGTGCACAGGACTGGGATTCCCCAGGAGCATGTTACCGGCGAGGATGGCCGCTTTGTTCTCACATTTCGGGAAAACGTCAGGTATGACCTACAGTTCGACAAATGGGGCTTCGGACCAGTGTTTCTGTATCAGATATCGGCGGTATCTCCAGAAATCAATGTGGTGATGAAGAAAGGTGTACCAATCAGGGGAAATGTCACCCGCTTGGTTGATGGAAACCGAGAGCTAGTCTCTGGTGTAACAATGGTTGAATTACGTCTGCCAAATTCACGAGGACTGTGGTATTCGAAGCGGGTATTTGTCGACCACCAGGGCAGCTTTGAGTGTTTTGCGTCTCCACCACCCCAGCCGCCAACTGAATTTCTCCTTACTTGTGACGGCAAAGCATTCCGCCACGAGTCACAACCAGCTAAGTGGCAGATAGTTTTTGCTGGCGAGATTTTGGAAATTGATGTTGAGCAAGATAAACAGATTGATGACATACACTTTGAAATACAGGTTAAAGTGACCCGCGGAGCAGTACAACAAATGGATCAACCCGACAAATAGTAACCGGCGAAAAGCTATTATTTGCGGTTTATTCCTCATGTTGGCTGAGATTTTATTTTTAAGGAGTAAGCAATGAAAATAGTTCGACAAATTGGTTCGCTGGCCTTCGTATTAGGGCTGTTCGTTGTGGTATTTGCCGGGATACCGTGGCATGTGCTCACTGCAAATGACCCGGTGGTGCCCTGGTGGCTGCGGATAGCGGTCTTTTGCCTTTTAGGTGGTATCCTTGTGGTTCTGTTAACACTGGCTCTCGAACAAAAAACAGGCAAAAGGCCAGCAGAGGTACTACTACAATCCGAGTCTGGAGCAGGAGTTTTGCTATTGAATTCCGCAGAAGTGCCCGGCCGCCAGACACGTGAGATTCTCGGTCTCGTTCAGGGCCATACGGTATATGCTATCTGGCTTGGCAAAGACCTGTCGGCCCTAATCAGACTCATCCTTGGCGGTGAATTGACTGAATATACAGAGATGATGGGAATGGCTCGGTCAACAGCAACTAACAGGATGATGGCGCAGGCGGTAGAGATGGGAGCTGATGCGATAATCAACGTTCGCTATATGACAACTTCTGTCGTTGGAAGTGCCGCTGAGCTTTTAGTTTACGGCACTGCCGTCAAGCTCAGATCATAAATCACCCTTTAATAAGAATATGTTTTTTGTAGCTTTGTAAATTTAACATGAGGTGAACCTATGCAATACCGAGATTTAGGACGCACGGGCTGGAAAGTTTCTGCCGTCAGCTTTGGTGGCTGGGCGATTGGTGGCACGTGGGGTTCGGTCAAAGATACTGAGTCTTTGGCCGCATTACACCGGGCCATAGAGTGTGGCGTTAACTTCTTTGACACTGCCGATGTATATGGCGATGGTCATAGCGAACGCCTGGTGGCGCAACTTCGGCGCGAGTGCGGTAAAAGCATCTACATCACCACCAAGGCAGGGCGGCTGTTAAACCCGCACACTGCAGAAGGCTACAATCGAAAAAACCTCACGTCCTTTGTTGAGCGGAGTCTCAAAAACCTGGATACTGAAACCCTTGATTTGCTTCAGCTACATTGTCCGCCTGTCCAGGTTTATTATATGCCTGAGGTTTTCGGAGTGCTCGATGACCTTGTCAAGGCAGGTAAAATTCGCTACTACGGCGTCAGTGTCGAAAAGGTCGAAGAAGCCCTCAAGGCAATAGAGTTTCCCAACGTTCAATCCGTGCAAATTATCTTTAACATGTTCCGTCACCGGCCCGCTGAGCTTTTATTTGAGCAGGCCAAGAAGCGTAAAGTGGGAATCCTGGCCCGCGTGCCGCTGGCCTCCGGAATGCTCACGGGGAAACTAAAACCGGATACTACCTTCGCCGCAGACGACCATCGAACCTTTAACCGTCACGGTGAGGCCTTCGATAGGGGTGAAACTTTCTCCGGTGTTGATTACAACACCGGCCTGCAAGTCATTGACAAGCTAAAAGCTATCTGTCCGGCGGAAATGACTATGGTGCAGTTTGCCCTGCGATGGATTTTGATGTTCGATGCTGTGGCGTGCACCATCCCCGGCGCAAAGCGGCCATCACAGGTCGAACAGAACTGCTCTGCCGCGGACCTGCCCTTTCTCTCTGACGATACTATGGCCGAGGTACGTAAAATCTACGATAGCCACATCCGCGAATTAGTACACCATTACTGGTAAGTTTTGCCGATAGTTTATCTATCAACCTTTGTTTATTAGTTACTAACGGGTCTTTGTAGTAATGACATTACTGGTTTGTACTAACCAGTCGATAACTTACGAAAGCTAAATTCTGACTATCGGGCGACCATGAGTGGACGTTGATTGTTCCCTGCCCGCCGAATAATCTGGTTAATATTCGCGGTTTACCTCCGGAAGTCGGCTTAATTTGCAATGCCACCTCTTTGTTAGGTGGATGCCCTTCTACAGTTTTATCATAGGAAAGAAAAACAATCCACTTCCCGTCAGGAGATGGATGAGGAAACCAATCAGCATATTTCTCATCGAAAGTAATCTGCGTTTGATTCTTACCGTCCGCATCCATTCTCCAGATTCGCATCACACCTGTCCGCTCGGAATTGAAGTAGATATATCGGCCGTCGTGAGAATATTCCGGCCCGTCATCCAGCCCTTCGGCATCGGTTAAGCGCAATTCCTGCCCCCCGGCAACAGGTATAATATAGATATCGAAGTTGCCGTTTCTTTCCGCACAGTATGCCAAAGTGTTACCGTCCGGCGACCAGCCGTGCCAATACGATGGCCCCAGTTCGGTTACCTGTCGAGGCGTTCCCCCTTTGCTGGGAAGTACATAGATAAGCGACTTTCCTTTATGATGATGGCTTATGGCTATTTGTTTTCCATCAGGCGAGAACCCGTGGTCATTGTTGCATTGAACTGCAAAATCAGTATTTAATTGCTTTGGCTCTCCGCCGTCGACACCGATTGTGTATAATTTTCCCTTGCTGTTAAAAAGCAAACTCTTCCCATCGCGCGACCAGTTTGGAGCTTCGAAGTGTTTGTAGGAAGAGTAAATTACTTTTCTCACACCTGTTTCGACATTAATGATTTCCAGGTTACTTTCCAGCTTTCGTTTTTCCACGTTGTAAACTCCTTTTAATTTCATCTCTACATTTTCGAAAATAGCTGTTTCAGAGGTTGAATTATCATGTGAGCAGACCGCCAGCCCTGCATATAGCGGCTCGGATAAGGCCAGAGAGACAACTCCTGCAGGATGAAAGGTCTTTTTGTCTTTTGATACGTATAACGAGAAAATATCCCCGTCCCGTGTCAGTTTTAACGCAGCCGGTGCCGGTATAGGAGATTGAATTTCTGCGGTGGCCCCGCCTTTTGTTAAACGGTATTGTAGTGCTATTAAACCGCTGCCATGAACTACGGCATCGACATAAGGGCTATCCGGCTCCAGACTCTGACGTATCATCCAGCCGGCCTTGCGGTGTTCGTGTTTTCCCGCTCCTTCCCAGGAAATATCCGTGGTTAATTCCAGGTTCCCTGAGGCCCGTTTCCACACATAATGAAAAGCATCCATCTTACCCCACATATTTTCACCGCTGCCGGTAACTTGATACTTATTGGATGTTGAGTCATATCTCATCGAGCCGGCGTATTTGACCTTGCCGATATCCGATTGCCGCTCAAAAATACCGTATTGATTGCCGCCGGCACTGCACCCGGAGGAGAACAGGCAGAGGCAAGCCATTGCGATGCTGACTGATGTATATTTACTTAAGCTGCCGTTGATGATACCTGAAAATTTCTTTTTCATATCATTGTTTATGTGCTCTGTTGAAAAGCCTTACCGTCATTTCGACCGAAGCCCCCGCATTTTCCTGTCGAAAGACAGGAGCGGGGGCACAGCGGAGAAATCTATTCAAAAACAGATTTCTCGACTCGCCTACGGCTCGCTCTCCACGGGATGCCTAACGGCGGAAATGACATTCTGAATTTTTTTAGTAGAGCATTGCTTATGCTCTATCCGTATAATCATCATTTTTTGATTTGGAGTTTTGTCCTCTGCGATTTTGGAAAAATTGTTGTAGTAATTGCGTACATTCGTCAGCCAAAACACCGCTTGTAACTTCAAGGCGGTGGTTCAGCCGGCCATCCTGAACAATATTATATAAGCTTTTCACAGCACCTGTCTTTGGGTCATCACAGCCATAGACCAATCTATCCATTCTTGCCAAAACCAAAGCCCCTGCACACATAGGGCACGGCTCCAAAGTAACGTACATCGTACAGCCATTCAAATGCCAGTTTTCCAAAGCCGCAGCCGCTTGGGTTAGAGCGATTATCTCTGCGTGTGCGGTGGGGTCCTGTAGCTGCTGCCGCTGGTTGTAGGCCTTGCCGATGATTTGCTCTTTATAAACAATCACCGCCCCAATCGGCACATCGCCATTTTCCTCGGCAATCTTCGCAGCATCAATAGCTACACGCATGAATTTTTCATCAATTTTTTGATATGTATCGTTCACAAATTTGGCAGTTAGGACTTGAAACGTAAATTCTTATCATAAAAAAGTTAGCAAAACACTATTTTAATTATAAGGCGTATGATTCAAGGTAACCACATTGCGGACATCTATAGGTTGCCACTTCTAATAATTGTTTTTTTATGGACGGCAGGGCATAAGACATTAAACTTTTATGTTTTCCTTTTGACCATTTTGTAGTAGTTGTGATTAGATTTCCACATATATGGTCAAGAATGTACCCTTGTTGCATTTGTATCTTACATTTAGGGCAGAAGACCTGGCTTTCCATTTCTTCCCTTTCTAAGTATACAATCTCACTTTTCAAATAATCAATTATCAATAATCATTAATAAATTAAAAACTACCCCCAAGGGGACTCGAACCCCTTGAGAGAAACCAAGAAACTATTATAAATAAAGAACTTGCGAAAAGTCAAGGTTCTGTCTTGACACTTCGGGGCTGACTTGGTAGCCTGACAGAATGGTAAAGGTTGCAACAAGTCTATTAAATCGTATAGGGCAGGAGGTTACATCCCAATGAAAGTTTATATAGAATCATCTCTCGTTAAAATTTCAATGGCGTGCATAATTTTCCATTCAATCATACCAATTAGTAATGCCAAAGCAAACCAGCTTTGCGGGCAGAAGGACACAATTGATGTCCTGGGGGGAGAATACCGTATATGCAACAACATCTGGGGGCCCAATCCGGGCAGTCAATGCATTGATGTAGATCCAAATTCGACATACTTTACCGTAACCAGCGCTACGCACAACACGCCTGACGCCGTGCAGGCGTATCCTTTCATTTATAAGGGGTGTCACTTCGGAGGCCCTTGCACAGTTGATAGTGCTATGCCATTAAAGATAAGCGAGATTGAGACCGCTCCGTTTATCTGGAGCGTTGACCCGAACGGCGCGGCAGGGAATTGGAACATAGCTTTTGAAGCATGGTTCAGTTCAACCGGCGGCATTGTTCCCGACAAAGCCGAGCTTATGATTTGGATAAACTACAAGCGCATGAGCTGCGGTGGCGAAAGGGTTGCAAAGGCAGTTCCAGTCGGAGGATTCAATTGGGATGTTTATCATAAGTCATCACATAGAGTCTGGGAGCACTATATTGCTTACAGGATAACTACTCCCGTGGATAATGTTAATCTTGACCTGAAGGACTTCATTGATGATTCGATAGCACGGGGCTACATCGACCCTAACTGGTACCTGGACAATATGGAAGCCGGCTTTGAGCTGATGGTGGGCGGCCAGGGGATGACGAGCAAATCGTTCTCCGCATCAGTCAACAAGAAGAAAATCTCTGCTGATGACCTTATAAACATTGCTGTTTTCGCCAATCAGTGGCTCCGAAGCGACAGCGAGGGCACAAGCGGTGCTGATTATCTTGCCCAAGCCGGTTTAGTGGCCCTCTGCGATATGGAGAAATTCGTTGACTACTGGCTCAAGGAGTAGCTGAAAAATTACCAGCCTGATTGCCAACGCAATGGCTTGTAAGTCGCGCTTTTTAAGCTTAAAATCACTTCGTAACCCCTTACGGGATAAAAACGTATGCGCATCACACCAAGTCCCATTTAACCCTTGACAAAATCGATGGAGTGAAATACCCCCAAGGGGACTCGAACCCCTGTCGCCGGGATGAGAACCCGGTATCCTAGGCCGCTAGACGATGGGGGCAATATAATTTACGATTTTCTATTCCGCCAGACGGACCCGCCACATAGACGGCGGGCAAGCGGCGGACAAGTTACGATTTTCGATTTAATTTTAAGCTCTACTGCCAGGTATTAGCCACAAAGTCACTAAAACACAAAGAAATAAAAAGTAAAAAAACAAAAATTTAGTGCCTTAGTGCCTTGGTGGCAAAAATAAAGTGCTTATAACATAACAGATTTGTGTATGACTTGTCAATCGTTCGACTTGTAAAAAATAGGCGGTCTTCTATTCGAAAAGGGCTTTCAGCTTTTCTTTATCAGCGGGGTCAATCTGGCTCTGGTCCGTCCAGACTGCCAAATCCAGACTTTTTCTGCAGTGACAATCCTCATAAACAAGCTCAGCGTCACTTTGCAAAACGGCCTTTATAAGTTCCAGGCAATTATTTGTTGCTGTCTGTAGATTTGCGATTATCTCTTTGAGCAGAGTCTGTTTTTCTTTTGTAGAATCATGGGGGCGCCAGCAGTCATAATCGCTAACCAGTGCAACAAGTGCATAGCAGATTTGCGCCTCTCTTGCCAATTTTGCTTCCGGCATAGCGGTCATGCCGATAAGGTCGCCGCCCCAGAGCCGGTGCATGTGCGATTCCGCCTGCATGGAAAACTGAGGCCCTTCCATACAAATATATGTGCCCTTTGGGTGTGTCCTTATTTCCATATCTTTTGCTGCATCTATAAGTATCTTTCGCACCCGCCAGCAGGTTGGCTCAGCCATTTCGCAGTGCACCGCACCAAAACCGCTGAAGAAGGTGTTTGGCCGTTTGAACGTTTTATCGATAAACTGGTCAACGATAACCAAATCACCCGGGGCGGTTTTCTTCTGAAGCGAACCTACCGCACCGCTGCTGATTATCGTGTGGACGCCGAGTGATTTGAAGGCAAAAATATTGGCAGCAAACGGCACCTCGCTCGGTGAGAGTTTGTGTCCTTTGCCGTGCCGGTTCAAAAACGCAATCTTCTTTTTGCCGAACTTTCCGACTAAAACAGGTGCGCTTGGCTTGCCGAATGGCGTCTCGATATCGTGAGATTCCGCATCATTTATCTGCTCGACGAGCGCATCGCCCAGCCCCGTGCCGCCTATGATACCAACCAGCTCTTCGCTCATTTCTAAATAGACTCCTTTCTCGAACTGTTGGTTATCGTACTTGTTTTCTTTTCTTTTTGCAATAGTTTTCGAGTCTCGATTTGCAAGATGATAGTAACTCACCGTTTGATTTCGTATAATTACTGGTTATGAGCTTGTCCGAAGACATCAAACAAAGAGCGATTGAGCTTGGTTTTGACCTTGTTGGCGTAACGGGAGCCGGGCCTGTAGATACCGGGCAGGTTGAAATTTTAGCTGGGTGGCTGAAGTCCGGTTGTGCAGGGCAGATGAGTTATCTGCATCGGAACTTTGAAAAACGTATCAACCCAGTCAATCTGCTGGAAGATGCTCAATCGGTAATCTGCGCCGGCCTAAACTACAAACAATCTCCGCCCACCCAGTCATTGCGAGCGAGGCGCAGCCGAGCGCGGCAATCTCATCTTGACGATGCAACAACCCCATCAGGCAAGGTAGCAAGCTATGCTCAGTATGAAGATTATCACGTATTCATAAAGAAACAATTGCGAAAGCTGATTGACTTTATTACATCCGTTGCCGGCCGAGAGCACAAATTCAAAATCTGCGTTGACTCCGCACCGCTGGCTGAAAGGGCATTGGCTGCCAGAGCCGGGCTTGGTTTTATCGGGAAAAATCATATGCTCATCAATCCCACACTCGGCCCGCAGATATTCTTGGGAGAGATAATAACAACCTTGAAACTGCCAACCGATAAGTATCACGGGCTTCCAGCCCGTGATACCACGGCCAAGATGGCCGTGGTACAATGCTCGAACTGTAATAATTGTATCGTCGCCTGCCCGACCGGTGCCTTGAACCCTGACGGCCGATTCGACGCCAATAAGTGTATAAGCTATTTGACGATTGAACATAAAGGCCGAATACCTGCTGATTTAGCTAAAAAAATCGGCGACCGCCTCTTCGGCTGTGACGAATGTGTTCTTGCCTGTCCCTATCAGCAAAAAGCACCCGTATGCAAAAACACGGAGTTTAAATTTTATAGCGGCCGGACGGAACTAAACTTGCAGCGAGTTCTCGAAATGACTGAAGGTCAGTTTCAGGCCGAATTCGCTGATTCAGTTATTTTGCGTTCGGGCCTTGACCAGCTCAAAAGGAATGCCAAAATTTGTCTTGCTAATTTAAAAAAGTGAACAAAATTATGGATAAAGAATACATCAAGAAACTTGCTGAAAATCCCCAGATACGAGTTATGGGTCACGAGTGATTATGGTGCGAGGAAGGCGTCGGATTGGCAGGAGGGCAGCTCGCAACCTTTAACTTCAAAGCCCGGCTGCATCTGCTGCAGTGTGAATATATCGTCATCGTCAGTACCAATACGCCGACCTGTAAATTTGACGGAGCCGTCACCAAACAAAACGTTTTGGCCCCGACTATTGTGATTGTCGCTGTTGATGGAAAATAATCTCTTGGTCAGCCGGAGCTTAAATTCACCGGAATTATTGGCTTCTAAGCTGTCAAAGATAGGATTTGAATCTGCCATTATAGGTTCTGTTCCGAATGTGGATGGAGCATTGGGGCACCTTATTCGAACACTGTAGGTTATGTATCTTCTGTCTGGAAAATCATTGTAGTTTTGCATGTTACAGTAATCAAAGGGAGTTGCTCGGCCATGTGTTTTGCCGGGGCAGACAAAGTTGGCCGGCTCGACATATTTCCCTTTTACCAGGAGCCATGCACCGCGGGTGTTGGAGCGGTTTTCTTTGCCTTGTTCGCCCACCTTCCACCATGGTGTGCCAGCCGCCGTTGCCATCATTGGTGGTTTACCGTCGTGGTCGGAAACATAATAATCCAGGCCTTGAAAGATGTTTCCCAATTGCATCTGGCAGCGATTCTGCCAGGATTTCTGACGGGCGTAACTAAACCACGGAAGCAACACACCAGCGATAAGCAGAACCGCAGCTGCCATCGCTGCCAATTCACCGAGGTTACGCCAGAACGAAGCCTTAGCAGTAACTGTCTGCTGTTGTTCGTCGGCGAGCAATTGCTTAAGCCCAAGATGGCCAGAAGTTGCAAGATTATTAATCCGCCAAATGGTGCCCTCTACCAGCTCATCAGGGCATGGCTCACACTCTATGCTCTCAAGCGGTGTAAGGGTAGCTTTGAGACAGGAGTAAATTTTGGCGGCTTCTTCGTTTGAGGTGATAAGCGCCTTGGCTTCGGCACTTTCTTGTTCGGATGTCAAGCCAACAGCGTAATCAAATAATAATTGTTTTTGCTCGTTGTTTAGCGGTCTCATATGTCCTTGTTCCCGAATGAAGCTTTCCACTCCTTTGCAAAACGGCCAACGGCCGTGTGGAGTCTGCTTTTGACCGTTCCGATAGGTATACTTAACATCTTGGCCATTTGTTTGTAGGAAAATTTGTTAAAATATGCCAAAATTAAGATTTCCCGTAAATTTTCGGGCATATTCGCTATAATCCGTCCCACCCGCAAGCGGGTTTCGCTTTTTTCCAGTTCTTCGTAAGGCGTTACTTTGTAGGAAGTAATGGTATTTATTACCTCGTCGAAGGATAAGTCCTGCGAATCTGCTATAGTACCTATGAGCACAGCAGCTGTTCGCTGGGATTTCCGAAGGGCATCTTTTGCTTTGTTGGCAGCTATTGTGAACAGCCAGGGGCGTAAAGGCCGATTGGGGTCGAAGCTGTCCTTGCTGGTAAATAGTTGCAAAAAGGTTTCTTGAAAGACGTCTTCAACAAGTACCTGTTGGTTTAGAAACTGCCTCAAGAACACGTAAAGACCATTCTTATAACGATTTACAATTTCGCGAAATGCAGCTTCATTACCTTTTGTGAAGTCGGCCAGAAGCTCCGCATCTGTCGGATTTTTCGAGTCATTTTTCACAATTTAAGCTCTGCCGTTAGGCATGGCTCCCGTAAGTTCCGTAAGGGATGCCTGCCATAAGGCATCCCGTGGATTACGGCAGGATGGCCAAGCCCACAAGTTCATTAAGGAAAAATATCTACAGGTATCATATAGTATTATAAGCAATTTAGGTGCAAATTAACATCTTTATTATAAGAAGGCTGTTGTAACTCAGCGGATATAATAACTTTATTTCAATCTCCCCTTATATTGTGGAACGGTCTTTTAGCTTGGGTGATTTGGTGGATTGTATCGGACGTGCGAGCGTGGGAACCTTTTTAATTGCTTATTGCTTTTCTACAATTTACTATTAAGATCGGAAACTTTTTGATGAATAGATGAACAACTAAAACCACTCGTCTCGGCGGAGCCTGTCTCGGCTTGGCCGAGCCAAGACGGGCGAGCCGTAGCCGGAAAGGATTGTGTTTTCATGGTTGGGATTATTTCCAGTCCTGATACGTACGAAAAGCTGCAAATACTCAGTGCGGATGCTCAGTATGATTTGGCATGTGCGTGCGGCAGCAGTAAAGATGAGCACCGCCGGCGAAGCACCGCTGGCAAATGGATATATCCTGTAACACTTCCAAACGGCGGTAAAAGCACGCTATTTAAGACCCTGATTTCAAATGTATGTACTAATGACTGCAAATATTGCCCTCTAAGAGAGCAGATGGATATTCGGCGCTGTAGTCTCAGGCCGGACGAAACTGCAAAAATATTTCTGGATTACTACAATCAGCAGAAGGTTTACGGGCTATTTCTAAGCTCAGGAGT
>Ga0315548_1000942_pt1 | contig 25658 bp, 30 predicted proteins | sample SalMarSW160110MG_2_FD_202540 | JGI IMG/M metagenome (GOLD analysis project Ga0315548, IMG submission 202540) | Salt marsh sediment microbial communities from the Plum Island Ecosystem LTER, Massachusetts, United States - Salt Marsh Sediment SW1601-110 ... | reverse complement strand
AACCTTCCCTTAAAGGGAGGATTCAGCATCAGGACATTCATTCCGGCTTTTCCCCGGCCGCCTTCGGCATTTTACGCGGCCGAAATATTTCTTTCCAGAAACCGGCGGTATAGCAGATATGCTCAAAAATAAAGACGACCGGTATGGTAACCGGATATCTGACATCTTTCTCTTTAATGGCGAAATACAGGCCGTGCAGCCCGACTACGACCAGATAGAAGCCGATAATGGCCGGCAGAATCCAGCGGCTGGCGAGCAGCGTAAGCAGAAGCAGGGGCGCCAGCAGTGGAGGCAGCACCGGCCAGTCCCACACGCCGCACTCCTTCCGCCAGCCGCCATAGCGATACATGTTGCGGGCAAACTCTTTCAGTCCCCGGCTGTGGTCGTGAAGAACAGTTGCGCCCCTGACGTAGCGCAGTTTGCCGGACTTCAGCAGCCTCGCGTTCAGCTCCGTCTCATCAGCGCCGGATAGATTCGGGTCAAAGCCGCCCGCCCGCAGAAGGTCGCTCTTGCGGTACATGCTGTTGCAGCCGCTGACGCTCTTCACAAAGCGGTCGGCAAACAAAGCGCCACCCTGCACGGAACGACCGCTGCCCAGAAAGGTGGCAAAGGCCAGATTAATTGACTTCGTCCATAGCCCCTCGCCGATATTCTGTATTCCGCCGCCAACGCCGACAATGCCTCCACCGAAACCGGCAACGAGATTTTTCAGCCAGTCCTTGCCAGGAATGCAGTCGCCATCGGTGAAAGCGAGATATTCACCTTCGGCATGCTCCACACCAATCTGTCGGGCCGCTCCGGCAGCCCCGTAGTCCTGCTCGAAAACCCTGACCGGAAATTCTTGCGCCCGTTTTACGGTGTCATCCGTGGAGTGCCCGTCAACCACGAGCACCTCACACGGAGGGAGCGACTGGGCAAAGACCGCCTTCAGGCACTGCTCGATCTTAACGGCCATATTCTTAACCGGTATTATCACGGATATTTCAGGCAATCTCTCAGCAGTCAACGGAGTTGTCCCCAATATATAATGACTATTAAATATTTTACTAGACCGGCCATCCGGCCGCTTTTATTGTAACATTATAACCCAGACAGAATACGAAAATCATGAATTGGTATCCAAAAATTCATTTCTTCTTTGATACCAGATAGCACATTTGTCATGGGTCAAAGTTACTGATAACGGCATCGGTTCAAATGGCGGACTATATCATTCATATTCAGAAATCGGGTTATATGGAATGACTTTATGCCCAGTGATTGACCGTTTCTGGATACAAATTGCCCTAAAATAACGACAAAAGCCTTGACATTTGATTATCGAAGTATCTACAATGGTAACAACGCCTAGTAGCGAGAGAATAATATAAAGAGGGCATTAGAGATGGAAAGAGCAAATTTCAAAAAATGGGTAAAGCTGGCCGTAATTGTTGCCGTCTTTGCTGCATTGCTGCTGTTGCCACAACCGGCGCAGTATCACACAGTCTACGGTCAGGGTTATGGCTATGGCTCTACCGGGTCGGCACCATCAACCGCCAGCAGCGGGGTTAGTGACATAGTTACTTCAGGAGGTGTATTCACCAAGGCGGCAACTATTAAATCGGATGATAATAAGCTTGTTCTCGACATTCCGAAAGGTACCACCGGTAAGACCGAAGATGGTAAGCCTCTGGCCGAATTAAGCATAACCAAAAAGCGTAGCTACCCCGCCCTCCCAGCGGATACGGGCATGGTCGGCTTTCCCTACGACCTTGAACCAGATGGCGCCACTTTCGACCCGGCGATCACCCTCAAGTTTACCTATGACCCGAACCAGTTCCCAAGCGGAGTGGGGGCGAAAAGCCTCACCCTTGGTTACTATGATGAGGATAGCAAAAAATGGATGAAGCTTGAAGCCAAGGATATAACGGTTGACCCTGATACCAATACTATCACGGCCAAGATAAGCCACTTCACCTACTTCGGTGTCATGGCAAACTCGGCGCCGGCGGAATTCACGGTCAGCGGTCTGACAGTCCCGGCGGCCGCAATTGGCATAGCCGAAGCAGGAACCATCAGCGTGATGGTGGCCAATACGGGCGATGTCGCCGGCACCACCACGGTAACGCTCAAGCTAAACGGCGTGGCCGTTTCCAGCCGGAGTGTCAAGCTGGCCGGCCATGAATCAAGGGCAGTGTCCTTTACCACCATTCAGGGTAAATCAGGCAGCTACAATGTGGATGTGGATGGACTCACCGGAACATTTACCGTCAAAGCGGCACCGGTCACACCGATAGTGATAAAGTCAACGGTGCCATCAATATCAGTACCATCGGTGACCCCGGCACCCACGGCACCGGCAGCACCAGCCGCGCCCACACCGACCCCCGAAGCGACGCCCTGGCTGGCGATAATCCTCTCCCTGGTATTGACCGCCATAGCCGGTGGTATCATCGTCTGGTACTACGGTTTCCGCAGAACATACTGATTTCCCATCAGTAATTGGCTGAAGCAACTATTCCCGGGTGAATATCCCGGGAATAGTTTTTTATAGTCGAACTGATAGTCTATAATGGTAAAGACGAAGTCTATGGAAAGAAAAAGGCTCAGACAAAGACCCGAAATAATCTGAGCTCAGGCGTTGCCCTAAGACGAGGAGGCTGAATGAATGCGTAAAGGATTACTGATCTGGAACGCCATATTAACGGTAGTGGTGATAGGCGGACTACTAGCCGGTTATTTTTTCATTAGAAATTATAAAACCGCTACCGAGGAAGAAACCTTAATGCTGCGCCAGCATGTCGATGAGCTGACCGCGGTAGTGGCACAGCAGTCCGAGGTGATTAACGAGCACGCACAGATAATCAACGGACGTATGGAAAGCATGAATGAAGAGGTCGCGGCCGCCATCGAAAAAAACGATGAGCTGATTCAGGAAATGAACGGGCTCATACAAGAATACCAGCAGGTAATCAATACAAGCGCAACCTATTTTGATGAAATATTAGACAACCTGAAGAACCTTTCTCTCACCACATCTGAAGAATCAAGTCCTTAAGCAGGTTTTTTCAACCATACGTACAGCCAGGCGCTCCCGCAGTAAATCTCCGGTTTGACATCCCACTCCACAGCATCGAAATCTTTCCGGCTCATTATACATAGCTAAATCCCACACACATTGATATCAGTCTATTACCGGAGCAGCATGGCATCAGTAATGTTGTCATTACAAAATGAATATTCAAAGTCGTGGCTCAATACTTGTGTCAAGAAATATTTAAGACCGGTAGAGTCGCGCTTTGAAGCTAACCGCTCTGATCACAGACGGAGGACGGGCTGGTCGATGAAGCAAGCAGCAATTTTAGATGACTAGCAGTGACTATTGGCGAATTGATGAGCCTCTCCTTATCAGTCTCCATCACATATACCCCCGTGTATTACAGTCCATATACACGACCTGCTTATCCTTTAGAGTTAGGCATTTTTTCTTATTCGCCCTCCAGGAGTTTCTCCAGTAGCGAGCTCTTGAGCCGATCTAAGATAACTTTATGTGCTTCCAGCGGTATCCCCATCCAGTCAGAGAAATCAAGGATTTGTTCCGGATTTTCCTGGGTGACCTTTTCGTAATAACCTATGGCATCCAGCATAACGGCTCCGCCGCTGTGTTTGGGGAAATTCTCATTGGCCAGTCCTTTATCCCAGCCCTGGTATACATAATGGCGATATTTCATCCATCCGGGAGTAAGCCAGTAAATGTCTCTGCCTTGACTTATTCTTTCCCTTTCTTCAGCGCTGGCCAGCATATCCACACAATGGGTAGCCCTTACCCTAGAAATCGTGACTCCGGGCTCCACCTGTTCATCAATTATGGTGTCAATCCTTCGGTAGGGATTATCGACATTGACATAGCAGAATTTTCCGCCGTAAACCACGATGATTTTTCGGGCATACTGCTTGGCATTGCTGATTTGTCTTATCAGCTGGCTTTCAAGTTCGCGTGGCACTTCGTGCCGACCTGGTTTAGTGTAGAGTATTTTCCTCGCATCCAGAAATCCGGCGTCTTTAAGATGGTTCAGCTCCATATTGAGCGTCCCGCAGGCGACAATCGCATAGTCCTGCAATGTGACACGCTTTCCCATCTTGACCTCCCGAGATCAGCTTCGTCTTTACCCCTGTTCGTGCACGTGAACCCGCTCGCCCACTATTGGATTTCCGCACACCGGACAGCTGGCCACCAGGGGCACCTGACAGTTCGGGCAAAGGCCCGGCTCTCTGGATTCATAAAAGCATTTCGGACAGACATACTTTACGTACTCCATTAGCTGCCTCCTTATAGCAACGCCTCCACCTTTGGACGAATCACCGCTTCCGGGACTGCTCCCAGTACACTATCAACCTGCTTGCCGCCTTTGAACAACAGCAAGAGCGGTATGCTCATCACCTGATATTTCATCGCCATCTGATGGTTCTCATCCACGTTAAGCTTGCAGAATTTAACCTTGCCTTCATAATGCTGTGACAGCTTCTCGGTTATCGGCGCAATCATGTGGCAGGGTCCGCACCAAGGGGCCCAGAAATCCACCACTACCGGTATGTCGGACTGTAACACCTCATTTTCGAAGTTCTCGTCAGTGATCTCGCTTACCATGATATCCTCCTGAACTTGGTATTTGCTTGTCACCATGGGCTATGGTACGGTTATTATCTTACCTGCTCCGCTCTCTATATAGCCTTCGCCGTACGCCTGCCTGAACCGCCTTCGCGTCTCATCTCCGCTGCAGTGGCACGATGCTACCTTTTCCACAGATAACTGCCGGAATTGTTCAATGATGGACTCGATTCTTGAGGCCGATTCCCCAGCCAGGTGAAAACCACCCATGACAAGGTACACCCTCTTTTCGGGAACAATATCCTTGGCTTTTCGGATGATGTTCACCACGCCGGGATGGGCACAGCCAGTTATTATCACCAGGCCTTTGCTGGTGGTTATGACCAGTGACTGCTCCCTTGTACCATTGCCGAGCTCACCTGTGGTATATACGCCCGTCATCAGCTTCTTTGCCTCAGATATCTCGTTCACCTCTGCCCCAAAAGACCCTATGCTTTCCTTGAGGCTTTCCGGAAACGACCGAGGTAAATAGACCATGACGTTGCCGTTTTCTTTGAGGAAGCCACTGAGTCCGCCGACGTGGTCACCGTGTATATGTGATAGCACGACGACGTCGATTTCCTGCGAATCAATCTTGAGTTCCTTCATATTATGGAGCAGCGTCGCACTGTCACCCCCGGTATCGAAGAGAATCGTCTTCTCCAGCCCCTCTATCAGGCAGGAGAATCCCCACTTTGCCTCCAGGCGCTGGTCATACACATTGTTGTCATAGATAATACTGATGGTCAGCTTGTCCCCGGGCCTCCGGCTCGTCTCTGGGGCAGTGGCTTCAGCCGCCGGCGCCCCGGTTGATGGTGGGGGTGAGGGAAGCGCTGGCTGAGCACAGGACAAGGTTAGGAAAAGCATCGCAATCAAAATGACCACCCATCCCCAACCCATTGCCGATTTCCTTAATAACCGCCTCACAGGAAGCGGTTCACAGGCTGATTGGGCCTAGAATCCAACCTGTCATCCCCCTCTAAGCATTAATAGGCTTATTCCCGGGAGCTTTCAATCGCTTCTGGCGGAAAGGGATATTTTATTGTTACCGATGGGTCGAAAGTGGAAAGGAAAACATTCGTGCTCAACTCGATACAATTTTTGGGGCATATATCCTGACAAAGAGCACAAAAACAACACTTGCCCAGATCAATCTTCGGATATTCCTTCGGGTACTTCTCCCTCAGTTCTTCCGGTGCTTTTACCATTTCTATGGCTCGATTGGGACATATCCTGGCACACAGCCCGCAGGAGATGCACTCAGCGGCATGGTAAACGTGCTCGCCGCGGTATCCTTGAGGGATGGGGATAGATTCATAAGGGAACCTGACGGTCATCGGTTTGGAGATTAAATTCTTGAGAAGCTCAAACGTTATTTCCAGTTTCATCGTGTCACCTGTCTAAATCTGCCGGGCATACGTTTAGACTCCAGTAGATAGCCGGGACATCTGCTATCTGTGCTCCTGTAAGCAGGTGCTCAAGAACGGGTATCATATGCAGAAAGCTGGGCCCTCTTATTTTCACCCGATATGGCTTGTCACTCCCGTCGCTGCACATGTAAATTCCGGCTTCCCCCCTGGCAACTTCATTGCGTACATATACTTCCCCAGCCGGAATCTTGGTGGCAAGCTTCAGCTTCTTTAGATTAGGTGCTATTACTTCCCCTTCGGGCAATTCCTCAAGTGCCTGTTTGATTATCCAGGCCGATTGCTTTATTTCCTCCATGCCGATTAGATATCTTGCGTAGGCATCTCCCTCGTCCCGGACGGGCACGTCAAAGTCGAACCGTGCATAGACCTCATAAGGGTCGTCCTTTCTCACATCTGCCTTCATTCCTGATGCTCTTAACACCGGACCCGTGGCGCCCAGCCTGATAGCATCCTCCAGTTTCAAAATGCCGACATCCTTTGCCCTTGCAGATAGAACCGGATTTTCCAGGGCTTCAACTTCCACCATCTTCTCTATCTTGCTCAGAACTTCTAATATCCTTTTTTCCAATCCCTGGGGTAAATCTCGCCTCACGCCGCCAGGGCATATATAGCCCGCCGGATATACCCTGCCCCCTGTTACCGCCTCAAAGATATCCAGTATATAGTCTCTATAGCCAAAAGCCAGCTTGAATCCGGTATCGAAACCGGTGCCCATGCAGAAAGCACCGAACCAGATGATGTGAGACTGAATTCTGGAAAGCTCGGCCATTATCACTCTGATATACTTGGCCCGCTCCGGGGGCTCAATGCCCATCAGTTCTTCAGCGGCTTCGGCGTGTATTAGATTCCAGTTCAGCGCCTCAAGCACGCAGATTCTGTCTGACAGAACGGCGTTCTGGAGGGGAGTTCTGTACTCCATGAGCTTTTCAAAGCCGCGGTGCAGGTAACCCGGGTCAGCACGAGCGGAAACAACGCTCTCTCCGGCAATCTTCAGCTTGACGCCGAAGTTGCCTGAGCCTGGGTGCGCTGGCCCAAAATAAAAATCATATTCGGCGCCTCCGGGGAGGGTTTTCAATTCATCAGTCGTAGTAGGCGCGTTCACGCTCATTCTTCCGGTCATAGTACTCACTCCTTACATACTCCCTCCAGTCGAAATCTTTTCGGAACGGGGGCGGTCCCTGCCAGTCTTCCAGAAAAAGAGGGGCCAGGTCCTCGTTAGCTTCAAATATTACGCCAAAAAGTTCGTGTATTTCCCTCTCGTGGATTTGCGCGCTCTTATTCCAGATAGGGCTTACGGAATCAATGGTTGGATTTTCCCGGTCAATTCTGGTTTTCAAAGTAAGGAGGACACTGTCTTTATATGACCAAAGGTGGTAAATAAGCTCGTAACTTTCGTCCTCCGCCCAATCCACTGTAGATATCGCTGATAAATGCTCGAACCCGTGTTCCCTTGCCCACTCACAGATTTTTACTAACATTCGCCTGTCTACAGTTGCCCAGACCCTGCGCTCTCTTCTTACTTCGCCCTTGATGTCGAGCTCTGAAGCTAGCTGCCTTTCAATGCTGGTTTCCTTTTCCATCGCCATTAGTCCATTTCCTCTACGTGCTTGAAGATTTTGGCGCAGGCCTCAAATACTGCTTCCGGCCGGGGAGGGCAGCCGGGAATGTACATGTTGACTGGAAGGTAATCGCTTAATCTCTTAACCGTATTGTAGGAATCCCAGTACATACCCCCGGTCATGGTACAAGCACCCAGTGCGATCACTACCCGGGGTTCAGCCATCTGTTCATATACCTGCCTGGCTCTTTTTATCGACTTCAGGGTCTGATAGCCAGCAATGAACAGCACGTCCGCATGCCTTGGGCTCCCAACGACTATCATCCCAAATCTTTCCATATCCCATCTTGAGCCAACCATTGGCACCAGCTCTATGAAACCGCAGGAGTTGAACCAGTTAAAAATCCAGATAGCCTTGATGAGCTTTTTCAACCTCGTCGATTCCTTGACCACCGTATCGTCTCCTTACTGGAATAGTGTACCGCGGGGATTATACCCTACCAGGGTATTGTAATGCAACGTGGTGCCCTCTAACGTGTCTGGAGATTTATTGAAAACATAGGTGCCTCGCCAATGGCCCACTGGTACGCAATCGCCGGCGTTCATGGCGGCGGTTCCCCAATTATGGAAACCATTACACTCAATGCAGAATACGATTACGAGGCGAAGAAGAATATAGCAAAATACCTGGCTGGCATCAGCCCAGAATTGGACCAGTCAAAGGAGCTAAAAAGGGAACCTTGATTACAATTAGGCTGACATTGATAGCAATAAATGCTAGAATGTTTTAAAGCTTGTTCGATGCCGAGGGGTTTATAGCCTATAAGGGTACGGTATAGCAATAGCTCAAAAAGACAACCCGGAGGACAGAATGGCTAAACCAAGGGAAAATGCGGAGGTCTCACAGGATATTCTGTTGAAACGGCTGAGGAGGATCGAAGGTCAGATTCGCGGGATTGAAAAGATGATAGTTGATGGTCGCGACTGTGAGAGCCTGCTGACTCAGCTGGTGGCTGTCCGTTCCGCCATTGAGAGTGTCGGCGCACTCATGCTGAACAATTATATGAAGCTTTGCTTTCGAAGAGACACCGGACCGGAGCCCGCCAATATCGATTCGCTGGCACGGGCGGTGGCTATCTGGGGTCGCGTGCGGGTTGGCGAACAACAATAGCTAAGATTTGGGCTTCTTGGCAAAAACCAACACCTGACCTTGCTCCAAGTCCCTGTTGTCATGAACCAGCGTTCCCGAATGCTCATTTTCGAAATAGAAATTTGCCCTTTCAATTTCGTCTCTGGCATTTGCTCCCATATGTTTAGGGTACACCAAAATAAGGGCGTCGGTTTTTGCTATCCGGTGAATTTCATCCAGCAGCCCTCTTCTGTCCTCGACTCGCGGGAAATAGTATGAATGGAGCACATCAAAAAGGAGGATTAAGTCAACGGAATTATCAGCAAGTTCAATTCTTGGTGTTCCTTCCGTATCCATCCTCTCTATGTTCTCGATTCCGGCTGACCTGGCTTTCTGCATCAATTCATTCAGGACGGACCCATTCTTGTCCAAGGCGTAGACCTTCCCTCTGTTCCCGACTATTCTGGCCGCCGGTATGGCGTATGTACCGGAACCACAGCCGAAATCCAATACCTTTTGACCCCTTTTGACGCCTATGCGTTTAAGAAGCTCAAGCAAAAAGGATTCCCGCTCCATGCTAAGCTCTTTCTGAAGGTGTTAGTTCACACACGACGTTAAGTCTTAACAGTCAAAAGATGCTTTACTCCCTCAATTATCATTGGATGTTTAGAGCTTCAACCACATCCTCAGGCGCTGGGCTTTCATTCTGTTTCACATATTCCAGCCAGCCCTGTGACTTGTTGCTTTCCTCAACCGCCCTCGCCAACTGAATTGATACGTAACGCCAGAAGAACACCTTCCACGCCTCGGATGCTGAGGCGATGCTCATCACGTTCTCTGTCTGAGTTGGTTTATATGCCGAATGTACCTTATACATCGCATTTATAAACTCGGCCCATCAGTTTTGCTTGATTCAACCTTTAACAGTTTTCCCTATTCAAGCTTAACTTTTTAGCTTAAGGTAATTCCTATAAATAACAGAGCTATCTATACTTCTACCTCCAGCTCCTTCAACTTTTCCGGTGTTGGCAGACCGTCGACCCAGCCGCGGAGTCTGTAGTATTCCTCCTTCATTGTGTCAAGATCAACTACATGTCCCTTGGCAGCTCCTTCCGGCAATGGCTCTTTCAGTAGTCGCGAAGGCAGGGTGTCATCTTTGGCACTAAATCCCAATTTACCCATGATAACCCTTTCCAGGTTATAGATGCGCTCGCCGATCCTGAGCGCTTCACCCTCCGATATGTCCCAGCCAGTCACAGCGGACAGCAAATCAGCATAATCTTTCGCACCCAGGGCAAAGGTGGTGAACAGGCAGTTGACCGTCGAGTTAACCAAGGAGGTGAAATCCTGAAAGACCTTCACCCACTGCGCTTTGCCCTCTATTGCCAGGGGGTCTATCTTTTCCGGAATTCCGACTATCTCCGGTGACACGGTGTAACCAGTTACGTGGCATCCTCCTCTGTTAGCGGTGGCATATTCAAGCCCCATGCCTTTGATTCCCCTGGGGTCGTACGCCGGCATTTCCAGTCCCTTGACACTCATGGAGAACTCAGGATGTCCATAATGTTCGCACATTTTCCTGGAGCCCAGGGCGAGATACTTGCCAAATCCTACCTTGTAGGCTGTGCGCCAAATCGACTCAACCATTGCCGCGGCATTGCCGAATTCGAGCGGTAAGCCCTGCAAATCCTCCTCAGGGATGTATCCCTTCTCATTGAGCTCCATAGCAGCGGCTATTGTGGAACCCAAGCTAATGGGCTCAAGCCCCAGCTCGTTGCCGAGATGATGCGCTTTCACTATGGCATTCATGTCACTTACCCCACAAGCGCTTCCCAGGGACCATATGGTCTCATATTCAGGCCCTTCAACGGGGACTACCTGGAAAGGCCCTGATTTTACCTGGGTAATCCTTCCGCATCCTATGGTGCAACCCCAGCATGCCCGTTTGCGTATCAAATAGTCTTTGGTAAGTGTCTCGCCGCTGATCTTTTCGGCTTCAGGGTTCACGCCTGTTTGCCAGTTCCGGTAGGGAAATGCGCCCGCGCTATTAATTACGTTGACCAGCACCGATGTCCCATGGGTTGGCAAACCCTCTCCGGTAACCGAATTCTTATCCATGGCCTCCAGACATCTATCCGCTATCTTTCTAAATTCGTCTGGCTTTGCCACTGGTACATTCTTGTCTCCCGAGACGACAATGGCTTTCAATTTCTTCGAGCCCATCACTGCGCCCAATCCCGCTCTTCCGGCAGCCCGGTACTCGTCGTTCATTATGACTGCCATTGGCACCAGATTTTCGCCGGCGGGGCCAATACACGTCACGCTGGTGTTTTTGCCACCTTCGGCGCTGGTCAAAGCTCTGGTCGTGTCCATGGTGTTCTTTCCCCACAGGTCCGCCGCATCCCGGATTTCTGCTTTTTCATTTGCTACCGCCAGATACACGGGCGCATCGGCTACTCCTTCGACAACGATCGCGTCGAAGCCGGCAAACTTCAGAAAGGCTCCCCATTCCCCACCGCTGTTACCGCTTCCAATCGACCCCGTCAATGGTGCTTTAAGGGTCATCACATGATATCGGCTGGGTGAGGGAAACCTGGGCACTCCCGTCCCCGGTCCAGTGGCAAAAATCATAATGTTCTCCGGACCCAAAGGATCTAAATCCTTTATAGAAATGCCCCTCCCTTCCAATTCTTTGATACGCTGAAATAAAAGATATGTAGCGTAACCCTTGCCGCCGATATACTTTCGGGCAGCCCCTTCATTGATTGGCTCAACGTCCAGGCTTTTTGTGCTGAGATTTACTTTCAGGATTTTCCCTGTATATCCTCCTGCCATTATTCAATTCTCCTTTCATGAATAATTCCAACTTTTGAGGCATCACACGACCGTACTCATCACCGACACACTTGATTCTTATCTCCTTTAAGATGGTATAACCGTATAGATTCTATCCACTTCTTTCCCCCTTCACACATCACCTCCTTACTTTCAGACTTGCAATTCTCTTTCGATTTGGATCGTAGCATTAGTTTCTTTTCCGAACACGTGTCCTTAAGCGCTGAATTGAAACAAAGATAAAAACCGACCTTTTCGGTCGGTTTTTGCAATTGTTCCGTTAATTCTCCCCGCGAGCGTCGCAGCAATAATGCTAATTTCAACGCCCATCTCTCACCCTCCTAAGGATACCTTACCTCGTATGGGATTATACACCAAACAATCGATAAGTCAAGTCAGTCCAACTTACCGGAGGAAAATGTTTCCTCTATGGATCAATCTATCCATCATCCAAAATAATTAGGAAAATGGGTTGACCGAGTATAACTTTGCGAAATTATGTGAATTCAAATCACATAGCGTTACAAAACCTCTGCACGGGCAGAACAAATAGCGCAGGCAGAGTCCGGAATTACCAGAATCCAGCAAGCTTATGAGAGCAATAGCCCACTGTATACAGCCGAAGAAGCTACCAGACGGATAGCAGAGTACCGAGACAGGATGCTCAAGGTAACCCGAAGAAAAGACGAAGGGAAGTTATTTTCGTGTCATAACACTAACATCGCATCGCCGAAGCTGTAAAACCGGTAGCCTGAATTGATGGCTTCCTGGTAGGCGTGATCGATCAATTTTTTACCAGCAAAGGCGGCCACCAGCATCAACAGGGTGGAACGGGGCAGGTGAAAATTGGTGAGCAGCGCATCGACCATACGGAACCGGCGACCGGGCAGGATATACAGGCTCACCCAGTCGGCAAACGGCTGAAGGTGTTCCGGCGGATAAAGCGCTGCCAGATGCTCCAGAATCCGCACCGTGGTCGTCCCCACGCAGATAACCCTTCTTCCCTGCCGCTTCGCCTCGGCCAGTTCGTTCGCCGCTTCCCCGCCGACCATGCCGTACTCGCGGTGGATATGGTGCTCTCTGGGGTCTTCTTCCCTTACCGGGCTGAAGGTATCCAGGCCGATGTGCAGACAGACAAAAAGAAGCCGCACCCCCTTCTTTCCCAGCCCATCGAGCAGCTCCGGCGTGAAGTGCAGCCCGGCGGTGGGTGCCGCCACGCTGCCCGCCACCCGGGCATAAACTGTCTGATAGCGTTCGGGGCGGGAGAGCGGGGTGCCGATGTACGGTGGCAGAGGCACCTGGCCCATTTCGGAAAGCAACTTTTCATCGGAGAACCTGATTACCTTGATGCCGCCTCCGCCCTGACCAACCACCTCAGCCATAAGGCGCGGCGAAGCATCCGCCCCCGATACGTTATCTATCGCCACCCGGCCGCCGGAGCGGAGCCGTTTCCCCCTTCTGACCAGCGCCTCCCAGATGCCTTCCTCCAGCCGGCGCAGCAGCAGTATCTCCACCCGACCGCCGCCATCGGCTTTGCGCCCGTAGAGCCGGGCCGGGATAACCAGGCTCTCATTGAAAACGAGCACATCGCCAGCATTGAGATAATCAATAATATCGTAAAAGCGGCGGTGTTCCATCGAGCCGTCAGCGCGGTTTACCACCATCAGGCGGGAGTTATCCCTGGGCTCAACCGGCGTCTGCGCGATGCGTTCCTGAGGGAGAACGTAGTCAAAATCGCTGGTTTTCATACGAATAAAATGATATTGAAAGGCTATTTCAATAACATCCTAACGTAATCGGGCAAAAAAGGCGAGAAGGAGATACGCTTTGAACTTAAAACATAGCGGTGGAGTAATTAAACGGCCTATACCACCGGCCTGGGCATCAGGCCTGACTTCTCCACGATATCCGGGACGATGTCCTCCCAGCCCACCGCCATGATGTGAATGCCGTGCACGCCGGGCATATCCTTGAGCTGCTCGATTATTTCCAGGATAATCCGGACGCCCTCCTCTTTGGGGTTCTCCGACTTTTCCATGCGGGTCACGATTTCATCGGGCACGGTTACGCCGGGGACATAGTCGCGCATGTAACGGGCCATACCGGCGGAGCGGATGGGAATGACGCCGGCCAGGATGTGCACCTGCCTGTCCAGGCCCTTTTCCGTCAGCATTTCCATCCATTTAGCGAACCTGGGAACATCGTAGACGGCCTGCGTCTGGATGAAGTCGGCGCCGGCCTTTATCTTCTTGGCCAGCCGGCTCACCCGGTATTCAAACGGGTCGGCAAAGGGATTGGCCGCAGCGCCGATGAACACGGGCACCTCTCCAGATACATCCTCCCCGGATATGAATTTCTTATCGTCACGCATTATTTTCAGCGTCTGAATAAGCTGAATCGAGTCGATGTCGAAAACGCCTTTGGCCCCGGGGTGGTTGCCGAACTTCTGGTGGTCGCCGGAAAGGCAGAGGATGTTATTGATACCGAGGGCGACGGCGCCGAGCACATCGCTCTGCAGCGCCAGCCGGTTCCGGTCGCGAACGACCATCTGCATCACCGGCTCAATGCCCTGCTGCTTCAGGAGCAGGCAGCCAGCCAGGCTGGACATGCGCACGATGGCCGTCTGGTTGTCGGTAACGTTCACCGCATCGCAGCAGCGGCGGAGCAGTTCACCCTTCTTTTTTACCGCCTCGGTGCTGGTACCTTTGGGCGGCCCGGCTTCAGCCGTTACGGCAAATTTGCCGCTCGCCAGTATTCGTTCCAGTTTCGTTCCGGCTTTCATCTTCGCCTCCTATGAGGTAGTGGTGCACTCCGCCTCCACATCTATCTTCCGGGGTCCACCGGTGACACTCACACTCCAGTCTTTGACAGGCTCGATTTCCTCCATTTCGTCGAGCCGCCCCATTTCGGAAAGGCGGTCGTAGATGAGCTGCCAGGCGCAGGGGATGTCCTCCGATACCTCGCACTTGCCCCCCGACGAGCCGCCGCAGGGCCCGTTCAGCAGGCTCTTGGAGCAACGGACCAGCGGGCAGATGGCGGCCGTGCGCCCCAGCACGCAGCTGCCACACTGCAGGCATACCTCGGTGAAGTGCCCCGGGCTGTCTTCAATACCGATAAACATGGTGTTCAACGCGGGGTATACCGGTTTTTTGTCCTTCATATGCAGGGCTATGGTCTGGACACCAATGGCACAGGTCATAGCCAGCACGCAATCGGCCTCACCGATTCTTCCCGCCTCCTCCTCCAGCGCATATTTAGTCAGCTCATCGCAGGCGGTGGGAATTATCATCCAGCCGGTGACCTTCCTGCCGCTGCCCTCGAGCTTTTCCTTCATTTCCAGAACTTCGGACTTCCCCCCGGTATGGCACATGGTGGCACAGGTGCCACAGCCGATGATATACACTTTACGGCACTTTTTAAGAAAACTCATTACCTCTTCGGCCGGTTTCTGACTGGTAATCGTCTTCATCTCCGTACCTCCTTATTTAGCGACCCGCTTCTCGTAATCATCGCGGAAGTGCTGCAGGCTGTCCATCACCGCGTTGGGCGCCGCCTGCCCCAGCCCGCACAGAGAGGAGAGCATCATGGCACTGGACAGGTCCTCCAGATTCTGCATCTCTTTCCGCGAGCCTTCACCTTTTTGAAACTTATCCAGTATCTCCACCATCACCTCGGTTCCCTGGCGGCAGGGAGTGCACTTGCCGCAGGACTCCTCGGCCAGGAACTCCATGGTCCGGCGCACAATGTCAATGACATCACGGCTCTGGTTGTAAACGGTGACGGCGCCCGCGCCCAGCACCGCCTCGAAAGCCAGGGGGGTATCCATCTGCGCGTAAGGCAAGAGCCGGCCCGTGGCGCCGCCAATCTGAACCAGCCTGACGTTCTTCGCCATCGCCAGCCCCTCGACCAGCTCACGCAGCGGGCTGCCCAGCACCATTTCATACACGCCCGGTCTCTCTACATCGCCGCTGACGGAAAAGACCTTGGTGCCCTTGCTCCTCTCCGTGCCTATCTGGCTGAACCAGCCGGCACCGTTCAGTATAATTGGCGGGATATTCATCAGCGTCTCCACGTTGTTGATAATGGTCGGCTGTCCCCAGAGGCCGGAGGTGGTGGGGAAGGGAGGCCGATAGCGCGCCTCACTCCTTTTCCCCTCGATGGAGTCCATCAGCGCCGACTCCTCGCCGCAGATATAGGCACCGGTACCCTCGCGGATTTCCAGCCCGAAGCCATCCATAAGTCCCTTTTGCTTTACCTGTTCGATGGCGTTCTGCAGGTGGTCGAGGAGATAATGGTACTCGGCACGAAGATAGATGTAGCCCTGCCCGGCACCGATGGCATAACCGGCGATTAACATCCCTTCAATGAGCGTGAAAGGGTCTTTCTCCAGGATATAACGGTCCTTGAACGTGCCCACCTCGCCCTCATCGGCGTTGCCGATAACGTACTTATTTTCGCCGGGCGCGGTGCGGGCGCCTTCCCACTTTATGCCGCAGGGAAAGCCAGCCCCACCCCGACCCCTCAGCCCGGAAGCCTTTATCTCCCCGGTTACCTGCTCCGGGGCCATTTCGTGACGCACTTTAGCCAGGGCTTTAAAACCATCTTTTTCCAGATAGCTGTCAATTCGCTTCGGGTCGATTACATCGCAGTTTTTCAGCACCACTCGCTGCTGTGGCACGCGCTCGCCTCCTGAACTACTTGTATGCTCCTAAAACTTGCTTTATCTTCTTTGGCGTTAAATCAACGTGAGGGTCCTGATTTATCAGCATGGCCGGGGCATGGTCGCAGAGGCCGATGCAGTTGGTCAGCTCGAAGGTGAACCTGCCGTCGGGCGTCGTCTCCCCAGGACCAATTCCCAGTTCTTTTTCCACCGCCTGCATAATCATTTCCGCGCTCTTCAGGTAGCAGGGCAGGCTTTTGCAGACCCGGATAACGTTCCTGCCCAGCGGCCTCGTGGAAAGAAATGAATAGAAGCTGGCGACACCGTAGACCTCGTGAATCGGGATGGTCAATGATTCGGCCAGCGCGGCCATAACCTCTTCGGGCACATAGCCATAGCGGCGCTGCGCCTCTTTCAGGCGCACGACAAGGTCAGACCGGTCTTCTGGCCGCGTTATGATTACTTCTTTCCCCGCCATTTCATCACCGCCGATGGCTCAGCCCTTTATAATAAGCGCTTTATCCGCCCTCTCTTCTCCGGGTTTTCTTGGTTTTCTCAGCGCTCCCGACGGGCAGAGCTCGATACAGGCATCACAGTTCTCGCCGGCCTCTCTGCCCAGCGGCTGGTCGCAGCCGCAAACGACCTTGCTGTCAAAACCACGGTACGCCTTGCTGAAAAGTGGCTCGCCGCCTTTGTCCTTGCAGGCGATAACGCACCGCCAGCACTGCACGCACTTGGACATATCGCGGACCATCCTTGAGTTCTCATCCTCGACCGGAAAGTAGTGCTTCCGGGTGTGGAAGCGGGGCAGCCCTATCTCAAGGTCAGCGGCAATCCGCCGCAGCTCGCAGATATTGGCCTTGTCACAGACCATGCAGACATCAGGGTGGCTGGCCAGCATCAGCTCGACCAGCACCCTTCGCGTGGCAATCACTTTGGGCGAGTGGGTCTGTATGACCATTCCCTCGGCAATCGGGGTATGGCAGGAGCCGACCAGCGTCCGGGAACCTTCCACCTCGACGACGCAGAGCCGGCAGGCCCCGATGGGCGGCAGGTCCGCGACATAGCAGAGGGTGGGAATATCGATGCCGTTTTCCCTGGCCACCTCCAGAATGGTCATGCCGGGACGGCCACTCACCTCGCTGCCATTTATGGTCAGGTTTATCTTTTTCTCCACGCTAGCCCAATCAAATTAATTAAGGTATCCGGTTACTGCGCTTAAACAGCAAGGGGTGCACCCGAACCAGCACCCCATCTTTATAGTGATAGCTATTATGCTACCATAGAGCTATTTCTTCTAACAAGCCCCCGCGGAAAAACATCTGTGTACCTGAGTGTTTGCCGTTGAATTTAATACTGTGATAAACTCTCTAAAGATTCTCCATGAAGATTCTGGTTACCAACGACGATGGCATTTCCGCTGACGGTCTGTGGCTCCTGGTACGGGAACTTACCAGCATCGCCGAGGTGGTGGTGGTGGCTCCGGATAGGGAACAGAGTGCCAGCGGTACCGCGGTGACGCTCTGGGAGCCGCTGCGGATAAGAGGGGTAAAGCCGGTGGTCCGGGGTGTGGAAACATATGCTGTGGAAGGCACGCCATCGGACAGTGTCCTGCTGGCTCTGGGCAGCCTCATCAAAGGCAGAATTGACCTCGTCGTCTCCGGCATAAACTGGGGGATGAACCTGGGGGATGATATTTACATCTCGGGAACGGTAAGCGCCGCCCTCCAGGGTTATCTGCACGGCTATCCCGCCCTGGCCGTTTCCAGCCAGCAAGATAGCGAAGCCGGTTTTCAGGCCGCGGCCAGGCTGGCCACCCTGCTGGCGGAACGAATCAACGCCAGCCCACCGGCAAATACCTTGTTTCTCAACGTCAATGTTCCCAGCGTGCCGCTGGCCAGAATCGGGCGTATTCAGGTCACCAGGCTGGCCAACGAGAGCCACGTCAACACCGTCACCAAGGGCAATGACGGCAAACGGAATTACTACTGGCTGGTGCGGCAGCGGCAGGACAGCAGCCAGGACAGGAAAACGGACGTCTGGGCAGTGGACCACGGCAACATATCCATAACCCCCCTTTTTACCAGCCTGCCCGCCAAAACTCTATCCACGCTGCTGAATAACCTGTGTTCCGGCCTGCTTGAGGCATTAACCGGGTCTAAGCGGTGAGGTCGCCATGGCGCATTACATCGGCGTCGACATCATTGAAATAGGTCGTATTAAAGAGGCTGTAGAGCGCTGGGGAGAGAGGTTTCTCAGACGCGTCTACACTGAAGCAGAACTGGCTGCTTACCGCTATAAGCCGTCATCGCTGGCGGCGCGCTTTGCCTGTAAGGAAGCGGTCATGAAACTCCTGGGCAGTGGCAAATACGGCATCAACTGGCGGGAAATCGAGACCCTGTCTCATTCCAGCGGCAAGCCGCTGGTAAATCTGTACGGAAGGGCACAGAGTAAGGCCGGTGAGCTTGGCATCAGAGAGATTGCCGTCAGCCTTTCCCACTCCAAAGAGAACGCCGTCGCCTGTGTAAGTGCGGTCTCAGAAACAACTCAACCTGAAAAGTCGGACAGCTAACTGGGAAAATAAAGAATCCGGTGAGAGATACAGAGAGGGCACTGAAAGCTAAAAAATCCGGAATTTTTTACGGCTACTGGATAATTGCGGCCTCGGTGCTGTGTCTGGGCATTTTTTCCGGGTGCGGCGTCGGTTGCTTTAGCCTTTTCGTCAACTCCCTGCAGGCCGAGTTCGGCTGGGGACGTGGAGATATCATGCTCGCCTTTACCCTCTTCTTCCTGCTCACCGGCCTGGCCGCGCCACCGGTCGGCAGCATCGTTGACCGCTACGGGGTGAGGGGGGTTATCGCGGTGGGTTCTCTGATGGCGGGCTCCGGTTTCGCCTCACTCTACATACTGGAAACAACCTGGCACTTCTATCTCGCCTATCTTTTCATCGGCGCTGGTATGGCGGCCTGCGGCCAGGTACCAGCGAGCACCATGGTAGCCAACTGGTTTGTCAAAAAGCGCGGCAAGGCTATCGGTATCATGTCCACCGGCATCGGCCTGGGCATCTTTGCCCTATCGCCGCTGATCGGCAGCTTCATCATCCCTGTTTTTGGCTGGCGGACCGCATATCTGGCACTGGGCATAATCGCCTGGATTTTAATCCCGCTGGCACTCTTCGTCATCAGAACCAAGCCGACCGATATGGGACTTTATCCTGACGGTGTTACCACTCCCGAAGAAATGGCCGAGATAAATGCGTCTGGCATACTCACCAAAGGGTTAAGCCCGAGAGCGACACTGGGCACCATGGCCTTCTGGCTGATATCAGTCACCTTTTTCATCAACGGATTCAGTTCGCTGGGAGCAAACCAGAGCCTTGTTCCGTATCTGCAGGACGCTGGCTTTCCGGTGGCACTGGCGGCTACCGCTATGACCGTTCTGGGTCTGGGCAGTGCCATCGGCAAGTTTTTCTTCGGCTGGCTCTGCGATAAAATCAAAGCGAAACAGGCCTGCGCCCTCAGCTTCATCCTGCTGGCGGCAAGCACAATTATGCTAATATTTATCGGCCCATCATCCACAATGGCGGTTGTCTGGCTTGACGCCCTGCTCCTTGGGCTTGGGGCGGGAGGCTGGCTGCCCACCATGTCCATGCTGGTCAGTCGCAATTTCGGCCTGGCTTCCTACGGAGCCATCTTCGGCATGGTATCACTGTTGCAGGCAATTGGCGGTTCCGCCGGTCCTCTATTGAGCGGGTACATCTTTGACACCATGAACGGGTATTTCTGGGCATTCATCATATTCTTGATTCTGTACGCCATAGCCATTCCGGCTGTCCTGGCGGTGCGTCGGCCCAAATCATTCGTCTGAGCCTTCTCAGTGGATAAAATGGATCACCAAAATAGAGCTATCCGACGATGAAAACTATCGGGGCTTCTGGGAAAGCCGCGGCTATTCCAATGAGGGTGACCTGGACAAGAGCTTCAGATAAAGACTTCCTTGAATCCCTTTTCTGAGCGGGGAAAGGCCAATGCTGGCCGCTATGCCCTGGTCTGCAACCACTCCAGCCGCTCATCCACACGGCGGGCAGCGGTGTCACGTGATTTGGCTTTTCTCAGCTGGTAGGCCAGGGTCACATCGCCAACGACATCATGAACCCAGTTGCTGAAATCATTTTTCTCATCATTGGCATGGTATGAATAGACTTCCTGGTTCATTTTCTTCAGCGCCGAGGCAAGGTCTTTTAAATTTCTGAGTATCCTGTCATTGCAGCACCAGAACACCTTATCTTCCGGAACATCTTCCAGCCGCATCCTGATCATATCCTGATTTACCGTCATCATGGTATTGCCCTTACTTTTAGTCCATAATTTGGTTGCTCACAAACAGATTATGCCAACCTGTACCGAAATGGATGGGAGGAGAAGTTTCCTCCCATCCATGAATCATATGCCAGCCTGATTACTTATTTACTTCTTGGTGACAAAGGGCGGTTTGCTGGCACCGCCGCCTGGCTTACCCGGTTTTTTGGCCATTATTATGTTACCTCCTTTCTTCCCTGGCTGCCGCCGCATTGATATTAATACTCCGAGGCCTTGAAATGACGTTCCTTAATCCATCGAGCGACATATGACGCTTTGTCGGAGTCAAACATCTTTATCCCTTTCTGGGTCAGTTCCGTACCGTCCACGGATACCGCCGTCAGAATATACTTCTTCTGCCCTTTTCCCGGATACTTGGGGTTGACCTCAACAACCGCGGCGCCACGCCCCAGTGGTCCACCCGACGCCGGGCTTGCCGTAAGGTAGAAAAAGATACTGCTCCCCGGCTCGCTCAATGCCTCTATCTGCTGCTGTATCTCCTTTTCCGTGTAAATGGTCACCTTGGGGATAATCCGTTTTTCTTCAAGCTCCACCTTCTTCGATTCCTTATCGAACCAGCCTTCGAAAAGTAGCAGCTTTGGATGCTGGTCAAGCGTGGTATAGTTCTTAATTTTTATTTTATTAGCCGTCGCCTCATACTCAGCGAAAATTCTCACGTCAGATCCCTTCTCCCCACTTGACCTGGGACGCATCACCGCTGACAATCTCCACACCCAGTTTGGCTCTTTTCCCATCTGCTTGATAAGGTGATTCCCCAATATCTCGGGCATTGTCTTGGGCCCGGGCAACTTTTCCTCCTTTTTCCTTTCCACTTCGGCTGCCGACGGTGTTGCCCCCGCGGCAGCAACCTGTGCCGTACCCATGGCCGCGGTTCCGGTTCCCGCGGTACTGGCCTCCACAGGAGCCCCCACGATTTTCTTCTTTCTCCAGAACATCAAACAAGCCTCCTCGTTATTATTTTTACTGGTCTACCTATTGATTTTGCTGTCATTATCATGTAATATTAATTATGTTTTATAAATGATGAACTATCTTTCATGCATTATAGAGCGATTTTTATGTTTTGTCAATATGCTGAGAGTTTACTTAGGTAAAAATTTCTGTGGTTTCTTAAATTACATGAACGGCCATTTTGCCTGCGGAGATAAAAAATCGTCGCTGAAAGCACCTCAAAAAGAGGCGGGGGTTGCATTATGCGGGTTAACTATGTTATAAAGGTAGGCGGTTTTTCTGGTATGATTTAATAATGATGATTTATGGTTCACTTCTCTCTTTTTAAAGAATATGTCTGAGTGGAAATTTCTAACCAACCATACCCTCACTTTGAGCTACATCTCGCTTCAGCCGCGGATGACGGCTCTGGAATTATCCAACGCTGTCGGCATCACGGAGAGGGCAACACGTAAAATAATTGCCGATTTGCTACAGGCCGGCTATATCAGCAAGGAGCTGGAAGGACGGCGTAACCGCTATCGTATCAACCCTGACCTCCCGCTCCGCCACCCCAGCCTGGAAGACACGGCAGTTGGCCACCTCCTTGAGATTCTCGGCTGGAAGAAACGGGGACGTCCACGTAAAATAAAATGATGCGTTTCCGCTGGAGATATATCGTTCTTCCTCTGGTCTTCCTGCTTCTGTCTCTCGGCCTCACGATTTATTTTTACCCCCGCCTCCCGGATGAAATCGCCTATCATTTCAAGGATGGTCTGCCCGACCGGTGGGTAGGCCGTGCGGCGGCCACCGCCTGGCTGGTGGTGCCGCAGTTCCTGCTGACCGGCCTCGGTGCCGTCATCGTTATGGGCATAATCAGGCTGGGAAACCGCTTCCCGCAGACGGCAAACAAACGTGCCGAAACAACGCTCCTGCTCATGGGCAATATGGTCGCCCTGCCGCAGCTCGTCCTTGCCTTTGCAATGCTGGCCATTTTCAGCTACAATTCGTACGGGATATACCTCATGCCTTTATGGATATTCGCTCTGATTGTCATGGGCCTCGGAGGTATCGTCCTGGCAGTAATCTTCTTCCTCGCCATACAGCAGGTTCTGGCGAGAAAATAACAATCGCCATATGTTAGATATTAAGGGGCACTGGTAATGACGGAAAAGACACCAGGCAGCGTCACCATGGAGAAGATTGTCTCCCTCAGCCAGCGGCGGGGCTTCATCTTCCCGAGCAGCGAAATCTACGGCGGGCTATCAAGCTGCTGGGACTACGGGCCGCTGGGGGTGGAGTTGAAGCGTAATGTGAAGCAGGCCTGGTGGCGTGATATCGTTCAGGGGCGTGATGACATGGTGGGGCTGGACGCCAGCATCCTGATGCATCCCCAGACGTGGGCCGCCAGCGGCCACCTCGAGCAGTTCGCCGACCCGCTGGTGGAGTGCAAGCAGTGTCACCAGAGGTGGCGCAGCGATGAGGTCGCCGATAACAGCTGCCCCTCATGCGGCGGTGAACTGACCGAGCCTCACCTCTTTAACCTGATGTTCAAGACCTTCATGGGGCCGGTGGAGGAGGACGCCAATGTGGTCTACCTGCGGCCGGAGACCGCCCAGGGTATCTTCGTCAATTTTCAGAACGTGCTCACCACGACGCGGAAGCGGCTGCCTTTCGGCATCGCCCAGGTGGGCAAGGCGTTCCGCAACGAGATTACCACCGGCAACTTCATCTTCCGCAGCCGCGAGTTCGAGCAGATGGAAATCGAATATTTCGTCCGGCCGGAGACGGCTGATAAATGGTTCGATTACTGGCTTGAGGAGAGGCGAAAGTGGTACCTCAACCTCGGCATCAGAAAAGAAAATTTGCGCCTGCGTCCCCACCGCGATGAAGAGCTGGCCCACTACGCCAAAAAGTGCTACGACATCGACTACAATTTCCCCATGGGCTGGGCGGAGCTTGAGGGCATTGCCAATCGCGGCGACTATGACCTGGCGCAGCACGCCAAGCACAGCGGCAAAGAGATGACCTACTTCGACGAGGAGTCCGGTGAGCACATCGTCCCCTATATTATTGAGCCTTCGGCCGGCGTGGACCGCTCGGTGCTGGCCATTTTGTGCGATGCCTACGATGAGGAAATCGCCCAGGGCGAGCTGCGGGTGGTGCTTCATCTGCACCCCACTCTGGCGCCTTACAAGGTGGCGGTGCTGCCGCTGAGCAAGAAGGAGAACCTGGGCAAATTCGCCAGGGAGGTATATGATGACCTGCGCCAGTGCTGGATGGTCCATTACGATGATACCCAGAGCATCGGTAGAAGATACCGCCGCCAGGACGAGGTCGGCACTCCATACGGCGTCACCATCGACTTTCAGTCGCTGGAGGACAACCAGATTACCATCCGGGAGCGCGACAGCATGAACCAGATACGGGTGCCCATCGCCACCCTCAAGGAAACGCTCGCCGCCAAGCTGGCCGGCCAGGACCTCTTTGTGCTGCCAGAGGGCGGCCAGATATGGAAGGAAGAAGGAACATAGGTGTTTAAGAGGGGCTTCGCCCCTCTTCTAATTATCTCCCCCTTCCCCGGGGAAGGGGGATAAAGGGGGATGGGGTTAAAATATAATGAAAATCCTCCACTTCGCCGACCTGCACCTCGGTGTTGAGACCTACGGACGCACTGACTCAGCCACCGGACTTTCCACGCGCTTCCTTGATTTCCTGTCTTCCCTGGATAAGGTCGTCGATTACGCCATAGAGAACAGGGTGGACCTGGTCATATTCTGCGGCGATGCCTACAAGACCCGCGAGCCCACCCAGACCCAGCAGCGCGAGTTTGCCAAACGCATCAACTGCCTCTCTTCAAATGATATCCCCATCTTTCTCCTCGTGGGCAACCACGACCTGCCCAACGCCGTCGGCCGGGCCACCAGCACCGAAATCTTTGATACCCTATCGGTGAAGAACGTCTATGTTTCCAACCGCCCCGATATTTATCACATCCCCACCCGCGGCGGCGCCGTACAGATAGCCTCCCTCCCCTGGCTGAGACGCAGCGTCCTGCTCAGCCGCGAGGAGACGAAGAACCTTGACTTCGAGCAGATGAGAGAAAAATTGCAGCAGGCGCTGACCGGGGCCATTGAGCTTCACGTCTCCAAACTCGACCCCGAGTTACCCGCTATTCTTGCCGCCCACGCATGGGTGGCCGGCTCGCAGCTTGGCACGGAGCGGCAGATGACCATCGGGCAGGAGCACGTCCTGCTGCTGAGCAACGTGGCCAACCCCGCCTTTGACTATGTCGCCCTGGGGCACATCCACCGGCATCAGGTCCTGTCCGAGAGCCCGCCGGTGGTCTACGCCGGCAGCCTGTCGCGACTCGACTTTGGCGACGAGGCCGATGAAAAGGGCTTTTATCTGGTTGATATTGCGCCTGACAAAGCCGGCGGGCAAAGGCAGGTGTCTTTCGAGTTCCACCCGGTGAGCGGGCGCCGCTTCCTGACCATTGAGGTGGCGCTGGAGGCGCAGGACTCAGACCCCACCGCCACCGTGCTTGATGCCATCGCCAGGCAGGCAGATAAAATCAAAGAGGCCATCGTGCGGCTGAACATCACCCTGCCGGCACCGCTCGAAGGCCAGCTCCGCGACGCTGACATAAGAGAGGCGCTGGAGGAAGCCCATTTTTACACCGTAGCGCGGGAGACACTGCGCGAGACGAGGCTACGGCTGGGACAGTTCACCGCCGAGGAAATCACCCCTTTAGACGCTTTGAAAAAATACCTGGAGACAAAAAAAACTCCCGCGGAACGGACAAAGGTTTTAATGGATTACGGGGAGAGGCTGATAAGGGGGGAACATGCAGGTGGAAGTTAAGAGATTTCTAAGATACACTCCAATTTATTTATCAGCCAACATGGCAATTGATTTGATGCGTAGTTATTGGGGGAAAAATAGATTTCCTCTGGCATCGTAAGGTCAATCTTCTCATCCTGAACTAATAATACACCACTTAATTTATGGAATGCCTCTTTATTATTTTCAATCTCTTCATTAATAGATTTAAAGGCTTGCTGCACTTCAGGCTTACCTAACTTTATCGTATTACTCCAAACCACTATT
>Ga0315548_1000941_pt1 | contig 25661 bp, 17 predicted proteins | sample SalMarSW160110MG_2_FD_202540 | JGI IMG/M metagenome (GOLD analysis project Ga0315548, IMG submission 202540) | Salt marsh sediment microbial communities from the Plum Island Ecosystem LTER, Massachusetts, United States - Salt Marsh Sediment SW1601-110 ... | reverse complement strand
CCCTACAGGAATATAATCCGCAGCCCGCGGGTAACAGGCAGCAAAGCTCCACACAGATTATAAATAATCGTGTCACTACAACCCAGACCTTAATAATGACTTATTCGTTAACAGCTAATAGCACCGGATTACATCACCTGCCTGCGGTTACGGTAACACTTGATGGAAAAAGTTATCAGACAAATCCGGTGGAAGTCAATATCCTCAAACCCGGTACAACCGACCAGTTGGATATGGAGGTTACTTTATCCGAGCAGCAATGTTACGTCGGTCAGCCGGTTATTATGACAATAAAATTTTACATCTCCGCGGATATCGGCGACTTTGGTTTTAATATACCCGCCTTCACCAGTGATGACTTTTATATCGAGGAGCCGGATGTATCAAATCAGCAGGCAAGGCAGTATGACCTCGGCAACGGTGTAATTGTCAGCGTCAGCCAGTCCCGCACCGTTCATAACGGTAAAGATTCGATTTTACTGTCCTTTAGCAAGGTCCTAATTCCCAGACATTCCGGCGAAATAGCAATCTCACCGGCTTCGGTTTCTGCAGATGTCGCAGTAGGCATAGCACGCTCACAGGATAGGTTTTTCAACGATTTTTTCGGGTCAAGAAAAGAATATAAAAGATTTATGGTTAGTTCTCAGCCTTTGAAGCTGACAGTATTGTCTCTTCCTGAAGAAGGCAAACCCTCCGGATTTTACGGCCTGGTCGGCCAATATACAATTACTGCTTCTGCCACGCCAACAAAGGTCAGTGTAGGAGATCCAATTACACTTACAATCAAAGTTGGTGGTGGCAAATATTTAAAACCGGTTAAGTGGCCTGCTTTGGAAGAGATTCCCGAATTTGCAGATAACTTTAAGATTCCTTCTGAAAAAGCATCACCGACAATCGAAAATGGCTGCAAGATTTTTACACAGACGATACGCGCCAACAATGATAAAATCGACGAAATTCCGTCGATTCCGCTTGCCTATTTCGACGCTGATGAGGGCAAATATGACGTTGCTAAAACCGGGCCGATAAAGCTCGATGTATCACCGACAAAAATATTAACCGGCGCGGATTTGGAAGGTCTTGATTTTACACCTGTAAATAAAGAAGTAGAGGCCATAAAGAAAGGGCTTTCAGCAAATTACGAAGGCCTTAATGCCTTAACAAACCAAACCTTCTCGCCCCTGGCCGCTTCTGTCGCGATTCCTTATGTGTTTGTATGGGCAGGACCTCTGGCCTTGCTGGTAATTAGCACGCTTGTTAAATTCCTAACATATACAACTCCTGAAAAAGTCGCGGCCAAAAGAAGACGGACTGCTGCCGGTAAAGCCATCAGTCAGTTAAAAAGAATTTCTTCGCATACTGCTGAGAAGCAGCAATGCGAGCTGCTTGCCTCAGTAATGAAACAGTATTTAGGGGACAGTTTTGACAGAACAGCAGGGTCACTTACCTCTGGCGACTGCTTCGAGATTATTGATAAAGCGACAAAAAACGCTGAGATTGCAAAAAAATATCAGGAAATCATAGCAGATTGTGAAGCCGCCAGATATGCGTCCTCGAAAACTAATATTGATAATGCATATGTAAAAGAAGTAATAAAACTTATTCGTGATGTCGATAAGAAATCCAAAAAATTGTGAAGAGTAAAATATTATTAATTGCCTTTTCTTTGTTGGTATCAACGGCTTTGGCAAAAGCCAAATTGCCGGCCGAAGAAGTTCTTTCAATTTTCCACCAGGCAAATGAACAGTTCAGACAGGCAAATGCAGCCCAGGACCCACAGCAGGCTGAGAGATATTATGAAAGTGCAATACTTATCTATGAGAGGATTATCGATGAGGGCCAGCTCGAAAATGCGAAGTTATATTACAATCTTGCAAATGCTTATTTCCTCCAGGGGCAGCTCGGCAAAGCAATACTGAATTATCGCAGGGCGGAAAAAATTGACGATGCTGATGAAAACATCCAGAAGAATTTTGCTTTCGCACGTAGCAGGAGGATAGATAAAATTGCTGTAAAAACCGAAAAGCGCGTTCTGAAGACACTGTTTTTCTGGCATTATGATTTTTCCCTTAAGAATAGGTTTCTGCTTACATGTATTTTCTTTGGAATTGTTTGCTTATGTATCACAGCCATAATATCGTTTGGTAAAAACATTTCTTGGACAATATCTGCAATAATTTGTAGTATTTTGATGCTGTGTTTTTTGACCTCGGTTGCTCTCGAATATAAAACACAGGTAAATAAGGTGTGCGGAGTCATAACAGCTAAGGAAGTTATCGCTCATCAAGGCGACGGAGACAACTATGCATCGAGTTTTAAAGAACCTCTTCACGAAGGCACAGAGTTTGATTTGATTGAAAATCGACCAGGCTGGTTCCATATAAAACTTTTTGATGATAGTGATGGTTGGATTCCCAGTAATGCCGCCGAATTGATATGATGTCTATCGGGCTTCAAGGGCTTCATATTTTCTCATAAAAACCCCAAACTTCCGAATTCTCGGTTCGTAAGGCCAGTTATATAAAGAGCTTTCAAGCGAATTAATGGATTTCTAATCCGCAGGTCGCAGATTCGAATCCCTCTGCTATTTTGAAATAAAAAAGACTTGCGTTTTCGCGCAAGTCTTTTTTTATGTCACTATCTTTCAATTCGTTGTTTGGTTTTCCTATAAGCCTTTTGCGAGGTGGTAATAAATCTCGTTCCACCTGAGTTCTTTCTTGAATTCCGAAATCTTCGTATCTTTTCCGATTAGTACGTACTCCATACCTGCCATCTCGGCAAAGTCTTCCATATGCTCTGCGGTAACAGCCATACTAAAGCCGGTATGATGTGCTCCGCCCGCCAGTATCCAAGCAGCCGCGCCAATCTTGAGATTTGGTTTCGGCACCCATACAACTCTTGCGACCGGCAGTTTCGGCAGCGATTCATCGGGAGCAACAACGTCAACCTCATTGACAATCATCCTGAACCGGTTGCCTAAATCTATTACCGACGCGTTTATTCCCGCCCCGTTGGGGACATTAAAGACCAGCCTTGCAGGGTCGGCCTTGCCGCCGATAGAGAGCGGGTGAACCTCAAGCGAGCACTTGCCTTTTGCAATTGACTCGCACACCTCGAGCATATGAGCGCCGAGCACCTTCATATTTCTCGGCTCGAGATGATACGTGTAGTCTTCCATAAAGCTTGTCCCGCCGCCTTTTAAACCCGATGCCATCACCTTCATCGCTCTCACCAGGGCAGCCGTTTTCCAGTCGCCTTCCGCACCGAATCCGTACCCGTCAGCCATCAGTCTCTGCACCGCAAGTCCCGGAAGCTGCTCCAGGCCATAAAGATTCTCAAACGTCGTGGTAAAGGCCTTAAAGTCGCCAGCTTTCAAAAATGCCCTCATTCCCAGCTCGATTTTGGCTGCCACGCGAAGTGACTGCCGCATCTGGCCGCCGGCCCTGGCGCTTTTTTCCACCTTATACTTGTCTTCGTATTCCTCTATTAACTTTTCGATTTGCCTGTCCGTTACTTTATCAATGTATGTTGTAAGGTCACCTATACCGTAGCCGTTGACCGTATATCCCAGCCGAAGCTGTGCTTCGACCTTGTCACCTTCCGTGACGGCGACCTCTCGCATATTGTCACCGAAGCGCGCTACTTTTGCCCCCTGTGCGTCGTACCAGGCACAGGCCGCTCGTGTCCATACTCCGATTTTTTCCAGTACGTCCTTGTCCTGCCAGTGACCTACCACTACCTTTCTTTCTCTTCTCATTCTGGTGCATATAAAGCCGTACTCTCTGCCGCCGTGCGCCGACTGGTTCAGGTTCATAAAATCCATATCGATAGTTGACCAGGGGATGTCCCTGTTGAACTGGGTGTGCAGGTGCATAAAGGGTCTCTTTAGTGATTTCAATCCAGCAATCCACATCTTCGCCGGCGAGAATGTGTGCATCCAGGTAATCAGCCCGACACAGTTCTTCGCCGTATTCGCCTCCATGCACAAATTATAGATTGCATCGGGTGTGGTAAGGACGGGTTTGAAGACGACCTTGACGGGGATTATGTCTGATTTATTAAGTGCCTGAGCAATTGTCTTGGAATCCTGGTCAACCTGTCTTAAGGTTTTTTCTCCGTATAAATGCTGGCTGCCCGTTACAAACCAGGCTTCGAGGTTTTTTAGGTTTATCATAATTCTGTTCTCCATTAATGTAAATATATGTTGAAAAAGTTCGTTCCCGTAAATTTGCGGTAGCTTAACATAAAACCGCTAAATAATCAAGCGCTCAATTTCAGTTAAGTAAATTAAAAAATGGGCTCTTTTTTTGCTGATTGAGAAGGTTTTATTGCCGTTGGATTTATTTTTTGGATGCAATCTGCTGCAAATTCTTTTCTGCTTAATCCTCGACAGGATTCTCTGATGTTTGTATTATACCGCAGTGTTTTCAGATGTGTTTCTTATAAATTAAATTACTGCCGTTTTTTCAGAAGGAGCAGAAAAAAATGGCAAAATTTCGATATAAGACCACTCCCACGCTGACAGAAAAGGCCCCGCCTGGTATCTGGCACATCTTAACAAACGAGTGCGCCGAACGCTTCGCATACTATGGCTTTACGCTGATTCTCACGGAGTTTATGATAAAGCATCTTGTTGGCGGCGTGATGTCGGAAGGCAACGCGATATCGTGGTATCACATCTTCAAATGTGTAACTTATCTATTACCCCTCGTTGGGGCGGTTATCGCGGATTTATGGTTCGGCAAGTATAGAACGATTATATTCTTTTCGATTCTTTATTGTTTCGGCCTCCTGTTTATGACAATTGACCAGTCAAGAATTGGTCTTTTTTCCGGTATGATATTTGTTGCGATTGGTTCAGGTTTTATTAAGCCGTGCGTTTCTGCCAATGTGGGAGACCAGTTCGGAAAAAGTAATCAGCATTTGATAGTTAAGTTTTATAACTGGTTCTATTTTTCTATTAATATAGGCGCTTTTATTGGGCCGTTTACAACACCGAAGTTGATGAATAGCCCAAACTTTGGTCCAAAGTGGGCTTTTGGTCTGGCCTTTGTGTGGATGGTCTTCGCGCTAATTGCATTTTGGATGGGGCGTAAATTATATGTCCACGTGCCGCCTACAGGAAAAAGTTTTGTCAAGGGAATTTTCAGCGGCGAAGGCCTGAATATTATAAAAAGGATTACAATTTTATTTGTTATTTTATCTGCTTTTTATTGCCTCTATGAATTAACCGGCTCGGCATGGATTATCCAGGTCGAAAAATTAAACAAACACTGGCTTGGTTACAACTGGGAGTCGTCGCAGGTGCCATCGTTTAATGCTTTATTTGTACTGATTCTTATCCCGATATTCACTTATGTGGTATATCCTGTGTTAAATAAGTTTTTCAGGCTTAATGCTTTAAGGAAGATGATTATAGGTATGTTCTTTTTGATTATTCCTTTTTTAATAATAGTTTGGCTTGAATATAAAATCAGGGCGGGCCTGACGCCTTCGGTCGGATGGCAGTTTCTTGCGAATTTTCTTCTGACTGCTGCGGAAGTTTTCGTTTCTATTCCCTGCCTCGAGTTTGCATATACACAGGCTCCTAAGTGGATGAAATCATTCATAATGTCGTTGTATCTTGCAGCCTCTATCGGATTGGGAAATTTGTTAACGTTTATAATTAATAATTTGATAAAGGATAGGGAGTTTTTCAAAGGACCAAACTATTACTGGACTTTCATTATTTTTATGTTTGTCTCATCAATCATTTTTGCGATTTTTGCCGTGTTTTACAAAGGCAAAACTTATACCCAGGATGAAAATGACAGTTCGGATAGTGACAATCCGAATGACGATGTGCATACGGATATGCAGACAGAAACAGAACTGCAATAGAATTTATAATTTTGGATAAGAGGGATAAGTTATGCGCAAGACTTTATTATTTGTGTTTTTGCTTTTTACAGGTTTCACGGCCGCTCAGCCGGCTGGCGGTACTCATCCTTTTTCCGTGTATGATATGCTTGCAATGGACAGAATCTCCGAACCGAAGGTCTCCCCTGACGGCAAATGGGTTGTTTTTACACTGCGAAAAACCGACCTCGAAGCTGACCGAGGCAGAACAGACCTGTGGCTTATCAGCACTGATGGCGATGGCCTGAAGCAATTAACAACCGACCCGGAAAATGATTCCAACCCTTGTTTTTCTCCCGACGGCAAATCAATATTCTTTATTTCCGAAAGGTCTGGCTCATCGCAGGTCTGGCGGCTGCCCATCGACGGCGGAGAGGCCCGGCAGATAACGGATTTGTCCCTCGATGTATCAAATTTAGTTGTCTCACCCGACGGCGGGCATATCGCCTTTACAGTTGAGGTCTTTCCGAACCTTTCAATTGAGAAGACAAAGCAAAAGCTCGACGAAAAGCAAGAGCGCAAATCAAGCGGCGTAATTTACGACAAGATTTTTATTCGTCACTGGGACACGTGGAAGGACGGCCGGCGTTCGCATCTTTTCGTTATGCCCGCCGAAGGCGGCGACCCTGTCGATTTAATGCCCGCCTTCGACGCCGATACCCCATCGAAGCCTTTTGGCGGACCTGAAGAGATTACTTTTACGCCCGACGGAAAGCAGCTAATATTTACCTGTCGTAACGTAGGTCCCAAAGAGCCCTGGTCAACGGATTTTGACTTATACATTGTCCCCATAGACGCCTCGCAAGCTCCGCAGTGCCTGACTATTATCAACGATGCCTGGGATACGACTCCCGCCTTTTCGCCCGACGGCAAAAATCTTGCATACCTGGCAATGACAAGGCCGGATTATGAATCCGACCGCATTAGAATAGTTATACGTCGCTGGCCGGATGGATATGAAAAAATACTTACCGCAAAGTGGGACAGAAGCGTTTCTGAGTTTTGCTGGTCGGCGGATAGCAAGACAATCTATGCAATCGCGCAGAATCTCGGCCAGAAATCACTTTTTGCCGTTGATGTTTCCGATGCCAAGGTTAAAACTCTCATCGAAGAAGGCACAATAAGCTCACCTGCGGTCGCAGAAAATCGTATTATTTATTCTATGAACAACCTGAAAAGCCCCGCTGAGCTTTACTCTGTAAAAACGAATGGTAAAGATATTCAGCAGATTACGAATATCAACGCCGAAAAAGTCGCCGCCGCCCGAATGGGCGACTACGAGCAGTTTTCTTTCAAGGGCTTCAACGATGAGGATGTTTATTGCTATGTAGTTAAGCCTGCCGATTTTGACATGAATCGCAAGTACCCCGTTGCTTTTCTCATTCACGGCGGGCCTCAGGGCTCGTTCGGAAATATGTTTCATTACCGCTGGAATCCGCAGGCCTACGCCGGCGCAGGTTACGCCGTTGTTATGGTCGATTTTCACGGCTCAACCGGTTATGGCCAGTACTTCACAGACTCTATTAGGGGCGACTGGGGCGGAAAGCCCCTCGAAGATTTGAAAAAAGGTTTGGCAGCCGCGCTGCAGCGATATCCCTGGATGGACGCCGACAGAGTTGGTGCGCTCGGTGCCTCTTTCGGCGGTTATATGATTAACTGGCTCGAGGGCAACTGGCCGGACAGGTTTCGTTGCCTTGTCAATCACGACGGCAATATCGATGAGAGGATGGCTTATTTCGATACCGAGGAGTTGTGGTTTCCTGAGTGGGACCATATCGGCACGCCCTGGGAAAATCCGCAAAGCTATGAAAAACACAATCCCGCAAACTTCGTCAAAAACTGGAAAACGCCGATGCTCGTCATTCACGGAGCAAAGGATTTCCGTGTCGCCGATACGCAGGGCATAGGGACATTCAATGCCCTGCAGAGACTCGGTATCGAAAGTAAATTTCTGTATTTTCCCGATGAGAACCATTGGGTCTTGAAGCCGGCCAATTCAATCCTCTGGCACGAAACCGTTATAGACTGGCTGGACAAATTCCTCAAAAAATAAAATCGTATTTATTGAAAAAGAAAGGAGCGGTTATGAAACGTATATCGGTATATGTATCAGAATTTGTCATTTTTACAACCTTTTTATTCGCAACAGGTTACGCCGCCGATAGCTCGCTTTCGCCGGATTTGATTGAGCAAATCCGTTCGTCTTTTCAGATGGACAGCCGATTCCGCGCAATGCGCAACTCTGTGACGAACAATAGTATCAACGAGCTTGCTCTTAATCGTGACATACTTAACGGCCATAATGAGCTCTTCAGCAACAAGGTTGAAACCAAAGGCATCACCAATCAGAAACAGTCAGGCCGGTGCTGGCTCTTCGCGGGTCTCAATGTTTTGCGACCGATTGTCATCGAAAAATACAATCTTGAAGAATTCGAATTCTCTCAGAATTATCTTACCTTCTGGGACAAACTGGAAAAGGCAAATACCTTTCTTGAGACAATCATTGAGTTTAGAGACCGTGACCTTAGGGACCGAAAATTGGATTTTTATCTGCAAAATCCTTTACCCGATGGCGGCTACTGGGAAAATGTTGTTAACCTGATTGAAAAATATGGCGTCGTGCCCAAAACTGTTATGTCCGAAACAAGCAGCTCGGAGGGTACTGCCTTGATGAACAGGGTTATACAGCGTAGGTTAAGAGCCGATGCAGTCAAATTGCGGCAGATGCATAAGGACAAAAAAAGCATCGAGCAGATGCGAAAAGAAAAGCAGAAAATGCTTGCCGATGTCTATAAAATGCTTGTGATAAATCTTGGCCAGCCGCCCGAAAAATTCGATTGGCGCTACGAGGACGCAAACTCTGTTGTCAGTGAGTTGAAAACATACACGCCTGAAAGTTTTTATGAAGAATTCGTTGCTGTGGATTTGCGCCAGTTCGTGGATTTGTATAACGACTCTTCGAAAGATTACGGCAATCATTACGAAGTCGAGGGTACCAAAGACCTTTACGACGGCGAAAACGTACACTTCGCAAATGTTGGCATACAAACCTTAAAGGATATCGCGCTCAAAGCCCTGCTCGATGACCAGCCGGTCTGGTTCGGTGCAGATGTCGGTAAAGACCAGGACAAAGAGCATGGCATAATGGCTGTCGGTATGTATGATTACGAATCAATCTTTGACGTAGATTTGAAAATGACAAAAGCCGAACGCTCCCTGTATCGTGAAAGCACCGTAAACCACGCTATGGTCTTTACTGCTGTTGATATCAAAGACGAGAAACCTGTGAAGTGGAAGGTTGAAAACAGCTGGGGCGATGAAAAGGGAAGCAAAGGTTACTGGACACTCTATGATAGCTGGTTCGATGAGAATGTTTACTCCATCATCGTTAAGAAAGAATATGTCCCCGAGGATGTCTTGAAAATATTCGAAAAAAAGACTGTAGTCCTGCCGCCCTGGGACCCTATCTGGTCTGGTATGAGAAGGTGAATTTCAATTTGGACCATTTTTGATATATGTCTAAAGACCGAGCCCAAGCTGTTATTCGCAAAGGCCCATACCCGGAGCTGACGCCCACCGCGGTTCTGGTAGGTTACCTGCTCGGTATTTTGATTACAATCAGCATCGGCTATGCATGTCTTATTCTGGGTTTCTCAATCGAGGGCTCCGAGCTTGCTGCCATTCTCGGCTTTGGAATCTTAAGGGGTATCCTTCGCAGAAACAGTATCGTCGAAAATAATATCAATCAGACAATCGCCAGCGCCGTAAACGGCGCATCAGCAGGTATGATGTTCACTGTGCCCGCTTTATTCATACTAAACAAAACCGCTTTTAATCCCGTCCTGATGGTCTTTGCCTGCATCGCCGGCGGCGTCCTCGGTATCGCTTTTATCATCCCGCTTCGCAAGCAGATGATTGACTATGAGCGCCTCACATATCCCGGCGGCGTCGCCGTTGCTACAATCCTCAAGTCACCCGGCGCTGGCATTCGAAAGGCTTTGCTGCTATTAGCAGGGATGGCTGTAAGTGCAGCCGTCCATTTTGCAAGCCAGTATTTCAGTCAGATTAAAGGCATTTCTGCATTCGAAAATTGCAATCTCGGCTCTCTTATTGGCCTGCCCGATTTTATGAACGGTATCTGGTATGTCTCGCTTATGACCGTCGGAGTCGGTTTCATCGCGGGTAAAGGCGGCGTTGCATTTATCATCGGCGGTTTCGTCTGTTACTGGTTCCTCGCACCGATGCTTAACTTCGCAGGACTATTGCCGTCACCGCAAGAGTTGCAGACGCTCGATGTCGCTATGCCGGAATATTTGCGTGCATTCCTCTTCCGCCCTGTTGGAATCGGTATGTTAATAGGTGGTGCACTCACAGGTATCGTGCTTGCCTTGCCGCTTGTCGCAAGTGCCGTCGGCAGTATGCAAAGGGCAGCCAAGGTCAAAGCCGCACACTCCGCCGACGAGATGCCCATCCGCATTTTATATATCGGAATCGCAGGTGCTGCTGTCCTGCTTTTTTTGACCGCAATATTTTCTGTCCGGGAAATGGGAATCCTGAGAGGCTGCTGTATGGCTTTGCTGGGTACCATCTGGATTTGGATAGCAGGAGTTGTGCTGTCGGAATGTATCGGCCGAACAAATTGGTCGCCCCTGAGCGGTATGACACTCATCGCAATAACCATACTTGTTATTGTCGCAAAAGGACTCGGTGACACGCCGGCCATAATCTCTTCTGTTATGGTCGGTGCCGCTGCCTGTGTTGCGATGGCCCAGGCGACAGATTTAATGATGGATTTGAAGACAGGCTATCTCGTCGGCGCATCACCTGTAAAGCAGCAGATCGGACAGTTCCTCGCCGCCTGGCTCGGGCCTGTTGTTGTAATTGCTCTTATTTTCATTCTCGATAAAGCTTACGGCCTCGGCTCTGAAAAGCTGCCTGCCCCGCAGGGAAGGGCACTCGCAGGTGTAATTGAAAGTATTCTCGGCGGTGATGTCCCCGTGAAAAAATATATAGCCGGCGCAGGACTCGGTGCTCTGCTTAGTGCAAGCGGTATCGGCGGCCTGGGTATTCTCGTCGGCCTCGGCTTCTATCTGGGATTTAATGTCGTTTTAACTTACACCATCGGAACCATTTTGAGGCTTTTCACCGATTACAAATTTGGAAAAAGTTTTAGCGAAGAAGTCGGCATCCCCGTCGCTGCCGGCTTTATCGTCGGTGAAGCCCTCGTCGGTGTTGGCTTTGCGTTATTTTTTATTATTAAAAGTGCGGTATAAAAATTTACTATGAAAAAAATAGGCTATTTTTTAATTATCATAGGTTTTTTAAATGCTGCATTTGTCGCCGTCCTCTCGAAACGTGATGTAAACTGGCTCTTTTTTTCATTGGCTTTAATGGCAGGGGCATTGGGCGTCTTTCTCGTTCGCTTCTCTTTACATCGCAGCCGGCGCTCACACGAGAAAATCACCTCGAGTCTTAATGATATTGAAAATGCAATCTCAGCGATAGTCAATAACATTACTAATCTTAACTCACAAAAACAATCTATCAATGTTTATGATATCCGCAGCCGCATTGATGAACTTTTCAGTTCTGATTTTGAAAAGTTCGTTGATGCTCGTGAAAGTATAGCTCATAAGTATGGCCTGCAGAATTATGCAGACGTTATGAACCATTTTGCCACAGGCCAGCGCTACTTAAATCGCGTCTGGTCCGCCTCCGCCGACGGCTTCGTAGATGAAGTCAACACCTATATCGAAAAAGCAAGCGAGCAGTTCGCCCTCGCCCGACAGAAAATATCCGATATCAAAAACCAGACCTGAACTTTATTTGTTATACTGTTGTCCTTTCTGTCCTAAGCCGGTTTTGTAAAGCCATACTGCAATCAGGACAAGCAAAATTATTCCCGGCCAGGCCCCTATAGGTTTTTCTAACAGAGCCAGAGGCCTCTTTAATACGATTGGTATCGCAATCAAGACGCCTAAAAGTGCCTCGCCTGTTATAAGGCCTGAGGCGAGAAGTAATCCTCTCCTGTCACCTTCCTGAACTATTTTTTCATCCGTCTTTTTCTTTTTGTGGTATCTGTGAATGAGGTAGCTGATAATCCCGCCTATAAGTATCGGTGTCTCTAATTCCAGCGGCAGGTATATCCCGATGGCGACAGCGAGTACCGGCGTGCGAAATGAGCTGCCCTTATGGACGAGAATCTCATCGAGTATTATTACAGCAACGGCAAATCCCATCCCGATTGAGACGAACAGCCAGGGGACATTTCCTTCGAAGACCTGTTTTGCGACGGCAGCCATAAGATTTGCCTGCGGCGCCGCCAGAGCGCCTTCTTTGGCTGAGCTGTGTCCGGCAAAGCCGTAGGCCTTGTACAAAAGCATCAGCACAGGTGCCATCACAAAGGCAGCCGATACAGTCCCTATCATTTGTGCTACCTGCTGTTTCCAGGGCGTGTTCTTTAAAATGTAGCCCGTCTTCAAGTCCTGCATATTGTCACCTGCTATCGCCGCCGCACAGCAGACAACGCCTCCGATTATAATCGCCGCCGGCGGCCCGTTCGCTGCCTCTTTTCCCATAAGAACAAGCAGCAGAAGGGCGGAGACTAACACCGTTGCAATAGTCACACCTGATATCGGGTTATTCGATGAGCCGACCAGCCCCGCCATATAACCTGCAACCGCCGAAAACAGAAAACCCGTAAGAACCATAATTACCGCCATCGGCAGACTTACGCTTACTTTCCCCACGAAATATTCGTACAGCAGAAATATCGGGATAATGGAGCCGATTATAAATATCAAAACCCATTTCATCGGCATATCCTGTTCGACCCGCTCGATAGTATGACCTTCGCTGCTTTTCTTGTATGCCTTTATTCCGCTCGAAATACCTTTAACGATTGAGCCGCGAAGTTTGAAAATCGTCCACAGCCCGCCTATCAGCATTCCGCCCACACCTATGTAACGTGTCTGCGACGACCATAATGCATTTGCCCAGTCCACAGCGCTCATCGCCTGGCCGGCAAGCGGATGTCCCGCTCCGTAAACTCCCCACTCGGTGAATTTGCTGCAGATGGGAATTGCTATCATCCAGTTAATTGCTCCTCCAATGAAAATCAGAACAGCGATATTCAGCCCGACAATATAACCGACCGACATCAGGGCAGGACTCAGGTTCGAGCCGAAGTACGCGATGGACCCGCCGAGAGCTTTTGCTCCTTCGATAATGTCCGCCCAAATGTTAAGGCCCGTTGAACCTAATTTAAAAAGAGCTCCTGCGATTGATGAATGAATAAGATACCATATATCGGAACCGCCTCGATATCCAGATTTGAGCACTTCTGCCGTTGCAATCCCTTCCGGGAATTTTAATTTTTCCTCGATAATCAATGACCTTCGCAGAGGTATTGTGAATAAAACTCCCAGCACACCCCCGAAACCTGCGATTATTGTCACCCACCAGAAATTAAAGTCCTTCCAGAAGTCCATTATTACAAGGGCAGGTAAGGTGAAGATAACCCCTGCCGCCAGTGATTCGCCCGCCGACGCCGCCGTTTTGATAATATTATTTTCGAGAATGTTGTACTTTTTGAACAGCCTCAGGAGGCCCATTGAAATGACCGCTGCCGGTATCGTCGCTGATATAGTCATACCCGCGAACAAACCGAAATACATATTTGCTGCTCCCAGTATAATCGAGAGCACCGCCCCCATTATGACCGCCTTGACTGTTATTTCAGCCAGCGAGTTTTTTTCAGGCTCCATCCTTCTTCTTGCCTCCAATGCTTTTTGAAAAAGTCGGTTTTTATTTGACGAACTGAGCGACAAAATATTTCGCCGTCAACTCCTCTCCCGTCGCTCGTTTTATCATATCGTTCCATCTGTAAACTGCGCCGGCCTCGAAAACATTCTCTTTCAGATATTCACCTATCTCTTTATGTCCCACATAGCTTGCTTCTCTCTCCTTGAGAATGTCGGTGACAATCTTATTATGCAGTTGCGATGCCAGGAGCTCACCCAATACATAGTTGTGATAATAGCAGGGCGCAATCGCAAAATGAATCTTGGCAGCCCAGTCCGTCTGGCCCCTGTCAGGCGGGCGGTTGACAAACTGGTACTTTTCCACCATATCCCACCACAGCTTATTCAAATCCTGCTCAGGATTTGCGTAAAGCTCTTTCTCGAAATTGTACATCACCATCGCCCATCGTGCGAAAATCAGTTGTTTCATCTGCGCATATTTGCCGCTCACATCTTCGATTTCTGCCTTTTGTTCTTCCGTCAGACCCAGCATATCGTGCATCCAGCCGGCGTCTCTGCTAAGCCTGCCGAACATCATCGCAATAGCCTCCGTCGTGAATATGTGTGCGGGCTCTCGCAAAAGGTACGGTACTTTCGGGTCCTCGTACAAATCGTAAACCCCGTGCCCCGACTCGTGAAGTATCGTCTCCATCCACTGCTCATTGTTTTTAAGATTGCACAAAATCCTTACGTCACCTTCCTTATCGATATCCGTGCAGAACGCATGCGGATTTTTACCTTCACGTTCGTAAAGGTCGCTTCTGGCGAGTATCGAGTCTATCGGCAGTCCAATACCCGCATAAAACTTCGTCGCCAGTTCCTTGACATCCTTTTCTTCGTAGAAGCTATCCAAATCAAGCTCATAAACGAGAGGCGTCTCCTGGAAAAACGGGTCATGGTAGTGCCACGGCATAAGCTCCATCACTACTGTTTCATATTTTTCTGCGAGGATTTCATCAAGTTCCAGTTTAAGTTTTACAAACGGGTCATTTGTCAGCTCATAAAGCTCGTCGAATATCTTGTCTATCTCTTTCACATCCTGCTCACCGAGACTCAGCCTCATCGTATGGTAATTATCGAAACCCACATCCTTCGCAGCCTGGTTTCGAAGTTTAATCAGCTCGATAATGTCCTTCGCAACCGCCTGTCCTACCTGTTTGCTCGCCTCCCAGGCCGCTTTTCTTTTTACCGAGTCCGACTCTGTCTTCAGAATCTCTCTTATCTGGTTGTCGGTGACTTTTTCTCCGTCGATACTGCCGCGGAAGGTGCTGAAGTCCTTCTCGATTTTCGTACCAAGCTCGACAATTTTTTCCATAAGCCCGGCTTCTATCTGGTTTTCCAGATACGAGTTGTAAAGCTCATATAATTGCCGTGACAGAAGCGCATCTTTCTCAGACCCTTCTTCTTTAATCTTCTTGAGAAAGGCGAAATCGTTCGCATCGCTGTAAATCCGGCGTATTTTAAGTTCCAGCTCGCTTGCCTTTTCGTAATCTTCTTCTTTTCCGCTGTTAGCTGCCTGCCAGTAGGCAAGGTTCATTTCCTCGACCAGCGGTTTTATTTTTTGAACGTGCTCATCGATAAATTTCGCAAGCTCTTTGTCTGCTGCCTTCTTGCCGCAGCCGCCTATTACCATCAAAGCGCTCAGTATAATGATTGTTTTGGTGATTATTTTCATAAGCTCACCTTTAATTTACCCTTGTTTCAGGCCGAGAAAAATCCTTTCTTTGTAAAAACCACAGGCGTAAAAAATATCTAAATAGTATAGTATCAGCTGAACTTATAAGTCAAGCGGTAATAATACCTCCAGAAACGGCTTGCAAACTCGCTCAACTTCGGTTATTTTTTTGGTATTCTTGGCCGAGTGGCGGAATGGCAGACGCTGGGGACTTAAAATCCCCTGTCCGATTAGGACGTATGGGTTCGAATCCCATCTCGGCTAAGCTATTGTAAAATAATATTGTCAAAAATCGTGTTTGTCTCTGTAACAGCCGCTTGGGAGCTGGTTATGTCTGAGCTGAATAGAAAACTTATTGAAGTATCTGAGCCGAACTTATACCGGCAGTTTTTCCCGTATGCCGAATTTCCAAAGGTCCAGTTCGACGACCAAACTGTTCCTTTTGATGTGCCTGAGCAGATATGGATAACTGATACGACCTTTCGCGACGGCCAGCAGGCAAGGCCGCCTTACACGCCTGAGCAGATCCTTCGAATATACGATTTCCTGCACGAAATAGACTCTGATACAGGCATAATCCGGCAGTGTGAATTTTTTCTTTATTCGAAAAGGGACAGAAAAGCCGTCGAATTATGTAAACAGCGTAACTATAAATACCCCCAGGTTACAGGCTGGATAAGGGCCGTCCCTGAGGATTTTAAACTTGTAAAAGATATGTCACTTCACGAGACCGGTATCCTTACCTCTGTGAGCGATTATCATATCTTCTTGAAATTGAGGAAAAACCGCTCTCGGGCCTTCAATGATTATATTGCTGTCGTAAAGACCGCCCTTGACAGCGGCATCATACCGCGATGTCACTTCGAGGACATTACTCGTGCCGATTTCGATGGCTTCGTAGCGCCTTTTGCCGCCGAGCTGCTAAAACTCTCTGAGCAATATAAAATGCCCGTAAAAATCCGTCTCTGTGATACTCTCGGTTTTGCCCTGCCCTGGCCGAACTCGAATCTGCCCAGAAGCATACCGAAGCTCGTCGCAGGTCTTAGGAAAATCGGCGTCCCTTCCGAGAGTCTCGAATGGCATGGCCACAACGATTTCCATAAGGTCCTTATCAACGCAGCAACCGCCTGGCTTTACGGCTGCTCCGCAGCCAATGGTGCAATCTTCGGTGTCGGTGAAAGAACAGGAAATCCTCCTATCGAGGCCCTTGTCGTCGAGTACGCCCAAATCAAGGGGTATAATCCTGCTGTCAATTACGCAGCTATAACCGAGCTCGCTGAATATGCGTCGAAGGAGCTTAGCTTCAAGATACCTGCTAATTATCCGCTCGTCGGAAAGGATTTCAATGTCACCCGCGCCGGCATCCACGCTGACGGCCTGTTAAAAGACGAGGAAATCTACAACTGCTTTGACACGCAGAAGCTGCTCAATCGTCCCATCAGCGTTGCAATTACCGACAAGACCGGCGCCGCCGGAATTAAGCACTGGCTTGAAGCTCATTTTCAGATTGATATTCCGAAGCACGACCCAAAAGTTACTAAGATTAAGGACTACATCGACGCCGAGTACGCCGATGACCGAGTCTCAGCCGTTTCTGACGAGGAAATGTTCAATTGGGCACAGGAAGTCTTCGGCAGCGACCTGCCCCCACCAAGATAAATCACAAATTATTAACAGAGCCCCGAACGTAAGTGAGGTGGTATTCAAACTAACGAATTAGCCCCAAACGTAAGTGAGGGGTATGCAAACTAACGAACGAGCCCCGAACGTAAGTGAGGTGGTATTCAAACTAACGAATTAGCCCCGAACGTAAGTGAGGGGTATGCAAACTAACGAACGAGCCCCGAACGTAAGTGAGGTGGTATTCAAACTAACGAATTAGCCCCAAACGTAAGTGAGGAGTATGCAAACTAACGAACGAGCCCCGAACGTAAGTGAGGGGGTATTCAAACTGACGAACGAGCCCCGAACGTGAGTGAGGGGCTTAGAGTTTTTATGTTACATTTACCACCATTGAGTAACGACTTTGCCGTACCGTCTTTCCATCTCGCCAAATGACCGCCACTCGACATTGCCGTCTGCAAAACCTACATTTCCACCCGCTGGCTTTTTGTCCTTTATCAGATGATTGGTGCTGTCATAGCCTTCCGTACCCAAAACGAAACTTGGACATCGCGCAAAATTGCCGTCCGGATATTCCGACTTTGAAAAATTCGTTTCGTCACTAATGACAATATCTGATATAAGTTCTGCTTTCGAAGCACGCTTGACATCAATTTTTTTAATCCATCTTTTATCGCCTGAACCTTTTATTCTCTCTCTCCCCTGTGCCGTATCCAGCATCCAGAAATAACCCGTCGCCCGGCTGTCCTCCGTGTACTTCCAGTATCTATGCCTGAATGTTTGCTGAACTTTATTAGCGCAGCAGTAAAAAATATCCTGGGCCTCTATATCACCATCAGAGTCTCGCGACAGTCTTTCCGTATCAATCCCCATATTTCTAAGTATTGTATTAGTTGTATCTTTTCCGAGCACAGTTATCTGTTCTGCATTTTGCACAATGGGTAGCAAACCGTCATTTTCATCTGCATAAATCACCAAACTAACTAAAATCTGGTGAATATTATTGGCGCATTGAGTTCTATAACTATACACACATGGCGGCCTAAGAATACGAGGTATCATTATTAGCATCATCCCGATGATGGCTATCACTATCAACAACTCTATAGCTGTAAATCCTTTTCTGCGTTGGATAAACGTCATTTTGGTAGAGTTTTGACGCAAACCTGATTTTCTCCGATGTTGTCTCATTGCGATTTCTTTTGCAAAATCTTCAATCTCGAATTATTTCTTGTTTCACTGTTTAAGATGCGCCTGAGATGATTTGTGTTCGTTGAATATTTTTTTATTTTGTGTGCTTTGGTTATTTTTTTGCCGTAAATTTCACAAATTTAACTCGGATTGTTGAAAATTATTTTTTCCGTATTTCTCCTCCGTGTTCTCTGTGAACTCTGTGGCTAAATTAATTTTTAATCCGTGTTCATCTGTATTACTTGTCCTGAGCTTGTCGAAGGAATCAGTGTCTAATTATTTTTTTAATAATTTTTATCCTGTGTTATTCCTTGTCTAATATTCTTCGTGTTTTTCGTGTTTATTAGTAGCTAATTTTTTTCTTTTGACTTGTGCCATGTAACCTATGCCTTGTGCTCTAATATTCTTCGTATCTTCGTTGAATCAGCTAATACCCCAATTAACTATTTAACCAATTAACTAATTATCTTTCTGCCCGTAGTATGAACAGTATGTCTTATCTGTTTCCTGCATGTTTACGCAGTGAAGTTTCGCATTCTCGAATCTGCCTTCCAGCCTCTCCCACGCAAAAACCGCAAGGTTTTCTACTGTCGGCTGAATCTTCGCAAAATACGGTACATCGACATTCAGGTTCTTATGGTCAACTAATTGAATCAAATTTTCGTCGACTGTTTTTTCAAATTCACAAATGCTCAGCCTGCCCGGCTCCGCTTTTACCGTAACCTCCGCAACATAATTGTGACCGTGCCCGGAAGGATTCGCACATTTGCCGAATACCTTAAAATTCTGCTCTTCGGTAAAGTCCTCGTTCCACAGCTTGTGCGTCGCCGCAAAATCAAATTTTTCACTAAAATAAATCATCCTGCTTTCCTCAAAGTCAATCGCAACCTTCCTGAATGGATTCAGTGACAAACTAAGCTTGTCAATCTTAGCCTTTGCGAATTTGCCTTTGAGCTTGTCACTGCTTTTTTTCAGCAAGTCGGCTATCTCGCCCAATCCTGTATGTTTGCCCTCTCGAAAATATCTTCTTATGTGCCCTGAAAAAACAGGCACCACGTTTTGGCGAATAGCCTCGTCGATATCCGCTACGTTTACTACAAAACCAGTCTCGCTATCCACTGCTCCTGCAAGTTCAACCGTCAGCTCAAAAAAAACCGATAATCCTTCGCAGGCCGGCTTCGAGCAGTAAGAATTAAAGCCTGTACTGTCTTCTGCCAGAAAGGGATTTATCGAAAACCTTACTCTTCTTGCCAGCTTATGCATTTTCTATGTGTTCAGCTTATGCAGCAGGCTCAGCACCTCGCTTCTGCTCTTCTGGTCTTTTCTGAACACGCCTCGAATCGCGCTTGTCACCATCACCGAGCCGGGTTTCTTGGTCCCGCGTATCGTCATACAGCTGTGCGATGCCTCCAGAACCACCGCCACCGCCATCGGTTTCAGATTATCCATCAGAAAATCTGCTATCTGGTTGGTCAGCCTTTCCTGGACCTGCAGCCGCTTGGCGAAACAGTCAACTATCCGGGCTATCTTGCTCACGCCCAGCACATTGCCTATCGGCAGGTACGCCACGTGGGCAGAGCCGATAAACGGCATCAGGTGATGCTCGCATATACTAAAGAACGGTATGTCACGCAGTATTACTATCTCGTCGTACTTTTCCTGAAAAACGCTTTTCAGGTGCTCTTTAGGGTCCTGCTGCATCCCGCCTAAAAGCTCAGCGTACATCTTTGCCACCCGCTTCGGTGTATATTTTAATCCTTCACGCTGTGTATCTTCACCAATAGCCAGAAGTATTTCCCTGACCGCCTTCTCTATCCTTTCGCAGTTAACTTTTATCCTCTTTTTTTTGCCCATCTTCGAACCTTCTTACTTTTTTATCTGATTCATTACGAACGTCGTCAATAATCTCACTCCGTATCCGCTCGACCCCTCAGCCGCGTATGCCGTGCTCTTTTCGAATATATCCATCCCCGCGATATCCAGATGTGCCCACTTGGCCTTGTCTATGAACTCGCCGAGGAACGCCGCCGCCGTGCACGCGCCGCCCCATTTGCTGCCTACGTTCTTCAAATCTGCAATCTCGCTCTTCATCTCCTTTGCGTACTCGTCCCCGCTCGGCATATACCAGACCTTCTCGCCGCTCTCTTCTGCCGCCGCCTGAACCTGTTTTATAAGTTTGTCGTCGTTGCCGAATAGTCCAGCCTTGTATTTGCCCAGTGCCACCATACACGAACCCGTCAGCGTCGCTATATCGATTATCGTTTCGCAACCCAATTCTCCCGCATAGTGCAGTGCATCGCACAGAATCATCCTGCCCTCGGCGTCGGTACTGTGAATCTCGACCGTCTTTGTGCTGTAGGTTGTAACAATGTCACCAGGCCGGTAGCTTGTTCCGCTTGGCAGGTTCTCCGCAGATGGTATCAGCCCGTAAACGTTAACTGCCGGCCGCAATTGCGCTATTGCCTTCATCGTCGCAAGTACCGCTATCCCGCCGGTTTTATCTAATTTCATTTCTTCCATATTCGCTGACGGCTTGATACTTATCCCGCCCGAATCGAACGTAATCGCCTTGCCCACAAGCCCGATTGTGCCTGCCTTCTTTGTTTTAGCACCGTTGTATTTCAATATTATAAATCTCGGCTCGCTCTTAGAACCAGACCCGACTGCCAGAATCCCGCCCATCTTTTTCTGCTTTAACTGTTTCGCGTCGAGAATCGTACAGCTAAGATTTGCATATTTGCCTGCCGTTTTCTTCGCCTCCGCCGCAAGTGCCGGCGGGTTTATCACGTTTCCAGGCCGGTTTGTAAGTGTCCTCGCATAGCTTTGAGCCTCGCCGATTACCGCTCCGACACCGCAGCCCTTATTTATTTTTTGAACTTTTCTTGTATCCGGCTCGACAATCTCGACACTTAACGACTCGCTCCTGCCGTTCTCAGCTTTGGTAACATATTCATCATATCGATAGCTTCCAAAATACGCCCCCTCCGCACAGACCTGGCCAGCCGTTTCCGCATCGACTTTGCCCTCGAACGCCTTATGAATCGCAAGGCCGAGTTTCTTGATTTTCATACTAACCGCCTTGTTGGCCGCCGCCGCACAAGCCTTGCGAAGCGTATCCGCCGTAGCTTTTTTCTTTTCACCAAGCCCTGTCAGCATTAACCTCTCAGCCGCAATTCTCCCGTCAGTATAGATTACCTCGCAGCTTTCCTCCTCACCCTTGAAATCACCTAATTTCAGCAGCTTTTCAATCCTGCCGTCGAGCTTTTTATTTAACAAGCTGCACGTCTTATCGAGCTTCTTTTCATCTTTGAATACCCCCACGCACAGCATATCCGCCTTACACTTGTCCGGCTCGGCCCTTTTAGTTTTGACCTCTACATCAATAATCTTTTTCATTTTTGCTCCTGCCTTCATTTTTGCTTTCTTAGTTTACTCTTACGAACCTTGGATTCTAACGAATTTATTCACCCTTTGCACCTGTTTTTTTTATTTTTCGTTGCTATCTGACAACCCTCTAAACTAATTCACTAATCCACTAATTCACTAATTCACTAATTCACTAATTCACTAATCTTACTCTTGCACCATCTCTCCTTTTCTGGTATAAAGGTAATTAACGATAAATGTAATTTTTTAAGAAGGCGATTAAATGGAAGTAGTCGAGCTAAAATCCGCTATAGACAATATGCTGGCCCGGGTTAGGCAAATCCGGGACTGGCTTTGACTTGCCCGCCAAAAGAAATGAGCTTTCCGCACTCGAAAAGAAAATGTCCAAACCCGGCTTCTGGGACGACGCCGAAGCCGCACAATCGACCGTCGCAAAGCTTAGCGCTCTGAAAGCGATTGTTACTCCTGCCGAGCAGATTTATAAAAACGTAACAGACCTTGCCGAGCTGTTCCAGTTAGCAGAATCCGAATCCGACGAGCAGACCCTCGCCCAGCTCCAGACCGAGCTTGCCGGCCTTGAAAAACAGTGCGAAAAAATCGAGCTTACAGGCCTGCTCTCCGGGCCGAACGATACCAGGAACTGCTTTTTCAGTATCCACGCCGGAGCAGGCGGCACCGAAAGCTGCGACTGGGTAAATATGCTGCTCAGAATGTACACCAGATACTTCGACGAAAACAAATTCAGATACGAACAGCTCGATATCACACCGGGCGAGGAGGCCGGCATCCGCTCCATCACCCTCAGGGTCGCAGGCCCGTTCGCTTACGGCCGGCTCTCCTGCGAGACGGGCGTGCATCGGCTGGTACGTATCAGCCCGTTCGATTCCAACAAGAGACGGCATACCAGCTTCGCCGCCGTTGACTGCCTCCCCGAATTCGATGAGGACGTAAATATCGAAATCAAAGATGACGATTTGAAAATCGATTTTTTCCGTGCCGGCGGTGCTGGCGGCCAGCACGTAAACAAGGTAAGCTCCGCCGTCCGCATCACGCATATCCCCACTGGCATTGTCGTGCAGTGCCAGAACGAGCGGAGCCAGCACAAGAACCGCGCACAGGCTATGAAGGTTTTGAAAGCCCGTCTTTTTATGCGCGAGCAGCAGAAGCGCGACGCCGAGATTGCAAAGCTTTACAGCGACAAAGGCGAGATTGCCTGGGGCAGCCAGATTCGCAGTTATGTGCTTCAGCCGTACCAGATGGTAAAGGACCATCGCACCGATTTCCAGACCGGCAACGTACAGGCCGTCCTCGACGGCGAAATCGATTCCTTCATCGAAACATACCTCCGCCACAGAGCAAAACAAAAATCCAAAAAGTAGTAAGTCGGCTCACTGTTTTTCGTATCTCGCTTTAAAATATTTACCCCCTGATTTTCGAAGTGATTTTCTTTTTTCTTTAAGCGATTTCTTGACAGAAAATTGAAGTTTTTAGATAATCTTATCTTCTTATGATTTTGATATGGACCCTGTGGATAAACCACAGGGCTTTCGGAGAGTAAAAAATGAAAAAGGTGTTGGGGTATATGTTGACCTGGACAACTTATGGTAGCTGGTTGCAGGGAGATAAACGCAAATACGTCAAAAATGGCCGAATGCTTGACTCTAATCCTTTACTGGAAAGTAAAAATAAAAAAAATATGAAGTACCCAAAAGTATTGTTGACAGCCGTACAAAGAAAAATTATCGAAAAGGCTATAATTGACGAATCTGTTAAGTTAAATCAAAGGATTTACGTAATTGCAATCAGGAAAAGTCATGTCCATTTAGTAATGGACTGTAATTTTATTTCGGCTGCTGTTGCGGTAAGCCATTATAAAAATGCGGCAAGGCTGGCTGTAAAGCGTAATGGTTTTGTTGGCAGATTATGGACAAAGGGATTTAGTGTTCGTTATTGTTTCGATAAGAACCAGTTAAGCAACGTAATCCAATATGTACTCCGTCATAACCGAAAGCCCGCCGGTTTATCCGGTGGGTCAGAATCAAAATCCGTAATCCCACCGGTTTATCCGGCGGGTCGAAGTCGTAATCCATAAGCCCACCGGTTTATCCGGTGGGTCAAAACCACAATCCGAAAGCCCACCGGTTTATCCGGTGGGTCAAAATCACGATCCGTAAGCCCGCCGGTTCATCCGGCGGGTCGAAGTCGTAATCCGAAAGCCCACCGGTTCATCCGGTGGGTCAAAACCACAATCCGAAAGCCCACCGGTTTATCCGGTGGGTCAAAATCACGATCCGTAAGCCCGCCGGTTCATCCGGCGGGTCGAAGTCGTAATCCGAAAGCCCACCGGTTCATCCGGTGGGTTAAAAATCACTTTATGTAATTCCGTTATCAAGTCTAAATAATATTGCTGAAGTCTCCAGCAAGACATATAATAAAAATCGAAAATGAAACTCAATTTTACCAAAAATGACATATTTCTTTTCATTACCATATCTTTAATTGCTTTTGGATTAGGTATCTATCTACCTTTTACGATTCCTATTAGATTAGTTGATCCAAAGCCAAAACTGCCGCCTGAGGAAGAAAATCGCATTTCCCATCCTAGAGGTTTCTCGATTATTGCTCCCAAAGGCTGGGAATCTTTCGTCGATGCGAATGACAGTAATGGCCTAAGTCTCATAGTTATTCAACCAGACACAAATGCTAGGTGGGCACCTAAGCTATATGCGCAATTGTACACTGAGAATGATAATCCCTATTACATTGACTCAAATCTTTATAACCAGGCAAAATTCCTTGAATACGATGCTGAGGTGTATGAAGGTAGATGCGGTGATTATCACCAATGGCAGGCAGTATTTTCATATGAAGGCGACCGCTATAGCGTAGGGATCATTCTCCCTCATGGTGAGGACGAAACTCGATATAATAAAGTCCCTGATTACTGGTGGCCGTTCATCAACAGCTTTAGTATAGAATCCAAGGCATCTAATCCTCTGGAGTGACTTTAACGGTATGTCTTCTTTACATCAAAATATCGTTTTGAATTTCTGTAATTTGGATTTAGAACTTGTTTAGAATTTCGGATTTAGTGTTTCGGATTTTCATTTCTGCCCTAGGGTATTGGTGGTAAAAAAATCTTATATTTTTATTGAATATATCGCGCTAACTGATACAATACCTTTGTGTGTTAGAAAACACACGGATGGAGGAAATTTCCTCAAGCGGCTTGTCTCGCCGAAGTCTTGACGTAGGCGGAAGGCCCGCACGTTTTAGAACAGCAGTTCACGTCAAAATTTTATTTCATAAGTCTATTTTGGCAGGGGACTTATAGATGTCCAATAATTACGAGACACGAGAAACGATTCACGAGACACTAGTGACATGTATCCCGCATCATGGCTCGAAAATCGGTAAACTAATTAACAAATTCACCAGTTCACTAATTAACTCACAAAACCCAGCACGCAATAAAAACAAAAATATGCAAAACGAACCCAATTTTAAAAACTCATCAATGAACACAAGTACTTGTATTACAAGTGGTTATGGCATTTTTCGCGCCTTTTTCCGCCGAAAAAACGAACCCAAACGAACCCAAACCGAACCCAATTTTAGCCCAAAATTGGCTTCGTTTTTCCCCAAATTGGCTTTGTTTTGGCTTTCAAAATATAACAATTTTCCGTGGAATCCCCGAAATCCGCGGTTAACAATAAAAAACCTTCGGTGGAACCGCAGGCTAAATATAAAAGAATACAGTGTTAATCAGTGTCAGCCTATGGCGAGACCTCGCCTCTTGGCAGGTGCCTGGTGGCGGGGGTTAGAAATTCATCGAATTTGTGAAGATGGTCTGGAAATCTTTATCGCTTGCCAATTCGATATATTCGATTTTCCTGGCGAGTTGTTTTGCCCGCTCCCGCCAGTAGCTGCTTACGAGTATCAATTCCGCACCCGCAGCGGCTGCGTTGCCGATGAATTTTATTCGCTCAGCGGTGATTTGCGGCAGCAGCCCTATACGCAATGCACTTTCCTTCCTCAAGAAATTGCCGAAAGCACCTGCCAGAAAGAGCTGCTGGATTGCAGAG
>Ga0315548_1000937_pt1 | contig 25758 bp, 24 predicted proteins | sample SalMarSW160110MG_2_FD_202540 | JGI IMG/M metagenome (GOLD analysis project Ga0315548, IMG submission 202540) | Salt marsh sediment microbial communities from the Plum Island Ecosystem LTER, Massachusetts, United States - Salt Marsh Sediment SW1601-110 ... | reverse complement strand
GATCCTGGTATGCCGGAGACCCCGCCTTTCCCGGTGGTCCGATCAGTCATCTGGCCGGATCCCTGACCTGGGACTTCGCCCGGCTGCGCCTGCATCTGGTTGCCGCTGGTTCCGGAGGGCAGCGGGCAGCCCCGGGAACTCTGGGTACGCTGCAGATCAGCTGGACAGGCTCGGGCGGCGAGCTCGACCTGTTGCTCGGCCATTGTTCGGGCGGATACTTCACCCCGGAGGGAGATGTCGGCGAGGTGCAATGGATGGCCGCAGCGCGGGGGAAAAGGGATTTTGGAACGGTGCATCTGTCCGCCGCCTGCCGGAAGGAGATCGGCCGCCTGCCCGTTCTGCCGGCGGCCTTTCGCGAAAGCCGGGACCGGCTCACCGCCGGTATCGGGATCAGCCGACCGCTCGGCCGGGGATGCACTTTGAGCATCGAAGAGGACACATCGCTGGATCTGCTGTGGTCCACCAGCGGCACGAAAGGGAAAGAGCTCTCCCTGGAAGGCGGGACAACCCTGGACTGGCGGCTTTGGCGGTTCGAGCTGGTGTCGGAGGAGAGCTGGAACTCGGAAAGCGGACGGCTCGGACAGATTTGCCTTTCGATTGCTCACGATCCCCCTTGGGGACAAACAAGGTTGGAGGCCGGGTACCAGCACGGCGGGATATCCGGTTTACGCCTGTCCGCAGAGATCGAGGCGATCGGAGACGGAAAACGGATCTACGCCCGCCTGGCGACCAGGGACGTTCTGCCGCTGGATAACGGGAGCAGGGGCTGGCAGGCGGAGGATTGGCTGCAGCTGTTCACCCTCCGGGTGGGTTGGGAGGCAAAATCGCGCCGCCAGTCCCGGCGCTAATCCCCGCGGCAAACCCGGCGGACGTCACGGTCGCAGCAAATCCGGTGAGTGCTCAGAACGCCCGGAGATCTACCCGATCCAGGATCTCCTGGTAGGCCGAGGGCTCGATGCGTCCCGGGTAGAGGTTCAGGCAGTTGGCCGTTCCCAGAGCCGTGCCCCGGCGCAGCGCCTGCTCCAGGGACTGCCCGCGAAGCAGTGTATGGGCGATACCGGCGGTTACCGCGTCGCCGCTTCCGATCGGGTTCTGAACCTGGATTTCGGGTGCGGCTGCACGGAGGTAACTCTGCCCGTCGAATCCTTCTACCCCATCGGCGCCCCTGGTGATGATGATCCAGTGCAGGCTGAACGCATCGCGAACTTCCCGCAGGGCGGATTTGCGCTTTCCCGGATCCGCCAGCGTCTTCCCGGTCAGGCTCTCCAGCTCGAAGAGATTTATTTTCAGGATCTCCGGGCGGGCATCCAGGGCGATCCGGCCGTGGGTTCTATAGGAGTCCAGGATCGTGGGAATCCTGCGCTTTTTCGCCTGTTCGATATAGCCCCGGTAGCAATCCTCCGGGGAGCCGGGCAGGGAGGTCCCGGCGATGATCAGCAGCCGGGCCTTGGTAATGCTCCTGCGGAACAATCGCTCGAAGCGCTCGGTCTCTGCCGGTTCAAGGGGTGCGGCCGGTTCGATGAGCTCGGTGGTGAGGCCCTCCGCCTCCAGGATGGTAGTACAGGTCCGGGTTTCCCCCCGGGTTCGGATGTAGCGGTGGGACATCCCTTCGGAGGCGATGGCCTTGAGGAAGCGCTCCCCATTGCCACCCCCGAAGTAGCTCAGCAGCAGCACCTTCTCTCCCAAACCGAGCAGGACCCGGGCCGTATTGGCTCCCTTCCCGGCCGGAAAAAACTCCGCGGCTTGCAGGCGATTCACGCGGCCCACCTCCATCCTGGAGATCCTGTAGATCTTCTTCCAGTCCGGATTGTGGCCGACAACCAGGATCACGCTACATCACCCGTAGCAGGAGCTTGGCAGTTTCAAAGTAGATGGTCAGACCCGAGACATCGATCAGGGTGGCCATCAGGGGACCGGCCATAACCGCCGGATCGAGACCGAGCCGGGAGATGATCAGCGGTGCCAGCGCACCGACCAGGGTGGCGACGATAACCACGAAGCACATGGCCGTACCTACGGCCAGGGCCTCATTGAGGTATACCTGCGGGGGCAGAAGCATGGCCCGAATCACGGTCAGGATGCCCAGGCACACCCCGATCAGCATGCCAACCAGGATCTCCTTGCCGATGATCCGCCAGGTGTCCTGGAAACGCAGCTCCCCGGTCGCCAGGCCGCGGATCATCAGAGTGGCCGACTGAGTGCCGGAGTTGCCCCCCGTCCCGGTGACGATCGGTATAAAGAAGGCCAGTACCACCGCCGCTTCCAGAACGTGGCGGTAGCCGGCGATGACGTTGGTGGTGATGGTCGCTGCCAGCAGCAGGATGATCAGCCAGGGAATGCGCCGGCGCATCAGGGCGAACACGGAGCTCTCCAGGTAGGTCGCCCGGCTGGTGGATACCGCGCTCATCTTGTAGATATCCTCGGTCTGCTCCTCCCGGATGACGTCGATGATATCGTCGAAGGTGACGATACCCAGTAACCGGTGGTAATGATCCACGACCGGCAGAGCCAGGAGGTCGTAGGTTTCGAGGATCTTGGCCACCTCCTCCTGGTCGGTGTCCTGAAACACGGTGATCACCTCTTTTACCATCACATTCTGGACCAGATCGTCATCCTCCCCAGCCAGCAGATCCTTGAGGGAGACCACCCCGATCAGGCGTTTGAGGGGATCCAATACATAGATGTAGTAAACGGTTTCCACGTCCTGCATGTTCTTGCGCACCCAGGCCAGTGCCTGGGCGACCTTGAGGTTGGGCCGGATTGCCAGATAGCGGGTGGTCATCAGACCGGCCGCGTCGTCGTAGTCGTACTTCAGGAGGAACAGAGCCTCTTCCTTGGCATCATCTTCCAGGGCATTCCAGACCGATTCCCGTACCTCCGAGGAGACCGATTGGATGAAGTCGGCAAGGTCGTCCGGGTCCATCTCGGCCAGCAGGGCTTTGGCGTGGTCGCTGGTGAGGGAGCGGATCAACAGCTCCTGCTTGGAGATGGGAAGGGTATCCATCAGATCGACCTTGCGTTCCAAATCCAGGATACGGAAGAGCTTGAGCTCCTCGTCCTCGTCCAGATCATCCCAAATCTCGATGAGCTCGTTGATCGGGATCTCCGCCACGACCTTCTTCAGCTCCTGATCCTTGAGATCTTTCAGATACGCCCGCAGATTGTCCAAGAATCCCGTCATGTTGCCTCCTCCTGCCACTGCCCGATCAGCAGGATCTCCCTCTCCAGCTGGAACCCGTACGCCCCGCGCACCTCGGCTTCCAGCAGGCGGATCAGTTGGAATACCTCTTCCGCACTCGCGGCTCCGGTATTCACGATGATGTTGCCGTGCAGCTTGGAAACGCAGGCCCGGCCGACGCATCTGCCTTTCAGTCCGAGGGAGTCGATGAGCTTTCCCGTCGGATTGCCGAAGTCTCTGTTGTTTTTGAAGATGCTGCCCGCACAGGGATAGAGAAAGTGTCCCTTCCGTTCCCTATCCTGTTTGATCGATTCCATGCGCTCGCTCATCTCCTGCGGATCCCCGGGTTCCAGAGCGAAGGTTGCCCCCAGAATCAGGCATCGGGAGTCCTGGAAGGGAGAGCTTTTATAGCTGAACTGCTCCGGCTCCACGTCCAGCGTGGCCACTCGTCCCGACTGCTCGACGTAGCGCACCCGCAGGAGCACATCCGAGATCGAACGGCCGTAGCAGCGTGCGTTCATCCACACCGAGCCGCCTACGCTGCCCGGCATGGAATAGATGAACTCCAGACCCGAAAGACCGTGCTCCAGAGCCAGGGCGCTGGCATCACTGATCGGAGTGCCTGCCAGCGCCTCCAAAACAGTCCCCCGATCCCCCCGGGACACGGTGCACCCCTGCACGCCGCGCATATCGATCACCGCTGCCCGGATTCCCAGATCCGAAACCAATATATTAGCCCCCGCCCCCAGGATAAACGTAGGAATATTCTGATTGCCGAGCAGCTCGAAGACCTGAGCCGCCTGCTCCTCACTTTGCGGTTTGACGTACAGGCCTGCAGGGCCGCCGATGCGGAAACTGGTGTGTCGGCTCATCGGCTCATCGTAGGAAACGGGGCAGGGTAGGTTGATTTTTTTCCGGATTTTCCCTACGTTTCTCACAGGCAGAGTCTATATACAAACCATGAAATAATCTACAGCGTTCTCGTCCCGAGAAAGGAGGATTGCTTGCCGCTCCCACTTCAGCTGTTCGACAGCTTGAGCCGAGAAAAAAGAGACCTCGAACCCATAGAGGAAGGCAAGGTAAGGCTGTACACCTGCGGGCCTACCGTGTACCAGTACGCCCACATCGGCAATCTGCGCACCTACATCTTCGAGGATCTTCTGGTGCGCACCCTGCGGTTCTTCGGCTACCAGGTCAGGCATGTGATGAACATCACCGATGTGGGCCACCTGACCGACGATGCCGATGAGGGGGAGGACAAGATGCTCAAGGGAGCCCGGGAGCAGCGCAAGAGCGTCTGGGAAATTGCCGAGCTGTACAAAGAGGCTTTTTTCAACGACCTGGAAGCCCTCAATATAACCATGCCGGACATCACCTGCCGGGCCACCGAGCATATCCAGGATATGATCGAGCTGATCCGCCGTATCGAAACGGCGGGTTTTACCTATCAGGCGGGGGGCAATCTCTACTTCGACGTGGCCAAGGCGCCGGACTACGGCAGGCTCACCCATCAGAGCCGGGAGGATCTGAAGGCCGGGGCTCGAATTGCCGTGGATCCGAACAAGAGGAATCCCCACGATTTCGTGCTCTGGTTTACGCGCTCGAAGTTCGAGCATCAATCCATGCTCTGGGATTCTCCCTGGGGGAGGGGCTATCCGGGCTGGCACATCGAGTGCAGCGCCATGAGCATGAAGTATCTGGGCGAGCAGTTCGATATCCACTGCGGAGGGATCGATCATATCCCCGTTCATCACACCAATGAGATCGCCCAGAGCGAGGCCGCCACGAACAAGAAGCCCTGGGTGAAGTACTGGCTGCATGGGGAGTTCCTCGTTCTGGCCAAGGAGAAGATGGCCAAATCCGCAGGCAACTTCCTGACCCTGAGCAGCCTCCGCGAGGGGGGCTACGATCCCCTGGACTACCGCTACTTCTGCCTGGGGGCTCACTACCGCTCACCCCTTCAATTCAGCTTCGAAGCTCTGGATGCTGCCAGGAGCGGTCGGCTGAATCTGGTCGAGCGCATTCTACGGTTGAAGGAGGACGCCCCGGCAGTGGAGCCCGCGACGGCGCTGCGCGGGAAGGCTGAAGCGCTTCTGCGGAGCTTCCGGGGAGATATGGCAAACGACCTGAACGCCCCGAAGGCCCTAGGGTCCTTTTGGGAGCTGATCAAAGACGAGCAGGTCGCGGCGCAGCAGAAGTTGGGGGCGTTGCTGGAGATGGATCGTGTTTTGGGTCTGGGGATCGCCTCTATAGAGGCGGAGGAGTTGGACCCGGAGTTCGAGGCAGAGGTGCAGGCGCTTGTCGATGAGCGGGAGAAGGCTCGTAGCGACAAGGACTACGTTCGCGCGGACGAGATCCGGAAGCAGCTGCGCCAGAAGCAAGTCATTCTGGAGGACACCCCCTCCGGTCCGCGCTGGAAAAAAGAAAAACTTTGAGCAGATTCTGTAACGAAATGCCTGGGATTGTTGTTTACAATGGTGCGTGAGGATCTATTCGACAAAGTATACGAGTCTCTCTACCCGGTTCTGTTCCGGATTGCTTACCGCATTGCGGGCAGTAGTACGAAGGCGGAGGATCTCTGTCACGAGGCGTTCATCAAGTACTGGCAGCGGGAGGAACCTCTTCCTGACCTCGATCAGACCAAGTACTGGTTGATACGCGTTCTGAAGAACATCTCTTTGAACTATGAGAAGAAGAGATCAAGGGAGCAGCGGGCTTACGGTCGATTACAAAAAAGTACACCCCAATATTCCAAATCCACGGATCAGGAGTTTTTCAGGGAGCAGACCCGCAGTATCGTTCAGGCGGCCTTGAACCGACTTCCTGCAAAGATGCGGATGGTCCTGGTCCTTAGGGAGTATGGGGACCTGAATTACAAAGAAATTGCCGGTATTTTGGGAATTAGTGAGGGGAACGTAAAAGTAAGGGCATTCCGAGCGCGTGAGCGTCTGGCTCAGCTGCTCGACGGCGAGATCGGTGAATGAAAAGAGGGATATGAACTGTCCCAACCCTGACCTTTTAAGCGCCTTTTTCGACGGGGAAGTAGAATCCCCCTGGGTGGAAAGAATACAGGAACATGTCGATTCCTGTACACGATGCCGGGAACTCATGGCGAGGCTCGGATTCGTCCGTGAGGTACTGCTTGCGGACGAAGAGCCACCGGTGGAAGGCCCGTTGCAGCGAACCCGGGAGCGGTTGCTCAGCCGCCGTTCACCTCGGTTACGGCTCAGGCGCCCGCTGTGGCGAACGCGGATCAGCGTGCCCGTCCCGGCGATCGCGGCGATGTGCCTGGTATTCCTGGGCATGGGGGGTCTGCTGATATTTCTCGGCACTCGGCCCAATTTCCCCTTCATGAGCATCAAGAGGCAGCCCTCCGGTGTAACCGAAGTACAGGTAGCGGCTCCGATCGAAGATCTGGAGCAACTGCTCAAGTCGCTGGATCAAGAACCGGTGAATCAACAGATCATCATCACCCTCCCGGCGGACACGGAGTTCCTGCAGTTCGGTGAGCCCAGGATGCTGCGGGCCGATGACTACAGCAGGAGGCTGCGATGATCCGGCGCGTCCTGGTAGTCATCCTGTTTGCGCTTGGTCTCGTTTCGGTAGCAGCCCAGGACAACGGTCTGGAACGTTTTTTCGAGGATGAAGATCTCGAATCCTTGATCGATGAGGCCCTGCAGCTGCAAATCACGGCCAAGGTGCTTCCTCCCGACCAGCAACCCGTGTGGAACTCACAGAGCAAGAAGGTGACCATACCCGGACGAAGCGTTGCCGTGCGTTTGGTCGGAGACAACATTCGAATCGATGTTGTATTCACACCGTATCAGGAGGAGGGCGGAAACCTGCTCGTCGCCCAGGGCCAGGTGTGGTTCTCCGAAGCCCCCAATGCCAAGACTACCTATCTGACTACGATACAGAGCATCCCCGTCTCTTGGGGTGAAAAGGTCCTGTTCTTTCCCCTTGGCTTTTCCAGTGAATTATCCAAAACCTCGACCTTCAACATACAACTAGAAGTGGAGATCTATCCCTACAGGGATCTGTTCCGCGCACCTGAAGCCAACTAGACATGGACGAAAAAAAACAAATCCCCAAACCGTTTCTTAAACGCAGAGAGGTCATGTTCACCGCCATTTTGCTGGCTGTCCTGGTCGTGCTGTTGCTAAGCTCCCGTATGACCGGACGGCCGCCCCAGGTCGATTCGATCACACCCAAAATCGGATTCCCCCAGGATGTAATGGTCATCACGGGGAAGTACTTCGGGGATGTGCGCGACGGCGGGGAAGTGGTCATCGGGGGTTATGCGCCCGTGTCGTCGGGTTATCTGGACTGGTCGGATACGCAGATCAGCCTCCGTATTCCAGAGGAAGTCAATTCCGGCATGGTGCGGGTGATCACAAAAAACGGAAAGAGCAAAGGCCTGTTGTTTACCAATAAACGGCAGATTCCGGTCGTACTTTCCGGGCCGGGCAAACCGGGCCAACCCTACATCAGCGCACTGGATCCGGAGACCGGATCGGTGGGCACGCTTCTGACCATCAGCGGTATGAACTTCGGCCTGCAGCGGGGCGGCTCCCAAGTCCAATTTACCTGGATCTCCGGCGACCCGGCACAGGGATTCGCGGAAGCCGAGGATGCATCGTTGATTCCGGCGGTTGACTACGATCTGGATTACGAACTGTGGAACGATCGGGAGATCCAGGTCTGGGTGCCTGACGGAGCCTCTTCCGGCCAAATGATGGTGGTGACCGACAAGGGCAAGAGCAACGCCGTATTCGTCGAGATAGAAAGTGCAGCCGGTACCAAACTGTTCCCTGAGAAGCGAACCTACTCCGTGCAGTATTCGCTGGAGGTGGGATCGGTTTCCGCGGAGGGAGAAAACAACCTCAATCTCTGGGTACCCCAGCTGGTTCAAGCCCCGGAGCAGCGGGAGATCCAGTTGGTGAGCCAGGAGCCCGAGCCGCTGTTCGACAACGTCAGCGGGGTCAAGCTTTTCAACCTCGAGAACCTCGAGCCGGACAAGAGCTATACGATTTTTCAGAGCTTCATGGTAGACAGGTATTCCGTGGAGAGTCGGGTAAATATCGCCAAGGTGCCGACCGCCTACAACACCTCCAGGAGGCTGTACAAACGGTACACCACCGCCGATTTGATAGTGCCCGCCGCCGATGAGAACATCGTCAAGCTCGGATCGCGGATCGTGGGGCGGGAGCGCAACCCCTACCGAAAGGCTCGGGAGATCTACCGCTACGTTCTGACGCAAATGCAGGTGGACCTGGAGTACACGGAACGGGATATTCTCAAAGCCGTGGAAGAGAGGAAGGGAGATCCCTACATCTATGCCGTTCTGTTCTGTGCGCTCGCTCGCAGTCAGGAGATTCCGGCGCGTCCGGTCGCGGGCTATCTGATCGACCGGGATCTGCAGGCCACCCGACACTACTGGGCGGAGTTCTATATTGAAACGCTGGGCTGGATTCCGGTCGATCCGATTCTAGGGGAGGGAAAGATCCGGGTAAACATACCCCCTGAGGTCGATCCCTACACCTACTACTTCGGAAATCTGGATTTCAACCACCTTGCCCTGTCCAAGGGCCTGATCGAGCTGCACCCGCTGGATCCGCAAAGCAGGATCGTTATGAGGACCGATATTCCCTCCCTGCAGACGATTCACGAAGAGGCCGCCGGCGCGCTGGTCAGCTACAACGCCTACTGGTCGGACTTGGAAGTGCTGGGGATCTATTAGACCTCAGGAGCTCCTGGCGCTGGTGTTCACGAGCAGAGACCGGACCCACTCTCGTTTATTCCACAGGGCGCAGCCCCCTTCGGTTTCGTTCAGATGCTCGTCGCTCTGCCGGATCCGGTTCAGGAAAACAGAGGACAGGCCCTGCTTGAGTGAGGTGACCCGTAGATTGACGTCGGAGTAGGGTGCAAAGGGACAGGGCTCCAGTCCTCCCTCGGGGCTGATATGCACGAAACCCCGTCCGGCGGCAAGACAGCCGCCGTAGCTTTGCTCATCTCCGGGAAAGGAGATGAACAGCCGGGCGAAACGCCGCCGAAGCTCACCCATCTTTCGTCCCAGCTCTTCCCGCTGGGCGGCGGATACCACCAGCTTTTCGGTTCTCTCTTTCACGGGGATGTATTCGACGTAGAAGAACAGTCGGCAACCCTGATGGGCCAATTGGCGAACGAAGGACTCGGAGGTCACCAAATCGATGTTCTTGCGGGTAACGGTGAGAGAGATGCCGAAGAAAACGCGTTTTTGCTTCAGCTCGCTCACGGCCCGCAGGAGATGTTCGTACACACCGGTACCTCGGCGACTGTCGGTCTCCTCCTCCAATCCTTCCAGACTGAGCACGGGAATCAGGTTCTTCTGCCCGGCGATGCGCTCCAAAATCGGCCCCATTAGGAGCGTGCCGTTGGTAAACAGCGGGAAGATAATCTCCGGATGCGCCTCCGTGACGTCGAGGATCTCCGGACGGGTGAGGGGCTCTCCTCCGGCCAGCAGGGCAAAGGCAAAGCCGAGCTCCCGGGCCTCATCCATCAGCTCGCTCAATCGGCTCACGCTAAGCTCCGGACGGTCGGATCTCTGAAGTGCCCGCGCGTAACACCCCGCACAGTTCAGGTTGCAGCGCCTGGTGATGCTTGCGATCATGAAAGGCGGCACGTGGATTCCCTCCTGCTCCCAGAGTTCCCGTTTGACCGCGGCTCTCCGCTGCCGGAGGAGGGTCTTCAGGAAGAACCAGGACAGCGGGGGATTGTACAGGGATATGCGCAGGGCCTGTCGTATCACCCCGATAATTTCACGGTTGAGTTTCTTTCTGTGTTGCGGTTCCATGGCAGATACAATTACCTTTCTCAATCCTTGTCACGTTTTTTTTGGATTACCGCTGCTATTATAACACGGAAAACCAATCCAACCGTTACCCGGATTCCAAACCTTGCATTAGATGCGAAGGTGTGCATTATTGGGGAGTATGGAGAGGATACGGAGAGTCGCTGTTCTGGGCGCAGGGGCGATGGGCGGATTCCTTGCCTCCCGGTTTTGTGATGCCCCCGATTTCTCGACCGAGCTGATCGCAGGGGGCCGTTATTACGAACGATTGACCCGCGACGGGTTGGTCGTGAACGGAAAGGAGTATCGACCTGCCGTAGTACACCCGGATGATTCCGGGCCGGCTGCGGACCTGATCATCGTCGCCCTCAAGCACCACCAGCTGGAGGATGGGATCGAGGCTTTGAAGAACAGGGCGGGCAGCGGGACTACGATCATTTCCGTGATGAACGGCCTGGAGAGCGAACGGATCATCGGAGCTGTTTACGGTGTGGAAAAAATGCTCTACACCATATCAGTAGGTATCGATGCCGTCAGGGATGGAAACCGGATTACCTATACCAAACCGGGGATTCTCTACTTCGGTGAGCTCAGCAATGCGGAACCATCCCGGAAGGTGCTCAGGGTACGGGAGGCATTTGCCGAAGCAGGCGTCCCCTGCGAGGTGCCCGAGGACATGAAGCGGATGCTGTGGTGGAAGCTGATGATCAATGCCGGCATCAACCAGGCCTCCGCGGTTCTGCGGGCTCCCTACGGCGTGTTCCAGGTTTCCCGGGATGCCCGAAACCTCATGGAAGCACTGATGAGAGAGGTAATCGAATTGGCGGGCGTTGTCGGGGTTAATTTGGTTGAACAGGATCTGGGGAAATGGTACGGCTTTCTCATGCAGCTTTCCCCGGAGGGGAAATCCTCGATGCTGCAGGATATCGAGGCCGGCAGAAAAACCGAAGTGGAGATATTCGGTGGGAAAATCTGCGAGCTGGGAGCCGAGCACGGGGTATTCACTCCGGTGAACCGCACGGTCTTGCAGATCATCAAGGTAATGGAGCAGAAACGCGACAAGGGGGCGGGGCGTGTTACATGAACAGGCGAAGGAGGATGTCGGGATGAAAGCATTGGTTGTGTATGACTCGGTTTTCGGAAACACCGAACAGGTTGCCAGGGAGATCGGCAAAGCCCTGGAGGCCGGCGGGAACGTGCAAACACCCCGGGTAACGGAAGTCGACATGGATCAATTATCGGGCTTGGAGTTACTGGTGGTGGGTTCCCCCACACGGGGGTTTCGGCCGACAGAGGGAATAACCCAATTCCTGAAACGCCTCCCCGAAGGGCGGCTCAACGGTGTGAAAGTAGCCGCCTTCGATACCCGCATCGACATGGAGGACATCAAGTCTCCGATTCTGCGATTCCTCGTCAAAAAGGGCGGCTATGCGGCACCGTCCATAGCCAAGCGGCTCCAGAGGGCGGGGGGGCGGCCGGTCGCGCCTCCCGAGGGATTCGCCGTTACAGGAACAGAGGGTCCGCTGAAGCAGGGTGAGCTGGAGCGGGCCGCCGAATGGGCCGGACGGTTCGGCGGGATTCAATGAGGACAGGCGCTGAGCCGCGGCATCGGGCCGTGAGGGCCCCTAACAAGGCTTAGGATGGTCTGAAACCGGGGATAGAGATGGCCAGAGTACGATTCGAAGTTCAGGGCCGGGAAGTCTTCAGGACCAGGCTGCGGGTGCGGGTGGATGATGTCAATTACGGGGGACACCTGGGAAATGATTCGGTGCTGACACTCTGCCACGAAGCCCGCATCCGCTTCTTCGCAGATATCGGGCAGAGCGAGATGAACCTTTTTGGGAAGGCGATCATCATGACCGATGCCATTATACTCTACAGGGCGGAAGGAAATCTGGGTGATGAAATCGAGATCACCCTGTATATCGACGATATCGGGAGCCGGGGTTTCGACCTGTACTACCTGCTCGAGTGCGGCGAGCGGGAGATCGCCCGGATCAAAACGGGGATCGCCTTTTTCGATTACCGGCAGCGTAGAATCGTAACCTGTCCTGAAAGGTTCATCGAGTTCAGCGCTGCGCTTTGAAGGATCCCTCTTGCCGGGATTTCTGGATCTTCTCCATCTTCTTGAAGTACTCGGTTTGCTTGTAGATGTCTTCACTGTCCGAGGTGAAGATGTGGTTGTCGACCACTTTGATCTTTTTATTATCGAACAGCCGTTGCAGAACGCTCTTGCCTTCCTCCATGGACATGCCCACCATGTTGATCAGCTCTTTGGGTCCGAAGTCGAAGGTGTAGGGCTCTCCCGGTCCGGGTTGGACCCGGTTTTTCTCCATCTCCAGCAATAGCCTATCGTAGAGCCTGCCCAACGGGTTGGACATGATCGTGTTGGCCAGTTGCCGATAGACGACCCAGATCCGTTCGGCCAGCAGTTGGGTCAGGCGGGTGATCAGTTGGGGCTGGGTCTGCACCATGCGTTGGAAGTTGGCTCGATTGACAACCATGACAGTCGTGTCTTCGTAGGCGATCCCCGAGGCGGAACGGGGTTTGTTCTCCAGCAGGGCCATTTCCCCGAAGATATCTCCGGCTTTGAGCAGGGCCAGCAGCACCTCTTTGTCGTCCACGATCTTGCTGACCTTGATCGAGCCTTTTTTGATGATGTACAGCTCATCCCCCGGCTCGGACTCGCTGCAGATCATGGTCGCCTTGGGGTAGAAGCGGTTAAACTCGCCCTCTTTCTTCTCCAGATACACGGCTTTGGCATACGGGTGTATTCTGGACATCCGCTCCTTGGCCGTAGCTACGTGCTCACCGTCCGGGCAGTGTTGGAGATAGCGGTAGTAGGCGTAGTAGGCCTGGTTGTACTGACTCTGGCGGGCGTAGTATTCCCCCACCTTGAACAAGTGGCTGGGATGCTCGGTGCCCGAGCTCTTCAGGGTCAGCCGGGTGACCGCCTCGTCCAGGTAGCGCATGCGCCGGGAGAATCCTTGGATGATTTTCATGGCCACCGGGGCATTTTTCTCGATCAGCATATCGTACTGATCCCGGAGCACGGAGATCAGAGAAACGTCGGTCAGGGCTTGGGCGGTTTCGATATGGCTGTGGGCGGACATTGTGGAGATGACACCGAAGAAGTCGCCGGGACCGAGGACGTTTCCCCCTTCCTCTTCGACGATCGATACTTCCTTGCTCAACCCCACTTTTCCGCCGCGAATTATAAAGAAGTTGGAGGCGTTGGGTTTGCCTTCAACGATTATGTAGGAGCCTTTCTTGAAGGCAACAATAGAAAGCTGTAAAGGATTGGCCATGCCTGTTCCCAGGAAAACGCTCCTCTGTATTGTCGCGACCTATCGCCTACCCCCGGCCACGCGAATCGTGTGGCTCCCAGGAGCGAAAATGTACCGCTAGTATATGGATCGGTATTGAGTATGTCAATGTTAAGCGAAGTAATCGAGATCCCCCTCGCTTAAGTCTCGGCGGCGGTCACGGTGAGCGACTGCCCGGGGGTAATTCCGAGGCGCTTTGCGGCGCTGCCCTCCCGCACGGCGATCTCCAGAAATCCGGAGCTGCCGATCAAACAGAGCGGGGCGCCGACCGGTACATCGGCGTAGGTGCTCCGTATTCTTCTTTCGAAGAACTCTCCGGCTTGCACTCTGATCCCGCCCTTATATTGTGACCGGATACAGGCCAGATCGGTGCTGTGCACCGAGGATATACAATTGCCGAAGCGATCGACATGCAGGATTCTTCCCGTTACGCTGTTGAGACTGTGCTCCGGGAGGACATCGGGCAGAAGCACGGGTTCGATCGCCTGGCCGCGGACCCGTCCGGCGTAACCGCTTGCGCACAAGGCCGCGGCCGGGGCAAACAGGTCCCGGCCGTGAAAGGTGCCGCCTATGGTAGATCCGCCGTCGGGGAATCGGCCCGGTGCAAAGAGCTCATCCTTCTCGAGCTCGAGAATCGAATCGAGCCGCAGGGCGTATACCCGCCAGTCGGCAATCATCCGCACCAGGAGGCTGATCAGTCCGTTATCCGGCGCGATCAGGTATCGTTCGCTGATCTCTGCGAACAGGGCACCCCGCCGGCTGCCCACACCGGGGTCGACCACGGCGCAGAAAACGCTCCCCCGGGGAAAGTGATTCCAGGCCGTATAGAGCACGTAGGCGCCGGAGGGGATATGCTGCGGCTCGATCTCGTGGGTCAGGTCGACGATTCGAATACCGGGGTCCAGAGACAGGATCGCCCCTTTCATGATCCCGGCGTAGCCGTCTCTGCAGCCAAAGTCGCTGAGCAGGACCACGATTTTGCTGTTTATCGAACTATCCGCGCCCATAGATCGGAATTCTATCACCGTGCATCGGGAATTGAAAGCCCGGAAACTTTCGTGCTACGGTTGGGAAGCTTCAATGAACGACAGGGACGATCATCTGAGTTGGAAAAAGATCGATTCGCGGCTGGTCAAACGCTGCGGCATATTCGATCTGTACGAGTCGAGGCGGAGAGCTCCAGACGGCAGAGAGGGAGTCTTCCATGTGCTCGAGGCTCCGGATTGGGTGAACGTGGTGCCGGTTCTGCGGGATGAGCAGGGCAGAAGCTGCTTCTTGATGGTCAGGCAGTACCGACAGGGAATCTCCCGCACCACCACAGAGTTCCCCGCCGGTCTGATCGAGATCGGAGAGACGCCTGCGGCAGCGGCCGAGCGAGAACTGTTTGAGGAAACAGGATACCTGCCGGAAGCTCTGAAGCCGATCGGCACCATATATCCAAATCCAGCCTTTATGACCAATCGTTGCTATACCTTCCTTGCCGAGGGCCTGCACCGGGAAACGAGGGGTGAGGGCTCACCGGCTGGGGCCGCGGAAAGGAAGGGCGGATTGGACGAGCTGGAAGTGCTGGATGCGCTGCTGGTGCCGATAGACACGGTGGCGGCCGAGATTGGCCGAGAGCCATTCTGTAATTCCATGACCGCTCTGGCGCTGTACTGGTATCAACGGTTGGATCGGGAAGGTGGGGGAAAAGGCGCCGACCGGAATCGAACCGGTGTATAAAGGTTTTGCAGACCTCTCCCTTACCTCTTGGGTACGGCGCCCGAAAACAGTGATAAAATTAACAAAAATGGGGTCCTTTGTCCAGCAGCGCCGTAACCGACAGCACCTCAGTCGGCAGCATGCCGGTCAACCGAAGGCGCTGCTGCTCTATCCTCCCATTTACGATTTTGCCCTCTACGATCTATTTCTCAAACCCTACGCCCTCTGCAGGCTCGCTGCCTGGCTGTTTGGCTGCGGATATCGCGTGCGCCTGGTGAACGCACTTGACTATACGGATCCCCGGAGTATCGCCGTGTTGGGCAGCCCCAAGCGGGAACCCCGGGGTACGGGGAAGTTCTTCCGTCAGATCGTGCCCACCCCGACCGCGGTGGCAGGGATAAAGCGTAGCTACGCCCGTTACGGAATATTGGCGGAGAGTTTGGAGCAGCGGATCGCAGCCGAAGAGCCTGACATAGTGTTCGTGTCCGCCGGTATGAGCTATTGGTATCCGGGAGTGCTCGAGGCGATCCGGATCGTAAGAAGGGTGTTCCCCAAAGCGCCGATTGTTCTGGGGGGTATCTACCCGACCCTCTGTCCTGAGCACGCCGGGGCGTGCAGTGAAGCCGATCTGGTGATCGCCGGACCCGCTTTCCCCCAGTTGAAAGATTTCCTGGAAACGCGTTTCCTGCCGACAACCGCTGCGCCCACCGCCGAGGAACTTCTGCTCCTGCCGGAGGCGAATTGGGAAGCGGGGGTCCTGCGGTTGAATCGGGGCTGCCCGATGGCCTGTGCCTACTGTTCCTCCAAGGTGATCGAGCCCCGATTCAGCCCCGGTGATCCGGATCTGCTATTCAAAACCGTTCGGGAGATGCATAGGTGTTTCGGTACCCGTTCGTTCGCCTTCTACGACGACGCGCTGTTGTGCAACAAGGAGCAGGGGCTCCTGCCCTTCCTCGAAAAGATCTGCCGGTCGGAACTCCCTTTGACCTTCTATCTTCCCAACGCCGTGCACCTGCGTCACCTGGATCCCGACTGCGCAACCATGATGAAGCGAGCGGGATTCGCAGAGGTGCGCATCGGGTTCGAGAGCGCCCTTTCGGAGTTTCATGAGACCCTGGACACTAAACTGGACACCCCGATGCTGGCCGACGGCTTGGGGCATTTGCTGCAAGCGGGATTTTCGCCGCAGCGCATCACGGCCTACGTGCTTGCCGGGATGCCCGGTCAGGAAGCGGGGGAGGTGGAGATGACGGTCCGTCACGCAGCCCGATTCGGGATCCGGGTTCAGCTTGCCGAATACTCGCCGACCCCGGGCAGTCTCCTTTGGCCTCAGGCGGTACGCTGCTCCTCCTTTGATCTGGCAGCAGAACCCCTGACCCACAACAACAGCATCCTGCCGATGCGGTGGCGGGGCTTCACCTTGGAAGACCTGGACCGCTTGAAGTCCTTGAGCCGCAGCACATTGGAGCGCTCAGGCGTCTGAACGTATGGATGCGGTGACTGCCGCTTCAGCCGTCCGCCTCAGTGTAGGCGTCACCCTTCTTCGGGACGAGACAGAGGAAGCGCATCTGTCCTTCCCCGGTATTGAAGAATCCATGGGTAACCCCTTCAGGAGCGTAGATCGCGGACCCTGCCAGTACCGGGTGCTCGGTACCGTCGATTTTCACGAAACCGCTTCCCTCCAGGATGTACACGACGTGGTACCAATCATGCTGGTGGTACGGAGTGTTGGCTCCGGGCTGCACCGTAAACTCCCGCAGGTATCCCTCGAACCCGTCCTTCGGTCCCACCAGGATCTGCTTGAGCACCTGCTTGTCTCCCTCGCCGTACACCGGGTAGGGTTTCTTTTCTGATTCGTGTCTTACCATAGCTCCACTATAGGCGAATGCCCCGTTTCCTGACAAGCTCCATCCGGCCGATCTGTGCATGAAAAAAATTGGCCCTAAGGGGTGGATGAAAACCATAAAAACTATAGATTTAACTTGAAATTGAAATTAAAATTGAAATACCATTAGAAAACGGAGAATGAGATGTCCCAAACGAAGCAGAAGCGTCTGGAGCAAAAGAGGGCTACAATTTTGACAATGGCGGAAAGTGTCCTCATCAAATACGGGAAGAATGCCACGATGGGAGACATTGCCAAGGCCCTGGATATGGACAAGAGCTCTCTGTACTACTACTACAAGGGTATACCGGAAATTCTCAATGCCATTCTCGATCAGGAGTACTACGACTTCTCGGTGCATATCAACCAGATTCGAAAGGAAAACAAGTCCCATATCGATGTGCTCAGGGAGATGATTCGCGTAATTCTCGAGTTTTACCATGATAATTTGGAGATACTGCTGATCATCCTGACCAGGATTTTCCCTCTATTTATCGATCCCGAAACCAGGGAAGAATCGACGGCGATCAACAGCTACATGGACAGCTACCGGGAAGCCAATGTGTTGATGCTGGAGGAAATCAAGCTGTGTCTGGCCAAGGGGGAGTTTACGGCCCGTTTCAGTCCAGAGATGATCCTCCAGACCCTCCGAGGTGCGGTGTTCGGCGTCTGTGCGGTTTGGCGGAAACACAAGGCCTCCCGTGATGAGATACCGGCGATCGTGAACCAGCTGTTGGCGATGTATTCCTGAAGGGCGGACCTGAAGGGCGGGTAAGATATGGCAAAACAGAAGAAAGACAAGTCCGGTGGGTTGGCACCCCAGGAGCTGCCCACCAACGCCGAGCTCAAGCGCCTGGTGGATATGACGGTGACCCGTTTGGAAAACTGGCAGGTGGAGGTGGAGCGCAATCCCAATCCCCGACTGGTGCACGTGCTGAAAAACATCATCGCCCAAATCGAAGCCCTGACTGAGCTCACCGAAGCCAAGATCAGCTACTCCTACAAAGCCCTGTCCCGACAGATGTCGATCCTGGTGGATGAAGTGGCCAAGCTCAACATCGCCATCACCGACTCCCTTCTGGAAGACGATCTGATCGACGAGGCCGAGGAGGAGCGGATCAACGAGTCGCTGAAACGGGTATTTCAGGCTGCGGTTCAGTTGATCCGGATCGTCCAGCAGGCGTTCATGCTGCGTCACTCCCAAGGCCGGCTCCCCAAGGCGGAATAGCAAAAAGATTGACTGCCGGTATCTCCGTTACTATCTTAATATCAAATCCTGACCGGGTTTATCGCGCAGAAAGGAAACAATATGATCAGCAAAAAGATGCAAGATGCTTTGATCGAACAGATCAACGCCGAGCTGTACTCCGCGTATCTGTACCTCGCCATGGCGGCGGAGTTCGAGTCTCAGAACCTCAAAGGCATGGCCGGTTGGATGGAAGTCCAGGCCAAAGAGGAAACGGAGCACGCCAAGCGGTTGTACGATTTTGTGAATGACCGTGGCGGCAGGGTTACCCTCAAGGCGATCGATGCCCCGCCGGCAGAATGGAAGAGTCCGGCGGCTGCTTTTCAGGCCGCCTACGAGCACGAGCAGAAGGTCAGCGCCATGATCAACAACCTGGTGGACATCGCCCGCAGCGAAAAGGACAAAGCCGCCGAGGTGATGCTGGCCTGGTTCGTCAATGAGCAGGTGGAGGAGGAAGCCTCGACCAGCGAAATCGCCGAAAGGTTGAAGAGGATCAAGGAATCCGCCAACGGACTGTTCATGCTGGACAATGCACTGGGCAAGCGGGAGTAGCAGCCACAGGGTTCAATCATACAAGCAGTCCATCAAAGATCATTGCGAAACCGAGGCTGTTTCTGGAGCTCTTCCGGGAACAGCCTTTTTCCCGCAGAACTGTAGCCCTTGAAAAAAAACACATGTATGATATTATGATGCCGAATCCATACGTTCAAAGAAAGAGGGCGGGAAGATGAAGAAATACGTTTGTACTGTCTGTGGCTATGTCTACGATCCAGCAGAGGGAGATCCGGACGGCGGGATTGCCGCCGGGACCTCTTTCGAAGCCCTGCCGGATGATTGGGTCTGTCCCGTATGCGGTGCGGGCAAGGAGGATTTTGAGCCTCAGGATTGACAAGAATCCGCTTTCCCGCTTGAGGGAAAACAAACCTATCGGAACAAACCGGTAGGTTTATTTTTTACCTGCCGATGAAACCATCTCTAGCCCGGCTCCGTTCTCTGTGTCCGGAAACGGAGCAACAGTTGATCCGCGAGCACCTTGCCCGGCTCGAGGATCGCTATTTCGAGTACTTCTCCGAGGAAACGGTCGCCGAGCACCTGCGGGTGCTCGGGCGCCTGTCCTCCGAACTGCCCGTGCAGACGCTGGTGCAACCCCGGGAGAAGGACCGCTTGGAAATTACTGTGCTGGCCTTCGACTATCCCGGCGAGTTTTCCCTGATCACCGGCGTCCTGGCCGCTTCGGGATTCAATATCATCTCCGGCGAGGTGTACACCTACAGCCAATACCGGCCAACCTCTGAAACCGAAGACGCCGGCGGCGCAAGGCGCAGCACCTTCGCCTCGCGCTTGAGAAAGAGCAGATCCATCCGGACCGATCCCCTGCACAGGCGGAGGATCATCGATCACTTCTTCGGGAACGTGGCGAGCCGCCTGGCCCCCGAGATGTGGGAGATTCAACTGCAGAACCATCTGGCGGAGACGATCGCCCTGCTGGAACGCGGGGACGAGGAATCCCTGGAGCTCGCACGGCAGCGGGTAAATGAGCAGGTGGCTCAGTATCTGGCTTCGGTGCATCTGCCGGCTGAGGCGGTTCTATTTCCCGTCCAGATCGAAGTCGGCTCGGCAGCAGCGGATTCATACAGCGTCACGGTCGTGGCCCAGGATACCCCATTTTTTCTCTACGCGCTGAGTACGGCCCTGGCTCTGCGCTCGATCTACATCGAGTCCATTCACATCCGCACGGTGACAAACAGGATTGAGGACGAGTTTACTTTTCTCGATGCCCAGGGCAAGAAAATTACCGATGCCGACAAGCTCGATCAGGTCAAGTTCTCCGTGTTGTTGACGAAACAATTCACCTATTTCCTCTCCAGTGCACCGGATCCCTATGCGGCCCTGTGCCGCTTCGAGCAGCTCGTGGAGAGGGTGTTCGAGCTTCCCCAGCAGGGACGGTGGGCCGAGCTTCTGTCCAATCCCCTGATTCTCCGGGACTTGGCTCGTTTATTGGGTGCCAGCGACTACCTCTGGGAGGATTTTATCCGCCTGCAGTACGAGACCCTGCTTCCGATGCTGGAGCCCCACCTCCTGGGGCAGAGTTTTTCCGCTCCTGCCGAAGAGCTCTCCGATCGATTGGATGAAGCGCTGGGTTCGGCAAGATCCGTCCAGAAACGCTTGCGGATCCTAAACGAGTTCAAAGATCACGAGATTTTTCTGCTGGAGCTGGACCATATCGTCGCCTCGGAGGCGAGCTTTCGAACCTTGAGCGAAGGGTTGACCCGGCTGGCCGAAGTCGTTTTGGACAGGGCGGTACAGTTCACCTTCGAGCGGCTGATCCAGCGCTACGGAAGACCGCTGACCATCGGCCGACTGCCGGCACGATTCTGCCTCTTGGGGCTGGGAAAGCTGGGCGGAGGGGACCTGGGCTACGCCTCCGATATCGAGCTGCTGTTTGTGTACAGCGACAATGGAACGACCGAAGGAAGTGAGGGCATCCCGAACGCAGAATTTTTCGATCGCCTGGTACGGGAGACCAGCGCGGCGATCCACGCCAAGAAGCAGGGGATCTTCGAGGTCGATCTCCGGCTGCGGCCCTACGGTGCCTCAGGACCGATGGCTTGCAGCCTGGAGAGCTTCTGTCGCTACTACGGTCCCGGCGGAGAGGCCCATCCGCTGGAGCGGTTGGCCCTGGTGCGTCTGCGGGCGATCGGGGGCGACCGTGACCTGGGGAAGCAGGTGGAGCGGCTGCGGGACGAGATGCTGTACACGGGCCAACCTCTCGACCTCAAGGCGCTGCGCGCCGCTCGGCGGCGTCAGATCGACGATCGGACCCGGCGGGGCGAGTTGAACGCAAAGTTCAGCCCCGGGGCCCTCCTCGATCTCGAGTACGCGGTCATGCTGCTGCAGGTAGCTTCGGGAGCGAACATAGGGCAGCTGCGCACACCATTTATCCGGGAGGCTTTGGAGCATCTGCAGATTGCGGGGTTGCTGGCCGAAGAGCAGACATCCAGACTCGTGGAAGCCTACGAGTTCTTGAGGAGGTTGATCAACAGCCTCCGCATGCTGCGGGGCTCGGCCCTGGATCTTTTCCTGCCGGATTTGGGTTCCGATGAGTATCTGCATCTGGCCCGCCGGATGGGCTACGCCGCAGGCGAGGAATTGACACCGGTCCAGAGGCTCCGTCTGGATTTCGACACCCACACCGCCTTCGTGAGGGCTTTCGTGGAGGAGCATTTCGGCAGGGAGATTCTGCCGGTTCCCGGGGTCGGCAACATCGCCGACCTGATTCTCTCCGATGCTCTGTCCCGGGAGGAAGCCACAAAGATTCTTCTTCGTTCGGGGTTCGAAAATCCGGAGCGGGCTCTCGTCAATCTCCGCAGTCTGGCCGCCGCCGGGGCTTCTCCGGTCTCCTTCGCCCGTCTTGCCGTTCTGGCTACGGATTTCCTGCGCAACCAGCCGGATCCGGACATGGCATTGAACAACTGGGAACGTTTCCTGGGGGCGCTGGAGGATCCCGAGGAACATTTCCGGTTGCTTCTGTCCCAACCGAAGCGCCTGGATATACTGCTGCGGATCTTCGCCGGCAGCCAGTTTCTGTCTGATTCCCTGATCCGGGACCCCGACTTTTTCGAGTGGGCGACCATGCCGGATCATCTGCACTCGCTTCGTCGTCGCGATCAGGTCGAAGCGGTTTACAGGCCGCTGTCTCGGACAGCGGCTTCCACGAGCCAATGGCGCAACCAGCTGCGCCGGTTCAAGAGGCGGGAAATCCTCCGCATCGGAATCCGGGATATCTGCCTGGATGTACCCATAGAGGAGATCATGGAGGAGCTGTCCATGCTGGCCGAGGCGCTGCTCGAGGTCGAGCTGGAGAGGCTGTGGGAGATGCTCGGGGCCAAGGAGCAGGGCGATGCGTTCTGCCTGCTCGCCTTCGGAAAATTGGGGGGACGGGAGTTGAACTACAGTTCCGATATCGATCTGCTGGCGATCAGCGGCAACCCCCTGGACGAGAAGAGTGAGGGTCTGTTCAAAGGGGTCGTGGATAGTCTGCGGAAGGATCTTTCAGCGCACACGGAAGAGGGTGCCGCCTACAGGGTTGATCTGCGCCTCAGACCATTCGGCAGGTCCGGAGAGCTGGTGAGCTCTGTGCCCAGGCTCATCCGCTACTACCGCGATCAGGCGGCTGTCTGGGAGCTCCAGGCTCTGCTCAAGGCCAGGCCGGTTGCCGGGAACCGACGGGTGGGCGATGCCTTCCTGGCGGAATGCAAAGCCTTCTTCCATGAGCCCCGCGCCCGTGAGGATATTGTCGCCTCCCTGGAGAAGATGCGAAAGACGACCCAGGGAAGGTTGAATCAGGGAATCGAATCGGGCCGCAACATCAAGCTCGGCAGCGGCGGTATCCGGGACCTGGAGTTTCTGGTGCAGGGACTTCAACTCATCCACGCCGGGAAGGGAAGCGAGATCCGGAAGGGGGCAAACCTGCTGAGCGGGAATACCCTGGCGGCGCTCACGGCCCTGAAAGAGTCGGGCATCTTAACCGCTTTGGAAGCGGAAACGTTGCGACGGGACTATCTGTTCCTGCGCAGGATAGAGCACTACCTGCAGATCTTCGAGGACAGGCAGACCCACACTCTGCCGAGGGACGATCAAGAGCTTCAAGCCCTGTCCCGGAGGATGCTCGGACCGGAGGCAGGGGCGCCGCAGTTCCTGCAGCGGGTGTCGGCCTGTATGGAGCGGGTAGAGGCCTCCTACCGGCACTTCTTTCGGGAGTAGACCCTATCTTCGAACACGCAGCTTCAGGCATTGACAGGCGCGGCCCCCGATCCGTACTATCTGGAGCATGAATGAGATTGCCCGAAAACTGAACGAGACTTTGGAGGGCACGATCGCAGGAGCACTCCTTTCGGCCAGGGGTAGACGCATGTACTTTCCCCGCGGAATCGTGGCTCAATCCGCAGAAGCCAAGAAGGATGCCCACAGGCTGAACGCCACGGCGGGAATCGCCACTCAAGACGGGCAGCCGCTGTTCCTGTCACCCATAAGAGCCCATATCCCGCGGCTCGAGCCCGCGGAGATCTTCTCCTACGCCCCCACTGCCGGTCTTCCCGAACTGAGGGCGATGTGGCTGCAGGAGATGATGGAGAAGAATCCCTCCCTGAAGGGCAGGAAAACCACTCTCCCCGCCGTGGTCAGCGGTCTGACCCACGGACTGGCGGTGCTTGCGGATCTGTTTGTAGAGCCCGGCGACACGGTGGTACTCCCCGACCTGTTCTGGGGCAACTACCGGCTGATCTTCGCGGACAGGATGGAGGCTCAGATTCGTACCTTCCCCTTCTTCAGCCAGGCAGGGACCCTCAACCTGAGCGCTTTGGCCGAGCTGCTCGCTTCCCTGGTTCCCCCCGGCGGCACCTCGCGATCATCCGCCGGCGGGCAAGGGGACGGCAAGGTTATCCTCCTGCTGAACTTCCCCAACAATCCGACCGGGTACTCTCCGAGCACGGAGGAAGCGGCACAGCTGCTCGCCCTGCTGGGGGGGACGGCGGACTCCGGAATCCGGCTGCTTCTCATCTGTGACGATGCCTACTTTGGCCTGTTCTACGAACCGGACATCTATCCCCAGTCGATCTTTGCCGAGGCCTCGGACCTTCACGAGAATATCCTTGCCGTGAAGGTGGACGGCGCTACCAAGGAGAATCTGGTTTGGGGCTTTCGCGTCGGTTTTTTGACCTTCGCTTCCCCGGGTCTGCGGGCCGAAGATGCGGCCTATCAAGCCTTGACTCAGAAGGTGATGGGCACCGTGCGCAGCTCGGTTTCCAATTCCAGCACGTTGAGCCAGAGCCTTCTGCTGGGGGCGATGCAGAGCCCGATCTATGCCGAAGAGAAAAAACGAGTGTTTGCCATACTCCGGCAAAGATATCGGCGTTCTCGGGAGATCCTCGATTCCCTGAACGGTCCTCTGCGGGTTCTTCCCTTCAACTCGGGCTATTTCCTCTGTTTTGATACAGCGGAGTTGAGTGCGGAACGGCTGCGGCAGAAATTGCTCAAGGAAGAGGGCGTCGGCACCATTTCGATCCAGGATCGTTACCTGCGGGTGGCGTACTCCAGCGTGGACGAGGAGAAGCTCGAAGAACTGTACACGACAATCATGACAGCGGCGTCCGTGTTGCGCTGACCTGCTTCGGTTCCCAATCGGCGTTCAGCCGGCCCTGCCAGGTGCCCCTGCGGTCCATCTCCTTTCGCAAGCGGGAAAGAAAGCGAACCTTGGCCGGAAAAGTCCGGGGTGCGGCCAGCAGCTCTTCGGGGGTGTCACAGGTCAGGCGCATGATCACCGTGTCCGGCGGCAACCGTTCCAGGGCCTGAATAATGTATTCGAGATGCCGGTCTGCGCAGGGAACGCTCAGCTCCCCGCTGAGATATTCGGCGTACAGGGGACAGCCTTTTGGGATGTGGAGATTGTGTATTTTCACGCCCTCGGGCTTCAGGCCGGCGACGTGGTCGATTGTCCGCCGGATTTCCGCGATCCCCTCACCGGGAAGCCCGAATATCAGGTGCACCGTTACCTTGAGGTCCAAGCCTCTGCAGATTCGAAAGGCTTTGTCGAAATCTTCAACGGTGTGGCCTCTGTTGATCCGGCGCAGGCTCTCCTCGTTCCCCGACTGGAGTCCCAGTTCCACCCATACGTCGAAATCCTCCTTCCGGTAGGAGGCCAGCAGCTCGGCCTTGGACGGGTCGATACAATCCGGGCGGGTGGAGACGGCAAGCTCCCGGAAAGGAGCACAACCCAGGGCAAAGTCGTAGATTGTGCGGAGTGTATCGACCGGGGCGTAGGTGCCTGAAAAAGCCTGAAAGTAGAGGATGTACAGATCGGCTGCGTAGCGGCTACGCAGAAATCTCCGCCCCGCATCGATCTGTCTCCGCAGGTCCTGCCGCCAGCCTGTCCCCTCTCCCGGGGCGCTCTGTCCCGAGGATGCACCTGCGTAGTCCAGGTAGGGGGCGCGGGAACCCCGTTCGTCGCAGTACAGGCATCCCGGTGCGCTTCTGTTCGGGCCGCGGTTGGGACAGGAAAAGCCGGCGTCCACCGACACCCGATACACAGCTTGATCGTACTTCTGTCTCAAATAGGCAGCATAACTGAGAAACGGTCTCTTTTTTTCCGCCACTTCTTGAATCATATACAGGTCGTCGGGATTGACAAGAGGGTATCCACTCCCCTAATGTGGCATCGGTGAAACAAGATTTCAGGGCTCGCCGCCTCCCATTGGGACTATCTCTCCTCCTCCCCCTCCTGCTGTTGTTCTCCGGCTGCAGCCTGTTTCAACCTCGGGTGATAACCTTGTGCACGAATCGACCGGAGATGGCGGCGTATGTGGAGTACTTCAACACCCTGACCGCCGATTACCGGGTGATACTCTGCTACAAGCCCAATCCTGCCGAAAGCGTGATCCTCAGGAGCAGGGATGCCGACCTGATCTTGGGCCCTTGGCTCAACGGTAGCGCCGCTCGCCGACACTTCGAATCCCTGGAGTCTCTGTTCAACAGAGAGTACCTGAACCGGGATAATTTTTACTCAGGCTTGTTGAACGCGGGGATGTGGGAGGGCAG
>Ga0315548_1000935_pt1 | contig 25831 bp, 23 predicted proteins | sample SalMarSW160110MG_2_FD_202540 | JGI IMG/M metagenome (GOLD analysis project Ga0315548, IMG submission 202540) | Salt marsh sediment microbial communities from the Plum Island Ecosystem LTER, Massachusetts, United States - Salt Marsh Sediment SW1601-110 ... | reverse complement strand
TTGTCGGACGCTCATCACCAATGTCACTTTACGATCAGAACTTGGTGAACTACAACATCAAAACTGGCTTTAACCAGTCATACTCTAAAGGCTTCATAGAACTGTGGGGCCTGCAAACAAGAATGCATAATATTCTGAAACGAAAAGCCAAGAAACAAAAAACAGCTAAGGGCGGCGCGTAGATGTCAAAACTATTGCGTGGAGGACGACTATCACCGGTGCGAGAAGACGTTGCCAAGTTCACCTCATCAATGAAAGACGACGTGAGACTAGCGAAAGCTGTCATCGACATTAACAAAGCCCACGTGATAATGCTGATGGAACAGAAAATCATCAAGCAGTCAGACGGAGCCAAGCTTCTCGAAGCCCTGACCAAACTTTCAAATATGAAGCTAGATGCTTCTGCTGAAGACGTTCACATGGCGGTAGAAGAAGCAGTCCTCAAAGAAGCAGGAGAGGCAGCAGGCGGAAACCTCCATATCGCCAAGAGCAGAAACGACCAAGTTGCCACAGCCATCCGCATAGAATTGCGAAAAGAACTGCTCAATCTGATGCGCGCCGTAGCTCACGTGCAAGACCACTTAGCCGAGGTTGCAGAAGACCACGTGAACACCGTCATTTTGGAGTACACTCATCTGCAACCTGCGCAGCCAGTGACGTTCGCCCATTACCTTCTGTCACACTTCGCTGCGTTAGAACGCGACCTGCAAAGACTTCAAAACGCTTACACAAGAGTTAATCTTTGTCCAATGGGCGCAGGAGCCTTAGCTACCACAAGCTTCCCAATAAACCGCGACAGAACCGCGAAACTCTTAGGCTTCAACGGTTTAGCGGAAAACTCGATTGACGCTGTAGGCAGCAGAGATTTCATCACTGAAACCCTCGCCGTTCTAACGCTGATCGCTGTAAACCTAAGTCGCTTTGCCGAGGACCTCATAATCTGGAGTTCACCCGACTTCGGAGTAGTAGAACTTCCAGACGAGTTCACCAGCACAAGCAGCATCATGCCTCAAAAAAAGAACCCTGAAGTCTTGGAAATCATCCGTGCAAGAGCCAGTCATGTGCTAGGTGATTTTGTGGCTTCAGCCGCTGCGGTGAAGAGTTTGCCGTCCACGTATAACCTTGACTTTCAAGAAATCACACCCAAGCTCTGGGAATCCATAGAAAACGTACGCGCTTCGCTGGATATGTTCCATAAGCTGCTTCCTAAACTGAAAGTAACTGCAGATGTCTCTGGCAAAGCCAACGCAAGTTTTGTGGCTGCGACCGAGTTGGCTAATGTGCTTGTTCGTAAATATGATGTTCCGTTCCGAACGGCGCACAAGGTCGTCGGTGCACTCGTCAAGTCGTTGATAGAGGCAAAACTGACTTTCGCAGATGCTACGCCTGAACTGCTGCAGAAAGCGGCTAAGGACGTTGCAAGCATCAAATTAACAGTCAAAACTGAAGACCTGAAAGCGCTCGCAGATCCGCTTGCGCTGGTTAAAGCCTGCAAAGTCAAGGGCGGACCCGCGCCAGCCGAGGTCAAAAAAGCGTTAGATACACGGAAGAAAAAGGTGTTTCTAACCAAATCCAATATATTGCAGATGGACAAGGAGCTTGAAGAGGCTGAAAACAAACTGGAGAAAGCTGTCAAATTATATTTTCCCGTGAGTTCCAGAGAAAACATAAAACTTAAAAATTCAAACTTATAGGTAGTATAGGGCTTTGGTCCCAGAACTTAATTCCAGCAAAAACAAAAAAGCGGTTCTACTGTTAGAAGACGGCACCTTTTTTGTCGGCAAAGGTTTTGGAGCAACAGGCAAGACTTCAGGAGAAGTAGTTTTCTCAACATCAATGGTTGGATACCCTGAAGCACTCACCGACCCCTCGTACAAAGGGCAGATTCTAACCTTAACTTACCCGCTTGTGGGCAATTATGGCGTTCCGCCTTACGACCTCAACTTCGGCCTCCCCCTTTACTTCGAGTCGGATCGTATTCAAGTGCAGGGCTTAGTTATCCATGAACTGTGCCATGAACCGTATCATTGGGCGTCAACAAGAACTCTGGACAAGTGGTTATCTGACGAAGGCGTTCCAGGAATTTACGGCGTTGACACTCGACGCCTTACAAAGAAGCTTAGAATGCACGGCGTAATGCTTGGGATTTTACAAGTTTGTGAGGCTGGAGAAGAGCCCAATTTAGACAACCTTTTGAAAGAAGCGAAGAAGGGCATTCCAGATCCCAACTTGACCGATTTAGTCAAAGAGGTGTCTGTGAAAGAGCCTGTCCACTACAAAGTCGACGGCAAAAACACGGTTGTTTTGATTGACTGCGGCGTTAAGTACAGTATTATGCGGAACTTGTTGAAACGTGGAATAAACGTTGTAAGAGTGCCTTACGATTTTTCAGCCAAAGAAGTTTTGGAGTACAATCCGAACGGAGTGGTTCTGAGCAACGGTCCTGGAGACCCGAAAAAGTGTGTTAAGACAATAGAATGCGTCAGAGAATTAGTTGAAAAAGTCCCGTTGATGGGCGTTTGCTTGGGCGCCCAGATATTGACGTTAGCGTTGGGCGGAGACACTTACAAACTTAAGTATGGACATCGTTCCCAGAACCAGCCTGCACGTGACTTGAAAACCAATCGCTGCTACATTACCACTCAGAATCACGGTTACGCCGTCGAGAGTGAATCTCTTAAGAAAACGCCTTTGGAAGCTTGGTTCATGAACCCCAACGATAAGACCGTTGAAGGCGTTAAACACAAGAGCAAACCCGTTTTTGCGGTGCAGTGGCATCCTGAAGCGTCGCCAGGACCCTACGACACCGAGTTTCTGTTTGATACGTTCGCAAAATCAATGGAGGCAGTGTAAAATGCCAAAGTTCGATTGGGTACGCAAGGTGCTGGTGCTGGGGAGCGGCGCCATAAAAATCGGAGAAGCTGCCGAGTTTGACTACTCTGGAAGCCAGTGCCTCAAAGCCCTGAGGGAAGAAGGCATTGAAACGGTTCTGATAAACCCGAACATAGCCACAATCCAAACCGACCCACGCTTGTCGGGTAAAGTGTACCTTCTACCTGTAACGCCTGAATACGTGGAAAAGGTCATTCAAAAAGAACGACCAGACGGAATTCTGCTAGGTTTTGGAGGACAAACCGCGCTAAACTGCGGTGTCGAGCTCGCACAAAAGGGCATTTTCGAAAAATATGGTGTGAAGGTTTTAGGGACACCCATTGAAGCAATAGAGAACACTGGAAACAGAGCACTCTTCAAACAAGTAATGATCAAAGCGAACGCCCACCCGCTGAGAAGTAAATCAGCCACAACAGTTCGGGATGCCATTGAAGTGGCTAACGAAATCGGCTACCCAGTAATAGTTCGAGTTGCTTACACTCTCGGCGGTAAGGGTGCAGGCGTTGCCCACAATGCTTGGGAGTTAAGAGAAATAGTTACACGCGCCTTGGCGCAGAGCAGGATAACCCAAGTGCTCGTGGAAGAGTACATTGGACACTGGAAGGAAATCGAGTACGAAGTCATGCGTGACTATGCAGATAACTGTTTAACCGTCTGTAACATGGAAAACTTTGACCCAATGGGCGTTCACACAGGAGACTCCATCGTCGTTGCACCTTCGCAGACGCTGTCAAACCGCGAATACCACCTAATAAGGTCCACCTCGATAAACACGATACGAAGTTTAGGAATAGTCGGCGAATGCAATATTCAATGGGCTTTGCACCAGAAATCAGAAGAATACCGCGTCATAGAAGTCAACTCGCGTATGTCAAGAAGCTCTGCCCTCGCAAGCAAAGTAACAGGCTATCCCCTGGCGTACATAGCTACTAAGCTATCTATCGGTTATCTTCTTCCAGAACTGATTAACAAAGTTACAGAGACTACCACAGCCTGTTTCGAACCAGCCCTAGACTATGTCGTAGTCAAAATCCCCCGATGGGACTTACAAAAATTCGAAAAAGCGGATCGTCACATAGGACCCCAAATGCGTTCCGTGGGCGAAGTAATGTCCATCGGACGTTGCTTGGAAGAAGCTCTGCAAAAAGCCACACGAATGTTAGACATTGGCAAGAATGGGCTGGTCTGCAACGAAGAGGATTTGGAACCTGAATCAGCAGAGAAAATTAAGGATGTGCTGGCTAACCCAACTGACGAGAGACTTTTCAAGATAGTCAAAGCCTTGAAAATGGGCATTTCAATCGAGGAAATTTACCGCCTAAGCGGTGTTGACCCGTTCTTCCTCCATAAAATCAAGAACATTATTGACATGGAAACAAAACTCCGCACTCTAAATCTTAGAGACAGCAGTGCGGCAGAAATTGTGAGAGAAGCAAAGCGCATAGGTTTCTCCGATGAGCAAATAGCTGTCTGCCAAAAAACTAACGAATCAGCGATAAGAAAATTCAGAAAAAACGCGAACATTATTCCATCAATAAAGCAGATTGACACTTTGGCGGCTGAGTGGCCAGCTAAAACTAACTATCTTTACCTCACGTACGGCGGCGACGAGGACGATATAGAACTGAGCAATGACAAGAGCAAAGTGATAGTGTTAGGTGCGGGAGTTTTCAGAATCGGCTCAAGCGTGGAATTTGACTGGTGCGGGGTCAACACGATTTGGGCGCTTAAGAAAAACGGCATTCAAGAGGCCATAATGGTTAATTATAACCCTGAAACTGTCTCAACAGACTACGACGTTTCCGATAAGCTGTACTTTGAAGAATTAACTACTGAGAGAATTCTGGACATCTACGAGAAGGAAAACCCGTTAGGCATAATCACCAGCGTTGGCGGTCAGATTCCAAACAACTTGGCCTTGAAACTGGCGAATTCTGGAGCAAAGTTACTCGGCACTTCAGCAGAAAACATCGACTTAGCCGAGGACCGGTCAAAGTTCAGCGCTCTCTTGGATCAACTGGGCATTCCCCAGCCGAGCTGGAGCAAACTTAAGTCAATAAGCGCTGCTAAAAGGTTCGCGGAGAAAATCGGTTACCCAGTGATCGTGCGTCCCAGCTATGTGCTGTCAGGCTCCGCAATGCGTGTGGCTTACAACGAAACAGCGCTGGAAAACTTTCTCAAGTTGGCAGCCAAGGTTTCCCGCGACCATCCAGTGGTAATCTCAAAGTTTGTTAATAAAGCCAAAGAGGTCGAAGTGGACGGCGTCTACGACGGCGAAACCTGCTTGATCGGCTCCATAATGGAACACGTGGAGAACGCAGGCGTTCACAGCGGCGACGCCACCATGAGCATCCCGCCTAACACGCTTTCAGCTGAGGTCCAGAAAAAAATTGAAAATGCAACTCAGAAAATCGTCAAAGCCCTAAAAATCAAAGGACCATACAACATCCAATATCTTGTAAAAGACGGCGCTGTCTACGTTATTGAATGTAACTTGCGGGCTTCGAGATCTATGCCTTTCGTGAGCAAGACTCGTGGAATAAACCTCATAGAACTTGCCACATCGGCTATGCTTGGCAAGAAATTTGAAGGACTTAAAACATGTGGGTTGCCGCCTACAAGCCATTTTGGCGTAAAAGTACCTCAGTTCAGTTTCATGCGCTTAAGCGGAGCGGACCCAGTTCTAGGCGTTGAAATGCTCAGCACAGGCGAAGTGGCATGTTTAGGCGAGAACTTTGCTGATGCCTTCTCGAAGGCGTTGCAGTCTGCAGAGTTCCGCATCCCACCCAAGGGCGGTTCCGTGCTCATAACGGTTGGCGGTGAAGAACCAAAAAGAAGAGTTGTGCCGCTAGCCAAGGCTTTTGAGGAGATGGGTTTCAAAATCTATGCTACCGAACATACTGCTGAGGTGTTGCAGGCGGCAGGAATAAGCAGTGTGTCAGTCCTACACAAAGTTAAAGAGGCCAGCGTGAACCCGAACATTCTTGATTACCTTCAAGACCAAAAGATAGACTTAGTCATAAACGTTCCAATGGCGAACAAACAGAGAAACTACTCCGACGTCTTGACAGATGGTTACATTATTCGGAGACAAGCGGTGGAATTCAACGTTCCCGTAATCACGAACTTGGAGTTGGCTTCTGCCCTCGTAAAAGTCTTAAAACAGAGAAACCACAATGGAACCACAATTCGCTCTTTGAACGAATACATGGACGATTTGCCATGGAAGCTCTGGTGAACAAGCGCTCCCTTCTCCAAAAAATTTTAATACGGGAGCACGCCTTTTCGAATGGCATCGGTTGGAGGCATTGAAACTTATCTCCAAAAAGAATAAGCGAACCATAGAAGAGATTAACGAGAAGATAAGAACTGGCGACGTTCAAGTTTTAACAGCTGAAGAAATGAAGAAGCTAGTGGAAAGTAGCGGCGTCGAAGTTGCATTTAAAGAAGTTGACGTTGTCACAACAGGCACTTTTGGAGCAATGTGTTCCTCAGGTGCCATCATCAACATTGGTCATTCTGACCCGCCTATAAAAATTGAGAAAGCTTGGATCAATGATGTGCCGATTTGCCATCCAGGCGCAGCCGTCGACCTATACATCGGCGCCACCGCTACATCAGAAACGCAACCTTTTGAATACGGCGGAGGACACGTGATTGAAGACCTCGTACGCGGAAAAGAAGTTGAGCTTAAAGCCACGGCGTATGGAACTGACTGCTACCCAAGAACCCGAATCAAAACAAACATAACAAAGGATGACCTAAACCAGTTTTACCTGCTCAACTTTCGCAACTGCTATCAACGTTACGCTTGTGCAGTGAACAGCCGCGACGAGACCATTTACACGTACATGGGTAAGCTGCTGCCGCGGTTGAAGAACGCCACTTTCTCAGGTGCGGGCGAGTTGAATCCGTTGATGAATGATCCTGACTACGAGACCATAGGCATTGGCACGCGCATTTTCTTAGGCGGAACACAGGGCTACGTAATCGGCGAGGGAACGCAGCATGACCCGCAGAACCGTTTCGGCACCATCATGATCCGCGGAGACGCTAAGAAGATGAGTCCTGAGTTTCTGCGGGGCGCATCTTTCACGCGGTACGGCACCACGCTTTACGTTGGGTTGGGTATACCTATTCCCATCTTGAATGAGGGCTTAGTTAAGAAAACCGCCATACGGGACGAGGAAATCTTCACGAACGTTGTTGATTACGGTGTTCCGCGCAGGGACCGCCCGAAACTGGCTAAAGTAAGCTATAAAGAACTGAAGTCGGGCGCGATAACCGTGGGCGACAGGAGAATCAGAGTCAGTTCTCTGTCAAGTTTGAAGACCGCTAGGAAAATCGCTGGAACGTTAAAGTCGTGGATTGAGAACGGCGAGTTCTTCTTGACTGCGCCTGTTGAGCGTTTGCCAGTTGACACCATGTTCAAGCCTATGCGGCAGACTGAGGAGGTGTCGTTTGTGGCTAACGTGATGCAGAAGGCGGTTACGTGCAGCGAGATGGAGGCGGTGCAAGCCATAGCGGAGCGCATCGTGACGCGGTCTGTTAACCACATCGTCATGGTGGATGGCAACGGCAAGCTTACTGGTATCGTGACTTCGTGGGATATTACGCGTGCGTTGGCTCAGGGCAAAACAGCGCTTGCGGACATTGTCACTCGGCGCGTGATAACGGCGAAGCCTGATGAGCCTTTGGAGACCGCGTCGAAACGGATGGCGCAACATAACATCTCGGCTTTGCCAGTGATTGACAATGAGAAGAAGGTGTTGGGCATTGTCACGGCTGAGGACGTGTCCAAGCTTCTGGGAAGGTGAAGGCTGAATGGTGCGAATACTGCTTAGGTTCTCGGAGGAAATCGTTGAGGAGCCGATAACGTCGCAGATAATCTTGGAGCTGAAGGTGCCCATCAACATTATCGCGGCGCACGTGAACTCGAAGGGCGGCGAAGTCTTGGCTGAAGTGCCAGATGAAGCGCTGGACAAGGTGGTCAAGGCGTTCCGCAAACGAGGCGCAACGGTCAGCATACCAAAGCTCATTGAGGTTGACAGCGAGAAATGCGTCAACTGCGGCGCCTGCGTCACGCTATGTCCCGTGGAAGCGATTACGATTGATGAGGACGCGTCTGTGGTTTTCGACAAGGAAAAGTGCATCGGCAGCATTTGCAGCGCCTGCGTTGACGCTTGCCCATCCAGAGCCATAAAATCAGTGAAGCAGAACAACTCGGAACTCACAGGCAACAACGCGCGCTAAAGGCGCTCGGAGCAGAATGATGAAACTTTTCAAAGAAGCCTTCAGTCTCAAGGAGTCACAGTGCACCGTAGTCGCCGACAAGCCAGAAGGCATCCAAGCAGCCAAAGACTCGATTAAGCGTCACCGGCGCAGGCTCGAAGCGTACATCAGAACCAACCCCAAATTCTTTCACACACTCGAACCCGTTCCAGTGCCCAGCAAGCCGTTGGTGGCTAAGCTGATGGCTGAAGCCGCGGAAAAAGCAAACGTGGGTCCAATGGCAGCCGTCGCTGGCGTTCTGGCAGAACTAGCCGTGAAAGACATGCTGCGGGCTGGCTGCGAGGTGGCAGTTGTGGAAAACGGCGGCGAAATCTCCGCAGTATCTAACACGCCCATCGATGTGGCGGTTGCAGCTGGAGATGCACCTCTTTCGAAACGGTTCGGCTTTAGACTAACGGATTTTCCAGTGGGCATTGCCACGAGTTCAGGTCGTTTCAGCCACGCTTTGAGCTTCGGCGACGCTGAGGCAGCTACGGTTTTCTGCAGAAACGCAGGATTAGCAGATGCCGCAGCCACAGCAGTGGGCAACGTGGTAAAAGGCGAGGATTGCCAAGTTGCCATTCAAGCTGGGATAAGCAAAGCCTTGCCTATTCCGGGGGTTGAAGGCGTTCTCATCATCTTTAAGGGGTTCACTGGAACAGCAGGCAAGATTCCGCAAATAATCAAAGTTGATCCTTCTGCAATTTAGCTCTGCATGTTGCTTCTGCTTTCTAAAGAGCCTTCGCAAACATGGGGTTACAGATTTTCTCCGAAATGCTTTTATTTTCGAAGCTAGTTCCTTTTGCTAGGTTCGAGGCTATAATGATGAATCCTACGCTTCAGAAAGAGAGCATGCTTGCGCAGTTCTTTAGCTTCGACTACGATTTTTATTATTTTAACTAAGCCCAGAGCAAAAACGAGAAAAGTTTTGTTTAAGTTCTGGGCGCAGGATGGTTGTGTTAAATGGAAAATGTAAAATCTGACAAAAAAATTGTGGTTAAATTTGGTGGTTCTAGCTTAGCCGATCACGAGAGATTATCAAAGGCTGTAGCCGCCGTAGCAAATGAAGTCGCAAAAGGCACGCGAATCGCAGTGGTGGTTTCAGCCATGGGAAAAACAACCGACATCCTCATGAGCACAGCAAAAAACACTTCAAACGGAAAACTAGAGAAACGCGAATTGGATGACATACTTTCAATGGGCGAAAGAACCAGCGTTAGAATATTCGCTGCCGCACTGAGAACTAACGGCGTGAACTCCCGCTATTTCGACCCGCTGGATAATGAGTGGCCCATAATAACCGACGATGCCTTTTCCAACGCAAACCCGCTCTTAGGAGAATGCAAAAAAAGAATCCGAGAATGTGTGCTTCCAATCGTTGAAAAAGGCGTCGTGCCAGTTATCGCAGGTTTCGTTGGCAGAACCATAGACGGCAGAATCACCACACTAGGACGCGGCGGAAGCGACACCACCGCTTTTATTCTAGCTGAAGCTCTGAAGGCTGACGAAGTCGTTCTGGTTACCGATGCTGACGGAATAATGTCGGGCGACCCAAAAATTGTTGCCAATCCCAGAAGGCTCTCGGAAATCGGCGTTACCGCTTTGGTGGGTCTCGCCGATGCAGGCGCCAAGTTTATTCACAGCAAAGCGCTGAAGTACAAACCGCAATCCATAAACGTTAAAGTAACCAACCACGCTTATGCCAATCTGAATAAGGAGGGCACTTTGATTACTGGAGCCTTAGCAACCGAACTTGACGTGGAAATAGCACATTCCTCTCCAGTGGCGGAAATAACCGTAGTGGGACACAGCATCTCTGAAAGCCCCCCGATTATATTGGAAATGGTGGAAAAAGCAAAAGCGCATTCATCACTGCTGGGCATGTCAATGAACACGAACTCTGTCATTCTGTACGTTTCCCAAGAGAAAAACATAGACGCGCTCTTCAACGAAATCCATAATATAATACTGAATAAAGCTGAAACTATAGCCATGGCTGTAAAGAAAGACCTTGCCTTTCTGAAAACCAGCGGTGTTGGTTTAGAAGAAACCCACGGGATAATTGGGAAAATCTCTGAAGTTCTGCGGGTCAATGATATTAACATTTCTGGTATACTGACTATCACATCGAGCATACTTCTCTTTGTAGATTGGAACGAACGCGAAAAAGCTTTACACTTAATCAGAAATTCCTTAAGGAGAAAGTAACAATGAATAAAACAATAACAAAAAAAGGATTGAGAACCCATGGATCAAGGTAAGAAACGACGATTAAAAAGAATCTTCCAAAAAGACAACCGCACAGTCATGGTTCCTATGGACCACGGCGTCAGCATGGGCCCAGTCAAAGGGATAACCAACATGCAAAAGATAATCGATCAGCTGTTGAAAGGCGGAGTGGACGCCGTAGTATTGAATAAAGGCATAGCCAAACGCGTCGACGTCGGAAACGCTGGGCTAATAGTGCATCTCTCAGCCATATCAAAACTTAGTCCAAACGCAAACAACAAGGTTCAAGTATGCACTGTGCAAGAGGCAATCCGCATTGGCGCAGACGCAGTTTCAGTACACATCAACGTGGGCGCCCAAGATGAAGATAAGATGCTTGCAAAGCTGGGCAGAGTTGCCGATGAATGCGACATTTACGGCATGCCATTACTGGCTATGATGTACCCGCGGGGTCCAAAGATACAGAGCGAACACGGCGCTGAGGTAGTGGCGCACGCAGCCAGATTAGGCGCAGAGCTTGGCGCTGACATAATCAAAACAAACTACACTGGCGACATAGAGACTTTCAAGGCGGTTGTAGAAGGCTGTCCTGCGCCAGTCATAATCGCAGGCGGCCCAAAATGTGAAACAGATCAGGAAATCCTGCAGATGGCGTGGGAATCGATAAAGGCTGGAAGCGTTGGGCTTTCCATCGGACGGAACGTGTTCCAACACGAAAATCCAACTCTGATGGTTAAGGCGCTCTCAGCTATCGTTCACGACGGCGTCTCTGTTGAGCGTGCACTGAAAATTCTGGGTGAATCCCATTGAAGGAACTCTGGATCGAAATAGCCCCAACAGTTTCCCCTTCTAAAAAAGACAATCTGCTAAAACTTGCCACTGAAAGTGCCGATGTCCTAGTTGAGGAAACGCAAGCACATAACCGCTTAAGTAAATGCGACATATGCGTGCTCACCAGCTTTGACGAAAATACGATCACGCAGCTGAAACGCGAAGACAAAAAAGTTGCCCTAAGAATAAACATCAAAGGAAAAGAAGACGAGAACACAGCGGTCAAAGCAACGGAACTTTCAACCGACTACATAATCCTCAACTGCCTCGACTGGCGCGTCATCCCCTTAGAAAACCTCATCGCAAGAACCCGCGGCAAAAGCAAGCTAATTGCAGAAGTGGCAAACTCTGAAGATGCCCGACTGGTTTTAGAAGCACTGGAATTGGGAACAGACGGCGTTCTGATGAAAGCTTCAGACGCTGACGAACTCATGAAAACTATCGCCTTAGTCAAGAAACAAGCTCCCAAAATCGAGTTGGTTCCCGCAAAAGTCACCGCTGTTAAACAGATTAGCACTGGGGCAAGAGTTTGCGTGGACACCTGCGACCTTATGGCACCAGGTGAAGGAATACTCGTCGGAGTCCAAGCTGCCGGGTTCTTCCTTGTCGAGGCTGAAGTTCACGAAAACCCCTATGTGCAATCTCGGCCTTTCAGAGTTAACGCTGGCTCCCTCTCTATGTACACTTTGGCGTCTCTGCAGAACACGCGGTACTTGTCAGAGCTGAAAGCAGGCGATGAAGTCCTTATAGTTGACAGAAAAGGAAACGTGAGACCCGCGAACGTGGGAAGAGTGAAAATCGAGCTTAGACCATTAATCCTCGTGGAAGCCGAGGTTGAAGGAAAGAAAATCAAAACGATACTTCAAAATGCTGAAACCATAAGACTCGTAACCGCGAAAGGGTCGAAGCCAGTGACAGAATTGAAAGCTGGCGATGAGGTTTTAGCCCATTTAGCAATGACTGGGGGCAGACATTTTGGCGTTGCCGTGCCTGACGAAACGGTGATAGAACGGTGACTCCTCGAATTTGCGTGTCGATTCTTCCCAAAACCATCCCTGAAGCTCTGCGGCTAATTGAAAAAGTGGAAGAGTCTAACGCGAATTTCATTGAAGTAAGACTCGACTGCCTTAAAAATCAGCGCGAATTAGCTGATTTGGCGACTCACGGGCAGATGCCAAAGATTGCCACGGACAGATCTTCCCGAACCGAAAAGGAGCAAAGACAGATGCTGCTAAGCGCAGCCAAGAGTGGCTTTGAATATGTAGATATAGAATTATCCACTCCGCAGCTTAAGGACTTCGTCAAGGAACTGAAAGCGCTAGGCGCTAAACCAATCGTGTCCTTCCACAAGTTTAATGGCTCTTTAAGCTCTTCAGAATTGAACAGCATTCTTGAAAGGGAAATCTCCAGCGGAGCGGACGTATGCAAAATCGTGACAACCGCAAAGCGGATTGAAGATAACCTCACCATCTTGAATTTCACGTCAGCAGCATCTAACAAGACAAAACTCGTGTGTTTCTGCATGGGCGAGCTTGGCAAGGTTTCCAGACTCTTATCTCCCCTGTTCGGCGGCTTCTTCACCTTCGCTTCTCTTGAGCGAGGCAGCGAAACAGCCTCTGGACAAATGACTATTCAAGAAATGAAGGCAGCTTACGAGCTTTTGGGGCAAAAATGATGGTTATCTCGGGGAAAACACGGGTGTGCGGCGTTATCGGCGATCCTATAGAGCACACTCTAAGCCCGACTATCCATAACGCGGCATTTGATCATCTGAAACTTGATTTCATTTTTTTAGCGTTCAAAGTAAAAGCTGCTGACTTGGAAAACGCGGTACGGGGCATGCGAGGGTTAGGCATTCATGGATTGAATGTAACTATGCCCCATAAGAGCACAGTGATTAGTTTTTTAGACGAAGTAGACCCAACCGTGCAGTTCCTCGGTTCAGCCAACACCATTCTAAATAAAGATGGGAAACTTTCAGGCTTTAACACTGACGGCGTTGGCGCGTTGAAAGCTCTGCGAGAAAACGGCGTAGCCCTGTCTGAGAAAAAAATGCTCTTGCTTGGAGCAGGCGGCGCTGCAAAAGCCATAGCTTTCGCTCTTGCCAAAGAAGTTGGAGAACTTGCCATTTTGAATAGAACAGCTGAAAAGGCAAACGAACTAGCAGAAACGTTAGGGCGAATGTTTAACAAAAAAGTCGTGGGTGGCGCCCTTTCTTCAGAGGCTATAGCGAAGAATCTGCGAGATTCAGATATAATAATTAATGCAACCTCTGTGGGGATGAAACCAAACCTTAGCCAAAGTCTAGTAGCGCCTCAATGGTTGAAATCCGATTTAGCAGTGATGGATATAGTCTATAACCCTGTTGAAACAAAGCTGGCGAAAGATGCTAAAGCAGCAGGTGCCAAAGTAGTCAGCGGCGTCGAAATGCTGATTTACCAAGGAGCAGCATCCTTTGAATTGTGGACTGGCTACTCGGCTCCCATCGAAGTCATGAGAAGAGCGGCGCTAAACAAACTTTCAAGCGCAGGTGAAAGCAAGTGACGGGGAAAGCTGAGGCAATAGCTCATGGCGCGGCAACAATTGTAAATGCGATTGCTTTGGGTAAAGGTGCCGCTTTCGGAGTTGACTTGTGGACAAAGGCTGAAGTTAGATTAACAGAAGAGCCAAACGTAATCAAGGGAGAAATCACGTCAGACCCAGCGGAGAGTCCTGTTCTAATAGAAAAAACGGTGTCGCGAGTTTTCAAGCATTTCAGCGTTGAAAAACGCTTTGGTGCAAAAGTGAAAACTTGGTCCAACATTCCCGTCGCTAGAGGTCTTAAAAGCAGTAGTGTAGCGGCAAACGCCGTAGCCCTAGCAGCAGTGGCAGCTTTGGGCAAGACGCTTGACGACCTGACGGTTGTTAAGCTCGGCGTGGACGCGGCTTTTGACGCTAAAGTCACAGTAACAGGCGCTTTCGATGACGCTTGTGCCTCCTACTTCGGAGGTGCCGTGGTTACTGATAACTTGAAAAGAAAACTTCTAAAGCGAGTCACGTTGCCTGAAGATTTGACGGTTTTGTTTCACGTTCCATCCAGAAAGGCGTACACTGGCGATTCAGACGTTAATAGATTGCGAACTGTTAAGCCGCTTGTTAAAATCGCGTACAAGGAAGCTTTAAAGGGAGAATTTTGGAAAGCGCTGACGCTTAACGGCATAATCTACTCCTCAGCCTTAGGCTATGACACTTCAGTAGCTTTGGACGCTTTAACTGCTGGAGCGCTAGCCACTGGATTGTGCGGAAAAGGCCCCGCGGTAACGGCAGTGGTTTCCAGCGATAAAATCGACTCAGTGAGGACAGCGTTGCAGCGTCATGAGGGCGAAATTCTGCATGCACACTTGAATCACGAGAAAGCCAAGGTGATTAGCGAATGACAGAAGTGGTAATCAGAAGAACCGAAAAGCTGAAGGGTGAAGTCTGCGCTCCGCCGTCTAAGGCTTATACACAGAGAATGCTGATAGCCGCCGCGCTTTCGCGTGGGACCTCCAAGATTTCAGGCCCTTTGGTTTCAGACGACACGGAAGCTACTTTGCGTGCAGTCAAAGCTTTAGGCGCAAAAGTAAAGGCGGCAGAAGACTGCTGGACGGTTGAAGGCGCCAAACCGCTTAAAGGCGCACAGACGCCCATAGACTGCGGAGAGTCTGGAGCAACCCTGCGGTTCATGATACCAGTAGCAGCATTGGCACCTGAGCCTTCGACCTTTGTCTTCGGGAAATCCTTAGAAAGTAGACCTATCGAGCCTCTGCTTCAAAGTCTCAAGCAATTAGGAGTTGAGGCACATCTTCAACGTCTCGGTGGCAAGCCATCCATCGTTGTCCAAGGCGGCGGGATTTCTGGAGGAAAAACTGCCATGCGCGGGGACGTAAGCTCTCAGTTTGTCTCAGGGTTGATGTTCGCTAGCCCAATGGCAGAGGCAGACATGGAAATAACTCTAACTACCCCTCTGGAGTCTAGGAGTTATGTTCAAATGACCAAGGCTGTTATCGCTGAGCATGGCATAAAAGTGTTCATTTCAAAAAAGTTTGATTGTCTCCGCATACCATCGAACCAAACGTACAAGCCGTGCGACCATAGGGTACCTGGGGATTTTTCGTCTGCCGCGTTCCTCTTGGTTGCTGCGGTTATAACGCACTCTGAAGTGAGCGTCAAGAATCTTAGTTATGGGACGGTGCAGGGAGACAAGGCTATACTGGGAATTCTTAAGCAAATGGGTGTGAACGGGAAGGTATGTAAAGACCAAGTTGAGATAGATGGGAAAGGCGGTTTGCTTGAGGCTGTGAATGTGGATGCGAGGGATGTACCTGACCTTGTTCCCGTCTGCACGGTTCTCGCGTGTTATGCGAAAGGCACTTCTAAAATACATGATGCGCATAGACTTAGATACAAGGAGTCGGATAGGCTGTTATCGCTTTATCTTGAACTAAAAAAGATGGGCGCTGAGATAATGATGGACGAAAGCAGTTTGACAGTGAAAGGCCCTTGTGAATTGCATGGCGCTGTGCTTGATCCGCATAATGATCACAGGATTGCCATGGCATGCGCCGTTGCGGCTTTGGGCGCCAGCGGCGAGACACGGATTCAAGATGCTGAATGTGTTCGAAAATCTTATCCGAAGTTCTTCAGTGATTTACGTGAATTAGGAGCTGATGTTGTTGGCGGGGAATTCGATAGGTAAAGAATTCACGGTAACCTCTTTCGGGGAAAGCCACGGTCAATGCGTAGGCGTCATCGTGGATGGCTGCCCAGCTGGTCTTCCTCTGTCTGAGGCAGATGTTCAGGCGGAACTGGACAGAAGAATCCCACCACAGCCAAAGATTGTTTCGGGAAGAATCGAAAAAGACGCGGTAAAGATTCTTTCGGGAGTTTTCAATGGCTTCACGACAGGCGCGCCGATCAGCATGACAGTAGAAAACAAGGAAGCAGACTCCAGCGACTACGAAGCGATAAAGGATTTGCCCAGACCAGGACACGCCGATTATACGGCGCGAATTAAGTATGGAGGCTTTAACGATTACCGCGGTGGTGGGCGATTCTCGGGCAGAGTCACCGTAGCCTTGATAATGGCAGGTGCCGTAGCTAAAAAACTGCTGAACGCATTCGATGTTGATGTCTTGGCTTATACTAAGGCGATAGGTAAAGTGAAAATGGGCAAGTCCCTTAGTTCTGAGGAAATCCGCAAACTAAGGTACAAAGCCGCGGTCAGATGTCCTGATTTAGCGTGCGCCGAAGCCATGGAAGAAGCCATCGTAAACGCTAGAAAAGAAGGCGACAGCCTAGGCGGAATAATCGAATGCATTGCATTAAACGTTCCAGCGGGCGTTGGCGAGCCGCTGTTTGACGCGTTGGATGCTGACATCGCCAAGATTTTGCTGGCGGTTCCCGCTGTGAAGGGCGTTGAGTTCGGGGCAGGTTTTAAGGTTGCGGAACTGAAAGGTTCAGAGAATAATGATGCATACCGAATGCAGCACGGGAAGATTGTAACCCAAACGAATAATGCGGGAGGCATTTTAGGCGGATTATCCTCTGGAATGCCAATTATAATTAGAGTGGCTGTGAAACCTACATCATCTATCGCAAAGGAACAACGCACTGTTAACTTGTCAAAGATGAAAGACGCCACGATAAAAGTAACGGGTAGACACGATCCCTGTGTGGTGCCTAAGGCGGTGCCAGTTGTAGAATCTGCCGTGGCAATCATTCTTGCTGACCACATGATCCGCGCGGGGCTTATATCGAAAGTGTTGAAGGAGCGGAAATGATTGGAAGACATCAAACAATTGCGAAAACGAATCGACGAAGTGGATGAGCAAATCTTGCAGTCTCTAAGTAAAAGGACGGAAATATGCAAGTCCATCGGCTTAGTGAAGAAAAAGCATGGAATTTCCATTCAGGACCTTCCCAGAGAAAGCGACGTATACGTGCATATTAAGGAAAAAGCAGCGGATTTGGGTCTCGACCCTGCTCAAGTGGAAGCAATCTATCGTCAAATAGTAAATATGTGCATCTCCATTCAGGATTTAGAAGAAAAAAGCGAATAACAGAAAAATGCCACAGAGAATCGATTGACATGTTGTATGAAATAAACGAGAAGGCTCTGAAACTTGAAAGTGAAGGAAAAAAGATAATAAAATTGAACATAGGCGACCCAGACCTCGCCACACCCCCCGAGATAATTGAAGCCGCTTATGACGCGATGAAAAGGGGGAAAACAAAGTATTCTTCTGCTTATGGCGAGAAGGGTCTCCGAGAAAAACTCGCAAACATTCACGGTGTCTCAGCTGATAATGTGGTGATTACACCTGGTTCAAAATGGGGCGTTTTCTCCACCATGTACTTGTTGTTGAAGGACGGCGGAAACGTGGTTATTCCCACGCCTTACTGGACAGCTTACGAGTTAACGGCGAAAACTCTCGGCGCTGAAACCAGACTATTGAAGACAGAACTTGATTCCAACTGGAAAGTTGACCTCGAAGCCCTTGAAAAGCTTATTGACAAACAAACGCGAATTATGATATTGAACAATCCAAGTAATCCCACCAGCAAAGTTATGGACGCAGAAGCCCTTGATGGCATCGTTCAGATAGCCAATGAAAAGGGAATTACAATTTTGTCCGACGAAGTTTATGCGGACATAAGTTTCGTCAAAACCAAAAGCATCTTAGACTACGGAGACAACCACATAATGGTGACAGGCTTTTCCAAAATGTTTACCATGACGGGCTGGCGAATCGGCTATGTCATCGCAAATAGGGCGTTAATTGACAACATCGCCAAGTTGAACCAGATAACAATCTCCAACGTGCCAGTTTTCATTCAAGAAGCAGCACTGAAAGCATTGGGGTTGCACGACAAGCTCACAAAGGAAATCAAAAAAGTTTATCAAGAGAGGGCGAAAGTAGCCTCTGAAATCCTTTCTAAGGCAAAGCTGGAATTCTCAGAGCCTGATGCCCCGTTTTACGTGTTTCCAAGGCGCCGCGGCTTAGACTCTGAAAGATTCGCTTTAGACCTGCTTGACAAAGGAGTAGCCGTAGCTCCAGGCACTTCCTTTGGCGATTACAGAGAGCACTTCAGAATATCTTTAACTGCGCCCGACGATGACCTCAACATAGCCCTGAACAAGATTTGCGAGGCGCTGAAATGAGAATAGCGATAATCGGCGCGGGAAAAATGGGCGTGTGGTTCGCAAAGTTCTTCCTAGACGAAGGCTACTCTGTAGTAGTAGCGAGCAGGAATAAAGAAAAGTTATCAAAACTTAAACGGGAACTTGCTGTTGAGACCGCCGATTTTGTGGACGCTGTCAAAAACGCTGACAGAGTTCTGATATGCGTGTCAATTACTGCTTTCGAGGACGTTGTCAAAAAAATCAGCCCCGCCATACGCAAAGGCCAAGTTGTCATGGACATTTGCTCAATTAAAGATTATCCAGTCAAAGTCATGCATAAGCACATAAGGAATGGTTTAGTTCTGGGCACGCATCCCGTTTTTGGTCCTGGAAGCACAAGCATCGAAAACAAGGCGTTCGTTCTCACTCCAACAAGCAGCCAGGAAAAAGAATTTGCTGAAAGTTTCAAGAAATGGTTAGAAACGAAAAAAGCTCGCGTCTTTGTGATGTCTCCGAAAAAGCATGACAAGTTGATGTCGGTTGTTCTTGGCTTGCCTCATTTCCTAGGTTTGGCTGCTTGTGACGCTCTACTTGAACAAGCGGATTATTCTGAAACCAAACGCGTGGCTGGCACAACCTATCGAATGTTGTTTACCTTGGCGGAGGTTGCAGCATTGGAAAACCCTGAACTCTTCGCTATCCTTCAACTGAGCTTGCCAGAGCTAGAAAAAATCGAGAGTTCGTTTATTGAAAAAGCACATGAATGGTTGAATCTGATCAAACAGAAAGATCAAGCGGCCATCACCCGTAAAATGGAACAGTTGAAATCAAAGCTTATGAAAGCAAGCCGCGATTACGAGCGATCGTACGAGATCATGTATAAAATGTTAGAGGCTACCGAGAACTAAGAAGCTTAAACTCGTGGGCTATGCTGCCCTAGGATACGACCCCAAGATTTTTAGGAACAATGCACTTTTTTCTAGCGCTTTAAGCGCTGCGGCGCAGTTTTCTTCAGTTCTGTGCCCTTCAAAATCCAAGTAAAAGTTGTATTCCCAAGGCTTCTGCCTCGTCGGTCTTGACTCGATTTTTGTAAGGTTTATGTCTCGCTTTGCAAATTCCCCTAGAGCGTGATAAAGCGAGCCGGGAGTATGCGCGGCTGCGAAAATTATTGAAGTCTTGTCTCTGCCTGTTATTGGCGAGTCCTCTTTGGATAGGACAAAGAATCTGGTGTAATTCTCTGGGTTGTCCTCTATTTCTCTTGCGAGGATTTTCATTCCGTAGATTTCAGCTGCTTTTTCACTGGCCACAGCTGCAGCCTCCTTCAGTCCTTTCTCCTTCAGCATTTTCACGCTGCCTGCCGTGTCGTAAGTTGGAATGAGTTCGCGACCTAAGCGTTCAAGAAAGCTGCGGCATTGAGCCAAAGCCTGAGGATGCGAGTAAACTGTTTTAACCGCTGCTAAGCTTGTGTTGGGATTTGCTATTAGGCAATGAGAGATTCTGATGATGACCTCACCGCAGACCTTTAGGCTATGCGTTAGGAAAAGGTCGTAGGTTTGGTTCACACTTCCTTCAAGGGAATTTTCCACGGGAACAACTCCAAACTGCGCCTCTTGTTTGTCCACGCTCTCGAAGACCTCGGTTAGGTCTCGGCAGGGCTTAACGTCTGCAGATACTCCGAAAAAGGTGTAGACTGCGCTCTCGCTGTATGCGCCCCTCTCCCCTTGAAAGGCTACTTTCACTTTTTGTTTCCCAGCTTTCGCTTTTTTATTAGGCACTTGTTTATTCCGTTAATCATCGCCTCGACGCTAGCCATTACTATGTCTTCTCTAGCAGCTCGTGCTGATACGATGTGCCCTCTCTCATCTTCCACTTTTATAACTACCTCAGCCACGGCGTTCGAGCCGCCTGTTATGGCTTCAAGGCGGTATTCGTTCAGTCTGATTTGCGCTAGGTTGCTGGTAAGCTTCTGTATAGCCTTCAAAACAGCGTCCACGGGACCTACGCCTGTCTCCGCCGCGATGTACTCTTTTCCGTCTAAGACCAGTCGGACTGATGCTGTTGGAATCACCTTAATTCCTGTTACCACGGCCATGTCGCACAGATCAACGATTTTTTCTTCTGGAATCACTTCGCCCATAACCGCAGATGTCAACGCGAGCAGGTCAGCATCGGTCACCATTTTGCCCTTGTCGCCTAAATCTTTGACTCTGTGGACAATTTCTTTCAGCTGATCTTCAGTGGGGTGTATTCCTACATCTTCGAGTTCCGCTTTGATACCGCGAGTTCCCGCAAGCTTTCCAGCGACGAGTTTTCTTGTGCGTCCTACCAATTCGGGCTTTATGGGCTCGAACGTTAAGGGTTTAACCGTCACTCCTCGAGTGTGAATACCAGACTCATGAGCAAAAGCGTTTTCGCCTACAATCGCCTTGTTCGCCTGAACAGATATGCCTGTTAACGTGGAGACCATTCTGGAAGTGCTATAGAGCAAACGCGAGTTAACACCTGTCTTAAATTTGTAAATCATATGCAACGCCATAACAAGTTCTTCCAAAGCAGCGTTTCCAGCTCGTTCGCCGAGACCGTTTATAGTTGCGTGAACCTGAGTTGCGCCTGCTTCAACAGCAGCTAAAGAATTCGCGACGGCCATGCCGAAATCGTCGTGGCAGTGAATACTGATTGGAACTTTGACTACTTTTTTGAGCTCTTCAATGAGCTTATGTATGGTTCGCGGAATCATTATACCCACAGTGTCGGGAACGTTTATCATGTCCGCGCCTGCTTTCTCTGCGGTTTTGCACACCTGCTTCAGAAAGCCCAGTTCAGACCTAGTAGCATCCATAGGAGAAAACTCGCATTTCAAGCCGTGCTTCTTAATGTATTCAACCGAATCCACAGTGGACGACAGCACCTGTTCAGGCGTCAAGCCGACAGCATACTTCATCTGCACAGGCGACGTGGGAATAAACGTGTGAACAATGTTAACATCACACTCAATCGCAGCGTCAATATCGCTTCGTGTGGCGCGGGCTAAGGCGCAAATTTCAGTTTCCAAACCTGTCTTAGCTATTTCCTTAACTACTTTCTTTTCGCCCTCAGAGGACATGGGCGAACCCGCTTCGATCACATCAACGCCTAACCTGCTTAGTTGACGCGCAATCTCAATCTTATCCTCAATAGTTAGCGTCACCCCTGGTGTTTGCTCGCCATCTCTTAATGTAGTGTCAAAAATGCGTATGTAATTCGAGCTTTTCGCTTTCATGCTGTTCAACCTGCTTTCACTTTTAAAGCTGCGGCTATGGCTTCAGCCATTCCCATGGTTGTGGTGTTTCCGCCGCAGTCTGGAACTGTTTGGCCTTCACGTAGCGTTTTGATTACGCCTTTTTCTATCGCCTTAGCCGCCTCTACGCATTTATTGTCGTTGTATCGTTCGCCCAGCCAATCCATCATCATCTTTGCCGCCAGTATCATGGAGATAGGATTCGCTGTTTGTTTGCCCGCTCTGTTCGGCGCTGAACCGTGAATCGGCTCGAAAAGAGCAAAATCATCTCCTATGTTTGCCCCTGGAGCCATTCCTAATCCTCCTATTAGCTGTGCTGCTTCGTCTGAGAGGATGTCGCCGAACATGTTTGGAGTGACCAGCACATCAAACTTTTGTGGCTCTTTTATCAAACGCATTGCCGCAGCGTCCACGTATAGCTCGTTAAAGGCTATGTCTGGATATTGCTTTGCTGTCTCTCTGCAGACGCTTGCGAATAGTCCGTCGGTTACACGCATGACGTTGGCTTTGTGAACTGCTGTTACTTTCTTTTTGCCGTTGCGTCTTCTCGCGGTTTCGAAGCCTTTCTTGGCTATGCGTTCGCAGCTCCTTCTTGTGATGACTCTGAGGCATATTGTGGTGTCGTTACCTATTGTGAACTCTTGGCCTTTGTAAACGTCCTCAGTGTTTTCTCTGACAAAAATCATGTCTATGTCTGGTCGTGCCACGACGGCAGCAGGATAAGCCTTTATGGGGCGCAGATTGGCGTAAAGGTCAAACATCAGCCGAAGCTTTACGATGACGTCGGCGGCGGTTTCTCCAACTGGTCCTTTCAAGCATGCGTGAGATTTTTTGATTTTTTGTATGCTATCTTCGGGCAACGCCACGCCCCTCCGTTGGAAGCAAGCGTCTCCCGCATCAGTTTCGACCATGTTTAGTTTTACACCGAATTTTTTCTGGACTGATTCTAGGACTTTTAGGGTGGCGTCAGTCAGTTCAGGGCCTATTCCATCTCCAGAGACTACAGATATTTTGTACTCTGTCATTTCTTGTTCAATCTCCTTCGCAAGTTCTCTATTAGCCCTCCATCCAAAAGTATCTCTAGGATAAAGGGTGGAAGCTTGCTTACTTGAAAGCTTTCTTTTTTTGAGAGGTTTTGGATTTTTCCAGCTTCGAAGTCCACCGTGAGTTCATCACCATTATCCACGGCGGCTGAGATGCCCTTGCATTCGCTTACGGGTAAGCCGATGTTTATGGCGTTTCGGAAGAATATGCGCGCAAACGACTCAGCTAACACACATTGGACGCCTGCATGCTTTAAGGCTAAGGGCGCTTGTTCTCTGCTGGAGCCGCAACCAAAGTTCTTTCCACCAACCACTATCACGCCTTTTTTGGCCTTTTCAGGAAAGGTTGGGTCTAACCCTTCCATGGCGTGTTTAGCTAACTCTTTTGGGTCAATTAGAACTAGGTACTTTCCAGGCAGAATCACGTCTGTGTCCACGTTGTCTCCGAATTTTATGGCGTTCCCAGTTACTTTCATGCTTTCGAGACCTCCAGTTCTCGCGGGTCGGTTATTCTGCCAGTTACGGCGGAAGCGGCTACAGTGGCTGGAGAGGCCAAGTAAACGTTTGCTTCGGTGCTGCCCATTCTGCCTATGAAGTTTCGGTTTGAAGTGCTTACGCACGTTTCGCCTGAGGCTAATAAGCCTATGTGTCCACCTAGGCACGGACCGCATGTTGAGCCGCACACCATGGCGCCCGCGTCAGTAAAGATTTCTATTAGACCTTCCCTTAACGCCTGCGAGTACACCTCTTGGGAAGCAGGGATCACCAGTGCCCTCACGCCATCCTTAACCATCTTGCCTTTCAGGATTTGAGCCGCTAACCGCAGGTCTTCAATTCGTCCATTGGTGCAGGAGCCGATAAAGGCCTGCTCTACCTGAACGTTGCCTACTTCGGAAGCTGGTTTCACGTTGTCAACAGAGAAAGGACAAGCAATTTGAGGCTCCAAATCTGCAATGTCGATGTCTATGACCTTCTCGTAGGAAGCGTCAGCGTCGCTCTTCAAGGATTCAAACGGAACTAAATCTTTGGCGGTTCTCCCTTCCAGAAATTTTCGGGTGGTTTCGTCTGGCTCTACTATGCCGTTTTTGGCGCCCATCTCCACAGTCATATTGCACAACGTCATTCTGCCCGCAATGCTCATGGCGCGTATGGCTGGGCCGGTGAACTCGACGCTTTTGTATATTGCGCCGTCAGCGCCTACCTTGCCGATTATGGACAAAATTAAATCTTTGGGTGTGACGTACTTCTGGAATTGCCCTGTCACGTTTATTTTGATGGCTTGGGGTACTTTTAGCCAAATTTTGCCAGTGGCAAAAACTGCTGCTGCTTCGGTAGACCCTATGCCAGTTGCAAAAGCGCCGAAGGCACCGTAAGTGCAGGTGTGAGAGTCAGCTCCTACGATGGCTGTGCCAGGCAGGACATGGCCCTTCTCCGGCATTACTTGGTGGCAGATTCCGCCTTTGCCCACGTCGTAGATTAGTATTTTCTGGTCTTTGGCGAACTTTCGCAGCATTTTGTGCAGTTCGGCCGCTTTGACGGACTCTGCTGGCACCTGATGATCCAGAATTATCACTACTTTTTTGTTATCCCAAACGTTTTTGATGCCTATTTTTTTGAAGGCTTCAACCGCCAGCGGCCCCGTCAAATCGTGAACCATTATGACGTCTACTTTAGCGTCCGCTATCTCTCCTGCGTGCACCACGTTTTTTCCTGATGCTTTAGCTAAGATTTTTTCGGAAATGTTCATATTCTCTACCTTGTCGATGCTATTTTTTAGATTACAGCCGTTTTTCTGACGAGTTTTCCTCTGTTCACTCGTCGATTCTGATAGACTTTGGTCCTCGCGAGAGGGCTGTTAAACCTGTTCTAGCGAGCTCCATTATGCCGTATGTCTTCATCAAGTTTAGAAAAGCGTCTATTTTATCTGGGGTGCCAGTAATCTCTATCGTTAAAGTTTCTGGTGAGACATCCACCACACGGCCTCTGAATACTTCTACGCAGTTGATTATGTCTGATCTGGTTTTGGTGTCGGGAACATTAACCTTAACAAGGGCTAATTCTCTGGTCACGATGTTCTCCGGCTCTAGCGAGCTAACTTTAACAACGTCTATGAGCTTGTTCATTTGTTTGATTATCTGCTCTAGGGTTTTTTCGTCTCCGTTGACGGTTATGGTCATTCGAGTTAAGCCTTTTTGCTCTGTGTGTCCAACTGTGATGCTTTCGATGTTGAATCCTCTTCGCCGGAACATGTTGGCTACGCTGTGCAGTACGCCTGGTTTGTTCTCTACGAGAGCCGCAATCACTTTGGTTTTTCCGTTTTCCATCAATATTCCCCTACCTGTTGATTTATGCCGCAGCCAGGAGGCACCATTGGTACCACATCCTCCTCTGATGAGATTGGCACGTCAATAACCGTTGTAACATCGCTCTTTAACGCTTTTTTAACAGCCTTTGAGAATTCAGCGATTGACCCTACGCGTAATCCTTGCGCCCCGTATGCCTCTGCTAGCTTGACGAAGTCAGGTACGCTTCCCAATTTGACGGCTGAATAGCGTCCCTTGAAGAACATTCTTTGCCATTGGGCAACCATTCCCAGCATCGAGTTATTCAGTACTATGACTATGACGGGAATGTCTTCTGTGACGGAAGTCCCCAGTTCCTGTTCGGTCATTCTGAAACTGCCGTCTCCCGCAATGTCCACTACGGGTCTTTTGGGGCAGGCAACTTTGGCGCCTAGAGATGCTGGAAAACCGAAACCCATGGTTCCCAAGCCTCCAGAGCTTATGAACGTTCTTGGTTTTAACGCGTTGAAGTACAGCGCTGCCCACATCTGGTTCTGACCGACTTCAGTTGTGACTATGGCGTTTTCTGGCAGCAGTTTTCTCAGCTGCTGCAGCAAAGCTTTCGGTTTCAGGTCTTTCGATGTGCCTTTAGACGGCGGATTAAGCTGCTCTTTCGCCTCTTTGACACGCTTCGTCCATGCGGAATTTCCTTTCTTTTTCAACTGTTTTGCTAAGCGTTCGTGTAGGGCTTTCAAAGCTTCTTTGGCATCAGCCACGATGGGTATGTCAACGTCTATGTTCTTTCCGATTTCCGCCGAGTCGATGTCGATGTGGATTTTTTTGGAGGGTGCACAGAAGCTGT
>Ga0315548_1000931_pt1 | contig 25932 bp, 22 predicted proteins | sample SalMarSW160110MG_2_FD_202540 | JGI IMG/M metagenome (GOLD analysis project Ga0315548, IMG submission 202540) | Salt marsh sediment microbial communities from the Plum Island Ecosystem LTER, Massachusetts, United States - Salt Marsh Sediment SW1601-110 ... | reverse complement strand
ACCAGCCCATATTTCTCTTCGATAAAACTTACTTGAAAGAATTTCTATTGTATCCCGGAGGACCAGTAGAGTTGATTACTCAATTCTTTTTTCAGTTTTTCTATTTTAATCTGCTTGGAGCTTTCTTCATTTCGGCTCTCTCCTTATCTATTTTTATTATTGTTTACAAGTTTATTGAAAAAATCGGAGATTTTAAATACTCCTTAATTCTTTCTTTTCTGCCTGTTTCTTTTTTGCTAATCATACAAAACCATTATAGTTCTCCATTAATGCTAACCGTTAAATATTTATTCGCCCTCATCTTTTTCCTTGCTTATGTAAAGATTTCAAATCGATACAAAATATTTATCATTCCTCTATCCTGTTTGATTTATTACATCCTGGGCGGATGGGTATATTTATTTTATGTTATACTCTGTATGTCACACGAATTGCTTTTCTCAAGAGATGAGAGGAAATATATCTATGCCGGATTTAGTGTCGTGGTATACTTGATATACCCTTATATTGCAGCACGATATTTGTTTATGATTACTCTTAAAGAAGCATATCTTTACATTGTAGCTTATAGGTTCTATAGTTGGCCTTTTTACTTTAACCCAAATTTATGTTTTTATTTGTTTTTTCTTTCTCTGCCAATGCTAAAAATGGGTCTTTTCGTTTATTTAAAATATATCAAAGTCAAGGTTAAAAAACAAAATAAATTACTGGCAAGGTTCCATCATATATCAGCACAATCAATTTTTATTATACTTGCTGCAGTCTTAATACTAACATTTTCTTTTGACTTACGAGAAAAAAAGAAGAATCAGATCGATTATCTTGCGGAACAGGGCAGGTGGAATGAGCTTTTGAATATTTCCCGGGGAGTAGGAGATTATAATGTTCTGATAAATTTTAATGTAAATAGAGCATTATATCATACAGGGCAATTGCTTGATAATCTATTCGATTATCCTCAAATGATGGGGGATGATGGTTTGTTTATCGAAAACTTCTCCAGGCCAATGGCAATAGCTACCAGCGATCTATATTTTGATTTAGGACATATCAAGGCGGCACAGGTATGGGCTTATGAGGGGCTAACAAAATTCGGATATAATCCAAGAATACTAAAAAGAATTGTGGTGACCAACATTATCAACGAGAAATATGTTGATACAAAGAAATTTTTAGATATTCTTGACAAGAGTATTTCGCATAAAAAATGGGTTAAGCATTACCGAAACTATCTTTTTAATGAGTTATTAATAAAATCCGATAGTTTAATTCAATCAAAACGTAAACTCATCCCGAAGTCTGATTTTTTTATTGCCATCAGCGAAGATTCATATGTTGATTTAATTGAACTTTTAAAGGAAAATGAAAACAATAAAATGGCTTTTGAATATTTGATGGCATATTATTTACTTGCATATAGATTAGAGGATTTACCGGAATATCTCGATAAATTCAAAAAGTTAAGCTATAGGAAATATCCGCGCCATATAGAAGAAGCATTATTATTAATTAGGTTCATATCCCCATCAAAAGATGTTAAGATTGACTATAGTATTAATCAGCAAACAATTGAACAATTCGAACAGTTCAATAGTATTCTTTCTAAATTCGAAAATAAAGTAAAAGCAAAAGAAGCTCTGAGAAGAGGATTCTATAATACATATTGGTATTATGTACTTTATATTAAACCATAGAGCACAAAACTTGAATGAAAAAGGAGAAAGATCGATGAGGGTATTTTATATGTATTTGGTGTATTTGGGGTCAGACCTTATTTTTTGATTCTCAGGGATTTTTCGAATCTAAGTTAAAGGAAACAATTAAAAAAATCGAATTAAGTGTCTCTGAAAAGATAATCAATAAGAAATCTTCTAAAGCCGAGGACAAATAAGACACGAACAGACAGGGGGAAATTGTTATAATTGACAAATCAAAAAAAATCATTACAATAATTATTGTAAATCTTTTTATTTTATTAATATTTACCAAAAGGAGGTTGTTATGAAAAGGTTTGGTTGTCTGTTTGTTTTGTTGCTTATTTTTTTGTCCTGGATTAGTGGTTGTAGAGGAAAAGGAGGGGGAGGGGATAAGGAACCTAACAATTCAATTGAAGAGGCTGGTGAAATAACTCTGGATGAGTCTTTTCCCATGAAAATTAATCCAAAAGGGGATGTTGATTGGTTTAAAGTGGGGCTATCGGAGCAGGGTTATTTGAAGGTCCAGGCGGGAGAATGTCCCGAGGAGTTAAATCTGGAAATCTCTTTTGCCCTGTATAAGGAATGGGAAGGAGAAAAAGAAAACAAGATAAGGGGATGGAACCGTTTACCGGATGCCTTGTTTATACCTGAAGGAGGTACCTATTATTTCGTGGTTAAAGATGACTATGATGACGCTTCATCAGAAAAAACCATTCAAATTAAGGCAAGTTTCTTAAAAGAATTTGATCCTTTTGAACCAAACAATACACCGGAAGAAGCTAAATTAGTAGAAGCGGGGTCAATAGTAAAGCCAGCGGTATATCCCATCGGAGATGTAGATTGGTTAAAGGTTAAACTCGAAGCGCAGGGGTATCTGGTTTTGAAAACGAACAATGTTCCTGAAGGAATAATGCCTGAAGCTTCTTATATGCTTTATAATGAGTGGGCAGATCCTAAAGTTAAGGAAATAAGAAGTTGGAAAAAATTTCCTAATGCCTGCTTTATTTCTGATTCCGGGGAATATTTCATTAAACTTCACGACGATTATGATGATGCTTTATCTGAAACTCCATATGATTTGAAGATTGAATTTCTTGAAGAAATGGATAAAAGTGAGCCGAATGACAAATTTGGTAATGCCAAAAGTATAAATCGCGGTGACACTTTGACATTGGCTATTTTCCCGGTAGGTGATAGAGATTATTATAAAATTAAAACCACTGAGTCGGAAAATCTTAAGTTTATGGCAAAAGGTTTTTCTGAAATCGTACCGGAGATCAAGTTGATGGTTTTAGACGAAAATAATCCGAACGCGCTGAGGGAGGCAAGTGCATGGAAGAGATTGCCTGCGGATTTCGAGGTCGAAGGAGATAAGGAATATTTTGTTTTGCTTCACGACGATTATGATGATGCTGGTTCACCCGAGGCTTTCCAATTAATAGTTGAGTAGATTAAATCAAATTGATTGAATTAAAAAAGAAACGCCGCGTTTCTGGGGTCAATGTTTCTGGTGTTTCTGTGTTTCTGGGGTCAAATCTCTGTTTCTGGGGTCAAATCTCAACACTTGACAATTTTATAGATCCTTTGAATCTAAGTTAAATGGGTAATTCGAACTTCTAAACTAACCTATCAACCACATAAACAATGCGAAGTTCATCAATATAAAGCAGGCTATAATGTACCAAATAAATTTTCGATTTGCATCCTCTCTCGCCAACTCTCTAAATCCGAGGCATGCTCCGATAAATGTGCAAACGTATATTAATAATGCCACTATACGTATATTCCAAAACATAATCCCTCCTAAAATAGAAATTCCCCTCCATCTACCACATCATTAACTTTATCTTATATAATAATTGTAAGAATTTCGAAACTTTAGTCAAGGGTTTTCATACGATATCTATAGTATTTTTTGAATACTACAAGTAACTGAGTCAAGAGTTAGGTACCAGATACCATGTCTCGGATACCAGTCAAAAGTTGACCGATGACGGCAAACGGCCGACCGTAGTAGAAAGCAGTAAAAAACAGCCCAATCGACTAACTGACCCACAATTTAAAATCTGTGTTAATCCGCGTCTAACCTTATCAGACCCCCCAATCCAGTCATTTGGAAAGTCGATTTTCCGTTATTGTAATCTTAATTATACGCCGACTGCTTCACCCTCACCAACAGGTTCTGTTTCCTTTGTAAGTATCGAACCCCATTTGCCGCCAGGATTAAGATATAATTCAAGAGGTTCCTCATTTCTGAGTATATCCATTATATCACCGAATCTATCTAAAGTGTAACTAAGAACAATTCTTTCATTCCAGACAAAAGGGTCACGCACCCTTGCCGGGCTTGCCCAAAATTCGAGAAGCCCTACCCAGGTCGCTCCTTCATAGCAAGAAATACTGGCTAACGGCAAATCTCTCTTAGATCCCGTGTACTGTATCTTGTAACTGTCAAAATTCTTACGAACATTTGGCATTATTACCTCCTTTTTTAAATATGATTTTAAAGCTTTTATATATAATTTTTTGTTTCTTTATTATCAATTTTATATAATTTTAGCATACTGTCAAGATTGTTTTTTATAAGTTTGAACCTTTTGTTTTTTTTGTGTTTTCTTTGTGCTTCTGGTGCTTCTGGTGCTTCTGGGGTCAAATCTCGACACTCGACAATTTTATAGATCCTTTGAACCTAAGTTAAGTCGTTAAATAATCAAATAGTCAAATAGTTATTTTAGGATTTTGGATTTGGGGATTGGGATTTAGCAATACAGATCCATTGGATCAGTTGAATTGTTAAATAGTTGAATCGTTAAATAGGAAAAACAAATAAAAATCTCCGTGTCCTCCGTGGTTCAATTTTTTCTAGTTTTTTTTCGAGTATTTTATGGTTAAAGAACTCTTTGACGAATGCTATTTCTTTGAATTACCGTGAATTTTCCTTTTAAAGATATCTTTTCTTTTTTTATTATTCTTAATAAAATTTCAGCCGGTTCTTCCGGAGTATAAGGATCAAGTCTAAAATACAGCACTCCTGGCGGAGGAAATTTCTTATATTTATAAATCAGCTCACCATAATCTCTATCAAAAGTTAAGATTATACGTTTTTCTTTCTTTGCTTTTTTTAAGACCTCAAAGTCTTTTGCTCCAGGATTCTTTTCTAATATACTTTCTACGTTGTATCCGTCTTCTCTGAGTATTTTTATACTGGTAAGAGGAAAATTTTCGTTGGCAAGAAAAAACATTAATTTTTATCGGTTGTTATTGCATATAAAGATTCTTCACGCATGCACTCCGCAGCAAACGCCAAAACAGCACGCAGGCTATCTTTTGTTAAAGTAGGATAGTTTTCCAATATTTGTTGTTCTAACCAACCTTTAGCAAATAACCCTAAAATGAATTCAACAGAGAGGCGAGTACCTTTAACAACAGGTTTACCCACTAAAATTTCCGGGTCTGAATGTATAAAATCTTTCCAATTAATATCGGCCATATTTCCTCTCCTTTTATATTATATTTTAGTACTAAAAATAAGGATGTCAAGTAGAAAAACCGATAAAGGGGTGGTGGGGGTTAGTGTTTTTAGTATATTTCGTACTTAAATAATTTTTTTTTCTTCGTGCCTTGGAGCCTTCGTGGCAAAACATGAAACCGATAGGTGATTCACAAGGTCTTATTTATAAAGGAGGAGAAAATGAAAAATAAAATAAATAACATATTTCTGGTTACATTATTGTTTTTCATTCCAATGTTTGCAGAGGGAAAGAGTTTTATTCAAGAAATTAAAGATAAAATTACAAAGGAAAAAGAAAAAGTAGAAGAGAAAAAAGAGGAGAAAAAATCCCCTGAAGAAGACAGCCGCATTGAGGAAGTTAAAGATAAAATTGTCAAGGAAAAGAAAAAAGAAGAATATAAAGTTGAAGTAAAGGGAAAAGAAAAGAAAAAAGAAAAAGATAAATATAAGGATAAACATGACTATGATCATGATTATAAAAACAAAAATGACCATGATTACGTTTATGATAATGATGGAAGATACCATAAGAAAAAATATAAATATGATTATTATTCAGATAATGATTTACTTTATCGGATTTACGATAATATTTCTTTTGATGTAATATATGACGATTACACTTATATAGATGATTCCGACTTAATTTCTCCCAGTCCTATATACACGGATAAACATCCGAGAAAAATCGTATTCCTTAATTCTTCAGTCGAAGCTGCCTATCTGGGTAAGGATATAGATGACACTTACGGAGTTACGGCAAAAATTTCCGCAAACCTTTATAACTTACATTTTAATTGTTTTTATCAGAATATTTTTTCAAGCGAGGAAAAACTAACTGTTTATTCGATAAATGGCGGCATGTCCTTTGCAACAAATAGTTTTATTTTAACGCCTTTTTTAGGGGCTTTTTATATAGAACCCCTCGAAGAAGCTCGATTCTCTTATGGGGCTAATTTACAGGTTTTCCTTCCCGTTAATTATATTTTGGATTTATACACCTTAAATTCGTCGTATGGTTCGCTTAACTTCAATAATTTTTCCGCTTCTTTAAATTACGCATTTTATAGATTTAATGTCGGTCTGGGTTTCAACTATAATAATTACGCGGGGGTCTCCTTTTCGGGACCTCTTGTCAAACTTTCTTTCTGGCTGTAGAAATTTAGGGGTAAGACTTCCGGGTTTCAAGTAAAAAACAACAAAAAAAATCCTTTTTTTAATCTGTGTTAATCTGCGTCCGATTATTGGAATTAGGGATTTTGGCTTTAGGATTTAGTTTAGACTCTGGATTAATTTTCCATTGACAAATCTTCATAAATATCTAAAATTCAAAAAACAATTTGTTTAATTTAAATATAAGGAGGAAAAAATTATGGATACAGGATTATTAGTCGTTTCTCTGGTTTTTCTCTTAATAGGCATCGGGTTGATTGTATCAGCCTATAAGGCATACAAGAAATTCAAATTTTTTATGGAAGCCAAATTGCAGTCAATAGATTATATTAAGACGGGTCCCGTTAAAATAAAAGGGAAAATTATTGCAGATAAAACATTATCGAGTCCATATTCGAAGAAACCTTGTGTTTACTATAGATACCGAACAATATCGATGAAACTCAAATCGGCAACAGGTGGTCCCAGCTCAACAAAAGCGGCACAGCAGATAGTTGCCAGTGGGGAAAATTCATTATCTTTTGATGTGGATGACGGAACCGGACGTATAAATATCAACACAGAAAGGGCTGATTTCTTAGGTTTGGATGACATTAATTATTATGTTTCTTCTTCTAATGAGACTTTATCACTCGGAGAAAGAATTAAGAGACTAAAGGAAATGGGTGAAAGCGATTTTAAGAAATCCAAAAAACCTGTTCACATTCCGGAGGACCTTATTTCCTATAACGATTCTCTTCACCGCTCAAAATACGATTACCTATTCGGGGATACATATATTCCAACCGATAGCGAGATTGTTGTTGTTGGTTCTGCAGAACAGCTCACGGATAAGGGCTTTCAGATCCGTAAAAAGCCTATTATGTTAATTGCGAAAGAGGAGGATCTTATAAAAAATAGTTTATCCAATACTAATACATTACGGACTTTTGCAGTCGGTATAGCAATGTTGCTATTAGGTGTTTTTTTTATAATTATAGGAATGTAGAGGGTTCAGGTTGAGGGGCCTGGTCTTGTTTTTTGAATTCCATAGATCCCTCAGATCAGTGAATTGGTTCATTGAGTTTGTTGAGTTCATTGGGTTGAATTTTAGCAAGTTGGGAGGTTAGGAAGTATTTTTTCCTAAGACCCAAAATCTAACACCTAGTACCTGAGTTAACGTTGGACTTTAGACTAATTATCTAATAAGTCTTGACATATCCTTTAGAAATCCGTAAAATAACTAATATACAGGGGGAATAATGAAAATAACTTCAGTTTCCGAAATAAGAAAACTCGACCGGACCGCCGTAAAAAAATACGGCATTGACGAAATACTTCTAATGGAAAACGCCGGTAACGCGGTCTTCTATGCAATCGAAAAAGAAATCGGGATTAAAGATAATAAATTCCTTATCCTCGCCGGAAGCGGAAATAACGGCGGGGACGGAATGGTGGTTGCCCGTAAACTTTATTCAAACGGCGCTCAAGTCAGGTTCTTTCTCCTCTCCGAAGAACAAAAATCAAAAGGAATAACAAAGAAGAATTTCAAAATATTAAAAAATATTGGCATATCAATCAAGAAAAAACCAGATCAAAGCGATATAAAAAAAGCACTCAAGGAAACGGACGTAGTTATCGATGCAATGCTTGGAACGGGTCTTTCAGGAGAAGTTAAAGGTATTTATAAAAAAACAATCGAGCTTGTAAATAAATCCGGTAAAAGAATCGTAAGTGTCGATATACCTTCCGGCATTAACGGGGATACCGGAGAAATTATGGGAGTTGCCGTAAAAAGCGATATAACGGTAACTTTTGGGCTTCCAAAAATAGGAAATCTTGACTACCCCGGATATGAACACTGGAAAAAACTTTTCCTGTCTCATATTTCTTTCCCTCCTCCGCTTTACAATGATAATTCTATAAAAACCGCAATAAATTTTCCTGTACCTTTAGAGAAAAGAGCAAAAGATACACATAAAGGGACTTTCGGCAAATGCTTATTTATCTCAGGCGCTAAGAAATATCTCGGAGCCCCATATTTTTCCGCGATGTCTTTTCTCAAAGCAGGAGGCGGTCTTTCCTATCTGGCAGCACCCGAGTCTATTTCCTCTTTTATCGGAAAAAAAGGTAAGGAACTGGTACTTCTTCCGCAAAAAGAAACAAAAACCGGCTCGATCTCAAAAAACAACCTCAAAGAATTAATTGATTTCTCCAAAGACGTTGATTTCGTTGTAATGGGTCCGGGACTTTCTCTTGATAAAGAAACTCAAGGTTTGGTTCGTTCTCTGACAACAAAAATAAAAAAGCCTCTCTTACTTGACGGAGATGGCTTAACCGCCTTAAAAGGTAATTTAGACATACTTAAAAAAAGAAAAAACCTGACAGTTTTAACTCCACACCCTACCGAGTTCACAAGATTATTCGGAGGAAAGACAAAAGAAACTAAAATAAATAGAGTACGAATTACAAGAGAAAAAGCTGCTGAATACGGATGTTTTATCGTATTCAAAGGAGCTAATTCGCTCATAGGCTGTCCGGACGGAGAAGTTTTCATAAATCTTACCGGAAACCCAGGGATGGCTACAGCGGGCTCGGGTGATGTTCTTACAGGAATAATTCCCGGTATGTTAAAAATTGTCCCTTCCGATACCGAAAGGAATATGTTTAAAAACTCCGTCAGAACCGGAGTCCTGATACATGGTCTTGCTGGAGATCTGGTAAGCCAAAAGAAAGGAGAAGACGGCATCGTAGCGGGAGACATCCTTAACTCAATACCAGAAGCCATACAGGTTTACAGAAAAGAAGGAGATGATTTAATCAGTAATATACAAATAATATAAAATGTATAATACTAACCACAAAGCTCACAAAGAACACAAAGAAAAAGTTATATTTGTTTTACCCTTCACAACCCCAAAAATAAGGAACAACAAATTACACGAATAACACGAATAATAACAAGGAATTTTATTTTATACATTAATAAAAATGAGTATCTTTAATTCATTTGTGAGATTTGTGCTATTTGTTGTTAAAAAAAAGGGCGTTGTGGGAAAAACAATAAAAAATTTTGTGGTTAAATTTTCTGGAGTGGAGTTGTGCGGGCTTTGTGATCTCCGTGTTTTGATTCGGGGGAGTAGGCTGTGGGGATAAATAGAATAATAATCTCTGTGTTCTCTGTGGTTAAATTCTTTGGTTGGGGGTAGAGGGCAATGAAGGCATGGGTTCTTGAAAAACAGGGAAAAGCCGAAACAAAACCTCTTATAAAAAAAGATATTCCAATTCCTGAAGTCCCGAAAAACAAAATAAGAATAAAGATCAAGGCAACAGGAATTTGCAGAACCGATTTACATACTGTAGAGGGGGACTTACCGATGCGTAAAAACCCTGTCATCCCCGGACATCAAATAGTTGGGATTGTCGATGAAACCGGGGACGGGGTAATTTCTTTTAAAACAGGAGACAGAGCAGGCGCAGCATGGCTTTATAGCTCCTGTGGAACCTGTAAATTCTGCACTTCAGGAAGAGAAAACCTGTGCAATGATGCAAAGTTTACAGGCTGGGACGTTGACGGCGGTTACACCGAATTTATCGTTATTGACCAGGATTTTGCTTATCACCCCGGAGAGAACCATTCTTTTGCCGAACAGGTCCCTTTTATGTGCGCGGGAATAACCGGATACAGAGGATACCGCCTTGCTGAGGTTAAGAAAGGAGAAAAATTAGGGTTATTTGGTTTCGGTCCGACGGCTGCTTTTGTTCTTCAAATCGCGAAAGCCAAAGACATAGAATGCTTCGTGGTCACAAGGAGCGAACACAATCAAAACTCGGCAAAGAAACTGGAAGCCGACTGGGTCGGTGACTACAACGATAAATTTCCCGTAAAGCTTGATGCCGCGATATTGTATCCTCCTGCCGGAGACCTTGTCTCATCTGTTTTATCACTGCTTTCACCCGGAGGAAGACTTATTCTCTCCCCCATTTACATGTCTCCCATAGAAATCAAAGATTATACGAATCTTCTCTGGATGGAGCGAAGCATTAAATCGGTCGCGAACATAACCCGCACGGACGGAATAGAGTTTTTAAAAATCGCCGATGATCTTAAACTGAAATCTCGAATAGAACTATATAAATTCGATGATATACCCGAAGTTCTTATAAAAGTATCACAAGGAAAAATCAACGGAACCGCTGTCGTTTCATTTGAATAACTAAAGAACAAAAAAGAGAAACAACGAATCACACGAATAACACAAATAAAAAAACTTTATTTTCAATATTTATAAAAAACAATTATTCTTAAACTTATTCGTGATATTTGTGCTATTAGTTGTTACTCTCTGTTTTGGTGTGTGTCGGGTTTTAAACAATAAAAAATCTTGTGTTAATCTTGTGGTTAATATTTTTGGGTGTTGAGTTTGTGGCAAAAAAACATCTTGACAAAACACTAAAAAATAAATACCATGATTATTAATATATATAAAAGCACTTACTTTATTTATATTGTTAACAGGAAAAAATCAGGGAGGTTTTTTATGAAAAATTTTTTCTTATCAATCAGTATAGTCGTTTGTTTGTTTAGTCCACTTATCGTAGCGGCAACGGAAGAAAGCGAACCAGTTGTATCTGATCCATGGATGAAAAAGGCGATGGAGCATATAGAAAAAGAAGAATACAAACCGTCATTACAGGAGTCCAATTACAGAGGTGAAAAATTCGATACTCCAAAATATCATTTCGCGAATAGAGCTAATAATCTCCGCGCTTATATTGATGAAAACGGAATGGAACTAATGGACAGAGTAATTGACGAAGAAAGCTGGAATTTGAAAATCAAATCGATTGAGGTTATCGGTGATAATGATAAAAAGATTTTTAGCGATTTAGATGTCACGCTTGACGGAGATAATATTAAATGCTTAAGCGATGGTGTTGAAATTGGTTATTCCAATTTCGAAAGCGGAATCCGGCAGAATCTGGTAATAGAAGAAAATATCAAACCAGAAGGTAATTTACTGGTAGATTTGATTATCGAAACGAAAAACCTTGATATTACTCCGGAGGAAGACAGATTTGTATTAAAAAACGGCGAAAAAGAGATTATTTATCAAATTACCGGAGTAGAAGACGCAAGCGAAAAAGAAATACCTTATTTTCTATCAGAGAAAGAAGGAAATTTAAGTATTTCACCGGATGATAGAGAGATAGTGTATCCGATAAAGATAAGTGCCAGTATCTCTTCGACCAGTTCATCTGTTGAAAATTTAAGTGTGTCACCTTCGGTAAAAGGCAGAGGTCTTAGCCAGTCCCCCGGCTGGACAGCCGAGCCTAATCTATCACACGTAAACTTCGGGGAAGCCGTTTCCACGGCAGGGGACGTAAACAACGACGGATATTCGGATGTGATTGTGGGTACTCCCTGGTTCGATGGTGGTTCAACGGATGAGGGAAGAGCTTACGTATATCATGGAAGTTCTTCCGGACTTTCCGCAACTCCCGACTGGACAGACGAACCCGACCAGGTAAGAGCATATTTTGGCGTATCTGTTTCCACTGCGGGTGACGTGAACGGTGACGGGTATTCGGACGTGATTGTGGGAGCTGAAGGGTACGATGGCGGAGGTGGAGAGGTTGATGAAGGTTGTGCATTCGTATATCTCGGAAGTTCTTCAGGCTTGTCCGAATCTCCAGACTGGTCGGCGCAGTCCAATCAGGATAGCGCAAACTTCGGTAAATCCGTTTCCACTGCGGGCGACGTTAACGGGGACGGGTATTCGGACGTGATTGTGGGAGCTTATAGGTACGATGGAGGCGAAACTGATGAAGGAAGAGCATATGTATATCATGGGAGTTCTTCCGGGCTTTCCGTATCTCCCAACTGGTCATATGAATCCGGTCAGCCAAACGCAAGGTTTGGCTACTCCGTATCCAGAGCGGGTGATGTAAACGGTGACGGATATTCGGATGTGATTGTGGGAGCTCCTTATTACGACCATGGTCAAACGGATGAAGGATTGGCTTATGTTTTTCACGGAAGTTCTTCCGGGCTTTCCGTATCTCCCAACTGGAGAACTGATCCCGATGAAAGTAACGCCAACTTTGGCCATTCTGTATCCGGAGCGGGTGACGTAAACGGAGACGGGTATTCGGATGTGATTGTGGGCGCTCCTTTCGCCGACAATGATGATGGTTTAGCATTTGTATATCACGGCAGTTCCGGAGGGTTACCCACGACCGCGGACTGGACAGAGGACTCACCTGGGTCTGATGAATGGTTTGGCTACTCCGTCTCCTCTGCGGGTGACGTGAACGGGGACGGATATTCGGATGTGATTGTGGGCGCTCCTTATGATGACCACTATAGAACAGATAATGGCGCCGCATATGGATTTTACGGTAGTGCTGATGGCTTGTATCGGCGGTGGAACGCATGGATTGGGTATCTCGATCAGGATAGCACAAAATTCGGTTATTCCGTCTCCTCTGCGGGTGACGTGAACGGGGACGGATATTCGGATGTGATTGTAGGGGCTCCCGAATACTCCAACGGAGAAACGGAGGAAGGCGGCGCATTTGTGTATTACGGACGTAAAGAATCAGATCCTAATGATATTAGCGACTGGATGGTTGAATCTGATAAGGAAAGCGCGAAGTTCGGCTGGTCTGTCTCCTCTGCGGGCGATGTAAACGCGGATGGATATTCGGACGTGATTGTTGGTGCTCCTTATTATGATAATGGACAATCGAACGAGGGAATGGCATTTGCGTACCACGGAAATTCCTCCGGACTTTCAGAAACTCCCAACTGGTCGGCGCAGTCCGATCAGGCAAGCGCAAACTTCGGTAGATCCGTCTCATCGGCGGGTGATGTAAACAACGATGGATATTCGGACGTGATTGTGGGAGCTCCTTTTTTCGATAACGTAGAAACAAATGAAGGAATGGTATTTGTATATCATGGAAGTTTATCAGGTCTCAACCCATATTCCAGCTGTACAGCTGAATCCAATCAGGCAGGCGCAAACTACGGCACTTCGGTTTCCTCGGCGGGTGACGTAAATGGAGACGGATATTCGGATGTGATTATTGGTGCTCGCAGGTTCGACAATGGAGAGACAGATGAAGGAGCTGCGTTTGTATATCATGGAAGTTCCTCCGGGCTTACCATATCCGCGTCAGTCGACTGGTTCGGGGAATCCAATCAGGCAGGCGCAAACTACGGCAACTCCGTATCCGGAGCGGGTGACGTAAACGGAGACGGATATTCGGATATAATCGTGGGTGCCCCTTATTACGACAACGGAAACATGGAGGAGGGCGGCGCTTTCGTATATCTCGGTAGTTCCTCGGGATTGCTTGCTTCCGCCGACTGGACAGCCGAGTGCGATGAAGACAGCGCATTCTTTGGCTGGTCTGTCTCCGGAGCGGGTGATGTAAATGGAGATGGATATTCGGATGTAATTGTGGGCGCTTATATGGCTGACGGTTCAGAAGTGAATGAGGGAAAAGCAGGCGCTTATATGGGAAGTGCATTGGGACTCTCACCGTCTGCTTACTGGATAGTAGTAGTTGTTGCGCCTCACGAAAACGGCCACTTCGGATACTCTGTCTCCTCAGCAGGAGATATAAACAACGATGGATATTCGGATGTAATCGTTGGGGCTCCTGGGTGGGGAGACGCAGATGAAGGTTGGATATCCATATCTTATGGAAGACCCTCCGGGCTTCATTATCTTTACCAGGAGTATCGTGATGGCGATCAGGCATTGGCACAACTCGGCTATTCAGTCTCCTCTGCGGGTGACGTAAACGGAGATGGATGTTCGGATATGATTGTGGGAGTTCCTCAGTATAACAATGGGCAATCGCTTGAAGGTGCTGCATTTGTATGGTACGGCAGCGAAGGGGGGGGAATTGCTCTCATTCCCACTCAATCCACAACTGATGGTTCCCGTCATGTTCAGCTCGGGAACGCGACCGGAACCTCGGGAGTTCAACTGAATATACTAGGAAGAACACCTCAAGGTCGCGGGAAAGTAAAACTACAGTGGGAAGTTAAAGAACTCGGAGAGCTGTTCGACGGAACTTCTATTTCCGAGAGCGACTCTTGGTACGATACTGATACAAACGGTATAGAAATTTCAGAAGATGTAACAGGATTGAGCACGGCAACCGCCTATCACTGGAGAGTAAGATTAAAATACGACCCTGTTACTTACAATAACGCGGTCCATTCCCGTTGGCTGTCAATAGGTCCTAACGGCTGGAATGAAACCGACTTTATAACGACATCTATGTCAGGAATCGAGGATTATACGGACGGAGAAGAGAACATAAAACTAAGTGTATTCCCATCAATTTCAACAAACACTTTCAGCATAAGTTTTTCCGTTTCCAAAGAAGAAGCAGAAGAGGATATAAGTTTAAAGGTTTACAACAAAGCAGGAATAATGGTTAAGAATCTTTTCTCGGGAAGAAAACCTGCAGGAAGACACACAATAACCTGGAATGCAACGAATAATTTAGATAAACCGCTGCCAAATGAAATATATTTCATTTCCCTTAAAAAAGGAAAAGGAGAAAATCCCGTAAGGAAAATTGTCCTTTTGAGATAATTAGAATCTAAAGTTGAGTGTTTAAATACCAAACTGGTAGTTCGTGGTTCTTAGTTTTTATTTAGGAATTTGGGACGTTAAAACGAAAAACAAATGCACATGCAGGACATGTAGACCATATAGAATGAAAAACGACTATAAGTTCTACATTTCTTGCTTGTTAAAAAATGGTGGTTGGTGGGTTTAAAAAAACAATAAAAATCATGTAAATCTTGTTAACCCTGTCTAAATATCTGGTGTTGTGGGGTGTTTTAAACAGCATAAATATATTTTTTCTCTGCGTTCTCTGTGAGTTTTTGTTTTCCTCTGTGTACTCTGTGGTAAAGTTGTTTTCTTTGTGGTTAAAAAATTGCGGAATTTCTTTTTTTAAGTATTATTATTATTAAAAGGAGGCAGTATGGCAGAAATATCCGTACAAACAGTTTATTTCGAAGAACCGGGAAAAATAAATACAGAAAGGACTCTTCAAATCGCTTTGAAAAGAGTTCAGGAACTCAATATCAAACAGATAGTCATTGCGTCAACCGGAGGATATACAGCCCTCGAGGCAATGAAGGTTTTTATAGACTATAACCCCATAATTGTCACCCACTCTACCGGCTTCAATATACCAAATGAACAGGAAATGCCGGAGGAAAACAGAAAAAAACTCGAGGATATGGGCGCTACTGTGCTGACCTGCCTACATTCATTCGGCGGAATAGGAAGAGCAGTCAGAAAACAATTAAAAACTTATCAACTCGATGATATAATTGCCAGCACACTCCGTATACTCGGAGAAGGAACAAAAGTGGGGTGCGAAATCACACTTATGGCAGCGGACGCGGGATTAATAAACACAGAAAAAGACACCGTTTCAATTTCAGGAACAGGAAAAGGAGCAGACACCGCCTTAGTTTTAAAACCGGCAAACACACAGGGCTTCTTCGACCTTAGAATAAAAGAAATCCTCTGCAAACCCCACCCGGATTAGTTTTCCGGATACAGAAAACAGGTCCTGGGTTTTAGTTAAAAGAATTCGTGCTATTTGTTGTTAAACTTGGCTATTTGCCTTTGGCTTTTAGCAGTTAGATAAACAAAAATAAAATCTTGTGTTAATCTTGTGTAATCTGTGGTTAAAAAATTAATTTCAATTTACAATCATTCCAATTTTGAACCCTTGACAAATTTGGAATTTTTCTTATCCTATTAAAACCATGGAAGAAACAAAGAAACTTTTGAAAGAAAAAGGTATAAATCCTTCGATACAGCGAATTAGAATATTAAAATGCCTTATGGGCAACAAAGATCATCCTACCGCAAAAGATATTTACAAAAAAATATCCAGAGAAATACCTACCCTTTCAAAAACAACTGTATACAACACCGTCAAACTTTTCATAGATAAAGGTATACTAAAACTAATAAGAATTAAAGAAGGTGAAGCCAGGTATGATATAAAATCATACGTTCATCCCCATTTTATGTGTAAAAAATGTGGTAATCTCTATGACCTCGAAAAGAAGAAATTAATAATCGAAGAGAAAGAAGAGATAGACGGACACCTAATTGAAGAAAAATGTGTATGTTATTTGGGAATTTGTAAAAAATGCAGATAAAAACCCGGAGTCCGAATGAATGAAAAAGCATTATATACATTAAATTACGGGGTATATATCGTATCAACGAAAAGCAAAGATAAACTAAACGGGCAAATAGCAAACGTTGTTTTCCAGGTCACTGCCGAACCTCCAAAAATTACCGTTTGCCTTAATAAAGAAAACCTGACGCATGCCTTAGTTTCGGAAAGTAATATTTTTAACGTTTCTGTTCTTGGTGAATGCTGCACAATGGAATTAATCGGAACTTTCGGTTTTAAAAGCGGAAAAGATATTGACAAATTCGAAAATCTTGATTACATAATAGGTAAGAATGGCGCACCAATAGTAACCGACTCCGCAGTAGCTTATCTTGAATGTAAGGTAGAAAATACAATGGATGTAGGAAGTCACACATTATTTGTTGGGAAAGTCACCGAAGGAGATCTTTTGCAAGAAGATGCCCCTATGACATACTCTTATTACCATATGGAACTAAAAGGCAAAGAACCGGAAACAGCCCCAACATATAGGAAGAAAAAATGAATCCTGCCACAGAGACACAAAGACACAAAAAATCATTATTAAAAAATAAAGAATAACTTTTTTCTTCGTGCCTTGGTGACTTAGTGGCTAAGGAAAAAAGGGAGGAAACATGGATAAATACGAATGCACATTCTGCGGCTACATATATGACCCTGCCAAGGGCGACCCCGACAATGGAGTTACCCCGGGTACCGCATTCCAAGACATTCCCAATAATTGGGTCTGTCCGGTTTGCGGTGTAGGCAAAGAAGATTTTAAAAAAATAGAAGAATAAATACACAAATAAAAAACCAATGGCATTCTTAGCCGATTTACCACCGCTACTTCAGGCTTTCATGGCAACATGCTTTACTTACTTTTTGACCGCGCTTGGAGCAGCAAGTGTTTTTTTTACAAAAGAAGTAAATAAAAAACTGCTGGATTGTATGTTGGGTTTTGCCGCAGGCGTTATGATCGCGGCAAGTTACTGGTCACTTCTTGCCCCGGCGATTGAAATGAGCAAGGGGAAAAGTATTCCAATGTGGGTTCCCCCGGCAGTAGGATTCCTGCTGGGTGGCGCAGTCTTAAGGCTAATAGACAAAATCCTTCCCCATCTACATTTAGGTTACGAGAGAAGCGAAGCCGAAGGGATAAAAACATCCTGGCAGCGCTCAGTATTGCTTGTTACGGCAATAACATTACATAACTTTCCGGAAGGTCTTGCAGTAGGTGTTGCTTTCGGAGCCGCGGCTAGCGGACTACCTTCCGCTTCACTTGGAGGCGCGATTGCTCTTGCTCTGGGTATAGGAATCCAAAATTTCCCGGAAGGAATGGCAGTAGCAATGCCTCTAAGAAAAGAAGGGCTCTCACGACTAAGAAGTTTCAATTTTGGACAATTATCCGGAATTGTAGAACCTGTAGCCGGAGTTATGGGAGCGATTTTCGTAATATCCGCTCAAAGTCTACTCCCTTACTTTTTGGCTTTTGCTGCCGGAGCCATGATATTTGTCGTAGTCGAAGAAGTTATCCCGGAATCCCAACACGGAGGAAACGGAGATATAGCCACGATGGGAGCCATGCTTGGATTTACGGTTATGATGATACTTGATGTTGCTTTAGGATAAAAGAAAGTTCAAAAATAAATTTAATGATTAATATATTAGCCAATCTCATAATACCCTTAGGCATCCTGACTTATCTCTCTTTAATCCTGGGCATAATATCAGGACTCAGGAGATGGAAGCTAAAAGCACATAAGACAATTGCTATAATAACTATAATATTAGCAACACTACATGCAACGCTTGTTATATACTTTTACTTATAAAAAACCGGGGAGGAAAAATGAAAAAAAGCAAAATTTCCATAGTCGTTTTATTATCGATACTTGTATTCTCTTTGAAAATCTACCCTCATGCTCCAACGAAAATCAATATGGATTTCAACAATGATGATAAAATATTGAAAGTAGAAATTCACCATCCCGTACTTTTACCCGGAAATCACTACATCAAAAAAATAGAAGTTTACCTGAACGATGATTTGAAAATAGTTCAAGACTTTGACCGTCAAATAACAAAGAAAACACAGAAGGCGGGCTACTTCATATTTGAAGCCAAAAAGGGTGACGTAATAAAGGTGAAAGCCATTTGCAATAAACACGGGGATAAAACTTCAAGTTTAGTAGTTCAAAAAAAACAATAAATCACACGGAGACACGGAGACACAGAGAGCAATAACAGAAAAAACAGAAACAAAAAAAATACTTTGTGGTCTTTGCCTGTCCCATAGGGAAGGATGACCATATTGGGGTGGCTTTGTGTGAGAATTAAAATAAAAGGAGATAAAATGGATGTAAAAGAAGCAATAAAAAAAAGAAGGGCATATCGTTCGCTTAATCCCATCGAAATTAACGAAGATTTAATAAAAGACCTTGCAGAAAACGCATCTCTTTCATGTTCATGTTTTAACAAACAACCGTGGAACTTCGTTTTTGTTTATGATAATAATAAACTTATAGAAATGCGTGACGCACTTTCCAAAGGTAACGAATGGGCTTATAATGCCTCAATGATGATAGCAGTATTCAGCAAAGAAGAACTTGATTGCGTAGTAAAAGAAAGAGAATACTTCCTGTTCGATACCGGCATAGCAGTAGGAATACTGGTATTAAGAGCAACAGAACTGGGACTTGTGGCTCATCCGATTGCCGGATTCGATGAGGACAGGGCAAAGAAAATACTTAATATACCGCCAGAAATGAGACTTATTACCCTGATAATCGTCGGAACTCATTCGGACGAAATAAAAAGCGAATTAAATGAAAATCAGGCGGAAGGTGAAAAACAAAGACCACCGAGAAAATCCTTTGCTGAATTTGCATGGATTGATAAGGTCAGCCATTAAAAAGAATCAAAAACAAACATTGCGAAAAAGACCATAAGCGATTAAACTTAAAATAAAAAAAGGAAGAAAATATAATGTTATTATTAATTACCTTATCTCTAATATCGGATACGACTTACGTAAAAAAACAATTCCTCAAATCCGATTCCTTATATCTTGAAAGTTATAAAGACACTGTTCTATTTGATAAAGCTGAAAAAATATTGGACTCTCTTATATTGAATTCAAAAATTTTAATGGATGAGATTCTCTGGAGAAAATCACATTTCTGTTTTGAGAGGGGTTCCCTCCTAAAAAATAAAAATCAAAAGAAAGAATGGTACGAAAAAGGAGAAAAACTGGCAAAATTTGCCATCGAAAAAAACCCGGATAACCCCGAAGCGCATTTCTGGTTCGCGTTAAACAAAGGCGGGGTAGGAAAAATCAACGGTGTTTTAAATTCTCTCTTTATGGTAGATGATCTAAAAAAAGAAGCACAAAAAGTTATCGAACTTGATCCCGAACACGCCGGGGCTCATATGCTTCTCGGTGAAATTTACAAATCACTTCCGGGACTTTTCGGCGGAGATAAGAAAAAAGCAATCGAAGAGTTTAAAATAGCTATAGAAAAAGATTCTCTTCACACCCCATCATATATACGCCTTGCTAAAACTTATAGAGATACAGGAGAACCGGAAAAAGCAAAAGAAATTCTCAACAAATTATTATCACTTGAAACATCACGAGATATAAGACATTTTGAATTATATGATAAGAAAGACGCTGAAAAACTGTTAAAAGAAATTAGAGAAAAGCAATAATTCAACCACCAGTACACAAAAAGGATTGGACGCAGATAAACGCGGATTTTCAAGGTTTCAAATTCCACACCCAACCCAGGATTATTATCACACTAAGACACAAAAGGAGATGGATTTTCCGTGACTTCAAATATTCTCTCCCATACTTTTTTTAATTCAGAAAGCTTCTCAAATTTTATCTCTAATTCTTTTAAAATCTTAACTCCTTGCATTCCTTTATAAATAAAAAGATCTTTCTTCTCCGATAGTCGTCGTTTCTCCATGACCGGGGTAAACAACAGTTTCATCAGGCAAAATCATTATTTTTTCTTTAATACTCTTGAAAATCGCCTCTTCACTGCCTCCGGGAAACATTGTATTACCCCACCCCCCTGCAAATAAAGTATCACCGGAAAAAAGATACCCCTTCAAATAGAAACAACAACCACCGGGAGTATGCCCCGGAGTATGTATAACTGAAATCTCTTTCCCTTCAAAGGGAATCCTTTCTCCATCTTTAAGTTCTCTATCAGCAATATCAATTCTATCCAAAGTATGTATTGCAACTTCTGCCGAAGTTGATTCTATCACCGGTAATAGCGCACCAATATGGTCGAAATGATTGTGCGTTAAAAGTATTGAATCTATTTGCAAATCAGAAACAACCTCTAATATTTTATCTGCTTCTTCTCCCGGGTCTATAATAATTCCCTGTTCTTCACCAATAAGAACATAACAATTTGTTTGTAATAAACCGACTACTATCTTTTTTATTTGCATTTTACTTTTAAAATTATTCTAAATTATGAATATCTAAAACCAAAATCTTGTCAAGTATAAAATTTCCGGCCCAACGCCCCCTTTTTTAACCACAGAGAACACAGAGAAAAAAAATAACTCACAGAGCCCACAGAGGTTTTTATTGTATTTCCCTTCCTAACCTCCTAACTTTCTAACATTCTAACGGTAAAAAATAACAACAAATTACACAAATTTTTTTGTGTCTTCGTGTCTTAGTGGCTAATCTTTTTAAAAAAATAAAAAGTTGACCGGACATCTCCATCGGGGTGTTGACAAATAAAAAATTATAGCTAATTATATATATAGGTATTTTGGTACCTATAAAACCAGGAGGTAAAAAATGGATAGAAGAGATTTCTTTAAGAAAGCCTTTTCGCTGGCAGCTGTCGCAGGTATCTCTTCAATTGTCAAATCGACTCCTTTACTAGCAGCACAAAAAGATAGTAAAAACAAAAAACCTCCGGAACTCGTAGCAGTAAGAAATGGTACTCCTGAAGAAATGTTCGACGAAGGTATCAAAGTTTTGGGCGGAATGGGAAAATTCATACGCAGGGGGCAAACAGTTGTCGTAAAACCAAATATTGCCTGGACTGCAAATCCCCAAGGGGCTGCCAATACAAATCCGGCTCTTGTGAAGAGAATAATCGAACACTGCTTCAGTGCAGGAGCGAAAAGAGTCTATGTGTTTGATCATACATGCGATGATTGTTTTACAACTTACAATGTTAGCGGTATTGAAAAGGCGGCAAAAGAAGCTAAGGCAACTGTTGTACAAGCAAATAAGGAATCATACTACGAAGAAGTAAGAGTCCCGGGAGCTCATTCACTAAAGAAAGTCAAAGTTCACGAATTGATACTGGAAAGTGATGTTTTCATAAATGTTCCGATATTAAAACACCATTCAAGTACAAGGATGACATGTGCATTTAAGAATTTAATGGGAGTTGTTTGGGATCGGTCTTTCTACCATAGAACTGATCTCGATCGATGTATAGCTGAATTCCCGTTATATAGAAAACCGGATCTCACTATAGTCGATGCCTATAATATATTAACGGATGGACCCAGAGCACGTTCCATAGAAGATGTAGTAAACAAAAAAATGCAGCTCCTAGGTAAGGACATGGTAGCACTTGACGTTGCCGCTTCAAAAATTTTGGGGGAAGAAGCAGAAAACATAAAGTATATAAAAATCGGGAACGATCTGGGTATAGGAAACCGCAATCTTAACGAAGTAAATATAAAGAGAATAGACCTGTAAATGAGAGCAGGCAAGTTAAAAATTCTACGAGTAACTCTCGAGGTTATATTTTTTATTTCCATAACTTTTTCTTTCTTTTTCTTCTTTCCGGAAAAACTTAAGAGCATACCTGTCAAATCTCAAATAATTCCGCTAATAATTTCTTTTCTGAGCGAAGGTTTTATCCTGTCTTTATTTTTACTCATTTTATTTCTCATAACAACGGCAATATTCGGAAGGATTTACTGCTCCTTTTTCTGTCCTCTCGGCTGTTTTCAAGATATTCTAATAAGAACAAAAAAAACAGTAAAAAAAAGAGCAAAATTTAAACATCATAAGTCTTTTACCGTATTACGCTTAACAATACTCATTCTCTTAATTATAAGCCTTATATCAGGAAGTCTTTACCTTATTGGCTACTTAGATCCGTACAGCCTCTTCGGGAGACTGGTAAACTATATAATAAAACCTCTCATAGCTCTTATTAATAACAGCAGCGAACTAATCCTTAGAAAAGCCGACATATACTGGCTTGGTATCATGAACTTTTCAACTATCAATATATTAGGTATAACACCTTTCATATTAATTTTCGGAATAATCGTATATTTATCTTTAAAAAGGGGTAGACTCTACTGCAATTCTATCTGTCCACTGGGTACTTTCCTCGGTATTTTTTCGGTCCGCTGCTTATATAGAATAGAAATCGATAAGTCCAGCTGCACCTCTTGTGGAATTTGCGCATCCGTTTGCAAAGCAGAATGCATAAATTCAAAAGACAAAGTTGTAGATAATTCTTCCTGCATCAGATGTTTTAACTGCTTAGAAGTATGTCCCGAATCTGCAATTAAATACAAATTATTTGTAAAGGACAAAAGAATAGAAGCCGAAAAAAAAGAAAGCATCTCCAGAAGGAAATTTATTTATTCTTTCCTTGGTATTTTAACTTTTTCGGGAATCAATTTATTACTCCGCAATAAAAAAACCGCTGACAAAACTCCTCTTCCACCTCCAACCCCACCAGGAAGCATTAGTCTTGACAAATATATAAGCAAATGTACTGCATGTTATCTGTGTGTAAATAAGTGTCCTACAAACGTACTTCAGCCCTCTTTGTTTCAATATGGACTTATAGGGGCTTTTCTTCCTCATATGGATTTTTACAGCGGATATTGTGCTTATGAATGCAATGAATGCCTGAAAGTGTGTCCGACCGACGCAATAATGCCTCGTACAAAAGAAGAAAAGAAAAAAATCCAGATAGGTACAGTCAAATTCATTAAAGATTTTTGTGTTGTTTACAAGAACAATACTAACTGCGGCGCTTGCGCCGAGATATGCCCGACCGATGCCGTAAGAATGATACCATATAAAAGATTATTGTTCATACCCACGACAAGACCTTCAATTTGTATCGGTTGCGGAGCATGCCAGAATGTATGTCCGGCAAAACCAGAAAAAGCCATAGTTGTAGAAACAAATATAATCCATAAAGAAGCAAAAAAAGCGGAGTTCAGAAGAAGGAAAAGAGGTGAAGAAGAATCAGAAGGATTTCCTTTTTAAAAAAATAAATTTATCAAACAAATGAATTATTTTAGTTATCAGGATAAACCTTGACAAAAGAGTTTTTTCTCCGTATTTTCTAAAAAAGAAGGAGGTTTATATGAACAAAATCAGACATATATGGCTCTACTTGTTATCGTTTTCTTTATTTTCACCTGCGAACCTGAATGCTGAAAGTATTGGCCTACTACGTTTTAAACCGTTAGGAATAGAAAGTAACATAACTGAAGCAATTTATCAACTCTTAGAATCCGAACTGATCTCATACGGACATATGGTAATACCACAAGAAAAAATAGATGAAGAACTTGGCAGAAAAGTAGAATGCTACAACAAACAATGTGCCGCGGAAACAGGTATTCAAATGGGTCTTGAAAAGATAATATTCGGCTCCCTGACCAAGATAGGTGAAAAGTATATTGTTTCAGCGAATGTTGTCGAGTCTAAATCGGGCGAAATAGTTTTTTCGGATAAAGTCACCTCAAAAACCGCAGAAGATTTGGACGTCTGTATATCCCGTCTCGCAAAATCCATTGAGTACGGCAAAGAAGTAGAAAAAACAGCAGAGGTAGGTAAAATCACTGAAGAAGAAATGGAGATAGGGGCAAAAAGAAAGAAAGCCTTTTTCGCCAGCGGACCCGGGTTTGGGATGGGCATACCGGTGGCAGGCTACGGTGATGCCAGTAATAATGTTATAAATTATTATGGCTTTAAAACCTGGTATGAAACTCCTAAATTCGCCGCGGAAGTCGACTGGTACTTTGGATCCTCCGGAGCAATAGACTTCGATTTAAATGAGTGGTCACTTGGAATATCTCTAATTTATTTCTTGACAACAATAGATTTTTCCCCTTATTTAAGTTTGGGTGTAGAGCGAAAAAGTATCACAATAGATTATTTCGACTACACTTCCGGATTAGCCCTCCAAGCCGGAGGAGGCTTAGTTATATTCAGGACATACGATTTCAGGCTTGTACTCGACGGAAGATTTTCAACATCTCTTTTTGATATAGGAGGAGCGGAGGGGCCTCACTGCGCTATGAAAATAGGAGTCAATTTACTTTACAAGAAAGATAAAGGAGGAGGATGTTCAGGAGGCTGTGTAGGTTTTTAAAGATTAAAATCTACGTAAAATCGTTATTAAATCTCTTACTACGACCAAACGCAAAAAGCCGAGATATCAACAACCATTGACAAACAATCGATAATAAAATATATTCAAAGAAGAAATATTAATTATTATAAGTATTTCAAAAGATAAAAATGAAATCATTGAAAATTTTTACAGAAAAAAATAAGAAAATTCAAAAATTAAGGAAAATATTAAAGAGTTACAAGTCCGTCCTAGTTGCTTACTCGGGCGGAGCTGACAGTAGTTTTCTTTTAAAAGCAGCTGTAGATTTTCTTGGGTTTGATAACGTTCTTGCCGTGACTGTAAAATCGGAATTTATCCCGGAAAAGAAAATTACGGATGCAAAGAGTATAGCCAATGACATTGGTTCTAAATGGTACAGTATTGATATTCCGATACTCTACGAAAACAACTTGATCGGAAATCCAACCAACAGGTGCTATATTTGCAAAAAAATCATACTTAAAAGCTTGAAAAAAATCGCACGGAAAGAAAAGATAAATCAAGTAGTCGAAGGAGCAATAATAGAAGATAAAAAAGGATATCGACCGGGAATTAAAGCGATAAGAGAACTCAGGGTTAAAAGTCCTTTAATTGAGGCAAAATTTACAAAAGAAGAGATAAGAAAATTAAGCAGGAAGATGAATCTGTCAAGTTGGAACAAACCTTCTTTCACATGCCTTGCCACACGTTTTCCTTACGGGACAAGACTTACAAAAAAGAATTTAAAAAAAGTGGAAACCGCAGAAAACCTATTGGCAAATAAAACTTTCAAACAGTTTCGCGTTAGACATCACGGCGACATAGCAAGGATAGAAGTTCCCGAAAAAGATATCGACAAACTCCTATCCCATAGAAAAAGCATAGTCGCAGAATTCAAAAAAATCGGGTATGACTACGTAACTCTTGACATTGAAGGCTATCGAAG
>Ga0315548_1000930_pt1 | contig 25935 bp, 25 predicted proteins | sample SalMarSW160110MG_2_FD_202540 | JGI IMG/M metagenome (GOLD analysis project Ga0315548, IMG submission 202540) | Salt marsh sediment microbial communities from the Plum Island Ecosystem LTER, Massachusetts, United States - Salt Marsh Sediment SW1601-110 ... | reverse complement strand
TTGATCGTCGGCACTTTTTATGTCTTTGTTTTCTGGCTTAACAACACTGGCAACTGGATAACCGCAATAGTTGAAAAGGGAACAGATTATGTGTTACTTTATCCAGCTAACCTGTTCAGCTTCGTTTTAACCACTGTTGGATTGCTTCTGCTTGCTCTATATACCACGTATTTCTCGAGAAAATCTGTTGGAGCAGAATCTTTGGCGGAGCTTAACATGCACACTGTAGGCGTCATCGTAACGCTTGTTGGTCTGTATTTTGGCGTGCATTATGTTATGTGGATTTTCCTTGGGAGTGTTGGCGGTTGGGGCACTTGGTATGCGTGGATTATGGGTCATAACTTGGACTTGTGGGCTATGTCGCTTCCTTTTGTTGGATTGCCATTGCTATTCCGTAGACAATCCCAAACTTGAACGCAAAAATGATTAAATTTTTGTTGGATTAGTCCTCTTCGTATTCGCTTTTCGCAAGTTCAACTGACTGGGTGTCTTCATGTTCTCCTCTCTCCAGCCCTAACCCCTTCTTTTTCTTGCCAACTTTTTCTCTGCCCAGCATGAAACTGTATTCAGCCTCCGTTATCTCGTCATTTTCCAGCATCTCTTCTAGCTGCTCTTCGTCGTAAACATCCATTGTCTCGGTTTCTTCTTCATTCTCTTCGCGAACCCTTTTCCTTTTCTTTTCTCTCATCGTTCTTCAAAAGTACTAGATTTCATGTTTCATATAAATGCACCCAATCAATCATTCACATTCTTTTCTGTGACGTAAAACAAAAAATTCCAGAAAAATAACCCAAGACCGTTTTGATGCGGTTCAAGCGGCATGAATCCTGTTTAAATATTGTTTCTAATCTATATCTAGACGGCACAATGAATGTTTGGCGGAATCGTATATGTCCTCTTTGTCGCAGAGCTTTATCCGAGACAAATTCGCTGACTACTATAAACAGCACTCCGCATCTATTCTGCCCCCCTCCTCTCTCGAAAGGCGGGAGTTCGGTTTTCTCCTCCTTGAAAAGAGAGTTATGCTTAGGCACAAGGGCTTCATGGACGTTGAAAGCCTCAGGTCCTCGTTGGCTACTATCGTGCCTTCAGACGTTTACTATTCAAGCGCCTATTATGAACGCCCCGAGGAAGAGATGAAGGCAAAAGGATGGTTGGGAGCGGACCTGATTTTTGACATCGACGCAGATCACATCCCGACCCCATGCGCCACGGTTCACGACCTCTGGGTCTGCACTGGCTGTGGCGCTTCTGGCAGGGGGAAGTCTCCCCAGAAATGTCCAAGTTGTGGCGGAACAAAATTCAAGGAAAAGACTTGGCCTTGCGAAGTTTGTTTAGAGGCTGCCAAGGCTGAAGCGATTAAGCTTGTGGATGTTTTGATAGAGGATTTCGGTTTTTCGTCAGAAGTGTTAACTGTTGCGTTTTCGGGGCACAGGGGATATCACGTTCATGTGGAGAGCGAGGCGGTTCGAGAGTTGGATTCGTTGGCTCGTAAAGAGATCGTTGACTACGTCATGGGAATAGGGTTAGAAGCTGAATTCCATGGTTTGAGGAAAAGCGCTACGCCCGATAGAATGGTTTCTGGTCCAGACTTGAATGACCGAGGATGGAGGGGACGAGTGGCTAAGGGGACATACGACTTCTTGCTAATAGCTTCTAAAGAAGAGTTGATGAAAACGGGTCTAAAGACTCTGCACATAAATCAATTAATTAGACATAGAGAAGTGCTTCTGAAGAGCTGGAAGGAAAAGGGTCCTTGGGGGGTCGTGAAGGGCATAAGCCCAGAAACTTGGAGAAAGATAGCCCAATATGGCGTGGAAAAGCAGTCTGTGAAAATCGACAGCGTAGTCACCCCTGACATCAACCGCTTGATTAGACTGTCTAATTCATTACATGGAAAAACCGGCTTAAAAAAAGTCGAATTCCCCATCGCAGCCATCGAGGATTTTGACCCACTTAAGAGTGCAGTAGCCTTTAAGGATGGGGAAGTAACGGTTCTTGTTTCAGAGGCTCCCCAATTCAGGGTGGAGGACGAAACCTATGGTCCGTTTGAAAGGCAGAAAGTTGAACTCCCCACTGCGGCGGCGTTGATGCTGCTGTGTAAGGGTGTGGCAAAGGTGGTGCAGTAAACTTGTATGATGAACTCTATGAAGTGTGGAAAAGGGAAAAAGAAAATGTGGAGATTCAGAGGCTCCCCAGGAACTTCTACGCCGAAATTGCTGCTTACATCAAAAAAATGAAGGAGGAAAATCGGATGTTAGACAAAAAAACAACAAAAGCCAAGCTGCTGGGCAACGAGTTTAGGAATGTCAGGATTATGCTCGGCGAACTTCTTCAACGTCGCTATAAGAAATTCTTGGAAAAGGCTTTGGACAAAGAGACTGTGCCCAAAGAGGGCTTAACTGAAGAGGAAAAAAAGTTGTATGGCGAAGTTTTGCCGCTGCCTGAAGCTTACAAAGCCTTCTCTAAGGACATTCTCCGCGGGCATTTATCAAACGTCGAAAAGGGTGCAAAACAAACCCTGACGGTTCTACGTTTTGTTCAGGAAATTCCAGCCTTGGTTGGGTCTGACATGAAAACTTACGGTCCCTTCGCGCCAGAGGATATAGCGACCCTGCCTCCCGAAAATGCTCGACTCCTAATTAAACAGGGGGTAGCCGTAGAAGTGGACTCGAACTAGCTGACAGATTAGGTTAGGTTGCATAATTAGAACTGAAATCGTGTGAAATGTCTGGCTGCGAGTTTTGCACTCGTTACTCGTAGAGCCTGATTTGCATTTGTGATTTGTTTATTTTCTCATCGCGCAAAAGTACAAAAATCGGCAAAAATGTATCGAAATAAACAGTTAATCGTCATTCCTTCTTAAGGAAGTGGGCAAAGAATGCATCAAACTTTTAAAGGACAAATCACAAAGTAATATACCATGAAGACGCAAAAGCTCCTTAGACTAGTAAGTGAGATGCTGAAAAATTCTAAGAAAAGCGACAGAGAATTAGCCGGCATCTTAGGAGTCTCGCAGCCCACCGTATCCAGAACTCGAGCTAGAATCGAAAAAGAATTCATAAAAACCTACACCATAATCCCAGACTTTGAGAAGCTTGGTTACCAAATAATGGCGTTCACCTTCGCAAAAACAAAGTCTCAGCCAGACGTAGCTGCAGAAATATCACGAAAATCCAAGGATTGGTTAGCCAAACGCCCCAACGTCATCTTCGGCGCTGGCGGCGAAGGTTTTGGAAAAGACATAGTTCTGATGTCATTTCACAAGAACTACTCAGCATACGCCGAGTTCATGCGATCCTTCGCCAAGGATTGGGCAACTTGCTTGGATGACTTTGAATCGTTCCTTGTCAGCATAGGTGCAGGATACAAGTTAAGAGATTTCGATCTGAAATATCTGGCAGACGACCTCTAGGTATCTGCGAGACCGCCTGTCTGTGCGTGAGTTTCAAAGTATGCTTTTCATAGCAGAGCTTTTAAATTCTTTAACATAGAGAAAGCGTCCTTGACAGTTTTATTGTGGTCGAAGGCGATCTCCAGATTTTTTGTTTCTGCTTCAGAGAAGCTGTTGACAGCATCAACTTTGGCTCCTGGCTTGGTTTCTCCATCTGCAATCTTGCACAAGAACGCGATGCTTATGACGTGTTCCCGGGGGTCCCTCTCTGGGTCGTCATAGATTCCGACAAGGCTTTCCTTTAGGGATGGATAGAAAAGCTTGACTTTCAGATTGGTTTTTGTGAGGGCTACTCTCTTCAGGGTGGCTTCTAAAGTTTCTTTGAACTGTACTCTTCCTCCGGGCAGGTGCCATTTTCCTCCCCCAACAATGCCTTTTATTCTTTTGGCGAGAACTATTTTGCCGTCTGAGGTCACTATAACCGGATTAACGTCTATGTACGCATTCTTCTGGGCGGTCACTTTGATCAGAAATAGAATAGGCTGTGTTTATAGTTAAAACGTTCTGTTTCACCTAAGCTGAAAAAGTCTGTAGCCTATTTCCTGTATGATAGTGAAGATGCGCTACTTTTTTTAGGGTGGATTTCGGTTTCTTTCCAGAAATGTATAAATAGTAATTAAGGGGGCTGTTTTATACTTAACCAGTCAGTGATCGTATGAACGTGCCAAAAGAAATCACCACATACTGCCCCAAGTGTAAGTCTCATCAGGTTCACGCTGTTTCCTTGTATAAGGCAGGGAAGAGGAGAGCCTTAGCCAAGGGAGAGAGGCATCATGAACTGCGGGAGAAGAAGGGGTATGGTGGACAGAAGTTTCCTCGTCAAAGAAAGTTTGCCAAAACAACTAAAAAGCAGACGCTGAGGCTAAAGTGTAAGAGCTGCGGCTATATGCGTCATAAGGACGGGATTCGTCTTAAAAAGTTGACTATAATCTAAGTGGAGTGTGGAGAAAATTGAGTGAATGGGATAAAGTTATACCGAAACCTAAAAGCAGATTCTATCGAATAAAGTGTCCTGACTGTGGAAACGAACAGTTTGTCTTCAGTCACGCTACAACCTTTGTTCACTGCAACGTGTGTAGCGCGATTTTAGCAGAACCTTCCGGCGGAAAGACGAACGTCAAGGGAGAAATAACTGCCGTCCTAGAGTAAACGGGTGGAGGATAAAAGAGAAAAATGGGTTTAAGGAGACCTGAATGGCCTGAAGTAGGCGATTTGGTTATAGCTACTGTTGTGAGAATAACCGATTATGGAGCCTACGTTAGGCTGGATGAATACGACAAGGAGGGTCTCCTGCACGTTTCTGAGGTTGCTTCTCGGTGGGTAAGAAACATCCGCGATTATGTTCGTGAAGGACAAAAAGTTGTGCTTAAAGTTCTGCGTGTTCACGCGGAAAAGGGTCAGGTTGACCTGTCGCGTAGAAGGGTGACGCAGCGTGATAAAAAGGAGAAGCTTCTCTATTGGAAGAAGGATCGGAAAGCGGAGAGTCTGCTGCGGACCGCTGCTGAAAAGTTGAATATTTCTTTTGAGGAAGCTTATCAGAGGGCGGGGGCGTTGATAGAGAAGGCTTTTGGGGAGCTTTATTATGGGCTGGAGAAGACTGCGAAAGATGGTGTTGATGTTCTGCTGAACTTGGGAATAGACAAGGAGCTTGCAGTTACCTTGGAGGAGATTGCGAAGGAAAAGATTCAGATATCCTTGGTGAGTGTGAAGGGAATTTTGGAGCTTCAGAACCCGAAGCCGAAAGGGGTGCTTATAATCAAAGATGCCTTGAAGCACGCTAAAAAAGTCGGTGAATCAGAGGATGCGGATGTGACAGTTTATCTGGTTTCGCCTCCCAAATATCGCATCATGGTTTCGGCTGAGGACTACAAAAGCGCGGAGAACGTGTTGGAGAAAGCCACCGAATCTGCATTGAAGTTTATTGAAAAGAGTGGCGGAACAGGCTCCTTCAAACGGGAGAAATAACCTGCCTGTTTCTGCTAAACAGTGCCTCTTTATCTTTCTTGGTTTTTCCGAAAAAAGACTGTTTTCAACAATGCACTGTTATTAGGCTCCTAATATGCTCAGAAAAAGAAGCCGTGAGTGTATCTGAAGCCTCTTTTTTGTAGGGAAAATTTTTTGTCGAGTACTGTCACCAAAAATGTCAGAGGCGGCAGCATTTTTATTGGAAACGTAAATAGGTGTGTTCGCACAAATAGATGTGAAAGTCTAAAACAATAGGGGAAAACTTGATGGTTTGGCTGCTTAGGAAATGTGTCAAGTGCGGGGAGTATACGCTGAGTCAGGAAAGCTGTCCCGTTTGTGGAGGTAAGTTGCGTATTCCGCATCCGGCTAAATTTTCGCCTGAAGACAAATATGCGAAATATAGACAAGCAATGAGAGGTTATGGTCAGAATGAAAAAGTCAGTCATTAAGGAACTAGCTAAAGTTGAGTTGAAGAATCCGATTTTGATTGAAGGATTTCCTGGGTTAGGTATGGTGGGAAGCATAGCCACCGAATACCTTGCAAAACAATTGAAAGCAAAAAAATATGCAATCCTGTATTCGCCCCACTTTCCCTACCATGTTCTAGTCGACAAGAAGGGAGGCGCTAGGCTTCTCCGCGGAGAATTTTATTTCTGGAAAAACGAGACCGGAGAAAACGACTTAATCTTTTTAACTGGGGACAGCCAAGCCCAGACAATTGAGGGGCAGTTTGAGGTAGCCAACAGCATCCTTGATTTTGCTGAAAAGAAGAAAGTGAAAACGATCATAACCATTGGCGGATACCGGAACGAGGTTGAAGGCACCCCGAATGTAGTTGCAGTGTCCACAAGCCCTGCTCTCTTTGAGAGGGCTCTGAAAGCCAAGGCTGTATCCAGCGAAGCGGGAACTCCCATTGTTGGCACAGCCGGTTTGCTTTTGGGTTTAGCGAAGTTCAGGAAGAAGATGGATGCTGTTTGTCTTTTGGGTGAGACTCGCGGCTATTTGCCTGATCCGAAGACGGCGAAGAGTGTTATCGAGATTCTGCAGAGGATCCTTAATGTTAATGTTGATTTGAAGGGGCTGGATGAGGAGATAGAGCGGTCTAAAGAGATACTGGGTAGAATGCGGGACATCGAGAAACGGCGAGTTAAGTATGTTGAGCAGATGCGCAGGGTAGAAGAGGAGAGAATCACCTACATCTCTTGACATCTACGGTTAATCGTAGTTGACCTTATATACACATACTACCGCTGCGAACTGATCGTTGGACCTTGGCCACCATTGTAAATCCTGTCCGGGTTGCTGTGAAAAATAGGCTTTCTCAAAGTGTTCTAATTCGATGTCTGAACTACCAAAAACAAGTGTGTCGCTTGCGTAGTGCATCAGTTTGTATACAACAGTGCTGTTTCCCAGCTCGTTCACTATCAGCTCATCATCATCTACTTGATTGTCATCGTTTGTATCTACCCAATCCATTCCCAACGTATAGTTCCCGTATTTGTCATCATCTAATCCGCCAATCCGCGCCATCCATCTCCACTTGCCTTCATCACCATATCCTGCATCATATATTGTATTGGATGAACCGTCTGTTGCAAAGGTTACGAAAACCAAAACATATGTTATATCATGTTCTCCGCGTTCATTGAATCTTTCCAAGATTTCAATGGCTCCGGTTTCGTTTGACATAAACATCTGCCCAATCAAGCTTATCTGAGTGCTGTTTATTGTACCGTTATCTGCAAGAGTTGTTTTATTGCCGATAGTCGTAATCCAGTATCCATAGTCCCACCAAGATGCCACCACATCAGTTTCGTTCAGATTAACCCGCATCCAGTTGAGGGTATCTAACCAGTCGCTAACTTGGGTCCTGACAGGCAAACTTGAAGCGGCAATGGTTGTAGGTGAATATGCACGTTCTATGACTCTCGGATTGTTAGAGCCCGCGCTTGGCAGCACAAAGGTAACCGTCAACAGGAGAAACATCAAAATGATAAAGGCTGCGCTGAATTCCTTGCCCACACGGGACCTGAAACGCATTTTACGCCTCGGCATTTTAGGGTTCTCCCGCAGAATGGTGACAAAGGGTTTGACCAGTTGAACCAAAGCTAATGCCCATAAGAGGCTCAAGGCTGGAGCCATAAGCAAAGTTAACCGAACCATTGAACCAGCAAAGTAGATGGCTGTTAGACCGAAGATGGCGAGGAAAATGTTGCGGTTTGTGGGATTCTGCAAAGCGAAATACAAACCGATAGGTACGAAGAGGACTCCTACACCTAAGTCATAGTAAAATGATCCCCAAGTGGCAGGTTTGTGTTCTTGTACAGACTGCACAAGCTGTTGCACAATACTTTCACCCATACGTTCAGAGGGAAATAAAACTGACATGAACTTGTCTTCTAATGACCCAACTAACCCGAGCATATCAAGCGCAACGAACCCGACTATAAGAAGGGCTAAGAAACCGACCGCAAACAACCTTTTGTTCTTACTAGTTGTAATCCGCCGAGAAGCCTCAAACATAAACAACACAAGAAACATTCCCGCCACCGCCAAAACTGTAGGTTCTGTTAGAAATCTGACGCCTAGCTTTGGTACAGTTGTAGCTATTAATAGTGCCACGCCAAAGGTTGTGCTGTAGGAAATAAAGAGGCGAGATGAATATCGCCGCAGCAACAGTAGAACAAGGACGAAAATCAATGTAATTCCGAGGGGATATCGTGCTGCTCCCCAAGACGAAAAAAGATAACCCAGCGATAATCCTCCAGCGACCGCATAGGTAACGGTGCTTCTGATGGATCTTTCTTTGTCGATGGATCTTAGGAAGAAGAAGACGAACAAGAGGATGCCGAAGATTCCAACGGTTTCATCGTCAAAAAATCCAAGGGAGGTACGGCTAATATGCGATGAACTTAGGGCTAAAAAGAAAGCTGAAAAGAGACCCACCTCTTTGCCGCCAATGTCTCTTCCCACAAAGTAGATAACCAAAACTGTCAACACCGCCATAATCACTGGAAATATTACGCAGAAATTGAAAAGAGGATCAGCAGTTAGGGGATGATAAATGTCTGAACTGAGGATCGCCGCCGGAGCAAGATTCAGCGCATTGGCTATCTGATAAAAGACCGCTGCTGTTGCTGCCAGACCCGGAAAAATTGCGGCTGAAATGTTGTATCCTTGTGGATACCAACTCATGGGGTCTGTCCATGATGCCCAAGCGAAGAATCCATTTTCAACCATGTGCTTGGTTAAACGGTAATGAATGTGGGGGTCAAATTCTGAGAGCTGGAAACCCCAGCGGAGAGGAAGCAATCTAATTATGGCGGTTATAACAAGGATAATGAGAAGTAGAGATATGTGCAGCAGAGAAGAATGAGATATTCGGAAGCGAAGAGCTCCGATGCTCGTTAAGGCATTAACCGCTTTATCTTTACTGAACAACTTACTGATTTCCACCGCAAACCCTTCTCTCGTCAATGAAAGCAATAAAACCCTTTATTTCTCTTGTGGTTTCCACTGTTATCTCGCTTCCTTTCTTAAGGAAAGAAATGTTTTAGCTTTTTAACATATGCCTAAACAAAGACGTAAAGGATAGCAATTTGAATATAAAAGGCCTAATTTGGAAGGCTCTGCCGCTCTCCATCAATTACCTATCTGACCTACTTTTTGATAACCTTGGGAACGTAGATGTTACAGCATCCACACATTGGGCACTGCCTAGGTTCCACTTTGCTTTCATCCACCCATTTATGTCCACACTTCAGACATACCCACTCTGCCACGCTTCACAACTCCATTCAAACCTCAGTATCTACATTAAAGCACTTAATTTTTTTCCATCACCAAGAAGAATTTGTTGTAGAGAACTTCGGGATGGGAGGCTTCAATGTCTTTTAGCTGTTTCGTTGGCAGCTATAACATCAACTTTTTTCGGTACAAAGGATATTTTTTTGCCGCATTGGGGGCATTTACCATCGTTATTCTGAATTATCTCGTCTGGAGGTTTCAATTCTGTGCCTTCGTAGAGAACAAAACCGCATTTTTCGCAAATTACCTTCTGAGGCACGGTCTCACAGCCATTCTAGACCGAAATACAAACGTTACACGCTATTTATACATTACGACGAAACGCAAGAAACTCGTTAAAGTGGCTTCCCATTTGCTGAAAAAAGTAACGGAAACTCAGCTAAGCCTCCTTTTTTGTTTGATCGCCAGAGAATTCATTCCGATTGTTTATGAGGTTGCCTTTTCTGTGAACTGTAAAAGGGTTGGTGGTCGTAAATCATTTATACCGTTTCAAGTGTCTGAAGGAGAATGGAATGGGCGCGCCGATGAAAAAATACACCCTGATAATCACCGAAAAACCGGATGCCGCCAAAAGAATAGCAGAGGCGCTTGATAGGCAGGGGAAACCCAAGAAACTTAAGGAAAACGGTGTGCCCTATTTTGTAGCCAACAGGGACCGAGAACTCGTTGTTGTCCCCGCAATCGGACACCTCTACACCATCGTCCAAGAAAGAGGAAAAAGAAACTACTACCCAGTCTTCAACTTCAAGTGGGCACCGCGACACTTGGCGGAGAGAAGCGCGAAAAACATCCGCATGTGGGTGGAAACGTTTTCGAAGCTGTCCCACGACGCTGACGAGTTTGTATCAGCCTGCGACTACGACATTGAAGGCAGCCTCATCGGCTACTGCATACTGAAATATGCCTGCGGCGGCAAGGAAGACTCAGCGAAGAGGATGAAATTTTCTACCCTCATGAAAAGCGAGCTAGAGAAAGCTTACGAACAGCCTCTTCCCCACCTCGATTTCGCCCTCATAGAAGCCGGAAGAACCAGACATGAGGTGGACTGGCTATACGGCATAAACCTTTCCCGAGCCTTAACTTTGGCTGCGCATCGCTGGAGCGGCAGATACTCCACGTTGAGCACAGGAAGAGTGCAGGGACCCACCCTCCAGTTTCTGACTAAGAGAGAGAAGGCAATCCGCAGCTTTGTGCCCACCCCCTACTGGGAAATAAACGCTGAGGCTGAAATCCTGAACTCTGTTGTTGAGGCGGAATATGAAACAAAACGAATCGAAATCAAGGTGGAGGCAGACGCTGTTGTGGAAGCCTGCGCAGGCAAAACTGGCGAAGCCACGAAGGTTGACATAAGAACGGTTCACGAGAAGCCCCCCATCCCCTTCGACGTGGGCACGCTGCAGCGGGAAGCCTACAGCCTCTTCGGCTACACTCCCAGACGCACCTTGGCAATCGCTCAGCGCCTATATCTTGACGCCTTGATTTCCTACCCGAGGACAAGCAGCCAGAAACTTCCTCCCATAATAGACTACAAAGAAATCCTCAGCTCCCTTAAACGGAAACCTGCATACAGCAAATTAGCCTCAAAACTTCTAGAAAAGGAAGAGTTGAAGCCGAGAGAGGGCGCCAAAGAAGACCCTGCCCACCCTGCTGTTTATCCCACCGGAAAACTGCCGGAAAAACCCCTGGGAGTACCCGAGAAGAGAATCTGGGACTTGATTGTCCGCAGGTTTATGGCTGTTTTCGGGGAGGAGGCGCTCAAGGAGAGCCTGAAAGTCCACCTAGACGTGAACGGTCACAGCTTCTTTTTGAGGGGAAGACGGATTCTGAGGGAAGGCTGGATGGAATATTACAAGCCCTATGTCAGAGCCGAAGAGGTGCTCCTGCCTCCCATCAAAGAAGGCGACAAGATTAGGCTAAGGAGGGTCAGCCGGGAAGACAAGTTTACCTGTCCACAGCCTCGCTATAATCCAGCCAGTCTCCTGAAGAAGATGGAGAAGCTTGGAATCGGAACCAAGGCGACCCGAGCAGAAATCATTCAGACTCTGTACAATCGCGGTTACGTCAGGGACGAACGAATCGTGGTAACTGAGCTGGGATTCGACGTCATTGATGTTCTCGGCAAGTATGCTCCCATGGTAACCTCGGCGAAACTCACTCAGGAACTTGAAGGCAAAATGGAGCAAATCCAAAACAACCGTGTGAAGAGGGAAACGGTTCTCGAGGAAGTTATTGAACAGCTGAAGCCCCAGCTGGAACAGTTCAAACAAAACGAGGAGCCTATAGGCGAAGCCTTAACCAAAGCCATCAAAAAAGCGCAAACACAGGAAAGAATTGTGGGAAAATGCCCAAACTGTGGCACAGGCAACCTGACCATTATCTATTCGCGGAAGACCAGAAAGCGGTTCATAGGCTGCAGCAACTACTTCAAGGGGCTCTGCACAACATCGTTTCCGCTTCCCCAACGTGGAACCGTTAAGCCCGCGGGAAACAATTGCCGAGCGTGTGGATGGCCTCAGGTGCTGGTGTGGATCAGAGGCAGACGGCCTTGGAGGCTGTGCTTCAACCCTGACTGCCCCCTTAAATCGAGGAGGAAAAAACCGTGAAGTGTATGGTTTGCGACCGAGAAGCCGTGGAGAAATATTGCGAGTTCCATGAGAAGGCTTACAGGAATGTTGTTCAGAAATTTGAGGACTGGAAAAGGGCTACAGGCGTCTCTTGGAAGCAATATTTAGAAGCTGTTTTGGAGAATTCATTCACAGGCGCTTGGGCAAAGGAAGTTGCAGAACAGTTGCTTTCTGAAATAGAGTGATATTTCTTCTTCTTGACTAGACAATTAATCAATAGGCATTTTTTGGTTCAAGATTTTTTAACCAAATAATTTTTTAGGTTCATTGATAAACAGATATACGTTCTGAAATGGGGGGCACGAGAAACCTTGAACAAGCCTATATTTTTGCTAATTCTATCACTTTTAATTACTATAATTTCTCCAATCGTATCGGCACAAGATGAAACTGGAACTGAAGTAGGGGGGGTACTTAATGAAAATACAATCTGGGCATTAGAAAACAGTCCATACTTTCTCACGACACCCTTGCTTGTAAATGATGGTGTGACTCTTACAATAGAGCCTGGAGTAACGGTCTATCTTACCGATTATTACATTAGAGTGGCTGGAACATTAAATGCTCAAGGCACCCCGACAAACCGTGTATCGATAATATGCAACAGCACTGAAGGACATCTGGATGCATATGATGATGCACCAATTCAGTTTACTAGCACGAGCACTAGTTGGGATGAACAAACTGGTTTTGGTTCAATAATCGAAAACACAATTATCAATTCAACAAAGAAGAGTTTTACAATTTACATCTTTGAAAGTTCTCCTAAGATTAACAATAGTACTGTGGTAACTACTGGTGGACAACGGGCAATTTTTATTGAAGGTGGGGACTCAATAGTTTCGAATTGCTCAATTACAAGTAACCAATACGGAATGACTGTGCGGACAAGTAGATTTTTATTCAATTACGGAACTTGCAATGCGCTCATTTCAGGCAACATTATTTCCGGTTGCAAGACTGGAATAAATATAGGCGGTGGTTCACCTATTGTTGAAAACAATCTGATCACAAATAATTATGGAGACAAAATCTCTGGGGATGGGGGTATACGGATAGATAATGAAATAACAACTCCTTTGATTCGAAATAACACAATTATTGGCAATTCAGTAGGATTGAACTTGATAGGTTCTCCCTCACCAACAATCATGTTTAACAACATTCATGATAATGACGAGTACAATATCTATTTGTATGATGGTTCAGACTCAAACATCGTCGCCACTCAGAATTGGTGGGGAACAACTGATGTGTTTTCAATTAATCAGTCAATTCGAGATTTCAAAAACGATTTTAACTTAGGCACAGTAACTTTTGTTCCCTTCTTAATGGAATTAAACCCTAACGCACCCAATCTACCACTTATAGTGAATTTTTCCCACTCACCTGAACCACCCTATGTTTCTAAAAAGATAGATTTTGACGCTTCTGCCTGTTACGGTAAATACAGCAATATTAGTAACTATTCTTGGGATTTTGGAGACGAAAACACCACAGTTCTAATTGCCCCCCTTGTAACTCATACATATACAACAGCTGGAGATTTCTATGTCACCTTAACTGTCACAGATGAATATGGTTTCCAAAACAACACATCAACCACTGTTACGGTTCTTGAAGATACCGTTCCACCCATAACCACGCATAATTATGATGGAGCATGGCGCACTTCAGACTTCACCATAGCATTGTCGGCTGTTGATGAGGAAAGTGGTGTTGCAGAAACTTACTATCGAATCAATGATGGGGAAACCAAAACTTTGAGTGCTGATGGCCAACCGTTCATCACTACAGAAGGCGCAGACAATACGCTGGAATACTGGAGCACAGACAATACTGGCAACGAGGAGCTTCACAAAAACCTAACTGAAATCAAATTGGACAAGACCGCTCCAGCAATTGGCGAACCAACCCAACAACCAGACGGAGAAATTCAGCCAGACCAATCTGTATCCGTTCTGGTAAATGTTCAAGGCATCACAAGCGGTGTAAAAAATGTGACATTGCTCTACACCATTGATGATGGCGGTTCCTGGGTCGAATTAGAGATGATCTATTCTGCAACTTCCGATAATTTTCAGGCTTCGATTCCAGGACAAGCAGAAGGAACATCAGTGGAATTTAAGCTGGTCGCCTATGATAACACTGGAAACGGTGAAGTTGATGATAATGGTGGACAATACTACGTTTACTCGGTTGTTCCAGAGTTTTCATCATTGATCATTCTGACTGTAATCTTCGCAGTAGCTTTTGTAGCCGTTACAATCTTCAGGAAGCTTCAACCATAGAAAATAGAAGACGCCCCCTGTTCAGATGTTTACTGTGAATCTCAAAATTATGTGGATGACATTTGGTAATAACCTTTGAACATCCTCGTAAATCACGATATTTACCAAATTCTGAAGCAATATTTAGAGGAGCTTGTGGAGAATGCATACACTGGATGTTGGGCAAAAGAAGTTGTTTTGAGATTATTTTCTGAAATAGAGTGATATTTGAGCTTCTTTTCCCTGTTTGTATACTAGTCATTTTTTGTGTAGTGATAGGAATTCATGACTAATATTTTGTGTAGTATATTGATTAATGGCTTCTTTGATTTCTGGTTGTTCCAAATTATTCTTTGATAAATAACACCATTTCTGTCTAGACTCTTTTCTTGCGTTATGGTAGACATACCATTTTTTGTACTGATATTGTTTAATTGCTGTTTTTTCCACTCTTTTTGTCTGTTTGAATTGGTTTAAGAAATAAACGCAAATCTTTAATGCAACTTATGATGAGAGGTATTTTCGCACTTGTTGAGGAGAGGTGTCATTTTTGTTTAATATGGCTCCTTTTAATGAAAGAAGAAAGGAGGTCGTTAGGTGAGTGAAACCGAAAAGATTCCAGTTGAGAGACCTAAGCGTAAATTATGGAAGATTGTTGTTCCCGCGATTGTTGTGATAATACTGATTCCTGTTTTAATGTATATCTATGGATATGTTGCACTCGGCGACGCTTACCAAAAATCATGGACAACCATTGACACTTCAGAAATGACTCTACCTGACCAAGATTCTTTAGACCAAACCAATGAATATTCTGAAGAAGTTCCAATACATAATCCTACAGCAACAAATATCCGATTTATTAAAATAAATTTTGATAGTTGGGCTGATGGAAAAAAATTTGCAACTGTACGAGAGACAGATATTTATTTACCAGCTGGCGGTTCCACAACTCTAACCTATACATTATATTTTGACTCTGAGCTAATGGAAATAATTAGAGCTGATTCTTTTGAAAGCAAGACTCGCCATGAAATCGAGGTTTCTACTAACATCTTTTTCATAACAGTAACTCGTTCATACAACTACGAAAGTGTAGAAACAAAATACAACATATGGTAGGTGATTAAACATCAGAAAGAAAAGCCTAATCGCTGGAATAATACTCCTTGTTATTGGAGCATCATTATTTATCTATGCCTCTTACGGTTCCCCACCTTTGATAACTATTTTTGATGATATAAAAATAATGCCCAGCAAAACATATCGGACATTTTCAAACCATGTCTATAGTGGCGTGCAGGTTTATTCCGAATATTCTGCATCCGATGATTTAGAATTTTTCGTTTTAGATAGCGAAAATTTCGAAGTCTTCTCCAAGAGATACGGAGAAGGGGAATATTCATTTTTAATTGCTCTATATCATTCCTTTGGAAAATCTGATTCGTACACCTTTCGTGCTACAAATGATGATACTTATTACGCGGTTCTTGTTAATGCTGCGGACTATGAAGTGATTGCTTCATTTGAACAAAACGAAGAAGCGTATTATATTGTAGGCGCAATAGGCTTTTTTTCGCTTTTTTTCCTTTTAATTGGAATCTTAATTATAATTGTTGGGCTAACACAAAAATCGAAATCGGTCGAAACCCAAGAGCCAAATGGAAGTTGACAAACACTTTTACCAATGCTTTTTCAAATACGCTATCATAACATACGAATATCTAACATAACTACCAAAACATCTCGTAACCAATTCCAGTCTTCCCTTTCTTTTTCTCCAGAAAACAATAACATCAGATATTCTCTTGTACACAATCAAAGTTTGCTAATTGGTCATAAATACTGATCAATAACGATATTATGAAAATATCCATTAACCAGAAATATTACATTACAAGAAAGCTAACGTAGGCACGTACAGATACGTGATTATTATGACGTATGATGTCGTGGTCGTTGGGGCAGGTCCAGCTGGATCAACTACAGCCAAAATAGTTGCTGAAAGAGGGTTTAAAGTTCTTGTCCTAGAGAAGTACACTCTAGATAGGGAAAAGCCTTGTGCTGGAGCAATAACCAATAGAGTAGTTGAGCATTTCAGAATACCAAAAAAAGCTTTTGCTCGGAAGTGTACTGGAGTATTTTTATGCAGTCCTAAAAATAGGACGGTTATAGTCGGAAAACACGGGAAAATCAGGTTAGTAATGAGAAGTGTTTTTGATAAGGTTCTTTGCCAAATGGCTATGGATAAAGGTGCAGTGTTCTTTGAGAAATCTCTAGTTAATGAACCATTAATCAAAAACGGAAAAGTAATTGGTGTAAAAACAAAAATCAAGGGTAAAACCAGAACTATCAAAGGTAAATTAATCGTTGGAGCGGATGGGACTCCAAGTATAATGGCAACAAAGCTTGAATTATACTCGGGTAGACCAAATACAATCGGGCTTTGTTTTCAATATCAGATGGAACTTTCCAATGAACTCATTGAACAAAGAATTGGTAGTAACATTGAAATTTATTTTGGAAGTCAATGGATTCCATTCGGTTTTACATGGATTTTTCCCAAGAATAACCTTGTAACGGTTGGTAATGGTACTTGGATTGATGTAATCCAACAAAGAAAAATAAACCTCAAAAAACATTTGGATCACTTCATAAAAAAACATCCCGTCGCATCTATGAAACTGGAAGGGGCTAAAGTACTTCATAGTCAAGCACATCTTATTGGTTTTCCTGGAGTTTTAAAAGATAACGTCGCAAAAGGTTGCCTAATTGTTGGGGGTGCTAGCGGAACAGTATCCCTTGTGAACTCTGAAGGCATCTGGTATTCAATGAAGTCTGGAGAAGCAGCTGGGATAAGTGCCGCAGAAATGTTGGAAAAAGGTGATGTTTCAGCTAATACTATTCGAACGAAATATTACCAAAACTTGGACCAAAACGTAAAGGATGACTTAAGATTAGCAGCTAAAATTCGCAACTTCATAAATTCAGATACCAAACAACAACGAACAGTAGTTGCAATCATTAACGATCAATGGTGGGCTAACTTGATCGAGACCATAATGGATGGAACATGTCCTTATAAGAAGGTACTTAAACAGATACGGAGTAGACCAGACAAAATGCTCAAAGCCCGTACACTTTACAGATAAGAGCTTTAGAACCATTCTAGTTGCGAAAAGTGTCTGGGTTTTGTGCGAAAAGCCCATTTTCATGAACTCTAGAATATCCGTTTTCTAATTAGATATTCTTGTTTAGATGTCTAATTAAGAAGCTTAGATCATGTAGATAACATTCGATAGTAACCTTTGTGCATCCTCTTAGTTCAAGATGTTTACTGAATTCCGAAGGAATATTTAAAAGAGCTTGTTGAGAATGCATACACTGGATGTTGGGCAAAAGAAGTTGCGGAGAGTTTATTGAAGAACACGGATGGATGAGCTATGTCAAAGTGGTTTAGTAAACAAATTTCCTCCTTTGCCTTTTGGCTGCAAAAAACCTACGAGAGAGTAATAACTTCTAAGCCCTCCCTATTCGTTGTAGGCATCTTAGCTGTAGCCCTCGCCTTCTTCCTGCTGGGCGGAGGAATCTACGATATGATGGTTGAGGGTATCGCCGTAGCATACTTCGCTGCGGGTGGTACGTTGTATGTTTTTTATCCCTCCCTAAGTGAGCAGTTTCTATTAGAGAGCGTGCTGGTCATGATTTTCGGTGCTATAGGGTTCGCGGGCTTTCTCATGGCATATCAAAGCACCAAGTATGCCTATAATCCTCGCCAGGCATACCGATTTCTTCTGGTTGGCTGTGTCATGCTCATTATAGCCTACCTTCTTATTGAAAACGGTCTATTAACCAAATTCGGTCTAACTTAAACTCCTGCACATGCTGCACGCCAAAACTATGTAGTTTCAACTGTTTTTCCTTTGTTTTTCATGTTCAGAAGAGCAGCCCCCAAGTTTGTTAACAAGTGTATGGGGATTGTTATCAGAAGGATTATCAGAACCGCTGGCAAGCTGGGGGGCGAAACTGGAATGGAAAAGAGGAACGCCCCTAAAATGAAGTCGATCTGATCCGCTACTGGAAGGGAGCTGCCGGGAGCACGGTTTAGCCGCCGCTTAACAAAGGACTCTGCGATGTCGCCTGTCAAAGCTCCCAGAGACAGCACAAAACCAAGGAGTATACTGTATTGAAACTGGGTGCTGTACTGAAAAAGAACCTGCTCAAAGAGGAGAGTTTGCACTAAACCAACCAGTGTTCCTACAATAAGACCTGCCAAGAAGCCTCTAACTGTCTTGTGGGAGCCCAGTAGTGGTTTGCCGTCCAAGAAACGTTTGCCGAAGTCCATGGGTTGTCCACCGCCGAAGATCACAGGTGCTGCGTTGGCGCAGTAAGCTGGGAAAACAAACCATAGGGCGGCGGCGATGGTAATCATTATTTCCGTCATGTTTTCTCATCCCTATTTCTTACTGGAGGAAAATAACTCTAGCGTCTGTAATCGGTTATTCCTATGCTTTCTATGTTGACGTAAATGAATCCTGTTCCTCTGATTGATGGATGTTTTTCGCGGAGAACCTTTATGACCCGTGTTTTCCCTGTCTGCTTCATGTCAAGAACAACTTCTGACCAGTAGTTCAGAACCCGCGTTGCCACAGGCTTCATTTCAACCGTTTCTCCAAAAGGAACACTTCTTACTTGACTGATAACTAGCGCTGCCACTCCACGAGTTTTGACGATCTGGGTCAAAACCGCCAGTTGCCTATTCAACTCTCGGTTCGCAGCGTACGTTTCTTCTATGTCATCAAGTTCAACGCGATATAATGATGTGACCGTGTCGACGACGATCAGCCCAAATTTGTTGGTTATAACCTTTTCAAGCTGATCTATTGCTCTGGACTGTTCCTGAAATGTTGTGGGTCTCATTATAATCATGAGGGGCGAGATTTTCTGGTAATCGTACTCAGCTATCTGCGACAGCCGCTCATAAGAGAAGGTTCCATCCGTGTCTATGAACAGGGACTTGCTGCCTCTTCGTGCGCAATTAACTGCGCATTGAACAGCGAGAGAGGTTTTGCCTGTTTCAGCCTCGCCGTAGATGAGTGAGACGGCTTCGGTGGGGAATCCTCCTCCTAGCAGTTTGTCAAGCGAAACGCAGCCCGTTGGAATGAAACTTGGCAATGCTTGTGCACAAGAAGCGAAGTATAGCCTCAGGAATTATAAGCCTTCTCTCTGCCTAGATTTTTCAGTGAAATTGTTTCGTAACATATTTAAGCTGAGAAGAAGGACAGGAGAGACACGCAGGGTTCAAGGTCATGCAGGCACATCTCTCTGAATTCTTTAATCGGCTGTTTCTTCTGCGTGGAACTTGGAAGGTGTAATCCCGTGAAGGCGAAAATAGCTGTTGCAACTGTCAATGGAAGAGCCTATTACCAACTGGTGACAGAACTGAATAGGAAGAGGTTGCCTTTCTTGAGTCTGAAGCCTTGGGATCCTATTCCACTGCACATCAAAGTTGTCCTAACCACAGAAGAGGAGAGCCATCAGGTTTCGCACCCCCAGATTCTAATTTTCGGGCAGGACTCAAACCCTGAAACTGTTGTAGACGAGGCAATTCTGATTGTTCAAGGAAAACAGGGCTACGAAAAGGTCGTTGTTGGAGTGGACCCCGGTAAAACCTATGGCATAGCCGTTCTGGGCGACAACAAAGTCTTGGCAACCCTGACCTCCTCAAACGTAGACGAGGCTTCGCATCTTGTCGTAGACAGCCTGAAGAGGTTTCCAGCCGAGGTTAAAGTGGTGCGGGTGGGTAACGGACCTCCTGAATACACCCAAACTTTACTAGATTCGTTGGATAAAGCTCTGCCAGAAGAGACTTTGGTGGAGATAGTCAGTGAGGCGGGGACAAGTCAGCTAACCAACAAGTCTGTGAACCGCCGAGTGTTAAAGGACGCTGTTTCCGCCATAAAAATCGCGGGAAGAAACGGTCGAATTTTATCGAGGAAGAATGTTGAATGAAGCGTATCGTCGATGAAGGAAAGATTTTGCTGGTTGATGGACCTGCTTCCGTGAATCTCGTCTCCGGTAAGCTAAGCGTTCTGGGGGCGCCTCTTAAAATCAGGGAGAAGCTCGTGGTCAGGGAAGGGAAACGGTTGCCCCTCTGGGTGAAAAAAAGGGTTACTGTTGAATTGATGCTGGGAGAAGGGGCTTCTGTCAACGAAGTTGATGAGGGAACTGTTCCCTCCTCATGGGAGGACGCCGCAAAGGAGATTCTGTCTCTAAATAAGCCTGTAACTGTCATGGTTGTAGGCGGCATGGACTCGGGAAAGACAAGCTTCTGCACCTTTCTTGTGAATGAAGCGTTGATGAACAAGTGGAGAACAAGCGTTATCGACGCTGATTTGGGGCAGTCTGATGTTGGTCCCCCCTCAACTGTGGGATTAAATTTCGTAACTGAGCCGGTGAAGGACCTCTTCGACATTGATGCCCAAGACGCAGTTTTTGTGGGGTCAACGAGTCCAAGCGGGGCAATAAACAAAGTTATTGAGGGCTTAATCCGGCTGAAAGATAGGGTTATGGCGGAGGACGTGGATTTTCTGGTCATAAACACTGACGGCTGGGTTGAAGGAGAGGAGGCAGCCGCATATAAAGTTCGGTTGGCGGAAAAGGTTGGTCCAAGCGCTGTTGTTGGAATGCAACGAAGTAACGAGTTAACCCCCATTTTGGACTCCTTGCATGGCGTCAAGGTTTTGGTTATGGACTCTCCGCAGCTAATTCAGCCCCGGAGCAGAGAGAAAAGGAAGCTTCTGCGGGAGCTCAGCTATAAGAAGTATCTGAAAGGAGCCAAGACGCAGTCGTTTTCTATTAGCTGGATCAAAGTTGAATGCTCTATTTTTGGGGCTGGCGGTCCGTTGCCTCGTAAACGTTTGGAAACGTTGATGAATCTGCTGGGAACGAGGCTAGTCTACGCCGAAGAAACCGTTGCTGCTTTCTTCTTTGTTTTGCCTAAAAGTGAAGCGGTTACTGAAGAGCATATTAAAGCTGTCGAGGAGTACTTCGGAAAAAGGGTTAAAGTGATATGGGAGGGAGACGAGGAGGGCTTGCTTGTGGGAATGAAAGATGAAGAGGACAAATTTTTGGGGATCGGCATCTTGGATGGAGTTGACTACGAACGAAGAACCCTGAAAATCTATACTCCTGTAAGCGAGAAAGTGTCTACGCTGTGTTTCGGTCAGATAAAACTAGACAAAAACTGCAGGGAGATCGGTTTAAGCACAGTCTACTCCAGCTATCTCCTGTAAAACCATCGTTACCTAAACTTCTGTTCATCTGGGATGGTAAAGCGTTGAGTGGACAAATTTTGCCCAGAGGCTTTCCTCCCAGTTCTGTTTGAAAATCCTAAATAGAAGGTTAACAGAGCATTAGGTAGCCACGGAGAGTCGCGGTTGTCACGAGCCAAGATTGTTAAAGAAAAACTGGTTGAAAGAGACACATCTTTTTTTGCCGTTTACATTGAAACAGAAAACGCGAACCAACTGTTTTTGAGTGAGGGCGAAGACCGGCTGGGCACCTTGGCTGTAGCATTACCCCAACCGCAGAAACTGGTTGGACCACCCCTCTCCTCAATCCTGCTCGGAGACAGAAACATCATGATTGCCCGCATTCTAGCCGAAATGCTCGCCCAAAACACGAAAAAGATCGCTTTAGTCTCAGTTTTCACCAAAACCGTGAGCGAACAGGAAGCTGCCCCCATCCTCCGGAAACTCATGGACAAGACTCTCAGAAAAGAAGAAAACAAGAGCTGAACCTAGAAAGTTTTTCAATTCTATTCAATATTGTCCTTGTATCTGTGGGGGAATCAAAGCCCTTTTCTAAACTTTAGTCTGTCTAAACTTTCTACAGCTAACACATATATTGCACTTATTCTATGTAGTTTTGGACTTCCGGAGGAAACCCTTGATGAATTTCGACGTCATAATCGTGGGCGCTGGTCCAGCTGGAATATTCTCCGCTCTTGAACTAGCTGACAAAACAGACCTCAGCATTCTCATGCTAGACAAAGGACCAGCCATCGATCAGCGTAAGTGTCCAGCAAGCAGAGGTATGGGCTGCGTAAACTGTGACCCATGCTCCCTGTTGGCTGGTTGGGGAGGCGCTGGCGCCTTCAGTGATGGAAAGCTTACTTTGTCCACTGAGGTTGGTGGTTGGCTCAACGAATATTGCACTGAAGAGCAGCTTTGGGGTCTGTTGAAGTATGTTGACAGCGTTTATCTGAAGTTTGGGGCGACTAAGCATCTTTATGGTGTGAGTCCAGAGAAATTTGCTGAGCTTGAGCGGAAGGCTTCCTTTGCTGGGCTGAAGCTTATTCGCCAGAAAGTGCGGCATATGGGTACCGAAAAGTGCGCTGAGACTCTTCGTAAGATGCGTAGTCATCTTGAAGGCAGGGTTGACATTCGCACCAGAACAGATGTGAAGAGCCTGTTGGTCAAGGACGGCAAGGTTGTAGGTGTTCAAACCAGCAAGGGAGAAAAGTTCTACGGAAAATATGTGATTGTGGCTCCGGGGCGAATCGGAGCCGAATGGTTGAAGACTGAGGCAGAAATTTTGGGTCTGAAAACCTTGAACAACCCGGTGGATGTGGGCGTCAGGGTGGAGGTTCAAGCCCCTATCATGGAGGAGTTGACGAAAACCCTGTATGAACCCAAGCTGATTTACCACTCCAAGTGCTTTGACGATTATGTGAGAACTTTCTGTGTTGCGCCTCTAGGAGAGGTAATCACCGAATCGTATAATGGCATCTTAACCGTGAACGGACAGAGCTACGCTGAACGGAAAACAAAAAACACAAACTTCGCCATCCTTGTCAGCACCTCCTTCACAGAGCCATTCAGAGAACCCATAGCATACGGAAAATACATTGCCAGACTCTCAAACCTGCTCAGCGGAGGCGTAATAATCCAGAGATTAGGCGACCTGAAGGCTGGACGCCGCTCAACAGAGGAACGGATAAAACGAAGCCTATGCGTTCCCACCCTCAAGAACGCCACGCCCGGAGACCTCAGCTTCGTGCTGCCCTACCGATACTTAGCTGACATTAAAGAGATGCTTGAGGCGTTGGATAAGGTGGCTCCCGGCGTAAACTCGAATGACACATTGCTGTATGGCATCGAAGTGAAATTCTACTCCTCAAGGCTGGAGTTAACTGATCAGCTGGAAACAAAGATTCCGAACCTGTTCACTATCGGTGACGGGGCTGGAGTAAGCCGAGGACTCATCCAAGCGTCTTCCTCAGGCGTTATAGTTGCCGAAGAAATCGCAAAAAGGGCAAAAAAGAAGTAGGTACGCCCCAATCATATTAGGAGCCTAATAACAGTGGATTGTTGAAAACAGTACTTTTTCCGAAAAACTAAGCAACAACAAAAATTTAACTCTTGAACCCCCTCTGTGGGCAGTAGTTTTGGTGGGGCCGCCCGGATTTGAACCGGGGTCCCGAACGTCCGAGGCTCAGAGCCTAGACCATGCTAGCCGACGGCCCCTTCAAGATTCTTTCATGCATCAGGTTTTACATAAGCGTTCTCTTAGAAAGTTTTCTTGAAGTTGTAAACCCGTGAATGTGCGTACAGACAGGGTTTTGTGAATCTGAAATTTTTAGGTTGAATAAAGAAGGTTTTTATAGTTTGATCCTGTTTTCTGGGTATGCATCTACTATTCGACTTTCCGCAAAGTTGGGTTATCCTCTTCTTTGTTTTCTTAGGGATATGGGCAGTTCTGATGATTAGCAGAAAAACTAATGGAAGAAAAGAGGTTAAAGAGCAGGTTTACTTGGCTGTGGCTGGGCTGTTTTCGCTGTTTCTTATGGAGGTTTTTGCCACCCAATCTAACCTGTGGCATTACATTCCGGGAGATTGGCCGGTGATCTTGTGGCCCACATACGTTGCTGCTATATTGTTTGGGTATCAGTTGCTGCGTTTCATTGAAGAACGTCTTGTGACAAAAAGTGTGGGTATGCGCTAGAAGCCTATTTGGTGAATTTGTCTCGGTTTCTTTTGAATTTCTTTTTGCATTTGACGCTGCAGAAATAGTATGTTTCTCCGTCGTGAGTTATCTTGTATTTCGCCGTCTTTTCGTTCAGAATTACGCCGCAGACAGGATCTCTAGGCATAGAATTTTCCTTCACCTTACAGATAATGAACCCCCTTGATAAGGTCTTTGCTTGTCCTCGTCGATTTTGGAACTGTTTTTGTGGTTTGTTAAGTTGGGTCCCGGAAAAGTGAAACGGCTTGTGTGTATTTTGCTCTATTTTTTGGTTTTAGTTTGTTTAGGTGGGTGATTTTCGGGAAAACGCTGATTTCGGGGCTAAATGCTTGTGCGGGTAATGTTTAATAGTTACACCTTTATTATCAAGAAGAAGTTATGTGTCCCAATTGAATGTGGTTGCTGTTTTGAACTGCGCTTAACCTGTTTGTGGAGGAAATGCTGATAAAGAAACTTAAGGTTGGAGATCGGGTGAAGATTCCCGTGCACAATGTTTTTCATCAGGAAACGGGGCACGTCGGCAAAGTTGTTTATATCAGCGGGGATGGAAAAACTGTGACTTTGAAATGTGACCGGAAGCATAACGGCAAAACAGTTGCCTTCAACGTAGAGCTTGAATCCATCGAGGAATAAGCTTCACAAATCTTGTGCACTATTTCTGGTGCAAGCCTGATTACAGGAAAAAGGCTGTTTTCAACAATCCACTATTATTAGTCTCCTAATCTAATGTTTTTTCCTGATATTAATAAATATTCGGTGACCTCCATCTTATATGATGGTTGGTCACCTCTTATGGGAAAATTTTGGGTTTTAACTTAAAAAATGGTAATTATAAACGAGGCGGTTTCCGCCTCAAGTTTCTAATGTTTGGTTCCAAGCGCTGCTAATGCGCTATTTCTTTGGCTTCTTCTTCTCTTCTGGCTTCTTCTTCTCGGGCATGTTGGTCACCTCCACCTCATTTTATCAGGCGCTATCATAGCAGCAGTTCCACAGAATCTGTCCGTAGGCACGATTGTTCTTCCGTGAGTTAACATCCACTCGTAGGGCGCTCACCGGCAGAGCCTTACCAATCTTCTTCCTCAGGTTCATCTTCCTCTTCTTCCTCTTTCTTCTTCGCAGGTTTCTTCTTAGACATGACTTATCCCTCCTTTTGTCAGCAGGGCACTTTGCGTACAATAGGAGTTAGCATATGAGTCTATTAATAAAGCTTCCTTTATTCATAGAAAGTTCTTAAGTAAATATATATAAGTATAAGAATATCTTAATATATTGGTGTTGTTCAGTGTGAAACTAGACGAAATCGACTTCAAAATTTTGGAGACACTTAAGAGGGATGCCCGGACGCCCTTTACAGAGGTGGGCAGGGATTTAGGGATATGTGATGCCACAGTCCATGTCCGCGTCAATAAAATGATGGATGAGGGCATCATAAAGAGCTATACTGTTGTAGTTGACGAGGAAGCTTTAGGCAGAAAAGTTCACGGCTTCGTGTTGATAAACGTGAATCCTGGCTTTTTGGAGGACGTAGCAAACCAGTTGGTCGAGAATGAAAAGGTCAGCGCAGTCTACGAGATTCATGGGCCAAACGACCTTATCGTGAAGGTCGAGGCAGGCAGCCTCGACGAAATGAGGGACTTGATGCTTAAAATTAGAGAAATACCAAACGTGGCAACCAGCGAGTTGATTACGGTATATAAGGTATGGAAAGAAAAGAATACATAAGAAATACATCTCCATGCACACGCAGTTCCTCCTCACCTCTCTTCTTATGTTTAGATAACTCTTT
>Ga0315548_1000926_pt1 | contig 26016 bp, 21 predicted proteins | sample SalMarSW160110MG_2_FD_202540 | JGI IMG/M metagenome (GOLD analysis project Ga0315548, IMG submission 202540) | Salt marsh sediment microbial communities from the Plum Island Ecosystem LTER, Massachusetts, United States - Salt Marsh Sediment SW1601-110 ... | reverse complement strand
GTCGCCCAGTTGTTCATAACAGCTATTTCGCTTTGTGATGCTTCATCACACAAATAGGTATCAGGAACAGTTGACTCCTTTGGCGTTTTAATTGTCGTGGGAGAATCAGCGAGCAATATATTGTTTGCGCTGTATATGAAAAAGCAAAAAAGAAATAGTCTATAAACTTTCGAATTGACTTTTACTTTCATGGTAAAACACTCCTTCTTATTTTTGTTTTAGATACTCTTCCGTATATTTTACTATTTCCTTCATATACTCCTTACTAATAGGCGCGGCATTCTTCAATATCCCACTCAATTTTGTATCCTTGGTAACCAATTGAACAAACGGTGCATAATCCTCTCTTAGCATTATTCTACCCATAAGTAAGACGTTGTTCTTAAGCCCCATGCAACCGTAGACTTCAGGTTTTTTTTGTTTTGCTGCCAATTTCTTTTGAGATTCTCTTAGTAATTGAATCCGGTCGTTCTTCGACAGGTTATTGATGACTTCGTCTTGTGCTAACAAAATTTCTATAAAGAAGAATTTTAATGAATAATTTCCCTTCTTAACTGAAGTCCAAGTACTGTCAATTGCGTCTGGATCCATCATCTCATATTTTTCAATTAGTGCGGCACCAACATCATTCCGCTTTAATAACTCTTGCAAGCCGTTGAATCCACTTTCTACATAATCAAAGCCTTCCTGTACTCTGTCATATGCCATAATATCTCCATAGAGTGGATAACTCAGACAGGTCTCAAGTAAGTCCGGCGTTGACATTGAGCTTAATATAGATTGGGGTATTTGACATGCTTCCTGTTTTTGATCACGTGAAGTGAAAGCTTCCCACTCTTTTGTGCCTGGCTTCACAGGGTAATCATAAGGGGTACTTCTTTCCTGTGCTATAAGCGAAACTGCAGATAGAGCGACCAGAATCATAGTTGTCCGAAGAACTTTTATCACTTTCATTTTATCCTCCTTTTGTTGTACTAAGATATTTAATGTTTAAATTCCTCGTTTCCATATCACATTTATCGTGCCTTTAAATCACCGTTTTGTCTAAGATGACAATCTTTTTACATTTTAATGTCTACCCCTTTTACTTTCTGTCACTCTTGTCCATCTTAATCTCAAAAAAGCGAATAAGATTCTGCAGCCTATTCACTTTTTAAAATCTTAAAGACCGAATCCTACATTTATAGATAATTGTAAGTATCAGCACCATTATACGAGAAAAAGATATAAATGTCAAGTATAAAATTTATATTATACCAAAAATATCTTATAGAACCTTCTCGACTGTTTTTCAATTTAACGACTTGACTATAGCGATAGCTATTGTAAAGGGATTCAAAAAACAAAACCTGACCCCTCTACTTTTAGTTGATTGGTGAATTAGTAAAAAATTTGCTAAAAGCCAAATTCTAATTACACAAATTTGTCCCGGACTAAAATGTGTAATAAAAAAGTTACCCAGAGATATTTTAATGTTAATTTAAACAGGAGGTAAAAAAGATTAATTTAACCCCACCCCTTGACACTTTTCAAAGAAGACCTGCCCCCCCTGTTTTACACACATTTTTTATTGCAAATACAATCCCAGTGACACAGAGAAAGTTTTAAGCCAATTATCCGTATATTTGGTTTCTTCACCTTCTTGCGTTCCGCTTGCACCCCCTCCAAAATATCTCAAATTCAAAAAGGTATTTAAATAATCTGTTAATTCGAAACCAAGCCTTAAGGAAGCATCTATGATAGCTCCTTCGAAATCATCAGAGGAACCCGATAGATAACGTCCTGAAACGTAAAAACCATCTATTTCCGAACCTATCCACATGCTTTTATTTAAAGGTTTTTCCCATCTAAATTTCAATATTGGTACCGGGCCTATATTGTTATTTATACTAATCAATTCTCCGTCAGAAGAGGAAAAGATTATAGAAGCATTTCGTATTTGAAAGGATAGCCCTATAGAAAATTCCTTGTTACTTTCTTTTTGGAAATCGTATAAATAACTTAATCTATAAAAGGTAAAACCGTATTTTAAATTCATCGGCGTTCCTTCGGGAAAAGTTATGTCTTCTACAATTATGTCTCTTTCCGGAAGAGCAGAGGTGTATATTTCGAAGGGTTGTATCAGGAAAGTAAGGTTGTGTCTTTCGTTCATCTTCAGATCGGCTGTCATTCTAGTGAAAGGGAATAGAATATTTTGCCCGCCTTCTTTAATGTAGTTAAAGTTGGTTCCATTTGCTCCGAATTGTATTGTGTGGCTGATAAAACCTAAAAAACCTTTCTCATAACCAAGTTTAAATTTATACCACGAATCGTTTCGGTTAAGTATGTGTTTTTTCTCCGTGCTGAAGCTTATTTGTACGCGTTCCGTTTCTGCCGAAAAGGACTTTACCGGCAGAAAAATAGAAAGAATAAAGACGAAAACAATTAAAAATTTAATATTGGATACTTTGTATTTCATTTTTCCTCCTTTTATTACTTAGAATATTTGTTTTATATTGTCTTGTCAAGGATTTTTTAAAAATTTGTTATCACACTGAGACCACAGAGTTTTTATTTGTATTTACTATACCCTATATTCTTACTACTCACTGCTCTCTACTCCCTACTCACTAATTATATGGATTCGAAAAACAAGATCTGACCCCTTTATTTTCTCTCTTGTGCTTTGATTCCGTATTGCTCTTATTTTTTCGACAGCCAAACTGCCATTTCGCCCGTGCCGCGATGCGACCAGGCGTAGTATGGTATAGCAGTCAATTCTTTTTGCTCACCTGATTTGTTCAACACATCGCCTTTAATCACAACTAAACCATTCAACAAATCCTGGCGATATTCGCACTTAAACTCGGCATCATAGGGTATGGCAAGTTGCAGTACATTAATATCATTATCGACCCATTCGGCGCAGTAAACAATAGGACCGCGAACAAGAGAGATTTTGTTTCTATCGTCCTTAACTTTCTCATTTGCAAGAACCCTGCGTACAGGCATGGGTAGATTAAGTTCGATTATATCTCCTTTCGACCATTTACGGGTAACAACGGCAAAACCTTTCTTCATCTTGAAGTCGACAAGTTCACCGTTAACTTTTAAAGTTATCTCCTGTTCGTTTGTTTTTAAATATCTATATAGGTCACTCGGCATTACTTTTTCTAAAGCCCATCCGGGAATACGGATTTTGACGGTAAACATTTTATCCTTTTCAGGATCGACTATTATTTTAACTTTCCCTTCCCAGGGATATTCGGTTTCTTCTACAACCTTTAATTTAATGTTTTCCATTTCTACGTTAGCTTCGCTGGCAACAAAGAGGTTTACGTATAATGAATCACCCCTGTGGGCGTATATATAATTTGGAACCGAGGGGATAAAACGGATAGCGTTTGTCGGACAGCAAGAACAGTCGAACCATGCTTTCCTGGTTAAAGAACCCTGGTTGAATTTATATTCCCCGTCGGATTCAAGGCAGTTCGGATAAAAAAAGGAATTACCTTCTAATGATACACCGGAAATCATTCCATTATAGAGAGTACGTTCCAGAATATTGATATATTTTGCATCCCCGTGGAGTAAAAACATTCTGTGATTCCAGTAGATGCTACCTATCGCGGCACAGGTTTCATTATAAGAAGTCAGATTGGGCAATTCATAATTATCTCCGAATGATTCCCCTTCATGTCGGGCGCCTATTCCTCCTGTTATATATATTTTTTTAGCAACCACATTTTCCCAGATTTTGTCGACCGCCTTCATATAGGAAGAATCTTTCATTATCGCGGCAATATCTGTCATTCCGGCGTACATATATACAGCGCGTACTGCGTGTCCGACTGCCTCATCCTGCTCTGTTACCAACTTATGGTCCTGACTGTACGGACCGTAAAGTTCACGTCTCTTACCATTACCCCTCTCGTCTAAAAAGAATTTTGCCATATCGAGATATTTCTTATTTTTTGTTACCTGGTATAATTTAACAAGACCGGTTTCAATAATCTGATGACCGGGCACCTGTAGTTTTTTGCCGGTGCCGAATGTTTCCGTAATCAAATCCGCGTTTTTTAAAGCGATATCCAAAAAATTTCTCTTACTCGTTGCCAGATAATGGGCAACAGCCGCCTCATACATATGCCCCGCGTTGTATAATTCGTGACTTGCCCCAAGATTATGCCAGCGCGGACCCGGTTTTACCCACCAGGCGGGGGTCGTATCGGGATTTATCGTTTTCCATGTGCATAGATACCCATCTTCTTCCTGTGCCGCGGCGATTTTTTCTATAATGTCATCGATATATTTCTCTAACTCAGGGTCGGGATGCACGGTTAGCGAATATGAAGCGCCTTCGATTATTTTATAAATATCGGAATCATCAAAAGGCATTTTACCTTCATATTCTCCTTCCAAAAGTCCTCCCGCTCTGGCAAAATTTCTAATCCTGCCTTCCTTTTCGCATTTTTCAAATCCATAAGGTATTGTAACCGTTCTGTTGGTTTCGATTCTACTCGACCAGAAATCATCCGTTAGTGTTATATCCGTGAAAGAAACAGGTGTAATCGGATAACCGGATTTCTTTTCCCTTACATTCATTACATCACAGGAAACCGTTATAACTGCAAAAAGAATACATAATATTTTTAAGACATATTTAAAATTCATTTTTATCCTCCATAATTTTGTTTATTATCTTATCTCAGCCTAGAATAGTTTATCAAAACTAATATATGTTGCAAAAACATTATGTCAAGAAAGATAATATGAGCGATGAAGACGTAAATCGTTAGGACGTTAGGCGGTTTTAGAAAAACCGATCCAACTAAAAAATTATTTGACTATTTTTCAATTCAACCATTCAACTTGTTTTTCGTGTTTCTTCTTCCGTCTACGGTCATCGGGCTTCTGTTTTTATTTTTTTGACTAGTGACTAATGACCAGTGACTCGTGACTTTGTTAAAAACCCCTTGACATTCTACCCCCATTATAGGTATACTAAAAACAACGGAGGTTGGTATGAAAAAATTTTCAAGGTTAATTATTCTTGCATTATTTATTATTTTTCTTCTTAAGTGTGCTACCGCACAAGCACCTCTTAGAAAAACCGTTGAAATAGATGAAGATACCCAAAAAATAGCTGCCGCAGTCATAGGAATAGAAGAAAGAATCGGAAGTCCCAAGTCTTTAAATCACTTTTTTATCAGAAGTTGGATATATAAAGATAGCGGAAATTTGCTGCATCAGATTTGCGCTCATTACGGTTATACAGGAAAAGATTGGAGATTTTATAAAACAGCAACCAGCCAGGAGGGCCAACTTTTAGAACTTGTTAAAATAGAACGTGATGCGGATTATCATGAATCTGTTAATGTTTATTATGAGACAGTTGGTGTAACAATCGCGGATGAATATCTTAGAAATCATTTAAATGGATTTTCAATTAAAATATCAGCTAAAAGCGGTCATTCGTTTATAATTGAACCGACCCCGGAACAAATAAAATTTCAACTTGTTAAGATACAAGAATACAAAAAATTAAATAATTTATAATTGGTGAAAGAATTAGCCACGAAGGCACGGAGACACAAAGTTTTTTGTTTTGTTTTACTGAATCCCAACCAAAAGCCCAAGAATTTGTGATCCCGGGATTCGATGAAAAAAATTGAATAATACAGGAGGAAAAACAAATGAAAAATTTGTTCACAATTTTATTACTGTTACCTGCTTTACTTTTATCAAAGACCTTACCTGAAACAACAATTGTCATCCTCGGGACCAGTCATACAGTGAGAGAAAATTTCGATATAGAAGATGGGCTCAATATATTAGAAAAGGTTAAACCCGATGCGATTTTGCTCGAATTACCAATTTCCGACTCTGTCGAAAAATTCTCTGAAATGGTTCAAGGATTTAAAGACCCTACTCAATTGCTTGAGGGAAAAGTAATAAAAAAGTATTTAGATAAAAACCCCTCTGTGCTTCTCCGATATTTTGACATCAAGGATCGAAATAGATACTACTTTGAACATCGGAGCGATGAACAAGAACAAGCATTCATGGAAAAATTAAGGGAGCTAATTAATAATAGTGACTCAAACGACTTCGGACATCTAGTGAAGGAAGAAATGATGAAGATAGCTTATTTAATTAGTCTCGATAATACTCTTTCAGAAGAATATCCCAGGGTAATTAATTCAACAATAGCTGATTCTATATATTATATGAAGCACAGATCTCTTCAAACCACTTTTCTTAAGTTTACAGAAACAATTCCGGATTTAAAAGAATTTAGAGAATTTATGATATGGAGAAATGAATTCTGGAATAAGCGAAATCAAGCTATGGCAAAAAATATAATGAGCTATTCAGAAGAATTTGTAGGTAAGAGGATTGTTGTAGTAACCGGATGTGAACACCGGTATTATTTACGAAGAGAACTAAGAAAAGCTAATAAACAAAACTTAGTATTGAGAGAATATTGGGAATGCGAATAGCACCTGTAATATCTGAGAAAAAAAATACGATTAATTAACGATTTTACAATTAAAATATCAGCTAAAAGCGGTCATTCGTTTATAATTAAGCCGACCCCGGAACAAATAAAATCTCAACTTGTTAAGATACAAGAATACAAAAAATTAAATAAATTATAATTAAAGAGAATTTAGAAGCCAGGAGTTAGAAGTTAGAATCCCATCCCAACTATAAAAAAATAATTACCAACTCTAGTTCGAATGGGAACTCTTTATAATCAACTAAAATAAACTAAAAATCAGAAACGCTTACTTTTTCTTCTTCGTAGTTTTCTTCTTGGGTTTAGCTTTGCTTGTCTTCTTAACACTCTTGCATCCAGCTTTCTTACCACATGCCATTTTACCCTCCTTTTTTAGAGTATGGTAAAACTTTAAATATATTAAAGCGGCAATTCTTTAGAAGAAAATCTCTCATCCTTATACAACTAAGCCTATTAAAATATATGTAATTTCTCGTTTTAGGCAAGGTTTTTTGACTCAAGACTCACGACACATGACCCTTGACTCAATTATAGCAGCAGCTATTTTACATAAAGATTTAACTCCACTACTTTTCTATCGCCAAGCCCATTTCATTACGCCCGCTAATCCCTCGGAAAAGCTCCTTGCCCCATCAAATTGGGATTCGATTATTATCTTGCCTGTTTTATCAATATATCCGCATTTGCCACCTTTCCATACCATTGCTATGCCTTCTGAAAAATTTCTAGATAGATTCGGATAATTCTTTGGCGTATCAAATTGCGGTTCGACAATCATCTTCCCGGTCTTATCAATATAGCCGTATTTTACTCCCATCATTACCATCGCCATGCCTTCGGAAAAATCCTCAGCCCAATCAAATTGTGTTTTTATTACGATCCCTCCGGTCTTATCTATATAACCCCATTTGCCATTGTTCTCTACCGCCGCCAAACCCTCGGAAAAACCGAACGCATTATGAAATTGCGGTGCAATAACTATTTTTCCGGTCTTATCAATAAAGCCGAATTTATCTCCTATCATTACTTCCGTCATTCCCTCTGAAAAGTCCCCGGGAAAATCACATTGTTGAGGCTCGATTACCCACTTTCCCGTTTTATCGATATAACCATATTTGCTACCGTCCTTTGCTACCGCCAAACCTTCGGAAAAATCCCCATCCCAGGGAACTTGTAATTCAAATACCTTATTGCCTGTCTTATCAATATATCCCCATTTACCACCTTGTGATACTACCGCTAACCCTTCTGAAAAATCGTGCGCTTCATTAAAGGATTGTACTACAACATTACCAGTTTTGTTGATAAAAGCTACCTGTCTGCCTAATCTAACAACCGCCAAACCTTCGGAAAAATCCCCACCCCCTTTGAATTTAGGCTCTATTATCACTTTCCCCGTCTTGTCGATATAACCATATTTCTTTCCTATCTTTACCATCGCTACCCCCTCAGAAAAATTCCCGACGAAATCAAATTGCGGTTCAATCGCAACTTTCCCGGTTTTATCGATAAAACCCCATTTGCCACCCAATAGCGTAAATGACATTAACAACAACAATAACTTTTTCATATCCTCTCCTTTTTTTGTATTATAAAGATTTTTATGTTTTTGTCAAAGGTTTTTCGTAACAACAAATCACACTAATATATAATCTTTTGTTTTTTGACTAGTGACTAATGAGGCTGTGCCAAAAGTCCAAATTTAACGGATTTGCAAAAAATAAGCCTCTGAAAATCAACAACTTAATTTCCTCTAATTTGCGAAAAAGAGGGTTTTGTCACAGCCTCTAATGACCAGTGACTCGTGACTTTGTTAAAACCCCCTTGACATCCCACCCCCATTATAGGTATACTATGGATATAATGAATGTAATATTGAATATACTCGCAGGTATAATTCTCATATTAATTGGATATTGTATAAAATGGTTTGAAAATTATTGGAGAAATAGAAATCCGTTAAGTATTACGATTGACCAAAATTTTGATTATACGGGGCATGGTGGAACAAGAGGAATTTTATTTAATATTGGCTTCCGCATGAATGTTAATTTTAAAAACAATACAAAAAACGAGAATAATATTATGATATCTGATATAAGCCTTTATCCTAAAGAAGAAATTGAGCTTTTTGATTTTGAATACGAAAATGGAGTATATCCTGAGATTAAATCGTCACCAATAAAAGATTTCCCGATTAATCCAGGAAGTAAATTGATGTATTTTAAATTTAAAATTAAAGGGAACAAGAAATTTGGGTTAAGCGATATCGAAAAATATAGCGATATACCAATGATATTTAAGATAGAATATTCATTACCTCCTGATTTCAAAACGAAACCCGAAAAAATAAAGATGGAGAATTTTTTCAACAATTTAATTGAGACAGTTAAAAAGAGAAATATCTTTTAGATAGAAGGGTCTTAATGAAAAAACGTATTTATGAAATTTTAGAAAAGGCACAAAGATTCAAAAAGAAAAACCAACCTTTTTATTTGTTAATTTAGATCGTTTAATTTTTTTACTATAAGAGAGTTTTTAAATTTTGTTTTATTTAATTTGTTTAAAATAGATATTGTTTTAACAAGAGCTTCTCTCAGCCTTTTGTCCTCAGCTACAAGACAATAAGAAGTTTGTAATCTCAAGTGAAGGCATATTGAGGAATCCACATAATCATTTTTATTAATTTCTTTAATATCCGTGTTACTTTCATAATACTTCAATGCACGATGTAAAATATAGGAAAAGAAGATATAAAAACTATTTATAGCTTTATGTCGCAAATTCCTAACTAAAGACTTATTTTTTCTGTATTTAATAACCTGTCCTTCTATTAACTCCATCACTCTTTCATGATAATCTTCGATACGGTCAGGAATTTCAATTGTCCCTTTTTTAAATCCTTCTATTATTGGCCCTACGAATTCAATATACTCTGTTTTGGATTTTGAAAGAGAATCCTGCGCTCTTTCCGAGCAACCTAGTGTCTTTTGATAAGGCCCTCTTTTTCTATAATGCCCTTTTGAATCCACTATATCTATTTCATAGAAATCTTTAATGGAAGTTGAACTTTGAAGTCTGGTTATCGTCTGATAGATTATATCGCTATCCGTAGAACGGTCCCGCAACTCTGGAGAATTTGACAAGAAAATCTTATCAACGCAAACATAGGGATCATCTAGAATGTTAAATTTTTCAAATTTCAACAGCTCTTTTTTCCAACGTCCAAAGTCCTCATGAAGATGCGGCAAGATTTCCCAAAAAGAATACGATGAGACGTAAAGTTTTTTTAGTTTTTCACATAAGGTTTCAATAGCGTCTTTCGAGAGACATCTCACTGTACTAGTATCAAATATATATTTAATACTCAATGCTATTCATTTTTACTGTATTTTTCTTTTAAACTTTTAAAATGAGAGTCAAGGCCTGTATTGTCATCAGAAAGAATTGCATCCCAAATTTCTCTGGGAATAAAACCTCTAAAATCTATTTCTGCGAATTTGATTTTTGCTTTTTGAATCATTTTAGACAATTCTTTAAATAGAGCCGAAATTTTATCGTGATTTTCTATGTTGTTCTTTAAACGCTTTTCTATTGACTGTAATATACGATATCCCGATAACAAAACCATACTTACTGGTGAATATATATCTTTTCTAAAGCTTTGTAAAGTAAAAACAATCTCATTTGAATTTTTAACCTGCTGACATTTATCTGCTAGGACCTCATAATTTCCGTGAACTCCAAAGTCGGAAGCATAATCATGTAAAGCTATTAATTCATTCAAATATTCATATTCGTCAGTGAAATAATTTTGTGGTATACTAAATATTGAAGAAAATTTTTTCTTTTTCTTTACGTCATTCCATTTTGACATCCATATTTCCGCTCTTTCATCCGATTTATAAACTTTCGAAAGATAGCAAACAAATTCAATTGCCCTCCGTAAAGACATCAATCCGATATCATGAAATCCTGAGCAAGTCATAATATAAGCGATTATCCAGCTCTGATAGGAACCAAAAACCATTAATGAAGAAGCATATAACCATTTAGGCTCTGTACCTACCTTAATACTTTTTCCTATTAATTCACGAAAAATTACGTTAATCATTTCTGCAGCAAAATTAAATTCTGTAAATTCATCGTTAAATTTTTTAAAATTTAAATCTATTCTTTCTACTTCTCTGTAAAGAGTGTTACCGTTTAGAGAATCCGTACCCATAAGCTATTTTTCCATTTTTCTTTTTTTACTGGTCTTTTCCCTCCCAACAAACCTTCCCCATACATAGTCAAACAATCAAATCGCAGAACAACTAAATAGGAACATATTGTTTTTTTTATTGCTTTCATTACATACCTCTAATTTTTATTTCTGTAATTCCCATTTTATTAATTGAACTTTGCCTGGAATGAACTCTGGAGGCTTCCAATTCTTTTGTTCCGTCCATTTCCCCGTGCAATATAGATAGTAAATATCTCCTTTTTCTGAAACTTGAATAGGTTTGTCTCCTTCGCTAAGTCCATCTAATGTAGGAATATCTATAACTGCTAATTTTGTACCTACCTTAGAAAATTTAAAGATCTGTTTAAAATATATATCATCGAGAGACCCAACAGGACTACTGGACCAAACTACAATATATATGTTGCCAGCTATATCCTCCGATAATTTCTCAGCATACGATAATTTCTCACCTTTAACGTTGGAAATCAGGAATTTCTGTCTCCCGACTGCTAAACTTCCTTGTGCTTTATCTAACCTTTTGAATTCACCAAAGTCCTTAGAGCCAATTTCTGTAGTTGATAGAAACATATACCCTTGCTCGTAATTGACTTCAAGCCTATATCTTTTTTCTCTTCCTCTTGTAAGTAAAATTTCACCATTATTATTTTCGATATCTAAGATTGTATGATAAGAATTCCAAAAACATACTTCCGCTATTCCTATTTTTTCACCTGTTTTGGTATCAATCATTATTATTTCTTCAATTCCATTTAAACCCGGAAAAATAACTCCATATAAAGTATCATCTTTTACTGTAAAATTTACAATTTCTTCCTCACCTGGATTTCCTGTTTCATCTCTCTTCTTTAACTGAAAAGTTTTTTTAAGAGTCCCGCTAGTACTATATTTGTAAATTCTGTTATTAGCACAATCATAAATGTATAAATTATCATCATCTATCACTAAATTCCCAGGACCACCATAAATGGTACTATGAACATCCATCCCAAATTCCCCGGGTCCATCCCCCCATTTCCCATCAATTATCACCTTGGAAACATATTTTTCAGTCTCTTCACTCTTAATGTTCGCTGTTGATTCTACTTTCACCACTTTCTCAACGTTCTCCTTTTCCTTCCTTGTCGCCATTCCGAGTAAGAAAAAAACGGATAAAATGAGTAATAAAAAAGGTATCGGCGTCAGAGTTTTCTTTTTAAATTTCAACAAACCTTCTCCATACTAGTCAAACATTCAAATCGCCGAACAGTTAAATAGTAACATATAATCATAGTGTAAAGGTAAAAGGACGCGCTAAGATGTTAAGGGTTTTACCAAATACCAAGTACCGCATATCAACAGGGTCAGGCATTGAAATGTGAAATGATAAAATACATGTTTTATTGTTCAAGCGTATTTATAATTTTTTCTTTCTCTTCTATAGTTGATTAATTCTTTTTTTATATCTTTACTCCTTCTTTTTTTATTTCTACAATTAAAGGAGATTGTATGTTAGAAAGCCTATTCCATTGTTTTTTAGTATAAACAATAATTCCAAAAACAATATCGTATTCCAATCCTATTTCGTAAGCAATATCGAATATTTCTTCTTCAATGACAGTGCTGACTGGGTTCTTTAGTAGAACGAGTATATCTACATCTGACGATTCCGAGCTTTCTCCTCGAGCGACTGAACCGAAAAGAAATAATTCTATTCCCTTGCCGAATCTTTCCTTTAACGAATCTTTAAGTTCCTCGATTGCAGTATCTATATTACCATTAGATTTCATAAACTATATCTCCTTTATTGTTACAATTATGGTAATAATTTTTATTGTTTATGTCAACACCAAAAAATTCTTTCAATACGGAAAACCAGTATCAACGGTGGTGGAATTTAAATCGTAACAAACAGTCCCTAAATGGAAATCCCAGAAAGACAATAGAATAGTTAAATCCTCGAATGGTTAAATAGGAACATATAATCATAGTGTAAAAGTTAAGTTGATTACGGTATTAGTCAAGTGTTATCAACTTAACTGACCGAAGACCGCAGACGGATGACGGAAAAAACAAAAAAAGAGGACCGATGACGGTAGACGGAAGACCGAAAAACAAAAAACGTACTAAGATGTCAAGGGTTCGTACCTGATAGCAGGTACCGGATTCCGGGTCCTAGGTAACTGAGTCATGCGTCACGAGTCTTGCGTCATGTGTCAAAAATTACCCCCTTGACAAATTTCATTTTGCATTTTAAATTAAGACTACTATTGGAGATTCTAATAAGAAATTTGAAATAAATATAATAAAAAATTCATCCCCAGAGGTAATATATCCTCTGGCCCCCTCGGGGTTACGATCCCGAGGTTTTCTTTTTTATGAGCAAAGAACATAGGCTGGCATTTTTAATCGATGGCTTCAATGTTTATCACTCTATTATAGCTCTCGAGCGAAAAAGAAGACTTAGAGCTAAATGGTTGGACATAAACAGCTTATGTGCTTCTTATTGTCATTTGTTTGGTAAAACTGCCAGATTAAAATCCGTTTATTACTTTTCGGCAATCGCATTACACCTCCAAAATGAAAACCCAGGTAGAATCAAACGCCACCGTATATATATAAAATGCCTTAAGGACTCAGGGGTACAAATTGAACTTGCAAGGTTTAAAAAGAAGAGTGTCTATTGTAAAAAATGCTCGAAAAAGTTTACTGCTTATGAAGAAAAGGAAACAGATGTAGCAATAGCGGTCAAGGTGTTTGAATTATTCTCAAAAGATTTGTATGATACAATTATTATTATGTCAGGAGATACCGATTTAGCTCCAGTAGTACAAAGTTGCAAAAATATCTTTCCCGACAAAGAAGTTATTTTTGCCTTTCCTTATGCCAGAAAAAATAACGAATTAATTAAATTAGAGCCTAAATCCTTTTCGGTAAATCCAAAAAAATATTTAAACCATCAGTTCTCCAATCCCTATATTCTTTCTAATGGGGAAAAGATATTTAAGCCAAAAATTTGGTAATAAGTTTTAGATTCAACTCTTAATAACGATCGATAGCCGAAGACCGCAGACAGATGACGGAGATGCTTTGCATCAGTTAATTGGTGAATTAGGAAATTGGTAAATTGGGATTTAGGATTTAGAAAAAAAACAACAAATAAATCTTTGCGTTCTCCGTGTCTTTGCGTCTCCGTGCGGGACTTGACTAAACACATAATAGACTTATTTTTTACACATAGAGGAATTTATGAGATTAAAAGAAATAATCCGTAAACCAAATTTTTATTTTCTGTTTTTCTTTCTATTTTTATTTTTTTATTATCTTTTAGTTTTTAATTCATCCCTGTATTATCATCACCACCAGCCCATGTTTCTCTTCGACAAAACTTTCTTGAAAGAGTTTCTCTTATACCCCGGAGGACCGGCAGAGTTGATTACTCAATTCTTTTTGCAGTTTTTCTATTTTAATCTGCTTGGAGCCTTAGTAATTGCGGCTGTTTCCTTATCTGTTTTTATTGTTGTTTACAGACTTATTAAAAAAATCGGAGATTTTAAATATTCTTTAATCCTCTCTTTTCTGCCTGTTATTTTCTTGTTAATTATTCAAAACAATTATAATTTTCCTTTTGCAATAACTGTTAAATATTTATTTGCTCTTCTTTTTTTCTTTGTCTATATAAGGATTTCGAATAGATACAAAGTATTTTTCATTACTCTATCATGTTTAATTTATTACATTCTGGGTGGATGGATATATTTGTTTTATATAGTACTTTGTGTGTTACACGAATTACTTTTCCGGGAAAATCGGAGAAAATATATTTATGCCTTACTCAATTCATTAGTATACTTCATATACCCATATATTGCCGCGCGTTATTTGTTTATGATCACTCCTAAAGAAACATATCTTTACATTATGCCTTATAGATTCTATACTTGGCCTTTCATATTTAACCTAAATTTATATTTTTATTTGTTTTTTCTTTCTTTCCCGGAGCTGCAAATAGCTCTTTCCGTTTATCCAAAAAATATCAAAATCAATGTTAAAAAAGTTAAAAAACAAAAGAAATTACAGGCAAGATTCAATCATATATCAGCACAATCGATTTTTATTATACTTGCTGCAGTCTTAATACTAACATTTTCTTTTGACCGGCAAGAAAAAAAGAAGATTCAGATCGATTATCTTGCCCAGCAGGGCAAGTGGAAGGAACTATTGAATTTAGCACTGGAAACAGAGGAATATGATATGCTGGTAAATTTTAATGTAAACAGAGCATTATATCATACCGGGAAATTGCTTGACAATCTATTCGGTTATCCTCAAACGATGGGGGCTGATGTTTTATTTCTTGAAAACACCCCCAGGCAAGGTGCAATACCTGCTACCGATCTATATTTTGATTTAGGACATATCAAGGCGGCACAAGTCATGGCTTATGAGGGGCAAACAATATTCGTATATAATCCAAGAATACTAAAAAGTATTGTGGTGACCAATATTATGAACGAGAAATATGTTGTTGCGAAAAAATTTTTAGATCTTCTTAACAAAAGTATTATGCATAAAAAATGGGTTAAGCATTACCGGAACTATCTTTTTAATGAGTCATTAATAAAATCCGATAGTTTAATTCAATTAAAACGTAAATTCATGCCGAAATCCGATTTTTTTATTGCCATCGGCGAAAGGGTAGATAAAGATTTAATTGAACTATTAAAGGAAAATGAAAATAATAAAATGGCTTTTGAATATTTAATGGCATATTATTTGCTTGAATTTAGGTTAGTGGATTTGCTGGAATATCTTGGTCAATTTAAAGAATTGGGCTATGGAAAATATCCGCACTATATAGAAGAAGCAATAGTAGCAAGTAGGTTTGTATACCCATCAAAAAATTTTAAGGTTGACTATAGTATTAATCAGCAAACAATTAAACAATTCGAACAGTTCAATAGTATTCTTTCTAGTTTCGGAAATACAGAAAGAGCAAAAGAAACTCTGAGAAGAGGATTCTATCATACATATTGGTATTATACACTTTATATTAGACCAAAGGAAACAAATCTTGAATAAAAGAGGAGAAAGATCGATGAGGGTATTTTATAAATCCATAAATCAAGTCTTTTTCGGCTTTATTTTGATTATCTTATGCTTTCAAAATTGCTCTGGTTTAATTCCCGGAGACTACACGGAAACGGAGAGGTTGCCCAATATCGATCCGGACTATACGGGAATCACTTTTCCTCCTAACATCGCCCCTTTGAATTTTAAGATTAATGAAGAAGGAACTGAATTTTATGTCGATATTTATACGGACTCCAAAGACAGTAAACGTATAAGAATCAATGCCAGAGGGAATATTGTGATGATCCCGATAAAAAAATGGAAAGCCATTTTATCTGAAAATAGGGGCAAAGAACTGTATATCGATATATATCAAAAAGATGAGAATGACAGATGGATTAAGTTTCGCACTATAGAGAATAAAATTGCGAAAGAGGAAATTGACAGCCACGTTGCTTATCGATTGATAAACCTGGGGTATATGTTGTGGAGGAAAATGGGTATTTATCAACGTAATCTCGAAAATTTTAATGAATCTGCTATTTTCACTAATAGAATGACCAGGCATAACTGTATGAATTGTCATTCTTTTGCTAATAATAATCCGGAAAGCATGATGTTTCACCTGAGGGGCGATTACAGCGGAACGATGCTGGTTAAAAACGGCCGAGTGAATAAAGTTAATACCGCAACAGAATATACAATGTCTGCCGGCGTTTATCCTGCCTGGCATCCTGATGGAAATCATATCGCCTTTTCAGTTAATCAAATAGGGCAGTCATTTCATGCCGGGAAAGATAAGAGTATTTATGTATGGGATAAGGCTTCTGACCTGGTTATTTACGACATACAAACAAATACAATAACAACATCTCCAAAAGTTTCGACAAAGCGAACGGAGAATTTGCCTAATTGGAGTCCAGATGGTAAGTATTTGTATTTCTGCAGCGGGCATGAATGGTTAAATAAGGATAAGCCTAATGCATCGAAATACGATCTTATGCGTATCTCCTATGATGTTGAAACGAATCATTGGGGTGATGTAGAGCCAATTATTACTGCGGAGGAAACGGGAAAGAGTGTTTCTTTCCCGAGAGTTTCGCCTGATGGGAAACATTTATTATTTTGTATGAGTGATAACGGATATTTTTCCATACATTTTCTGTCGAGTGACCTTTATATGTTAGATCTAAAGACAAAAAAATACCGGAAACTTGATATTAATAGCGACCATAGTGAAAGTTTTCATAGCTGGTCGAGCAATAGTCGGTGGTTTGTGTTCGCCAGTAAAAGAAAGGATGGTGCGTTTTCCAGATTATATTTTAGTTATGTCGATACACTGGGAAACGTGTATAAGCCGTTTTTAATGCCGCAAAAAGACCCTACGTTTTATGATACATATATCATGAACTATAACGTACCGGAATTGATCGATGGACCGGTAACAGTCAGTCACTGGAACCTTATGGAGACTGCCCATAAAGAGCCTGTTAAGGCAAGATTCGATTCGACAGTTAATGTCGATGCTTTGTCAGGCGCTACAAAAATAGAAAAAAAAGAATCAAAATAAAGGCTTTAACCTTGTAAGGAAATTAATATATAATGATCCGAAAGTTTTTCTTTTCGACGACCACCACGCTTGTGCTTATAATGGGACTTATCGTATAAAGAGAGGGGTCAGGTCGTGAATCGTGAATATTTTAGCAGGTTCGTCGAGTTAACCGACCAACGCACCAACTGTTCAACGGACTAACGAATCTAAAATCTACATTTATCTGCGCATAAATTTGGCTGCCGGATACCAGGTTCCGGGCAATGAGAAACTTGACAAAAAAATATAGATTGTTATTCTTTATTATAGCTTAAGAAAAAGTCAATTAGACTTAACTTCTGAGGACTCTTTATTTTTAACTAAGGAGGTGAAAAGTGTATAAACAATTAATTACATCGTTATTTCTTGTTTTAGCCATAAATACAGGATCGGTTTTCGCTCAAGTCACTGAAGAAGATTCTCTTGCTCTTGTCGAATTATTTGACAGTACAAATGGTTATTACTGGACAAACTGGGAAAATTGGAAAATGGGACCAGTAGCTACCTGGTATGGTGTATTTGTTGGTGATGGCCGAGTGACAGGGTTGGAACTGCCGAATAATAATTTAGTAGGAACAATTCCTGCATCGATTGGTGATTTAGATAGTTTGGAAACTCTGTATCTCAATCAAAACCAACTTACGGGTTCAATCCCCTCGTCTATTGGTAATTTGACTAATTTGAGAAGTATACGTTTTGCTTTCAATCAGCTTACGGGTTCGATCCCTCCAGAGATTGGGAATTTGAATGCTTTACTGTATTTGGACTTTGAGTTTAATCAGCTTTCAGGTTCGATCCCTTCTGAAATTGGAAATTTGACGAACATAAGAGGCTTGCATATTTTCAACAACCAGCTCACAGATTCGATTCCCTCGGAAATTGGAAATTTGACTAATTTGGAACTTTTGTATCTTTTTAACAATCAACTCACCGGTTCGATCCCTGCATCAATCGGAAATTTGACTAATTTAACAGGGTTGAGACTTTTCAACAATCAGCTCACAGGAGCGATACCTCCGGAAATCGGAGATTTGTCGAATTTATTGGTTTTGTATCTTACTTCCAACCAGCTCACAGATTCGATCCCCTCGGAGATTGGGAATTTGTCAAAATTAAGAGAATTGTATCTTGAAAACAATCAGTTTACAGGAGCGATTCCTTCTTCATTTGTTGATTTGACGAATTTAACAACGTTGTATATTTATGAAAATGAATTTACAGATTTCCCTGATCTTTCGACTTTACTTTCTTTGGATGATTTAAGAGTTCAAGACAATAAATTAACGTTTGAAGATATAGAACCCAATATTGAAATCCCGGGATTTTTGTATTCACCTCAAGATAGTGTAGGTGCAGTTCAGTACGACACAATAACCACGGACTCGAATTTTACTATGTCTGTTTCTGTCGGAGGTGACAGCAACCAATATCAATGGAAAAAAGATGAGAGTAATATTTCGGGCGCGAAGGACAGCTTATATACAATAGTTTTAGCAGATAGTAGCGATGCTGGTAGTTATATCTGCGAGATTACCAATACTGTTGCCACAGAATTGACTCTTTATTCAAGACCTATAAATGTTACTGTTAGCGCTTCAGGAATTTCATCTGAATCACCCGAAGTTTATTCGATGAGTGTAACAAGAATAACAGTAGACAATCATTTTGAACTCAGATATACTCTACCAGAAAAGGCTGCTGTCAAATTTAGCGTGTATGATATAACGGGGAAAAATGTTAAGGAATTTTCGAAAGAACTGCAACCCGGGTTTTATTCGGAAGAAATAAAAACGAATGTAATACCGACAGGAGTGTATTTCGTTAGAATGGAAGCAAATGAAAAAAAGGTTACGAAAACAGAAAAAGTTGTGGTAGTGAGATAAGCATGAAAGCGATTAGACCTTAAAAGGAAGAGACATGTCAAAATTAAAGAGACTTTGCATGTTTTTGCTTATGCTTTTCTTCATAACCAATTCTCCACTGTATGCCCAGATAATAAAAGACGACTTCAGAGTCAACGATGACTCGCTTGGAGGAGAAAACTCTGCTCCTGTAGTTGAAATATTGGAAAGCGGTGAGGTATTGATAGTTTGGGAAGACGAGAGAAACAACGTAAAAAACATATACGGACAAGTATACGATAGTACAGGTAGTGCGTTAGATTCAAATTTCAAGGTAAGCACTAATTTGTCAAGTGTATATGAATTCGATCCTGCAATTTCATCTTACGGTGACAGTTTGCTTGTTATATGGGCATATGGTTCCGGGCAATGGTTGTCAGCCAATGGCTTAAAAGAAGGTACGACATTTCATCTGGAAACGGGTAGTTATAATCCGGAGGTAGCAGTTAGCGATTCGGGAATGTTTGTGATTTGGCACAGCGATTTTTGGACCGGGGACCACGAAGTATACGTTATGAGATTTGATTTTAACGGAGATTCAATAAATAAGAGGATGGTTATAAATGATGATGTGAGTGAGGAAGATCAACTGCGTCCATGTATAGCTATGAATGATAGCGGTTATTTAATCGCGGTATGGGAAGATGAAAGAAATGGTAATTGTGATATATATGGGCAATTGTTTACTACTTCAGGCGATACAATTGGAGGGAATTTCCTTATAAACGATGATGGAGGAAGTGCTTATCAAAATGATCCCTCTTGTGCCATGGATTATGAGGGTAATTTTGTTGTCGTTTGGTGGGATGAACGAGGAACAAATTATCATATCTACGGGCAGAAATTTAATTCATCAGGTGATCCATTAGGTGGTAATTTCCTGATAAGTAGTGATACGGGAACCAGCGATCAATATTATTCTTCTTGTGCGATGGACTCAGCCGGTAACTTTGTTGCTGTATGGATAGATAATTTAATGGGAGAAGTAAGTGTTTATGGTCAAATATTTGATAATACTGGTAATCCGGTCGGCTCTAATTTCGAGATAGGACAGAACGCAAATGACGATTATGGTAATTTTCCCAAAGTCTCTATGAATAAAAGTAACTTCGTTGTAACCTGGTGTAAAGAAACAAATAGCTCCATAGATATCTATAAAAGAAGGTTTGAAAACGATGGAACGCCTGTTACTAACGAAATAAAGGTAAATGCGACTATGGGTACGGCAGATCAGAAAAACCCCAAAGTTGATATGAATATAAATGGAAATGTTGTTGTAGTATGGGACGATTTTCGTACCTCTCACGAGGTCTATTTTCAACGCCTCGATACGTTAGGCGATACACTCGGAGATAACGTCCTTGTACATGTAGGAGGAAGCCCAGATGTTGCAGTATCCGAAGATGGGAGTTTTTTTATTACTTATAACTATGCTTATAATTTTTCAAACTACATTTATTGCCAGCGATTTCACTCTTCCGGCGATTTCATCGGTTCTCCTATTATTATATCGGATACAACGGATGAAGGCCGTGGTTGTGTCTCAATAGATCTTGATGCAAATAATACTGCTGTTGTCGCCTGGCAGGATAGTAGAAGTGGAAATGATGATATATATGCCCAGATGATTTCCCCGGCAGGAGATACCGTGGGAGTAAATTTTAAGGTCAATGACGATTCCGGAACAGCGGTTCAATATAGACCAGATATAGCTATGAGCCCTTCAGGTAAATTCCTTATTACATGGTATGACCAAAGGAATGGAGATTACGATATATATGGCCAGATTTTTGATTCCGACGGGAATGCTCTTGGCTCTAATTTCAGGATAGACTCAGGCGGCACAGACAATCAATATTGTCCGGATGCAAAATACCTTCCGGACGGAAATTTTATTGTTGTATGGCAGGATTTCAGAATTCCAATGGGCATATATGCGCAGATACTTGACTCTACGGGTGTTCATGTCGATACAAATTTCAGGGTGAGTGATAATACCGGATATGAGCCTTCGGTAAACGTAACTCCATCAGGTGCTTTTGTAGTCGCCTGGGGGGATGCTTCGAGCGATCTCGATATATATGCCCAAGAATACAATCCCGACTACAGTCCAAATTCAACAAATTTTAAGGTTAACAACGAAAATGAGGGGCCGAATACGTTTCAGCAAGTTCCATGTGTTGCTACAAACGGAAGTATCTTCTTTTTTGCGTGGGAGGATCCTAAATGGCAAATGGGGTATGATATAGCAGCAAAAGTATTTGGTTCGCTTCTCTCTAGCATTGAAGATGTTACTAAAGAAGAAAAAGAAGTTATTATACTCGGGATCAGCAGTCCGATATTAATGGGTAAAGAATGGGTTATCCTTTCCCTGGATTACCCAACTGAAGTGGAGTTTAAAATCATAAATGTCGCGGGGATAGTTGTGTCTTCAAAGGAACTGACTTACACAACTCCCGGTGTGAAGAGGGTGGAATTTGACGTTTCACAATTCCCCTGTGGCCCTTACTTTCTGTTATTTAAAACACTTGAAGGCAGAGCAATTAAAAAGACGGTGGTTATTAGGTAGTAGATTTGTACTCTTTTCCTGCCCTGTAAGGAGGAATGGTCTTACCAGCGTAGTACTGGGGTCAGGGATTGTTTTTCGAAATTCAATAAACCTGCTTCATATATAGTTGAATAGTTAAATTCTTGAATGGGTAAATAGGAACATATAATCATAGTATAAATTTAGAAAATCAATCTCATAAGTCAAGGGTCTAGGTGGAACGATTGACTTGTCACCGGTCGTTGGTCACTGGTCTATTGTCTAAATTTAGGATCTAGGATCCAGATGAAAAAGGAATGTTGGCTGCATACTCAAAGCCTGCTGACTTTACAAAAAAGGAAAACATCAAAGAGTTAACAGCTTATGTTAATTCTCTAGGATCTTAAAACCACTTGACATTCCACCCACATTTTGAGTATACTATAAAAACAGGAGGGATATATAAATGAAAGCTTTAAACAAGACCATCGGTCGGTTTCCGTTAGGCATATGGATCGCATTAGCGTCATTAATACTCATATTTATAGCCTGGATTATGCAAGTTTATTCATTAATAAACTGGGAAGGTGCTGTAAAGATTGGATTTCAGAGTGAAAGCTTTACCGGTGATGCAATCGAACACGCAATGGCAAATGTAGAAAGAGGTATAGCGGTAGCCGATATATTGTGGGCTCTGCCGATTGCAATAGTAGCTTTTATCGGAATATCGAGGAAAAAACTCTTCGGCTTTGTTGCTGCAATGATGGAACTTGCAATTTGTGTATATTTCCCGCTATTATATGTTTTTCGAAGCGGGACGGAATCTGTTGTTGTGTTAGGCGTTCTTATTCTATGGGCAATCCCTTCACTTTTAGGCATTATTGGTTTGTGGTCTAATAGGAACTTTTTTACATAAATATTAACGACCGATGACGGAAGTTAGGTAGTGGGATTTAGGATATAGGTTTTAGTTAAATAAAAATATACTTTTTTATCTCTGTGTTCTCTGTGCGTTCTTTTTCCTCTGTGTACTCTGTGGTTAAATCTTTTTGGTTGGGTTTAAGGGGTTTTGTTTTTACCCGTGACTATAGACGATGGACTCTTTATGTGAACTCTGTAGTAATTTTATTGTTTTTATTGCCTATTGACAAACCTTGTCCTTTTATTATTTTTACCAAATTGAATTTTTATACTAACAGAATAATTTGTAAAAAGGTCGGAAATATTAAACAAAACCGGGGGGTATAGAATGAAACAGTTTAAATCTTTAGTAGTTTTATTTTTTTTACTTTCCTTTGCAATAACAAGTTGTAAAGGGGATAAAAAGACAAAAGGAGCCGGAGAAACAAGTGCGGAGCAGAAGATAGAAGGTGAAACCGAATCGGAAGATATTTTGCTGACGGAAAAAGAGGTGAAAGCCTTCTTAGAAGCTTTTCCGGTTTTTACAGAATTTGTCAATCAAAAAGAACAGGAAGTCGAAAGACTACCTGACAGCAAAAATGTACTAACGGCCATGAAAACAGGTCACGCGTTTATGAAATATAAAGAAGAGCTTGATAAAATTCTAAAAGCCTACGGGTTTACCACTGAAAGTTTCGTTTCGACTCATGTAAAAGTTATGGGCACATTTGCTTATATGCAGTTAGATGAAGCCCGGAAAGCAGCCAAAGAGAATATGCAAGAAATGCTTAATAATCCCAATATATCTGAAGCTCAAAAAAACGAGATAAAAAATGAGCTCAAAGAACTCGAAAAGTCGGAGGAAACAAAAGAGATTGCGGATTATAAAGAGAATTGCAAGATCGTTACGAAATACCAGGATGAAATAAAGAGACTATTCGAATAGTCCTTCGGATTAATTAAATAGTAAATCAATAAAAAAACACTGCGAGTCATTAGTCACGAGTCACTAGTCGTGAGTCAAAAAATAAAAAAAGAGGACTGATGACGGTGGACGGATGATGGGTATGTTTCGCATCTGTGAATTGGTTGACAGAAGCAAACATATCAATATATTAAATAATAGGTAATCCTATGTGGCTAATATTGTTCATAAGTACTATATTTACTGAGGGGACCAGGATCGATGAGGCTATGGAATTCTTCAGACATAACTACAATCAACAAATTACCCAGGGCCAGCAACGAGTATTTGACGATATAACTCCTGCCGGTCCAAAATTGTTACAGGAATTTACATTAAAGAAATTTCGAGCCGAGGACCTCATAATCGGCGATACCCCAGCTGAAACATTAAGTGTTACAGGTTATTTTTATCATGAAGGTAATATTATAATAATAAATGACGGCGTTCTTAGAGTTAAAAATGCTGATTTCAATCTTGATGGTAATATCTATATCATCAACCAGGGGGAGGCGGCTGTAGGCGACTGCCGTATCTATATATTCATTTGGAGTAACGCATACCGGACAGCCCGGACCCGAAAGATGTTCTATTTTTTCGGAAAGAAGGCTCATAATGCCGGATCGAAAAATCGAATGGGTATGTGTTCCGCAGACCTCCATTAAAGAAATCTTTCCTTTATATCCTTTTAGATCGCCATTTATTTTATCAGCTATTTTCCGGGATAAGTTCTTATTTCTGTATTCGGTAATATATTTCATTGTTTTTGAACTTCTGCGATCTCTTCCCGGATTTCCAGGGTTTTTTTTGCTTCCTCTTCATTTAGTTTTTCTATTGCAAAACCTGCATGTATTATCAGGTAATCTCCGATTTCGACCTTGCCCAGGAGGTCCAAGCTAATTTCTTTTTTTACTCCTGAAAGCTCGACTATGCCTTTATTTCCTTCGATTTTTATGAGCTTCATTGGTATTGCCAGACACATTCGGTTTCTCCTTTTAGAGGGAAGATAACTTTCTTTATTTGAAAATCAACTCACCTGAAAAAAATTGAACCACAAAGTACACAAAGAGAACAACGTTTGTTATTCTTTGTTTTTTTACTACTTACTACACCCTAAATTACTACTTGTTACCTAATAACTATAGTCTTTTTGATTGTGCTTCCTTTATTTGTCTTAAGGGACAAGAAGTATAATCCTGAAGGCATTGCTGAAACGTTAAAGTCCACTCTCTTTATACCGGAAGTTGTGTAAGAAAGAGTTCTCGCAGATACCGCCATACCTGCAACATTTATTATTTGAAAATCCACTTTAGTGGGTGAATCTATAGAAATCATAAGCCATTCTTTACTGTTCAATATTGGATTGCTAATCTCAAGTATTTTAATCTCATTTCCCTCCTGTGCCACATCTTCAATACCGGAAGCCCATTCAAGCATCATTGCTGCTATATCATATCCTCTCTGCCATCTTGCATCCTGCCAGACAAATATGATACTACTTCCATCTGTTGCGACATTAGGAAGTTCCTGGTTAGGATTTACTCCTTCAATCTCATTGTTGACTTTAAAGTTTGTCAAATAAGGGCTGTAGTCAGAGTTGTATCTCTGGGCATATATATCGGATTGGCTATAAGAGTAATCTCTCCATGTAATCACGAATTCCCCTGATGGAGCAACACTCACCGAGGGTTCATACCCCCGGTTGTCACTTACCCTGAAGTTTGTATCAACAAGAGTCCCTGTAGAATTAATTATCTGTGCATATATAGCCTGGGGAGTCCTGTAATCCTGCCATGTAACAATAAAATTTCCATCCGGAAGATATCCGGCATTCGGATAATATTGACTGGATGTGCCGCCTGAGTCTATCCTGAAATTACTTCCAACAGGAGTTCCGTCCCCCTGATATATTTGACCGTATATATCATTATCTCCATTTCTATTATCATACCATGTTATAAGAAAAACACCTGAAGGACTTATAGCAATGTCCGGCCAAAATTGATTGGATGTTCCCGGGTTATCATTTACTCTGAAGTTGCCACCTATGGTATCCCCTGCCGAATTTATCATTTGGGCATATATATCATAGTTATCCATTCTGTAATCAGACCAGGCAACAACAGTATTGTTATCAGAATCTATATCTACAGCTGCAAGCGAACGACTGCCATCGATTGTATCCGAGATAACAAAAGGGGAACCAATAGGATTCCCGGAGTGATCGAATTGCTGGTAATAGATATCATTCGAATAATCATAGGTGATTACAAAACTTGAATCTTCGGCTATTGCGATATCCGGGGTATGCCCGCTAGCTACCCGGATGTTTT
>Ga0315548_1000925_pt1 | contig 26045 bp, 27 predicted proteins | sample SalMarSW160110MG_2_FD_202540 | JGI IMG/M metagenome (GOLD analysis project Ga0315548, IMG submission 202540) | Salt marsh sediment microbial communities from the Plum Island Ecosystem LTER, Massachusetts, United States - Salt Marsh Sediment SW1601-110 ... | reverse complement strand
GGTCAAACAGGGTTGGCAATGCACTTAAGAACCTCGGTGTGAAAAGAGGTGATAGGGTTGTTATCCAGCTCCCCAATTGCCCTGAGGTCGTGGTCAGCTTTCTAGGAATATTCAAAATTGGCGCTCTGGTTATCCCTCTCAGCTTCCTCTACACCGCTGAAGAGACGGCATATATCTACCAGGATGCTACCCCCGTTGTGGTAATAAGTGCTACAGAGTTCATGGAAAAGGTCTCCCATGGCAAGGCAGCAACACCGAGTATAAAGCATGTAATTTCAGTTGACGAAGCCCCGGACACAGTGTTATTTCGGGACGTAGTGGATAAAAGCTCAGACAAATTGGAGATGGAAGATACTGCTGACGAGGAGTTAGCAGCACTGCTTTATACTGCAGGGACTACAGGAAGACCTAAAGGGGTTATGCTCTCTCACGAGGCTTTGTATGCCTGTGCGGAAGGGCAATGTGAAACCCTCAAGGGACCAGTCATGCAGGGCGATGCGACGTTAAGCTCGCTTCCCCTTTCTCATTCCTATGGCATGTCAACAATGAACGCGGTTTTCTACGGTGGCAGTAAATGGATACTGGTCAGATGGTTCGACACTGACCTCATTTTTGAAGCGATACAGAAATATAAGGTAAAGATCACAACGCAGGTGCCTACTATGTTCGTTTACCAGAACATGTATCCTGAGCCTAAGAAATATGACCTCTCTTCAATGAAGTTCTGGTTTTCTGGCTCTGCTCCATTGAACGAGGAGACGAGAAAGGAGTTCGAGTCCAAGTACCCCGGCAAGGTATATCAGGGTTGGGGATTAACCGAGGCGACAGCCAATAATAGCTGTTGCCCGATAGACAGACCGTATAAGCCGGGCTCCATAGGTAAGCCGTTGAGTGGTAAGATGAGAGTGGTCGACGATAATATCAAACCAGTCAAGCGTGGCGAGGTAGGGGAAATAGTGGTGGGGGGACCTGTGGTGATGCAGGGATACTGGAACAAGCCGGAGGAAACCAAGGAAGCATTGCAGAGAGGCTGGCTTCGCACTGGAGACATGGGCTATATGGATGAAGATGGATATTTCTTCATTGTAGAACGTAAGAAGAATATGATAATAAAGGCAGGGGAAAATATCTTCCCACGTGAGATTGAAGAGGTTGTCTATCAGCATTCTAAGGTCTCCGAGGCAGCCGTTATTGGCGTTCCTGACCAGATATATGGCGAGGAACTCAAGGCGTTTATCGTGTTGAAGCCGGGGGAGAAAGCTACTGAGCAGGAGATAATCGATTTTTGCGGAGGAAAGCTCAGCAGCTTTAAGACACCGAAGTACGTTCAGTTCCTCGATTCGCTCCCGAAGAACCCTGTGGGTAAGATACTGTATAAAGAGCTGCGGAAGACGGGCTGAGTTTGCCGTACTGTCACTTCTTGGGGGATCTGAACCGGCCACCTGCTTGATAAGGCAACCCGGCGGGGATTGACCAGCGGGTAGATGGTAAATTGTAATCTGTCGCTCATTTTGCCTCCTTTCTGTGGTTGGCCAGGTTTGTTGGCTTAAACGGCTTTTTTAGTAGAAATGGCCGCTTTTAGAGCTAACCACTATTGACAAATACAGCAGTTTGTCTATAGACTTGTCTAGTGTTATGGCACATCGGGGTTTGACAATAGCGCAGGCAGCCAACTCAATGGGGGTATCCGCCCGGACAGTCAGACGGTATATCAAGAGTGGCAAGCTGGGTGCTGAGTTTATCCGGGGAAATCATGGGGGAGAATTCAGGATATCCGCGATACCGCCTGAGCTAATCAAGGAAAAAACCCTGGACAAACAGCCTGGCCAGGCCATAGACACCCTTCAAGCGTTACTGCACGAGTTGCAACAACAAAATCTACAGCTTGCTGCTCAACTCGGGGCGGCGACGGAGAGGGTACATGCTTTGGAAAATCAAGTTAAATTACTCACTGCCGGCAGACAACCCTGGTGGCGGAGATTATTTAGACGCAACCCCAAAATGTCTCCTTAGAAAATCGCACTGTGTCCTATAAGGCATAACGCTTGACCGCTCTAGTAATATCAGGACTCCGGGGAGCAGCGGCTTTTTCTTTTGATATGTTCCTTGGAGGGACAGCTCGAGGGGAAGATGTTAGCAAAATACGATGATTTAGCTGGCGCGCCTAGAGGGATTCGAACCCACGACACCCGGTTCCGAAGACCGGTGCTCTGTTCCGCTGAGCTATAGGCGCATAATTAAAAAGGGTGAGCGGTGGGATTTGAACCCACGATCTCCAGGGCCACAACCTGGCGCCTTAACCACTGGGCTACGCCCACCACAAACATAGACATTATACCGACAATCGTCATCTCTTTCAATTACCTAGCCTCGTTCATATAGCCGATGACATTTCCTCAGGTGTTTGTCATTGCGAGGAATCCCGAAGCAAACTAGAGCGAGATTCCTCGTTTTACTCGGAATAGGCTCCGCAATGTACCCAGATTCTCCCTCCCCTGGTGGGAGGGAGTTGGAGGGAGGGGGAAAATTTCACCCTCACCTTATTCCTCTCCCATCAAGGGAGAGGAGACTTTTCCGGGATTGCTTCGCTCCGCTCGCAATGACAGAGGGGTAGGATTGCTTGGCTTCCCGTTCACTACGTTCAGGGTTTTGGCTCACCGCAATGACAGAGAGGGTTGTTCGTCATTGGGATAAGCGTATAGAGAGCGTTATCATCTGTGCATAACCTCATTTCCTGCACTCTCTATTATTATTGGGCAGCGATGTAGTATTATATTGCCTGAAACGAGCTAAGAGGTAATTTTTGTGGGAATAAATCAGATGAGTGAACAGCTTAAAGCATGGCGAGGCAAGCTTTTTGGTGGGGAGCGGAAAGGACCTCAAGGACGGCGGCTTAAACTTTCTCCGGCGGCTATCGCCGGCATAATCGTATTTGCCCTCTTTGGCATAGCATTATACATCCGTGTGTATTTGCCCTACGACTCGGTTTTTGTCGGTGGTGAGGTTTGGTTCAAGGGAGCTGACCCATGGTATCACATGAGGCTGGTGGATAACCTGGTTCAACATTTTCCCCATCGTATTTACTTTGATGCCTATTCCAACTATCCGCATGGTCTTATAGTACCATGGCCACCTTTCTATACCTGGCTCATCGGCGGCGCTGCGTGGATAATTGGCCTGGGGCATCCCAGCGTGCATCTGGTAGAGACAGTCGGTGCCTTTACCCCCGCTGTTCTCGGCGCGTTGACGGTTATCCCGGTGTACTTCATTGGCAAGGAGCTATTTAATCGCTGGGTGGGCGTAATATCGGCTGCCATACTGGTTGTATTGCCCAGTGAATTCTTGAGCCGCTCCCTTCTTGGTTTCACCGACCACCATGTCGCTGAGGTTCTATTCAGCGCGGTAACCATTCTATTTTTGATTATGGCGGTTAAAAGAGCCAGGGAAAGGGAAATATCCTTCAGTCACTTGATAAATAAAGATTGGGCGGTTATCAGGAAGCCTCTTATCTATACTTTATTGGCCGGCATTTTCCTTGGTATTTACCTTCTTACCTGGCTGGGTGGGCTGATGCTGGTGTTCATTATCTTTGTTTATCTCGGAATTCAGTTCATCGTAGACCATTTAAGGGGCAAACCAACTGACTATCTCTGTGTCATTGCTGTATTGACCTTTGCCATCGCTTCTATAATGTCCATTCCTTTTTTGCCTGAAAAAAGTATGGTAACTGTGATACAGGCCTCTCTGATAATCGCCATAGTTGCCCCGCTGGCATTAAGCGGTGTCTCACGATTCATGGTGCGCAAGGCGTTAAAACCTGCCTACTATCCCCTGGCATTGCTCGGAATTGCCGGCATTGCGCTTCTCATTTTCTGGGCCATTGACCCTTCGCTGATTCATTCAATACTTGAAAAATTGCGTATCTTTACTCCACGAGTAGCTGGTGGCTTGACTATCCAGGAGGGGCGACCTCTCGACTTTGCCATGGCATGGTCTAACTTCACCACTTCTTTCTTCATCGCCTTTGTTGCGTTGGTACTGCTCATTTACCGCGCTGTTAAGGAGAGGAGCGCCGATAAGACGCTGTTCCTGGTATGGTGCGTGGTAATAATGGTGCTAACGTTCGCTCAGCGCCGCTACTGCTACTACTTCGCGGTGAATGTTGCCTTGCTCACCGGTTATCTCTCCTGGAGGGTCCTGGACTTCGCTGGATTGAAGAAACTGCTGACCAGACCCAAAGAAATAGTGCAAACATATACCACAAAGAAGAAAAAGAAAAAAGCAAAGGAAAAAGTAAGCGAAAGAAGATTCTTACAGCCGAGAGCTACCTGGCTAAAGGTAATTGGGGCTGGAATAGCCATCTTTTTCCTGGTTTTCTTCCCCAATATATGCCCCGGACAGGGCTTTTCCTTTGGAAAACTGGAGGCAAGTGCCAGCAGGGGACCGGTTGGGGTTGGCGATGACTGGGACAGTGCGCTGGTATGGTTAAGGGATAATACCCCTGAGCCTTTTGATGACCCTGATTACTATTATCAGCTATATGATTTCCCTCCTAAAGCGGATGACGGCTTTGAGGATTATGATTATCCTGAGACGGCTTATGGCATAATGTCGTGGTGGGATTATGGTCACTGGATAACTCGTATTGGGCGTCGCATACCGATTGCCAGTCCGTTTCAGGGGCTTGCCGCCCCGATTGCAGGCAAATTCCTCACCTCCCAGAACGAAACCGCGGCTAACCAGATAATGGGTGAATTAGGGGTAAAATACGTAATGAGTGACTACGCTATGCCCGTCTACAAATTCTATGCCATGTTGACCTGGGCGGGTAAAAGCGAAAGCGATTTTTATGAAATCTACCATGCGCCTGTGGAAGGTGGGGTATTGCAGCCGTGGAGGCTCTTCTACCCTTCTTATTATAATTCCACTGTTGTCAGGCTTTATAACTTTAATGGCGAGGCTGTGGTTCCCTCCGAGAATGCCACCGAAGTCATTTCCTTTAGGGAGAGAATAAGTCGGGAAGGCAAACCATATAAAGAAATCACCGGCTTATGGTCTTTTTCCACATATGAGGAAGCCACGGATTTTATGGCGAGCCATGCTTCTGAGAATTACAGAATAGTAGGTGTGGACCCATTCAAAAGCCCTGTGCCGCTGGAGAAGATGGAGCATTACCAGCTGGTTTATGCGTCATCATCGCCATCTCCCGTGAAGATATTTGAGTACACTGAATGAGGTTATCTGACTTCCCGCCTTTTAAGGTAGTTAGCGAAGCCTTAGGTGTAATCACCTCCAGGAAAAAGCTGAAACAGTTTATCGCCATTCCGCTTTATAGCAACGCCTTTTACCTGATGCTTAACGCCGGGGTTATGGCTCTACTCGGTTTTTTCTTCTGGATGGTGGTGGCTCGATTTTACACCGAAGCTGAGGTAGGCTTCAGTTCCGCCATAATCTCAGCGACGAGGCTGCTTGCCATCATAAGCCTGGTTGGCTTGAACATCTCCCTGGTCCGCTTCTTGCCTCACTCTGACAGACCACAGGAACTGATAAACTCCTGCTATACCCTGGGTGGTCTCATCAGCCTGGTAGTAGCCGGCATTTTTCTTGCTGGCCTGGGATTTTGGTCTCCAGCATTGGTTTTCGTCAAACAAAACGCCATCTTCGCCTCAGCGTTCATTGTTTTTACTCTGTTGTGGACGCTGTCAGGGTTGGTGAATTTTACCTTTATAGCTCGGCGGAGAGCCGGCTTTGTGTTGTCCAAAAACACCATTTTCTCGCTGCTCAGGCTTCCCCTGCCCATTCTTTTTGTCCTCTTTTTCCGTACCTTTGGGATAGTTGCCTCCTGGGGTATCGCTGTGGCGGTGGCTCTCGCTGTTTCCCTTTTCCTGTTTTTGCCCAAGGTTCAGGATTTCTATAAGCCGGTGCCTGCGCTGAAGATAAATTTGTTGAAAGATATATGGCGCTATTCCGCTGGCAACTACTTTGCCAATCTATTCATGGGCGGTATACCACTCATTTTGCCACTGATGGTGGTCAACCTTCTTGGCGCCGAGCAAAATGCCTATTTCTATATTGGCTGGATGCTGGCTAACTTGCTTTTTGCCATCCCCAGGGGAGTTTCGCAATCACTGTTCGCCGAGGGCTCTCACTTTGAGGACAAGCTAAAGGAAAATGTCACCAAATCATTGAAATTCACCTACCTGCTGTTAGTTCCTGCGGCAATCGTGCTTAGTTTGGCGGGCAAGTGGCTGCTGCTTGCCTTCGGGCAAAGCTATTCGCTGAATGCCGTGCACTTGCTGTGGGTTTTGAGCCTATCGAGTCTGCCACTGGCGCTTACTCATATCTACACCGGTATCCTTCGAGTTACCGGAAGGATAAGGGAACTCATGGCCATCTGGGGATTTATCGCTTTATCGGTGCTTTTAGCCAGTTATCTGATTATGCCGGTAACTGGCATAATCGGTATTGGTTATGCCTGGCTTGGCGCTCAGGCCATAGTGGCTGTTTACATCCTTGCCCGCAGACTTTCCATATAGCTGGTATCCCCCTTGATGAAATTCTAAATCCTAAATCCGAAATACTAAACAATATCAAATGACCAAAATCCGAATGTCCAAAAGGGTTTCGAACTTTAAATTTAGATATTTGGGTTTGTTTAGGATTTAGTGCTTAGAGTTTAGGATTTGCCCGGAGGGTGTCGTTGCGAGCCCTGTTAGATGTTTACTATCAAACCGGACATGGCAATGTTACGATATTGTTTCAGATGTATTAGGCTGTCTGTAATGTGAATAATGGCCCTCATAGTTATCGGCGCTGGCTATGTTGGCTTGGTAGTTGCTTGTTACCTAATTCACGGGCTACCCAAAACAAATTAAACTGCCTCACTTACCCCTTGACATGTATAACGCCTTTGGGCTACAATTATACTCTAATTGGAGTGTCAATGCCGGATAAAGTTACCATTAAGATACCACGGGAGCTTTACCAGAAATTGAGCCAGATGATAGAGGGGAGTGGCTTTTCCAGTGTTACCGAATTTATTGTCTTTGTTATGCGGAGCTTAGCATCGAGCGGTGAAGTAAGGGGGGAGGATAAGTTGACGGAAGAAGAGGTAAAAGCAGTGAGAGAAAGATTAAGGAGGTTAGGTTATCTATGAAGGAAGAAAGGAAAACGGTATCCTTGCCTGCCGAGCTTTATGGCAAAATAGAGCAAAGGATAGCCGGCACGGAATTTGACTCTGTAGATGAATATGTAAACTTTGTCTTGGCGGAAGTCTTCAAAGAGGAGGAGGCAGAAACGAGTTTCAGCAAGGAGGATGAGAAGGAGGTGAAGAGGAGGCTTAAGAGTTTAGGCTATCTGGACTGAAGCAGAAGTGGAGTTGGAGATAACATCAGCTCTTTTTGTGGCAGTAGCTGTTATTGCTCTTGCTTTGCAATATATGAGTCTTTCCCTGGGGCTGGGCTACGGCACTGCTTTGACCCCCGTTCTGCTTATTATAGGGTTTTCACCTTTACAGGTTGTCCCCGCCGTACTATTAAGTCAACTTGCTGGTGGAATAATTGGGGGAGTTGCCCATCACCGGGTGAAGAATGTAAATCTGGACTTCAGACCTGACGATAAGCTGATAAAGGAGAGGCTGCGAGGATTGGGTTATCTTCCTAAGTCTCCCGATGCGAAAGTTGTTTTTATCCTTGCCATCTGCGGAGTTATAGGAGCCTTGGTGGGTGTATTCTCCGCGGTAAATGTCCCAATGGTTGCTCTTGAAACTTACATAGGAGTCATGGTTCTGGTGATAGGGATAACAATCCTTATGCGAGGAAGCCGCAAAAATGCATTTTCTTGGAAAGGGCTTATCGCCATGGGACTGTTGGGCTCTTTTAACAAGGGTATAAGCGGAGGAGGATATATTCCGCTGGTAACTGGTGGGCAAATAATAGGTGGAAGAGAGGTAAAGAGCTCTGTGGGGAGCACCACGCTTGCAGTAACTTTTGTTTGTGCTGTGAGTTTCCTGGGTTACGTGCTGGTTAAAGGCGACATCTACTGGACACTCACTGCGGCTACATGCATAGGTGCAGTTATAGCAGCGCCATTCGCGGCGATGATGATTAGGAGAATAGATTCAGAAAAGTTAAAATTTGCTATAGGGATAACTACAAGCCTGCTTGGGGCTTTGACGGTGGCTAAAGTGTTTGTCTTTTAGCAAAAAATGATTAGGAGGTAGTTACTATGTCGGAGTTAAAGGATTTAGAAAATAAGACCCTGTATATAATAAGGGAAGCCTACGCCGAGTTTAACAAGCCAGCGGTTCTATGGAGCACTGGCAAGGACAGCACCACTATGCTCTGGCTTTGTAAGAAAGCTTTCTTCGGCAAAATTCCCTTCCCCGTGATTCATATAGATACGGGCTATAAATTCAAACAGATGTATGAATTCAGGGATAGAATCGCCGCAGAGTGGGGATTGGATTTAGTGATAGCTAGAAATGAAGAGGCAATGAGGGAAGGAATTGGCCCCAAGGATGGCAATTTCGAGTGCTGCACTAAGTTGAAAACACAGGCTCTCATGGAGTGCCTTGAGGAAAGGGGATTTGATGCCTTCATTTTGGCCATAAGGAGAGACGAGCATGGGATAAGGGCCAAGGAAAGATATTTCTCCCCGCGTGATGAGGACTTTAGATGGAACTACAAAGACCAGCCGCTGGAGATGTGGGACCAGTATCAGAGCATAACCGAGGATAAAACCCATACCAGGGTGCATCCTATTCTCCACTGGAGGGAGCTGGATGTATGGGAGTATGTAAAGCAGGAAAAAATGCCGGTGAACCCGATGTATTTTGCCAAAGGTGGAAAGAGGTATAGAAGTTTAGGATGTGAGCCGTGCACCTCTACCATTGACTCTGATGCCAAGACAATAGATGAGATAGTGGAAGAGCTAAAAGTTACCAAGATTGCCGAGAGGTCGGGCAGAGCACAGGACAAGGAGAAGGCGTTTACCATGCAAAAGCTCCGCGCTTTAGGCTATATGTGAAGAAAATCCTAAGCACGAAATCCTAAATCCGAAACAAGCTCAAATGGCCAAAATGCAAAATTCAAAACAGTACGATTTGGAACAGCGAACTTTGACGTTTGCTAAAGAAGTGATCGGGTTTGTGAAAATGCTTCCAATGAGCGTAGCTAATGCAGAAATGGCGAAGCAACTGATCAGATCTGCTGGCTCTATTGGGGCGAATTATATTGAAGCAAATGAATCTCTAAGCAAGAAGGATTTTTTGATGAGGATCAAGATATGTCGCAAAGAATCTAAAGAAGCTGCCTATTGGCTGAAGCTCATTGAAGCAAAAGACCGTGATGGAGAAAAGGGAAGGGGGTTGCTTATTGCAGAGGCGACTGAGCTTATGAAGATCTTCGGTTCAATAGTGGAGAAAGCGAAATGAGTTTCAATATTTGAGATTTGAATTTGTTTAGGATTTAGATATTAGAATTTAGGATTTAGACTGAACATATTTTAAGGAGGGCGTATGAAAGTAAATGTAGTCATCGTAGGACATGTGGATCATGGTAAATCTACCCTGATAGGCAGGTTGCTTTATGATTCTGACAGCATTACGGAAGGGCGTGTGGAGGAGATACAGAAACTGGCCGAGGAGTATAAAAGGCGGTTTGAATTTGCCTACTTTCTCGATTCCTTTGATGATGAGCTAAAAGAGGAGCGCACCATAGATACCACTGGGGTGATGTTCAAGGGGGAAAAGAATCTCTATTCGATCACTGATGTGCCAGGTCACAAGGAGTTCATCAAGAATATGCTCACCGGAGCTTCACATGCCGAAGTGGCTGTCTTAGTTGTTGCTGCAGACGAAGGTATCCAGGAGCAGACGGGAAGACATGCATTCTTGATAAACATGCTGGACATTAACAAGCTCTTTGTGGTGGTGAATAAGATGGATGCCGTTGATTACAAGGAAGAGGTTTTCCATGCCATTAGGAACAAGGTGGCTAAACTTTTAGCTTCATTTGGTTATCAGGATATACAATTCATTCCTGGCTCAGCAATGGAGGGAGACAACATCTACAAGTCATCTGCGCGAATGGAATGGTACCGTGGTTCCACACTAATAGAGGCTCTTGACAGTGTGGAATTGCTCAAAGAGGTAAAGCCACTCCGGTTTGTTGTCCAGGATACCTATGTAGTTGACTCCGATAAAGTTGTTGTGGGAAGGGTGGAATCTGGCGTCCTGAAAAAGGGTGCCGAGGTAATATTTCAGCCCTCTGGTGTTACCGGGAAAGTAGAAAAGATAAGGGAATTCCAGGGTGAGCTGGAGAAGGCGTCGATGGGGGATAGTGTGGGAATCATCACCGATTGTGAGCCTAGACGGGGGGATGTTTGTGGGCTGATAGAAGCTCCCCCCATACCTACAGAAGAATTCCTGGGTGAAGCTGTGTTGCTGGAAAGCGATTTGAGGAAAGGGGATAAATTGGAGCTGAGATGTGGAACTCGAAGGGTGAAGTGTGAGGTAACGGAAATAAAGGAAAAGATAAATTCCGAGACCGGTGAGGTGGTGGAAAGACACCCCGCAGAGATAACCGAGAACGATGCAGCGACCATTGTCTTTGCCACTGAACCCCTGGTGGTGGAGAAATTCTCGGAGATCCCTGAGCTTGGCAGGTTTATTTTGGTGAAGGGTAGGAATATTGGCGCTGGCGTGGTTCTGGAGGTAGGGAGATGATTTTTGTTCTCGGTATTGATGCTGCTACCTGGACAGTCATAAGGCCAAATTTAGAAAAGTTGCCCGGTTTTAAGAGGCTTACTGAAATTGGCAAAAGCAAGGAAATTACTTTGAAGGAGAAGCCCATATCTGCTTCTATCTGGTGCGGTATGTTTTGTGGAAAGACTCCAGGTGAACACGGACATGACAGCTATGTGGTCAACGGAAACATTGTGAAAAGGGAAGATATAAAGGTGGACTTCGTCTGGGATATTCTTGACAAAGAAGGCAAAAAGGTTAAAGCACTGAACGTTCCTTTCGTTGTTCCTCCTTATTCCTTCAATGTCGACTTCAAGCCGGTGGGCTTTGGATTACCCACTAATGAAAGGGAGTGGCAGGAAGAGCTTGACAGGGTCACTGAGAAAACCAAAGAGCTTCTTGCCGAAAAGCCAGATTTGCTTATCTCCGTTTACTCTCTTCTGGACCGGATTCAGCATTTTCACTGGGGAGAGGACTGCGTTCTGGAATGGTATAAGAAAATGGACGCCAGAATTGGAGAGCTTATATTTGACAGTAGCTTTCTTGATGATAAGGATAACAAACTAATTGTAATCTCCGACCACGGATTCTGCTCCTTTGGAGAGGCAAAGATACAAACGCTCCCTGAGAAAACGGAACACGGAAGGCTAAAGGGAGACCATCACGAGAATGCCTTCCTCGTAACCGTGAATTTGGATTACGAAATAGACAGACCGCAGGATGTATTCCGTGCCATCAGGCAAGAATTAACCTGATGTGGATAGCTTGTGCCTATAGCTTACCCAGCTTGCTGAGCTTTGCTCTTATTCTCTGCTTTTCGTAATCGGTGCTTTCTTTGAACTTGAGCTGCCTGAATTGGGTCAATCTATCCTTCGCCTCCAGTTCAAATTTCCTGACTTCCTCTGTATCAGCACCATGCAAATTTCTTGTTTCGCCTGGATCGCTTACCAAGTCATAGACCTCCTCCCTTACACCACCACTTCCATCAAGGCTCTCAATGTGAATGTACTTCCATCCAGGGACTCGATAGGCAATACTCAGTTCGCGAACCCGAGGATCCGTAATCGTACTTATGGTACCTACCTCGTTTCCCTCCTTACCCTCTATTAGCGACAGCAGGCTTTTTCCATGGAAACTCCGTGGGCTGTCAAGTCCTGCGATATCCAGGATGGTAGGTGCCAGGTCAATGAGGCTAATTTGCTGTTCAACCAATGTGCCACCCTTTGTCCCTGGCCCGGTTATTATCAGTGGGACGCGCAGTGTCCCTTCATACACCGTCTGGTGGCTGAACTTTCCATGTTCCCCAAATTCCTCACCATGGTCAGCGGTCACAATTATAACTGTATTGGACGCGTAGTTCCCCAGTTTGCGTAGGAGCACGCCTATAGCCTCGTCAGCATATCTTATTTCGGCATCGTAGAGGCAGATTAATGTTTCCACCCCAGAAGGCGATAGCTGCCCAGGCTTACTAACCATCCTGTAGCGTAGCGTATGCATTTCTCGCCGGCTGACTGGCCGGTCGCAGAAGTAACGAACATATTTCGACGCTGGCAGGTAAGGTGCATGAACATCCATGTAATGAAGCCAGAGAAAGAATTTGCCCTGATTGCCTTCAAGCCAGGATGTGGCTTTAGCGGTCATCTCGCTGGCGTTGACAATGGCTTTTCCGGCTACACGGTGTATCACAGGCCCCAGCATTTTGCCTACCTTGACCCGGATTCTACCTACAGGAGTATCCAGTGGAAACCATTGCCTTAAGCGTAAGCGGATTCCTCTGGGACTAACGTCGCGCAGCGTATCCTCGAAGGTATCAAAGCCCCGGTTATAACCGCAGAATTGAGATAGAAATGGATTGGAGTGGAAGGCAGCTGTTTGATATCCAGCCTCTTTCAGTACCTCAGCCAGCATGACATTTGACGGCGATAATGGCCTAATCCAAGACTGCTCGAAGGGGGGAAATGCCGAAGCCAGAATGGACGGGAAAGCCTGTGGAGTTTTACCTCCATTCGATATCGCCTGCAGGAACTTCACCCCGCGGGTGGCAAGGGCATCTATACTAGGGCTGGTATCTCTGTGATAGCCATAACAGCCCAGATGGTCATATCGCAGGGCATCAATTGTTATTAGAATAATATTTGGTGCCTCTGTTTTTGCTGCCTGCTTCATAATATCACGTCCAAATTCTCCGACTTTCTTACTCTTTCTTTTAGCATGTTTTTCGGCTGTTGGTCAAGTTGCGTGGAAACAGCCAGGTGGTAGTGGAAACCTCAGGACCATTTTGGATCACACCATCTGGCTGGTTATCTTCTCCCATACCCTCAAAACCTCTCTGCCATCCTCTGCGGTAACGGGTGGCTCAGTGTCATCTTGGATGCTCTCGATGAATTTCCTGATGCCCGTGGGAATTCCGCGATGCTTTCCTTGAATGAAGTTGACACCACCTGCAAAGGTATCCGCTAGTATCCGGAAGCTTCGCTCCAGATTTTCCCTGGCGTATAGAGAGGCAATGCCCTTTCCCATGTCTGTTTTTCCCCCATATGTGATTACCACTGAATTATGCAGGTTCGCATGTATATTCTTTTTTGTACCGAAAATATCAATCATCCACAGGCTGGGCCAATTACATGACGAAATGATCGTTCCCACGCCTTTCTCACCTTCCAGAATTATCTGGACTTCGTCAAACCGCATGTGGTCAAGGTTGCCCATCTTCTTGGGATACACTGCCACAGGCTCTATCTCGCCTAAGAATTCCCTGGCAAGATATATTGGGTGGGGTAAGGTATCGCCAAACACTCCTCCAGGCAATTTATGCCACCAGTGATTTGGGTCTGCAATTATAGGGAAGTCCTGCGGTGGACAGCTCTGCTTGATTTCCACTCTTACTAAATTTCCTATAGTGCCTTTATCCAGGATGCGTTTTATCTTCTGAACCGGAGGTATAAAAAGGAGGTGATGATTGGTGCCTAGTTTTACATTATTTTTCTTCGACACCTGTATCATTTCATCAGCATCCCTGGTATTGAGCGCCAGGGGCTTTTCGGTAAAAACATGGCAGCCAGCCTCCATCGCCTGGATGGCTAAAGAGGCATGTGTATCTATTGAGGTGCAGACATTTACCACGTCAAGTTTTTCCACATCCAGCATCTCTTTGAAATCGGCGTAGTATTTACCAATCTTGAATTTTCCTGCAACGCTCCTTGCCAAATCTTCGTTCCTGTCACAAATTGCTGCTAACCTGACGTTTCTGCATTTGAGGAGTGAAGGTATGTGGGCATTCTGGGCTATGAACCCACAGCCAACTACCCCCGCTTTCAAAATTCTTTCATCCATTTCTTATCACCTACTTTTATTAAATTTACCCGTAAGTGTTCAGCCAATCCATGTCATCCTCAGTTCTTGGCTTCTTGTCAAGCTTTCAGAAGTCCCTGTATTTCCATTATCAATTCCCTCTCCCCGCTCTCCCGAGAGAACATTCTTTTAATTCTCTCTCTTGCTTCTTTTCCCTTGCTACAATCTAAAGCTTTCCCAATCGCCTCTGCTGTTGCTTTTGGATCCCCATAGGGGACATAAAACCCGACATCGCCAGCAACCTCGGGTAATGCTCCTTTGTCAGTGACCACAGGTACGCACTCACATGCCATCGCCTCCGCCAAAGCAACACCGAATGATTCATAATAGGAGAGTTGGCAGTACACCTTTGCCTTCCGGTACCACTCAAGTGGTGCTTCACCATCCTTAAAAGCGACATTCGGCGGAGCAATTGACTTGAGAGACTCAATGGAGTTGTCGGAACAATTACCAACCAGTGCAAATTCCACGCTCGGTAGGTGTTTGGCCATCTCTATAAAGGTCTCAAATCCCTTTCGCTTAATGGTGCCTTGCTTTACGAAACCAACGGTTAGTACCAAGTTCTCCTTCTCACCACTTGGGCTGAATTTGTCGCAGTCGATAATATTACTGCCATACACAACTTTGACATTGTTGTTTCTCGTATATTGTAGGATTTCTTTCTTATTGAACTCAGAGACCGCAAAAAGCTTGTCAGCGTGGTTCAGCACAAATCTTACTACCCAAGCATATATTGGATTCAACATAGCTCCATATCCTATTTCGGGTATCCTGGCTACTTCGTAGCCGCCGACGATTACTATGGATTTTTCCCGAAATATTTTTGAAAATAAAACTGCCAGAAAAGCGTGCGTGTCAGCAAAATGGGAAAAAGTCAAATCTGCCCATAAAGTTCCTTTAAGAATCTTGAAGATGCCCGGGATGCTGGTGATTGGCCTTTTTCGATTGAAGGTGGGTGCGGTTCTTATATCAAAGTGATTCTTGAGTATCTCCACATCTCTCTTGAGGAAAATATCACCCTCTGGAAGTGCCAGTATCCTCTTTCTAGCCATGGTCGCTTTCCTTTAGCTTCTTACGCGGTCATAACAGTATACTGCTTCGTTAATCTCCCTGTGTAATAATTTGAATGCCGAGCACTGCTGTCATAAGCTAATACATCTCTGCCTCAGTTCTTGCTGATTATATTGGCTGTAGCCACTTTTCGCACTGGCTGGACATCGAATCACAATTTACCTGAGTGTTTCAACTTAGATATTCTACCTTTTACTTTGGCCTTGTCCCTCCTTGCTTTCTTTTGTTCCAGATAGGCCATCCACTCAGCTAGTAGATTCCGCAACTTCTTTGCTGTTTCAGGCTTATCTTGCGCAAGATTATGATTTTGTTCTGGATCGCTCTCCAGGTCATATAGCTCTTCCACGCCACCATGAATTCGATTGCATAGTCTACACACCGCAGACTCCTCGCTGGGTGCCTTTATATATTCATATTTCTTTGTTCTTATCGCCCTTTTCCTCTGAGCATAGGCTTCCTCGACATAGACAGCAGAACGCAGTTCCTTGCCTTCGTGAATCAACGGCATCAGGCTCTCCCCGTCAAAGTCCTCCTGAGGGTGCTTTATCTCAAGCAAATCCAAAATGGTTGGCACCAAATCGACATGCTGAACAAACCCCTCAACCGCCTTGCCACCAGGCAGCACTTCAGGATATCTCATGATAAACGGCACATGGATGGAGACTTCATATAGACCGTGATGGTCAAAATATATTTCATGTTCGGAAAGACTTTCTCCGTGGTCAGAAGTCAGGATAACGAGAGTTTGATCTGCAATTCCACGTTTGCTGAGGGTCTCCATTAACCTTCCGATCTCATCGTCAACATATCTTATTGAGGCATCATATTCTCGCATGCGCTCACCAACAGTCTCATTTCTCATGAGAACCGCCCTTGCCAACCTTATAGAGCTTGTCTCGTGAGGAAGCCTTGTTACGTTTCTTATCTTGTCGGTACTGCCAGGCATAGAGGAGTAATCTAGATGGCGAAACAAATGCGAATAATGCCGCGGAGACTTGAGCCCCCCGTGAACATCCCAGTAGTGGATAAAAAGAAAGAACGGCTGGGTTGAGTTCTTCGCGATGAGGTCTGTTGCCAAATCTGTCATGGGTTTAGCAGCATAGGCTTGTCTACGGACCCTGCGCCGGAGATAAGCCATCCCTCTTACGAACAGTTGGGGAGACTTATGAGCAGACATCATTTCTGTAACACGCTCGATAAGTCTGGATCCTTTGCTGCCTTCGATGCCACTATAATAGTCATAGCCTCTTCGGTGCCATCTTCCCAGCCAGTCTAAAGCAATCGTAGAGTATCCCTCGGAGCGAAGGATTTCAGGGAGCAATTCTGTGCCACTTTGAGTGAAAGCTTTGACCTCTTCATCCCGTAAACCTCCTCCGTGGTGCAAGATGCCGTGACCGAGGGGATATATGCCGCTAAATATGCTCGTTAGAGAGCTATCCGTATAATTGATGCAGCAGTAGGCGTTACGAAAAAGCACACCTTGTTGGGCAATCTTATCGATATTAGGAGTTGTAGGCTTGTCATATCCGTAAGCTCCCACGTTCCTTGCTCTTAGGGCATCAATTATTATGAAAATAATGTTGGGTCTCATTCTTGCTTCTCGCCAACTCTCCCCGCAAGTACCGCCTAATGCTTGAATTTGCTTGTCGGCATAAACAATTCATGCAAAAACCCAGAGGACCAGGCAATCGCTAATATCAATGTTGCCAGAGGCATATTCAGCGCCACCTGGTACGACTTAGTCTTAAGGAAAGCAAAGCTCGCTGAGAATACAGCCACCAGGGATGCTCCACCCAGAATAAAAATCAGGGGAAACCAGGGGTTCAAAATTGCCAGTGCGATGCAGATTGTGATGATGATTGGAATAGTGAGGCCAAGTGCAACTTGTGTGGGAGTGATGGTGCCTGATATCTTTCGCTTCATTAATATCTTTCCTAATCCATACCTATACATCTGGGACCACCACTTTCTGGGCGTGGCCCTGCGATAATGATGAACAATTACGTCGGGGACATAAAGTAATTTGTGCCCCAGACGTGTGATTCTTTGATTCATCACAACGTCTTCTCCCTCAAACATATCCTCGTCTATCGGCATCACTCTACGAAGCACATTGGCTCGATAGATAGCGTTGGAACCATGAGCTCGGGATTCAATGACTTTATCATACACCCTTGTGGGAGCACCCCCGCCAAAGGAGAAAGCATAGTCGAAAAGCAAACCCGCAGCTTTACCAAAAGCAGACTCAGTTTGTGGAATCAAATTTGGCCCACCTATTCCGGCTACCCTCTCATCCTCAAAATACTTTATGGAATTTTTGAGCCAATACCTATCCATAACGCAATCAGCGTCAGAGAAGGCAATGAGTTCACCTTGTGCTGCCTCAAATCCTATGTTTCTTCCTGAGACTACCCTTAGCCCAGGATTCGCTATTACCTTCGCTCCATAGCTCCCGGCAATTTCTTCAGTTCTGTCTGTGGACAATCCATCAGCTATGATAACCTCCATCCTGTCTTTAGGATAGTCCACCTCCCTCAGGCTTTTGAGACAATTCTCGATTATATCTTCAGTGTTTCTGGCAGGGATTACCACAGAGATAAAAGGCTCTTCCATTTATCATCCAACCCTCATCGCGCAATCCTCTTTCTTATCAAATAAAATAAGTTTTGTAGCCCATCCCGCCAACCTCGCAACTTTATTTTGCCAATGCGGACTTTATATTCAATAGGCATCTCCCTCCAGCGGCATTTAGCAAAGTGGCAAGCTTCTAGTTTTAATTCTTCTGAGAGTGGCATGCCGTTAGACCTTAGCACCAAGTTATTTAGAATGCTCCTCCTGAATACCCACATTCCAGATTGTGAATCTACTAAATCAATTTGAAAGAGCAACCTCGTGGTGAAACTTAGCACACTATTTCCGAACTTATTCCGCCACGACATAGCATTTTTATCCATTTTTGCAAACCGATTCGTAGTGATGAAATCTAATGTCTCATCCTCAAGCAGCTTAATAAATCCAGGAATCTCTTCCATAGGATAGGTTAAGTCGGCATCAGCAGTAGCGATGATTTCTCCTGTGGCATTAGCAAAACCAGCTTTATATGCACTTCCATATCCGTGTGTGGGCTCGAAAACAACCTCTGCTCCGGCTTTCTTCGCCAGTTCCCCCGTTCCGTCATTCGAGTCATTATCCACCACCAAAATCTGGACTTCATAGCCCATCCTTTCCAGCTCGTCTTTGGGGATAGCTCGTATTGTTTTTTCAATTCCATCCCTTTCATTCCGGGCGGGAATTACAATGCTGATTGTTTTCATGTGCAAAGTTCTATGTTCTACGGTCTACGTTAGCCTTGTCCCCTATTATGCACTATCCACCGCGCTGCTTCAAGAAGATTTTGGGCAGTGTAGTCGGGGGGTTGGGGACTGGGGACTGGGGATTGGGTATTAGGGACTGGAGACTGGAGACTAGAGACTGGGGGCTTGAGACTGGGGATTTGGGGCTGAGGGCCAGTGGTTACCAGAGCTGTTTTGCATCCCAGGGCTTTGCCAGCATCTATATCCATCTGTTGGTCACCGACCATATAAGAATTTTTTAGAGCAATGTTATGTTCCTCTGCCGCTTTAAGCAAGAGGGCTGTCTTTGGCTTACGGCACTGGCAACCATCATCAGGATGATGAGGGCAGTAGTAGATGGCATCCACCCAGGCGCCATATTTTGCCAGCTCATCTTTCATCTTTTGGTGAATCTGAGCCAGGGCCCCCTCAGTAAAATAGCCCCGGGCAATTCCTGACTGGTTGGTGATTACCACAACCTTGAAGCCATTTTCGTTCAGGAGTTTTATGGCTTCAGGGACAGTGGGGAGGATCTCAAAGTCCTCTGGTCTGCGGCAATAATGGACATCCCTGGCGATGGTGCCGTCTCTATCGAGAAAGACTGTTCGGTTCATTTCAACCATTCAGCGTTCAAGGTTCTAAGTCGAGCCCATCTAACGTAGAACTTCCAAACCTGGAACGTCCTTATTTGCTTGGTTGTATTTCTCAATGGTGCCAATATCAATGAGATAGTCTTGGGACTTCAGGGCATAGCCATAAATAGGGAGGCTTAGTTCTAGCAGCTTGGGGAAGATGTCATAGGCGAAATCAGAGAAGCCTTGAGCCGGGATGTACTTGAGGACTTCTTTTTCCATGACATAGACCCCACCGCTGGCGAGGGACTGGAGTTCTAAGTTCGATGTTCTACGTTCTAGGTTCGCTGTTTTGGGTTTTTCTACGAAGCTCAGGATTCGGCCTTCAGGACTCATCTCCACTACCCCGACCTCCGTTGGATTTGACGCCTCAAAAATGACCAGAGTGGCTGCAGCCTTTTTCTCTTGATGAAATTTGATCATCGCTGAGAGGTTGAAATTGGTAAGTACATCAGCATAAACTACCGCAAAAGTGTTGTGGAACAAATGCTCCATCCTTTTAATGCCACCTGCAGTCCCTAATAATTTTTCTTCGGTCGAGTAGAAAATTTTCACCCCAAAGTGAGAGCCATCACCAAGGAAATCCTTGACCTTATTGCCCAGGTGATAGAGATTTATAGCTACTTCTTGAATACCGTGATGTTTAAGCCAAGAAAGCTGATATTCAATCAAAGGCTGCCCACCTATAGGTAAGAGAAGCTTTGGCATTTCGAGCGTAAGGGGTCTGAGTCGAGTCCCCTCCCCAGCAGCCAAGAGCATGGCTTTCATTGGGGACCGGGGGCTAGAGACTGGGGATTGGCAGTTAGAGGTCGACATTTTTCCCTTTGAGTGCTGAGATCAGAGCATTAAGCATCTTAGATACTTGGATGTATGCCTTATCCAACTCGTTATACCTTCCGCCCTCGAGGTAGCCCAGATCTTTAGCAAGTAACAAGTGGTATCGCAATTCCTCAGCCGAGCCCCTAGCTACGTAAAGGAACTGGATGTACTCTCGCCTACTGTGCCTGGCATGCCCCTCCACAATGTTCGCCGCCACCGACGAAGCAGAGCGACACCTCTGGTCACTGAGCCGGAATCGCTCTTTATCAGGAAGTTCTTGAGCCAAGTGGTACACTTCCAGCGTTAGCCTATGCGCCTCCTTCCAAACCTCCAGATTTTGCCATTCTAGCATGGCATCCTAGCCCCTAATCCCCAGTCCCTAGTCCCCGGAATACCCCGTTGGGTGCTTCTTCATCCATGTCCAAGCGCTTTCGATTATAGCCTCAAGTTCGGGGAACTTAGGCCTCCACCCGAGCTCCTCTTTAGCCCTGCGTGAGCTTGCCACCAGAACTGCAGGGTCTCCTGCTCGCCTGGGAGAGATTTTGACAGGGATTTCAGCATAGGTGGCCTTTCTCGCTGCTTCTACCACCTCAATCACGGAGTAACCCTCTCCATTACCCAGGTTGTAAGCCCTGCCGCTTAACTGTTCAATCGTTTCCAGTGCCAGGATGTGTGCCTGAGCAATATCTATTACATGAACATAGTCCCGGACGCAGCTTCCATCCTTTGTAGGGTAATCCGTGCCGAATATGGAAACAAATCCCGAACCCCTAGTCCCTAGCCCCTGTGGTTGGGGACTCGAGATTGGGGGTTGGAAGAGAGCAGCTTTGAGCACATTGGGGATGAGATGAGTCTCGGGGTGGTGGTCTTCACCCAGAAGCTTGGTTGCCCCGGCGGCATTGAAGTATCTCAAGGAAATGTGTTTAAGCCCGTAGGCTTTCCCATACCATTCCAGGATGCGCTCAAACATGAGCTTGGACTCGCCATAGCTGTTTACCGGAAGCTTGCGATGGTCTTCCTCAATAGGAATGCTCTCAGGGTCTCCATAAACCGCAGCGCTGGAGGAAAAGACAAATTTGTAGACCTTGTGTTTAAGCATGGCATCGAGGAGGTCTATCCCGCCAACAATGTTATTGTGGAAATATCTTTTGGGGTCAGTCATGGAATATTCCACCACTGTCTCTGCGGCCATATGCATTACAGCATCAATTTCAAATCGGTGAAAGACATCATCAAGAGCCTGAGCTTCACAAATGTCAGCCAGGACAAATTCAGCTTCGGGAAGAATGGCTTCTTTATGCCCTTGCTGAAGGTTATCTAAGATAATGACTCTGTAACCCTTATTCAGAAGTTCCTCAGTAACGATACTTCCGACATAACCCACTCCACCAGTGACCAAAATATTCATCTCAAATCCCCTTTCTCAAGCAAGTGGTGATAACGTGTTCCAAAAGAAGGTGGATATCCTCGACTTGCTCCATGTTATGATTGGGTACTACTATGGCTATATCTACAAGTTCCTTGAGTTTCCCTCCATCGAAGCCAATAAAGCCAATAGTGGTAGCGCCTTTAGCCTTTGCCACCTTCACACCATTTAGCACATTTTGAGAATTGCCACTCCCACTGATGCAAATAGCAATATCCCCCACCTCAATAAAATTCTCCAGTTGTTCAGCAAAGATGTTTTCGTAGGCGGTATCATTTGCCCAGGCGGAAAGAAGGGGGACATTATCGGTCAAGGCAAAGGCTTTTATTCTAGGCTTCCCCTGGGAGATTGCGCCTTTCGAGAGGTCAGAGGCAAAGTGGGAGGCAGTAGCAGCAGAGCCACCATTGCCGAAAATATAGACTCTTTTCCTGTTCGCCCGCGCCTGTCCAAGCAGTTCAACAACCTGGGCGATTCCCTCCACGGGGAGCTTCGCCAAAGTGGCACTAACTTCGGAAAGATATTTTTTTATAATCTCAACATATTCTTGATTCATCACTTTTATGTCCTACGTCATGATGTCTAATCCCTAATCCCTAATCCCTAATCCCTAATCCCTAATCCCTAATCCCTAATCTCCAATCCCTAGCGCTTAACAGTTTTGAGCACACCTTCTTGCTTCATCACTTTCTCAGCCTCAGCGTAGTAATCTGAGACCTCCGGTTGTTTCCTTGCCCAATTGATGTATTCCCTGGCAGCTTGCTCGATAGAGGTTCGTGGCTGCCAGCCCAGCTTCTTTATTTTAGAGACGTCGGAGATAATGTGCCTTACATCGCCGAAGCGAAACTCCCCAGGGATTTCGGGTGTGACACCTTTACCCATAACATTCGAAAGAAGCTTACCATACTGTAACACAGAAAGAACCTCACCCCCACCGACATTGTAAACTGCGTAGTTTACAGCATTGCTTTCCATCGCTAAGATATTGGCTGCTGCTACATCTCCCACGTAAACATAGTCCCTAAGTTGCTCACCATCCTCATAGATAATAGGGGGAAGATTGTGTAGTAACCTGCTGGCAAAGATACGCAGGATGCCTGAGTAGGCGTTGTAGAAGCTCTGGCGTGGTCCCTGCGTTATGCTATAGCGGAGCACTACAGTGGGAATACCAAATCGGGTTCCTAGAGTTAAAGCATAAAGCTCCTGACAATGTTTGGAAACAGCATATTGATTATGCGGGCTAGTCCTAGATTCATCAGTGGGGAGAGGCTGCATCGGTTGTTGACATGTGGGGCATTTTATCTCCCAATCTCCCCTCTCCAGTTGCTCTGAAGAACGGGGTGAAGGATATTGAATGCCATGCTCGGCACAACGATATTTCCCCTCCCCATAAACTGCCTGAGAACTTCCCAGAATCACTTTCCTTATAGGAAGCTTTTTCTGTACGATAACTTCGTATATCAGAGCGGTGCCACCATCATTGGTAAAGGCGAACTTGCCGAAGTTGGTAAGGTAACCTTGATAGGCGGCAAGGTGAAACACATAATCTACTCCTTGAAGTGCCCTCTCAATATCACCCTTACTTTGGACATCACCAAGGATAAAATCCACATCATTAGGAAGGTAATCTGGCTTCTTTTTTTTAGGATGCACTGGCGACTCAAGACTATCTAGAACACGAACCTCATAGCCCTTTTCAAGAAGCAAATCAACAGTGTGAGAGCCGATAAAGCCGGCACCACCAGTAACCAAAACCTTCACTGGCTTCTCCTGTAGTTGAAGATGACCTTGCTCCCATCCTGCTCGAAACGGAAGGGGAGTTGCCTGAGTCCCTTAAGGGCTCTGGTAACATCGTCTTGTTTATCTTTGCGACAATAGAGGAGTATAAAACCACCTCCCCCAGCTCCACTGACCTTACCACCGATTGCTCCGGCCCTGCGGGCAGTTTCATAAATATCGTCAATTGCTGGATTGCTCACCTTACTTGCCAACTGTTTTTTAAGTTGCCATCCCTTATGCAGTATCTCGCCGAATACATCAAGCTCGCCCTCGAGAATGGTATCCCTCGCCTCGAATGCCAGCTTCTGCATTCCACGAAGCACTTCAACACGGCTGCTTATGTTTGCCTTTTGCTCCGACAAGATTTCGCTTGACTTCCTGGTTACACCAGTATAAAAAAGAAGAAGGTTATCATTTAGTCTCTTTTTATCTTCAGGCGAAAGCTCAATTTTTTCAACTTTAACACCACTCTTGTCAAAGGTGATGAATCGCATGTTGCCGTAAGAGGCGATATATTGGTCCTGCCTCCCAATAGGTTTTCTGAGAATATCTATTTCTATACGGCACGCCTCCTCAGCCAAAGTTCTCGCTGGCGTAATTTCACCGCGGTAAGCATAGAGAGCTTGAAGCAACCCAACTATGATGCTACTTGACGAACCAAGCCCGGTTCCCTCAGCAGGGATATCAGCAAGAGTAGTGACCTCTATTCCTTTTTCTACACCAGTAATTCTCATTGCCTCTCTCACCAATTCATGCTCCAGCTTATCAAACCTGTCCACTATTTCTTTTTTCGAATAGTTTACATAAATCATATCATCGAATCTTTCCTTGACGATGACGAAAACACACTTATCAATGCCAGTGCTTAACACAGCCCCACCGTGATTTACGTAGAAATCGTCAAAATCAGTCCCTCCGCCTAGAAAGCTTACTCGCAGTGGAGTTTGAACCACAATCATTTCTCTCCTCGCATTCTAAAGTCAATCATTCTGTTACACATTTGCTGAAAACCTGATGCACTCAGGTCTGTTCTGCAAAAAGGCTGTTACTTTTTTCTTGGTGTTTCCTCTTTGTTTCTCATTTATTACATGGACTGTCATGTCTCACCACCTCACATTATAGCATCTCTATAGCTCTGCGAGATGCTATTTCCCCAAGTTGGTTCACTTTCATGGCTTCAAGGACATTATGGGTAGCCAATGCCCCTCGCTGTAAATCGAGTTTGGTATTTGTGATTCTCGCCCTGAAATCAGGATTGCCAGCTAGGTGAAAGTTTACGTCATGGTTAGCAATGGCTTTGTTTAAGGTGTCAAGGTCAAGCAGGTCAGCTTGGATGAAGTGAAAATTGAGATTGCTCACATAGCGCTCAAGGAACTCTTTTCTGCCTGAGCTGAGGTTATCTCATATATGGTCACCTCGTCTGAGTTAATCAAGCGGTCGATAAAGTGGCTGCCGGTAAAGCCAGCACCACCAGTGCCCAAGTATCTTTGAGGCTTGTTTTGATATTTCATTTGAGTTTAAAACCTCGACGGTATATCCTGCTTGCTCTAAAGCCCGTTGGGGTATTTCGTCAATAACTTTGCTGATTGACTCGGCTTCGTTAAGTGCCGGGAGAATTATGGAGACTTTCGCTTTGTTCATTTTCCTTATTGTAATCGGAATTGTCGACATAATTCAATTACAGGCGGCGAAATTGTATACTATATTTGTGCGTACTATAATAGAGTGATATGACTGGTTTGGTAACCAAAGGAGATTGGCGGAGAGATTTGATTGCTCTCGGTCCCAGCACATTTGTGGGGTTGACTTTGTTTATCTCCGGGGTAGGCAAGATACCCGGTCAAACGGAGTTTGTTGACTTGCTGCTCAAATCCTTGTGGACTCCTAATATGGCTTACCTCATCGGTCATGTTCTTCCTATAGGGGAGATAATCCTGGGGCTGTTTTTGGTTTTCGGGATATTTCCTCGAATTTCTGCTGGTTTTTGTCTTCCGCTCCTCATTGGCTTTATGGCTAGCAATTCGGTGGCAATGAGCCGGGGGATGGAGGAATTTCCCTCGTGTGGCTGTTTTGGGGTGTGGGAAGTGCTTTTCGGGATAGTGACGCCAATGCAGGCAATGGTTCTTGATGTTGTGCTCTTAATGCTGGCTGTGATTATATTGGTATTCCATCCCACCGGATTGTTGCACTTTCGTCCCTGGCTGATTAAGAAATGGAAATGGGAGGGCATAAAATGAATTTGCTGTTACGGAAATTGCTGCTCGGTTTAATTGGTCTGGTCGTTATTGGCGTCCTTGTCTGCGGTTGCGGCCCAGTTGCTCATTCCCCGGGCGTTATCCTTGAGGCGAATGAAACGCTGTTATCACCTTCGGGGAACACCGTTATTGAGTGTAGTGCTACCGGTATCGACGGGGGCAACCTGAGCTATAATTGGTCTGCCAGCGGAGGCACCATGCATATTCAGGGTGGTGGTGAGTCTGTCGAGTGGACTGCTCCTGATGATGTCGGTGATTATAACATCACGGTCAATGTAACCGATGGGGAGGGTGGTGAAGCCACAGCCTCTGTAGTTATCACGGTGAGGATTAATCACCTGCCTGCTATCCTTAGCTTGATGGCGAGCGAGGAAAGGCCTCTTCCTCTGGAAGTTTGTCAGCTTGAATGCCGCGCCGAAGATCCCGATAATGACTCCTTAAGTTATAACTGGGAAGCTGAGGGGGGCAACATTTCCGGTGAGGGCTCTGTCGTCAGCTGGACCGCTCCTGAGGAAGCGGGCAGCTATGACATTAAGGTGCTGGTCGAGGATGTTATGGGAGGCAAAAGCACGACATCGCTGACCATTAATGTAGGGCCTAATCGTCCTCCGGTTATTGAGAGCCTGGTTGCTGAGAAGA
>Ga0315548_1000917_pt1 | contig 26131 bp, 25 predicted proteins | sample SalMarSW160110MG_2_FD_202540 | JGI IMG/M metagenome (GOLD analysis project Ga0315548, IMG submission 202540) | Salt marsh sediment microbial communities from the Plum Island Ecosystem LTER, Massachusetts, United States - Salt Marsh Sediment SW1601-110 ... | reverse complement strand
AAAAAATCTTAATAAAAAATAAAAACCATTTTCTTTTTTGATATATGGAAAAAATAAATTCGCTAATTAATTTTGGTATTATAAATATAAACAAACCTTCAGGACCAACTTCTTTTAGTATTACAGAATTTGTAAGACAAAAATTAAATTTGAAAAAATCGTCTCATATGGGGACTCTTGACCCAAAAGTTACAGGAGTTCTTCCGATTACTCTAGGGAGGGCATGTAGACTCTCAAGATATTTTATGCACCATAAAAAATGTTACGTTGGTGTCCTCCATACGCACAAAGAAAAAAATTTAACTGAATTACAAAAAATAATAAATAAAAAATTTACTGGAAAGATTAAACAAATCCCCCCTCACAAATCAGCAGTGAAAAGAGTAGAGAGAGAAAGAACAATTTATAAATTTGATTTCCTTGAAGATTCTGAAAATAAAAAAGATTTTTTGTTTTATTGTGAAGTTGAAGGAGGAACTTACATTCGGAAACTCTGCTCGGACTTGGGGGAAATAATCAAAGGAGCACATATGGCAGAACTCCGAAGAACACAGGCAGGAATTTTCGATGAAAATAAAATGTTCAACCTTTATGAATTTGAAGAGGCAGTTGAAGAATACAAAAAAGGAAACTCTGAGTCATTAAAAAAAATGATTACTCCTGCAGAAGAATCAATTAAAAAAGTTCTACCTTTCATTAAAGTTAAAGAAGAAGCAGTAAAAGATTTACATACAGGAAAACCCTTACTTAAAGAAGACGTTTTAGGAAAATCAGAAATTAAAGAAGAAAGTTTCGCAGTATTTTGTAGGGAAACATTTATAGGAATTTATAGGAAGGCAGAAGAAAAAGATATATTGGGGAGAGCAGAGTTTGTGAAGAACTAACAAAAGAAATTTTTAAAAGGAGAGAAACCTGGAGATTTTTTAACCAATTCAAGATATCTATTAACAATCTCTTCTAAACCCTCTTCAGAGTGAATATCCTTAATCCCACTAAATAAAGTTTCTGCTGCATCTATAATCTTTTTTATATTGGGATGATGTTTTATCTGGCGAGAAACATTATAGTTTTGTCTCCCCTTGTTTATTACCTTATCAATCTTATCAACAAGCTTGATAAAAGATTCATTTTTTTCTTTTGTGGTCTTGCAAGGCATGTAATGTTTGATCAATGTATTACACTGATGAAGAGGAAAAGGATGCGCTCCGCAAAAAAGAGAGTTAGTATCTCCATAAGGACTTCTAACATCTGTTCTAAAACCTATATTATAATTCCCCATAAAAAAACTATAACAAAGTTCAACATTAACTCCAGAATCAATAGGTTCGTCAAGATTAGCAACTACTACATCAGAATTTGGGATAAAGTATCCAACATCTAAAAGATAGATTATATCAGAAACTGCTTTTTCAACTGAAACGTTCCATCTTGAAAAATTTTTCTTTGAAAGAACTCTTTTCAAATTACCAAACTCAAAACCATCTCTCTGAGAAAAAAAAGTTCTATATCCCCTTCCTTCTAAACCCTCCACAAGTTGAGAATTAAAAGCTGTTTCTCTACCATTAAACAAAGAGCCCGCGGAGTAAATTGTTAATTTATCAGACATAATGGGAAAAAAGAAAATTAATTTATAATTACTTGTATCTATTAATATATACTTTAAATTAATAATGTCCCTTACACCAATAATACTTAAATAACTTGATTATTTGTTTAAGTTATGGGAAAAAAAGAAAATTTTGAAAATGATAAAATAATTGCTCAGGATGATTTTTTGAATGAGGCGAAATCGTTTTTTGAGGCGAATCGCAGGGAAATCGGAAAAGTTGCAAAGTCTAAAGGCAAAGTAGTTAATATAGATTTTGACGATTTTTCTTCATATTCTCCTATATTAAGTGAGTATTTAATAGAAAGACCTGAAGAAACTATTCAAATTCTTGAAGTTGCACTTGAAGAGATGGAATGGGCACCAAAAAATGCAAGAGTTAGATTAAGCAGTATCTCTCTTTCGCAAGAAATTTTAGTTAGGAACATTAGAGCAAAACATCTAGGGAAAATGATTAGTATTGAAGGTCTCGTCAGAAAATCATCAGAAGTCAGACCTCAGGTTACAAATGCTAAATTTGAATGTCCTTCCTGTGGAACAATAATTTCTGTTTTGCAGATTGATAAGAAATTTAAAGAACCCTCCAGGTGTTCTTGCGGAAGAAGAGGAGGTTTTAAGGAAATTTCAAAAGATATGGTTGATGCACAAGTTTTGATGATTGAGGAATCGTCTGAGAATTTAACTGGAGGGGAACAGCCAAAAAGAATGAATGTTTTTTTAAAAGAAGACCTTGTTGACCCTAAAATGGAAATGAGGACTACACCGGGAAGCCGCGTTAAAATAATTGGAGTCCTAAAAGAAATAGCTTTATCTTCATCATCAGGTGCTAGGCTTACAAGATTTGATCTGGCAGTTGAAGCAAATAATATAATTCCTTTAGAAGAGAGTTTTGAAGATATTGACATCAGCGAAGAAGATGAGAGAGCAATAAGAGAAATCGCATCTGATTCAGAGTTAATGGAAAAGATGGCAAAAAGTATAGCCCCCTCTATCTGGGGATATAAAGAAGTTAAAAAAGCTCTTGCATTACAATTATTCGGAGGGGTTCAGAAAAAAAGAAGTGATAATACTACAGTAAGAGGAGATATTCATGTTTTACTCGTCGGAGACCCTGGTGTTGCGAAATCAGTTATGTTAGTTTTTATTGCAAGTGTTGCTCCTAAAGCCCGTTATGTATCAGGGAAGTCATCTACAGGCGCAGGGCTCACAGCAACTGTAGTGAAAGACGATTTGTTGAAAGGGTGGAGTTTAGAAGCAGGGGCGATGGTCTTGGCAAATAAAGGAATTGTTTGTATAGACGAGTTTGATAAAATGGACGAAGAAGATAGAAGCACAATGCACGAAGCAATGGAACAACAATCTGTTACAATCTCAAAAGCAACAGTTCAGGCAACACTCAGAGCACAAACTTCTGTTTTGGCAGCTGCAAACCCAAAATTTGGACGATTTGACCCAACACAATCAATCCCAAAACAAGTAACTCTTGCGCCAAGTTTAATCTCTCGTTTTGATGTTATTTTTATTATGAGAGATATCCCAAGCAAAGACAGAGACGAGTCAATTGCCATTCATGTTTTAAAAGAACATAAACAAGAGATTAAACACGATGTCATTGATAGAGATCTTCTAAGAAAATACATTTCTTACTCAAAACAGAAATATAACCCTTTTTTAACAGACGAGGCAATAAACGAAATAAAGCAATTTTATGTTGGGCTTAGGAATCAACCTCAATTGGGGGTTAGCACAAATAGACCAATTCCTATAGGAGCAAGACAATTGGAAGCTTTGGTTCGTCTATCAGAAGCACACGCGAGAATGAGATTAAGTAAAGAGGTAAAAAAAAAGGACGCCCGAGTCGCAATAGAACTTGTAAAACATTATCTTTTAGAAGTTGGTTACGACGAGGAAACAAAAACTATTGATATAGATAGAATAAGTGGGAATTCTGCTTCACAAAGAACTAAAATTTCAATTGTCCGAGAAACTGTTGAAGCACTTGAAAATAGATTAGGAAAATTGATTCCCCTTGAAGAACTAGAAAAATCCCTTAAGGAAAAAATGAAAGTTGAAGATATTGATGAGGCAGTCGGAAAGTTACTAAAATCAGGAGATTTATTCAGACCTCGGAGAGGATATATTCAGAGAATGTAATAATTCTGAAACTGAAATCTTCTCAAGTTTATAGTAACTTTTTAGGAGTTACAAACAAAAGATTTATATACTAATTGATTTTATACTTTCTATGGAAATAAACGCTGTTTTGCATAAGGTTAGAGAGGGAAATTTAGATTCTTTAGTAAGAAAGTTAAAGACAGCGATGGCTCTCGGTCCAGACATAATAATAGGACCTGATTATTCTTTAAATCCAAATCCAGAAAAAGTAAGCTCATCAAAGCAAAAAGAAACTATTTATAACTTGATTTGTTCAATTTCCGAAAATTCAGATTCTCTTATTCTCCCAGGGACAATTTTATATCCTATAAATGAACACGAAGTAGTATGTGAAGCCCCTGTTTTCTTAAGAGGAAAAATTTTAAAATCTTTTTTTAAAGAAAGAGATAACTGGGAAAGAAAATTAGCTGAGAAAGATGGTTATTCCTATAGAAAAGGAGATAGTTCAAAAAACAAATTTGATTATCTCGGAAAAAGAATAGCTGTAAAAATCTGTGGGGACCATGGAAATCAAGATGTAAGGGGATGTAATTTAGAGATTATCTTGACTTATGATTCAAAAGCAGGATTCTGGCTCTCTGTGGCTAACGACACTTTTGCAAGGAAAGTTATTATATGTGATGGATATTCCCCAAAAGCAGAGGCATTTGATTATGACCCTAATAGAAACAATAAACTTACTCAGATTATAGGAAAAAAAGACAAGTCAAGGAGGACAGTAAGTTTTGTTGTTTAAGATGGGAGCAAGAAATATTTATATTATAAAGGCAGAAAGAATAGAAAATTATATTATAGGAGAATATGTTGGGAAAAAAGGAATATTTAAAGAAATAGATGTTTTTTCCAATAGAGAAAGTTTTTTAGATTATCTTACTGATAGTAATTATATCTCAAAATTGAAAAAAAGAGGTGGGAGAAGGGTAATTTTTCACATATCATTAAAAGACAAAGGACTTATTGAAACTATAAAAAAAGATCTTAAAAGTAGTGGATTTATAAGAATAAAGGAAGAGAACATAACTTTATAAAATTTTAGAGACAAAGTATTAGTCAACTCCCTTAATTTTATGATTTATTTTAAAAACAATTATAAAATATGTGTTTTTAGATTTAAATCTATACCAATAATACTTAAAAACCTATTCTGTTTTTCATAAGTATGGAATTAGTAGAAACAAAAAAAAGGAATATTGCATATAAAATAAGAATATGTGATGTTTTAAAAGGAAAACCTATAAATGACGAAGGAAAGTTTTTGTTTTTGGAGCTTGGAGATAGGAAAATTGTCAGAGTAAATATTCTTGCTAATTGTGTAGATAAATTCATTCAGGAAGGAGAGAGAAAATATGCTTCTCTAACTGTAGACGACGCTTCAGGACAGATAAGGTTAAAATTTTTTGGGGATGATATAGAAAAAATGAAAGACATAACGCAAGGTGATACTTTACAAATCATTGGGAATATTAGAGAGTGGAATAGCGAACTATATTTAATTCCAGAAATAATAAAGAAAGTTGACCCGCGCTGGCTTCTTGTAAGAAAGCTTGAGATTCAGAAATCCTGGGAAGAAACTCCTCAGGATAAGAATTCTCCTTTAAAAGATTTGATTCTTCAGAAAATAAAAGACGCAGAAAGCGACGGAGGGATAGACATAGACACAATAATAATGAGTATTGAAGCAAGTCCAAATATGATTAACATTGAGATTAAAAAAATACTTGAAGAAGGATTAATTTATGAACCAAGACCCGGAAGATTAAGATATTTGGGATAAAAACATTTATTGCCGTCGCTATAAACCCCCAATTTCAGGATAAAAAAATCTACTGAAGGTAAAGTGTAATGTAATTCAAGAGATAGCAAAGTGAGGCAAAAGATTGGTAAACTATTTAAATAAATCATCTTTAGTTGTATTATGGAAATCGTTAGAGAATTTTTATCGACTGTGTTTGTGGTTCAAAATGGAAAAGTTTTGATGACTTGGAATAAAAAAGTAAATAATTGGGTTCCTATTGGAGGGCATATTGAACCAAATGAACTCCCTTGCAGTTCTGTAATACGAGAAGCAAAAGAGGAATCTGGTTTAGACATAGATGTAATCTCTCTATCTAATAAATCAAAAACAGCAAATTTAGTTCAACCAATTCACATTCATTTAGACCACATAAAAGAATATCACAAACACATAAATCTAATTTACTTCGGCATCGTAAAAAGTGGTGAATGTTTTAAGTTAGACGATGAAGGCAAAAAATTGCGATGGTTTTCTAAAGAAGAATTAGAAAAAGAGGATTTATTACTTAATGTAAAAGAATGGGCTATCGAGTCATTGAACCAATTAGGAGACAAATATTAGTTTGTTCAGTAGCAATTAAATTTTTATTTAGTAAAGTTCATCCATTAAAATCAATTTTTTCTATTTTATTTTTATTTTAGGAAATAATAAAATTCCGACGAAACATTTATAAATTGAATTTTCACAAGTATTATATGAAAACTTTGGAGATAATATCCAAAGCTTCAATTAATATTTTTGAGGCTAGAATGAGTGCCAAATCAAGAGTTTGGTGTGAGGGTGTTAGTTCTAGTTAATGTCTTAAAGCAATGGAGCGATCTTTCTAATATTTTAGACGTTTATTAAACGGCAAATTTCAAGAGGTTACCTTTAATCTTTTGAAAGCAATAGGATTGACTCTTTCTTTTTAGAAAAAAGAAATTCCCTCGAAGTAGAAAAACTTATTTTCCAAACTTCATTTGATATAGAGTCTATATTGTTTAATTCCAGTTTATCCTGCTGGAGGATGCTGCTGTTTGGTTTGGATTTAGACATGCAAGTCTGACGCAAGTCGGCGAACTGCTCAGTAACACGTAGTTAATCTGCCCTTAGGTCAAGAATACCCACGGGAAACTGTGGTTAATGATTGGTAGAGGTTAAGTGCTGGAATGCACATACTTTGAAAGGTAACGCCTAAGGATGAGACTGCGCACGATTAGCTTGTTGGCGGGGTAAATGCCCACCAAGGCGATGATCGTTAGGGGCTCTTAGCGGAGTCGCCCCGAGAAGGAATCTGAGACACTATTCCTAGCTCTACGGAGTGCAGCAGTCGCGAATTTTTTGCAATGCACGAAAGTGTGACAAAGCGAACCAAAGTGCTTTTCTTTTTGAAAATCTTTTCTTCACTTTAAAAATGTGGAGGAATAAGGACTGGGAGAGACCGGTGCCAGCCGCCGCGGTAATACCGGCAGTCCAAGTAGCATCCTATTATTGGGTCTAAAACATCCGTAGCTTGCTTATTAAGTCTCCTGTGAAATCTCATATCTCAAGTATGAGGCCTGCGGGAGATACTGATGAGCTAGAGATCGGTAGACGTAAGGAGTACGCTGAAGGTAGTGGTTAAATACGTTAATCTTCAGTGGACTAACAATTTAGCGAAGGCACCTTACGAGGACGAATCTGACAGTGAGGGATGAAGGCCAGGGGCGCAAAACGGATTAGATACCCGTGTAGTCCTGGCAGTAAACACTGCTCACTAAACATCGGGCCCTCTTCGGGAGGATTCGGTGCTGAAGCGAAGGCGAAGAGTGAGCTACCTGGGAAGTATAGTCGCAAGATCGAAACTTAAAGGAATTGGCGGGGAGACATACAACGAGTGACGCGTGCGGTTCAATTAGATTCTACACCGTGAACCTCACCAGGAGCGACAGCAGGATGAAGGTCAGTCTGAAGGGCTTACCTGACACGCTGAGAGGAGATGCATGGCCGACGTCAGCCTGTGCTGTGAAGTGACCTGTTAAATCAGGTAACAGGCGAGACCCGTGTTGATAATTACTACAGAAATGGGTACTTTATCTAGACTGCCTTGGTAACAAGGAGGAAGGTGCGGGCTACGTTAGGTGAGTACGTCCCTAATCCCCTGGGCTACACGCGCGCGGCAATGGTACGTTCAATGAGATGCAACTCCGAGAGGAGAAGCTAATCCCCTAACGCGTATCTCAGTCCAGATTGAGGGTTGCAACCCACCCTCATGACGCTGGAATTCGTAGTAATCGGATTTTATCACAGTCCGGTGAATAAGTCCCTGTCTCTTGCACACACCGCCCGTCAAACCAACCGAGTTATGCAGGGTTGAAGCTCTTTAGAGAAAAAATTTTGTATGATAAGGTAGGTTAAGTCGTCACAAGGTATCTGTAGGGGAACCTGCAGATGGATCACCTCCTATAAATTTTATAAATTAATTAAGCAAGCTCTTTCTTTTTAGAAAAAAGAAATTCCCTCGAAGTAGAAAAAGTAATTTCATTCCTTCAGGAATATAAGAGTTCTATAACTAACCTCTAGCTTCAAAGTAATCGAAGTAACTTTCGATTATCATAATCACCAGGGAGGGCCTGTAGTCTAGTAGTAAAACACCTCGTTTGCACCGAGGAGTCTCGGGTGCGATTCCCGACAGGTCCATGTCGGAGAGAAAAGCACATGCAATCCCGAACAATTCGCTTTGAGCAACGGAAAATCGCGAAGAGGAAATGTATAAATGTTCAGCTTGCGGTTTAGAAGTAGAAGAAATTCCAAGATTCAAAAAAAACGAGTGTCCACAGGACATACAGCATTACTTCATAAACTTAGAAGAAAGAGAAGAAATGGAAAAGATTGCGAGAGTTGAAAAGTCGGCTCTTGAAAATAAGATAAATAAAAAGAAAAATTAAAATAAAATCACACTCAACCCCGCTTGGGGAAAAGCAAGAGAAAACTTGTAAAACCAAAATGATGAACTGAGCAACCGACGGTTGTTTTGGGAGTTTGAGAATACGTTTGGCGACAAACGAAAGAATCTTTCGCAGAGCGAATTATTGGTGCTCCATTTGATTGTTGGAAACTGATAATAAACCCGCAAAGGTTATGATATTCAATGAGAACAGTATAAGAAATTCACTAGAAATTTCTCTGTTATACAGAGAAGTTAATGTGAAGGAAGATTAAGATTATGAAACTGTTAGACAGATAGCTTGGCTTGAATTTTGACGAAGGACGTGGCAAGCTGCGATATGCTCGGGCGAGGTGCATGCGACTTTTGACCCCGAGATTTCCGAATGCGAAACGTTGCTTTTGCAATGCCGAGAGACAGAATTACGCCGGGAATTGAAACATCTTAGTACCGGCAGGAAAAGAAAATAAATAATGATTCCCTTATTAGCAGCGAGCGAAAAGGGAAAAGGGCAAACCGAATCTACCTCGGAAACGAGATTAGAGATGTGGTGAGATTAATGGCTAAGTCAGCGAGTTGAAGTTTGCTGGAAAGCAACACTTTAGAGGGTGATAGTCCCGTAGATAAAGCTGATATGCTTGTTCTCAAAAGAGTAGGGCATCTTGGATTAGGTGTCTGAATACAGCAGAATTAACTGCTAACCCTAAATATTGATTTAAGCCCGATAGCGTACGAGTACCGCGAGGGAAAGCTGAAAAGTACTCTCATAAGAGGGTTAAAAGACTTGAAATCTAACAGTTACAAATTAGTTACGGCATTAAGGTGTTGTAACGTACGTTTTGAAGAACGGGCCAGGGAGTTTACTTTTGTGGCGAGGTTAATAAATGAAGCCGAAGCGATAGCGAGTATGAAAATGCGTCAGTCACAAGGGTAAGACCTGAAGCCAGATGATCTACTCCTGAGCAGGATGAAGTTTTTCGAAAGAGAAATGGAGGTCCGAACCGGTGTTGTGTACACGCACTCGGATGACTTGGGAGTAGGGGTGAAAAGCCATTCTAATCTGGCGATAGCTGGTTCCTGCTGAAATATGCCTTGGTATAGTTCGGTATAGTTCGTTTTTGGGGTAAAGTTACAGATAGGGTTTGCAGAGTCTAACGGCTACGGAATTCTTTCTAACTCAGAACCTAAAAATTGCGTAATACCGGAAACAGCGGCGGTGTGTAAGATACTGTTGCGAAACCCGAACAAGGGAGCCCGGAGTTAAGGTCCCAAAATGTTTGCTAAGTGTAACGAAGAGAGTCTTTATTCTAAGACAGTGAGGATGTAGGTCTAGAAGCCGCCATCATTTAAAGAAAGCGTAACAGCTCACCCATTGAGAATAGAGGCCTCGAAAATGGACGGGGCTCAAGCAAACTACCGATACTTCGGATGCATCCAGAAGGATGTCATGGTAAGCAGGCGTATTAGTTGCGCCGAAGGTTTTTCGTAAGAAGGGCTGGAGCGACTAGTAATGAGAATCCTGGTGGGAGTAGGATCTGATCTTCCTGAGAACCGGAAGATGTCGAAAGGGTACGGTTTCCTTAGCACTACCAATTAGCTAAGGGTTAGTCGGCGCCTAAGTCATGCCTTAACTGAACATGACGACGGACAACAGGTTAATATTCCTGTACCTTTTATTTTCTTTATGTTCCTAAAATGCTTTCGGATAGGTGGAGCGCCGAGAGGCGTAAGAAACAAGAAGCAGATGGATTGTAATGAAAAGAAGTTTGCAAATTGTTCTAAATCTGCTAATTCCAAGAGCCAGTGAAAAATTTAGGAAATAGAAAATGATAGGCCGTACTAAGAACTGACACTGGTACCCTGGCTGAGAAGGCCAAGACATGAAGGATTAAATAAGTTAAGGGAATTCGGCATAAATAGTCCCGTATCTTCGGTAGAAGGGATGTCTATTCTTTTTCATGATTCGTTATGGGGGGGAGTAGATCTCAGTAACAAGGATAGCACGACTGTTTACCAAAAACGTAGCCAAGCGCAAATCCGAAAGGAAAAATATGCTTGGTGAAGTCTGCCCAGTGGTGGTGTCTAAACATGCGTTCCAACGCGTTGAAAGCCCATCAAACGGCGGGCCTAACTATGAGGCTCTTAAGGTAGCGTAATGCCTTGTCGTCTGAATGGCGACGTGCATGAAAGGCTTAACGATGTTGTCACTGTCCCTAACTTAAACCCTCCGAAATCATTAACCGGTGAACAGGCCGGTGTCGTCTAGTGGGAAGCAAAGACCTTGTAGACCTTTACTACAACCTGTTGTTGTGATTTTATTAAGGATGCTTAGAGTAGGTAGGAGCGTAGAAACATTGGTTCCGGCCAATGTGAAGCAAAAGTGTAACACTACCCATCTTTAATAGAACCACTAACCTTTTTGGGACAGCAATTGGCGGGTAGTTTGGCTGGGGTGGCACCCCTCTGAAAAAATATCAGAGGGGCCCAAAGACAAGCTCATTCAGGTCGGAAATCTGAAGTAGAGTGTAAAGGCAAAAGCTTGTCTGACTGTATTTTGAAAAGCAAGAAATGCAGGGATGAAAGTCGGGCTTAACGAACCTACGTAGCTTTTTAATGGAGCTCGTAGATGGCAGAAAAGGTACCTCAAGGATAACAGGCTTGTCGCCCCCGATAGTTCACATTGACGGGGCGGTTTGGTACATCGCTGTCGGCTCTTCCTATCCTGGGTGTGCACAAGCACCCAAGGGTGTCGGAGTTCACGCATTAAAAGGGATCGTTAGCTGGGTTAAGAACGTCGTGAGACAGTTTGTATGATATCTACTAGACGTGTTGTTGTCTGAGTGGAAGGATCATTTAGTACGAGAGGAACGGTGATTCGATGCCTCTGGTCTACCAGTTGTTATGAGCAGGCTGGGCAGCTACGCATTAATCGATAAGCGCTGAAAGCATCTAAGCGCGAAGCGAACCGCAAAACGAGACAACTAAGGCCGCAGTAAAAGACTGCGTTGATAGAGACGGGATGTAAGCATAAGAGCTTCGGCGATTTGTTCAGTCCGCGTCTACTAACAGCCTCACTTAATTTTCTTCACAGAATGAATTTCTTATACTGTTCTAATTGTTTATTTAGAATAATTAAAAAAACTAAAAATTTATAATATATAAAGACAAGAATACATCTAAATTTATGGTTTTAAAAGATTACACTTCTGGTAAGGATAGAATGATAAGAATTAAAAGTTCTAACCCAGAAGTTTTCAGGCAAGCGTATGAAGAACTGTATGCGTCTGTTAATTATGCAAGAGAAAACTTTTCTAATACTACAATTTATACTTGTCTTAAAGGAGCATTAGATTTTTACACCATAAGATATAACTCACTTAAAAATTAATTATCATCCAATCACTTTCACCAAAACTCTTTTTTCCCCGCCCATCAAACCTGTTGTAAAAAATCTTCTTCCAAGTTTCTAAATCCCTTTTGTCTTCTTTAATTGCGACAACATTTTCCCATTCATTATTATTTTCTGTAAATGATAAAACCCATCATCTTCTCCTATCTGGTAATAGTAATAATCTTATTTTTCGGTGCAAGTTTCTCAAACCACTCTTTAAAAGATTGCTGTTAAAAACAATCATATTTAATCATAATAATAATTATAAACTGTTTAGGACCACTAATTTAATGAATGATTCACAAATAAGAATATTAGGTGTAGGAGATCGTCAGCTTTTAGATAATCTAAATTTTGGACTAAACGAGGAAAGTAAAGGGAGAATTAGTATTCCTGAAACTGCAATAGATATAACAGATGCTTTAAATAAATTGAAACAAGGTAAATACAAAGGGTTATTATTGACTACTCTTGCATTGCCTTCTGGTGAGGATTAAAAAAAGGTTAATAATCTTTCTAAAGAGTTCGATGGATTTGATTCCCCACCACATATTTGGTATTCTGGAGGGCTGTATCTTATTAAATTTGCTGTTGAAAAAGGATTAACTCCTGGGGTATATTGTTTTCCATTTTTAGAGTAAGTAAAAGTAATTAATGAAGCAAAAAGACTTGGAGCCAATACATTTTCTAACCCGCTCACAATTATTGCAGATTCTTGGAACGCATTTAGACCTCTTTTAAAGTAAAAATTTTATCCCTTCAAAAATCTCTATAATTTTTTCACACTTATTAAATATATAACGATTTCTACTATATAAATAATCTGATAGACCAATTTTGTTTGGAGTATTCATCTTCAGACACCCCTCATAAATCACCTAATACCACTAATAAGTCAATTACTATATAAATTAGATTATTATCCTAAATATATTTTAAAATTCATATTTCTATATAAATAAAAACTTCTATATTTTATCAAAGAGGTAAAATGGAAATTGAATTGATTATAAAAAATGAAAATTTAAATGAAGACCTTAGTAGAGAAGCAGACGAAATCCGAAGAACTTTGTTTCAGCGATACCCCGACGCGATTTGGGAGAAATTCGGCGAAGGTCACAAAATAATAATTTAATTTATATATTCTTTAATTTCTTTCTTTTTAGAAAAAAGAAATTTCTCGCAAGTAGAAAAACTTGTTTTCCAAAAATTCGCTTTGATAAAAAAATTTCTAAAAGGAATATTTATAAGTTTTGGTTTCTTTAATTTCTTATGCAGGATAAAGTCCATTATGTTTCAGTTACAGGAATAATCAGGAACAAGAATGGAAAATACTTAATATGCAAAAGAAGCCCGAACGAAAAAGCATTCCCAAATAAATGGTGTGTTCCTGGAGGAAAAATTGGAGTAAATGATTTCGCCAACACTCCAAAAGACACTTCTTCTCACTGGCTTGATATTTTTGAAAAAACCCTCATAAAAGAAATCTTAGAAGAAACAGGACTTAAAATAAAAAATATCAGCTATGTCTCAAATCTCGCATTTATTCGCCCAAATGGATTTTCAACAATTATTGTTAGTCTTCATGCAGAACACAAAAGCGGGGAAGTAGAGTTAAACAAAGAAGAACTCACAGAATATGCTTGGGTAGATTTACAAGAAGCAAAAGAATATGACTTAATTGAAAATATCTTTGAACAAATAGAAAAAGTCGAAAAGAAATATCTACTCTAAAACGAGAATTCTTAAAGAAAAAAGTTACATTAATTTTCTTACTCTTACTAAGGGTTAATTTTTCCTTCCTGCCAATCTTTCAAAATTGCTCTTGCAGTTCTATCAATATCCACTTCCCCTTTCTTTTGAAGAAAATTTTTCTTTCGCCCAACTTTTTCTATTAACATTTCTGAATCTCCATAATCTTTAACACCATAGAATTTTTCAATTGCTTTAGAATTTTCTTTCATTAAATAAAAAACAATATATTCAGGATTTTTTACATTGCTAAACGTTCTCGCTCCAACCAAAGCATTTTTTAAAATATCTTTTTTAGAAGAAGAATACTCACTTTCTGAAATAACTCCTGGTGTATCTAAAAGAAGTATATTTTCAGTTAATCTTATTTTTTGAATGCCTTTTGTAAAACCTGCCTGTTTAGAAATTTTTGCCTTTCCTTTTCGTGTTACCAAATTTATAATAGAACTTTTTCCAGTATTTGGATATCCTACAACCCCCACTTGGACTCTCTCTCTTCCATTTAGCTCAACTCTTTTTGATTCTATTTTGATTTTATCCCTTAATTTCTTTGCACCAAAACCATTTTTAGAAGAAACAAAAACATAAGGTCTCATACTTTTTTTTAACTCTTTCTCAACTTTCCTTACATCAATAAGGTCTGCCTTATTCAAAACAAAAATAATTTTCTTGCCCACCTCCTTAATAACTTCTTCTAAAAGAAAGTTCCTTGTTTCATCAATAAAACGACAATCCAGAACCTCAAGAACAATATCTGAAATCCTAAGGACTTCTTCAACAATCACTGGGAACTCCTTTCTTTGTTTTCTAATATTTTCTATATGTCCTGTATGCCTCGAGCCAAAACTATATCGTATCCTTGCCATTATTATTAAAATAAAAAAAGTTTAATTAATTAATTTTTTTAGTTTCTTTATTCTTTTACCTAATAAGAACACAATAATTAAAAAAACAATTAAAATAATTGTTATATAAGAGAAATTCTTTATATAATTTAATAAGACATAACCTGTAAATAATGTTCTCCCGCTGTAGATAAAATCTTCTTCTACGAGAACAACTTCTTTGTTGTCTCCAATTACTAAAAGTTTTAGCATTCCATTTTCAGCTCCAGAAAGAGAAATCTTTACTTCCCCTTCATAAGTTTCATTAGATTTAAGATAGACTTTTTCTAAAACTTCATCCAAAGAGCCCCCAATAGAGTTTAAAATTCTAAAATAAATATCTTCAGTAGAATCAATATTCGTCTTTATACTATACTTCACCAAAAGTTCTTCTTTCTCAATTAAAATTTCTTTTATTGAAATATCAAGTTTGCTTTCCAAAATAGTGATACTCAAAGGAACTTTTGAAGAAACATTATCAAGGCATTCAATAAATAAATTTAGATTGCCAATATTCTTATCAACTGCTTTTAAGATAAAATTAAACTCAACTAACTCCCCAACCCCTATATTCTTTATATCTCTTGACTCAAAATATTTTAAATAATTTTTATCAGCAGTTAATTTGCACCTATTTGCAGAAGTTCTACCTTCATTTTTTACATTTACTTGTAAGCTTTTTTCTTCACCTGGCAAAAGAATAACACTCATTTTTTCAACATTTAATTTTGATAATGACATAGGCATTGAAATAACAACACCCCCAGAACTTCCTCCGCCAGGAGTCTTAGGAGAAGAAGTTGAAGTATCAATACTAAAACTACTTAAGGTATAATTAAAATTCCCTGCCTCATCATTTACATAAAAATTAAGAACAAAATCTGCATCAACAGTAACATTAAAAAATTCGTTCTCTGAGCAACTAATTGAAGTATTAGATATTTCCACATTCCCCCCTCTATAAACATTATAAAAACAGTTTGTCGGAGATGCATCAGAAACAGAGAAAGTCAGGGGGATTCCTGTTCTTGAAGTTTTCCTACCTTTCGGCTCTGAGATAGTTATAGAAGGAGGTGTTGTGTCAACATAAAGTGTTCTATTTCCATTAAAAGCGAAATTCCCTTCAGTGTCATTGCACCATATATTCCATTTGTAACTTCCGTCAGATAAATTTAAATTAAATATATTTTGACTTTCATTCTCTTGAGAAGTATCTGTTTGATTCAATGTAAAAGTTCCTGTGAAATCCCCCCACAATTCACAACTATCTAAATCTATATCAGAGGGGGTATAAACAAAATTTATTTCATTATAATTAATATAATCTTTATCTAAAGGTGAATGCAAAATAATCGTAGGAGCACCAAGACTAACAGAAAAATTTGCAGAGTCCTGACTTTGTTCCCCAAGAGAATCGTTCACATAAATTGTCAAAACATAATCTCCATTTCCTGGGACGCTGAAAGTTGTGTTCTGGCAGTTAGAGATAAAAACATTTTCTCCTCCATTAACATTATACCAGCAGAATTCTTTATCTTCTTCATCATCTTCTATAAAAAATTCTAAAGCAATTGATTCATTATAACCATAAGTTGTGCCTTCAGAAGGTTCTATAAGAGTTATTATAGGGGCAGTATTTAATAAATCATAATTAACATTCACACTTTCTAAAGATGGACTTATATCAGAATTGTCAGTTAAAAAATCAAATTTATATTGAAAATATCTGTTATCATCCAATCCTAAATCTAAAGGATTAGAAACTTCACCCCAATCTTCTCCAGAACATTCAGAATCATCACAACTTTTAACAGATAAAATTAAACTTGTTGATTGAATAAAATCCGTCAAACCTTTTGGGTCATTTGTTGAACCAAGATTACAATCACCAATTTCTACCCATGTAATTCCATAATCAGTTGATTTGAAAACTCTACCCACAGCGTCTAAAATAAAAAATTCATCATTATCATTTACAAAAATTTCAACAAGAGTGTTTGCATACTGGCTTATGCTATCATTAATCACAACCCATGTTACTCCTGAATCATTTGATTTGTAAATTTTAGTGTTTAATAAAATATAAAGGTTATCATTACCATCTGCTTCCATTCCATCTGTCCCCGTGCTTCCCCCATAACCATCAATAGTTTTTACCCATGTTACTCCTGAATCATTTGATTTGAAAACATTTCCTGCTGAACCAACTGCAAAAATATAACCATTACTATCAATAGCAATACCTTTTGGGTCATTTGTAGCTCCTCCATTAAAATCTCCCTGCAATGTCCATGTAGTTCCATTATCTGAAGATTTCCAAACTCCCCCAGGACCTGTTGCAACATATAAATCTCCATTACTGTCTCTATCTTCTACATAAGGAGATTTTCCATCAAAATCATTATAAATAACTGAAAATCCAGTTCCATTAGCAGAACACCAAACTTCATTTCCAGCACTTGACAAAATATATAAATAACCTGTATTAGAAAACATATCTTTAACATTGTCAACTGTTCTTCCAAAATCTTCCTGAGTCATTACCCAACTAATTCCACCATCAGAAGACTTATAAATATCTCCTCCTCCATCAACACAAAATAATAAATCAACACTTGGCATTTCACCTTGCCAAGAAATATTATTCCAACTTGCTTCAGCCCCAGCATCAAATACCTTACTTGTGTAAGTTCCAGAAGTCTGCTCAGAACTTAAAACAATAGCACTTCCATTCCATTCTGTGTTTGAGTGAGTTCCTTCGTCAAAATCTAATTGACTGCTTTGCTCAAATATTGCGAAACCCATCATACGAAATCCCCCGAATATTAAAGCAAAAATAAAAACCATCAAGACAAAAAATCCTCCTACACCAATAAAAACTCTATTCACCATAGAATTAAACAAATTAATTCCTTTAAATATTTTATTATCAAAAGATTTAAATAGAAATTGGAATGGGGATATATATGAAAAGCCTGATTTTGCTCGCAGTTGTTCTTATCATTGCAAGCTTCTGCTCTGCCCAGTATTCAATAGAAATTTCTGGTCTGAAAACAGAAGAATATTCAATCGGAGAAGAAATTAGTTTCAAAGTAATTTTACTTGAAGAAGAAAAATTAATTGACAAAGAAATTCCAATATTGATGCAAGACGCTCTGAAAAATAAGGAAATAATCAAGACAATATATTCTAATCAAAAGACAAAAATAAAAATTGAAAGCGATTTTCCGAGCGGGGTTTGGTCAATTATTGCAACTTATTCTGATGCTATCGTTGAAAGAAACTTTTTGATTGGCGAAAATTTTGAAGTGGAATTTTCCATAGAAGGAGATGAGCTTAAAATAAAAAACATAGGAAATGTCAGATACACAAAAACTCTCCAGATAAAGATTGGAGATAAAACAAACACTTATGTCCAGAATATAGGTATAGGTAAAGAAAAAGTCCTTAAATTAATCTCACCAAAAGGAGTTTATAATATAGAAATAACTGATGGAAAGACTACGCTAAAAAGAGAAAATATTCAATTATATGGCACTGGAAATGTCGTCGGAGCAATAGATAAAAATTTAATTGGATACACAGGTCTCGCAGGAGTGGGTAAATTAGACTCTTCAGAAAATGAGAGATTTTTGTCTCTAAGCAAATTACCTTTAGCCCTCATTTTCATAGGAGCAGTGGGTATTTTAGTAATTCTTGTGATTATAGAAAGACAGCTTGCGAAAAAATCCAAATTAAAAGTCTGAGCAATAAATAACTCTAAATGTTGAAAAAACTAATCATAATTTTTCTTGTCATTTCTTCAGGAATCTTCTACTACACTCTTACTGGAAGCGTTGTTTACGAAGAATTTACTTCAAAAGTTATAAGAGTAATTGACGGAGACACATTTGAAACAGACATTGGAAAAATCCGCCTCAAGGGAATTAATGCTCCTGAAAAATCAATGTTTCTTTATGAAGAATCTAAAAATTTTCTTAAAAACACTATTGCAAATAAAACCATCGCGCTGGAAAGTTACAGTATCGATAAGTATGGAAGGACTCTTGCTTATGCATTTTACAATGGAAAAAATATAAACGAAGAAATTTTAAAAGAAGGTCTCGGAACATTGTATTACTATGAAAAAGATAGTCATTATAAAAAATTGGAAAAAGCAGAAGAATTTGCTCGTTTAAATGAAATAGGGATATGGAAAAAATCTGCAGATTCTTATTGTCTTGAGCTTATTAAATTAAAATATAAAGAAAGCCCAAAGAGATGTACAAATAACGAGCTTTTAATCTTAAAAAATAACTGCGAGAAAGATTTCACTCTCTTAATAAAAGATGATGCCACACACATTTATCGCGAAAAAATTTCTGCCAATTCAATCTTTTCAAAGAATTTCTCATGTATATGGAACGACGAAGGAGACTCCCTTTTTATCTGGAATGAAAAAGGTCTGCTCATTTTTTATAGATATTAAAATACTTTTTAAAATTTAACAAACAGAATGGTTTTGTGAAAAAATATAAATCTTAATCACAAAATGAGTAATTAAACTCTAAGAAGAATAAAATATAAAAAAAGAAGGTAAAGTCTATTTAATATGAAAACAACATTTAAATAATTTATAGTCAGAAAATTATTTTCATATGTTATAATATGAATTAAAGAACATAAATCTTTAAATAATATAATTACTTAAAAATGGTATTAATAATTTTACAATGAAAATAAGAAAATATAAATCTTCAGACAAAGAAGAAATCTATGAAATGGTTGCTGAAATCCTTGGCAATATTTTTAATGGCGACCCTACACAATTTAAACTTCTTAAAGAGTTTAGGATAAAAAAAGATTATTTATTATTTTTAGTTGTTGAAATTGATGGGAAAATTGTAGGAACAATGGCTCTTAAAAAAATTAACAAAGAAACAGTAAGACTAAAAAGAATGTATACCAGAAAAGAATATACAGGGAGAGGGATTGCGCAAAAATTACTTAATCACCTAATTGATTTCTCTAAAAAAAACAATTATAAAAAAATTCTCTTACACACCTATCCAATTATGAAAAACGCAAACAGATTTTATAAAAAAAATGGTTTTGTTGAAACAACTGGAGACGACCCTGAACAAATTCATGTTGCCAAATATCTATAATAAATTAGATTTAAATAACTTCAAACCATTCTCTATTTATGTTAAACGAAATGTTATTAGCATTAATTCAAGCAGCGACAGAATTTTTACCAATTTCTTCTTCAGGACATCTCGCACTAATTTCTAATTTGATTTCAGAACCAAATGTTTCTTTCTTCGTTACACTTCATCTTGCTTCACTTTTTGCCGTTGTTATTTTTACTAGAAAAGAAATATATTCTCTTTTAAAATTTGATAAACCATCCCTGAAACTCTGGATATATTTAATTATCGCAACAATTCCTGCAGTTCTTGTTGGTTTTTTCTCTAAATCAACTATTGAAGCAATGTTTTCTTCTTATTTTTTTCTCGGAATTGCTTTTATTTTTACAGGAATTATTATTATTCTTACAAAGTTTTCAAAAACAAATTCAAAATTAAACATTAAAAATTCTTTTGTAATTGGGCTGTTTCAAGTTCTTGCGCTTTTTCCAGGAGTTTCACGAAGCGGAATGACAATTTCCTCAGGAATGTTTTTTGGAATTCCACGCGAAAAAGCAGCTAAGTTTTCTTTTCTACTTTTAATTCCTTTAACTCTCGGGGCATTTCTTCTTGAAATAAATAAAATAAATTTTTCAATAAAAATAATCCCTCCTCTTCTCGTTTGTCTTGCAGCAAGTCTTCTATTCCTAAACCTTTTAATGAAAATTATAATAAAAGAAAAATTCTGGGTTTTTTCTATTTATTGTTTCATTTTAGGAATTGTTTCTTTAATTATTAGTATCCTGCTATAAGAATTATTTAAGAATAAAGAGACTAACCTTACAGAGGAAATTAATAAATTACATTTAAATTAAACAAAATTTATATAAAATATCTAAGGTGCTTGGAGTTTATTTATAATTTTTATGTAATTTTTAATTAGTCTCCCAATCTAAAAATAATTCTCTTATTAAACTTGTTTTCTTAATGAATTCTAAATCTTTTTCTAAATTTTTTGGTGTTAATATAGGTTCATTACCTAATATATCAATATCTACTGTTTCGAGGATTATTAAATAATTATTTTTATTTCGTTCCTAAACGCAAAATCAAAAAACTTTATAAACCAAATTTTCACCTAATTGGTATGGGATTAATGAATGCAAGAAAATTCAAGAAAGCGAGAAATAAATTTAGGGATAACAAATTACCTTATAAAAAAAAACGGCTCGGGATTAGTTTGAAGTTTGACCCAATTAGGAGAAGCGCGCAGGCAAAAGGAATTGTTATTAAAAAAATTCAGAAAGAGGCAAAACAGCCAAATTCAGCTATGAGAAAATGTTGCAGGGTTCAACTGATTAAGAACGGAAAGGAAGTAACAGCATTTATTCCAGGCAATCTGGCACAGAAATTCATTGATGAACATGATGAAGTAGTTATTGAAAGAATCGGTGGGAAACAAGGACGGACAAAAGGAGATTTGTCTGGTATAAGATTCCAAGTAATTAAAGTAAATGACCAGCCATTAGATAGGTTATGGATGGGCAAAATTGAAAAAGGCAGAAGATGATGCAGATGAAAATTTTTGGAATGTTTGACGCAACTGAAGTAAAAATTACAGACCCTGGTCTAAAAAAAGTTATTAATCTTAATTCTAAACTTATGCTTAAATCCCATGGGAGAATAAAATGGGATTCTGCTAAATCTGAAGTTAATGTGATTGAAAGATTGATTAATCTACTGCAGGTTCCAGGGAGCCGAGGAAAAAAACACCGCCTGATTACAGGATGGATTACAGGAAAACAGGCAAAATGCACAAAGATTGTTATAAATGCATTTAATATAATTCAAGAAAAAACAAAAGAAAATCCTCTAAAAATTTTTGCAAGGGCTATTGAAAACGGAGCCCCCCGTGATGAAGTTACAGCAATAGAATATGGCGGAGCAAGATACCCCCAAGCAGTTGATGTTTCTCCGAGAAGAAGATTAAATTTAGTTTTAAGATATATCATCAATGGATCCTACGACAAGGCGTTTAACAAAAAAGCAACAATAACAGAATCATTGGCAAAAGAAATAATACTCGCTGCCGAGAACTCAAGCGAAAGTCACGCAATACAAAAAAAGAACGATTCAGAAAAACAAGCTGACGCAGCAAGATAAAAACAAAACAAAAACTATAAAATCTCTAATCTATTTTCCTAATTATGTTATTACCCAAACAAACTACACAAATTCGCGAGCATCTTGAAAATTCTGATAATCCACTTTTCTTTTTTGATAATGATGTAGATGGACTTTGTGCATTCCTTATATTAAGACGAGCATTGAATCGTGGCAGAGGGATACCTATAAAATCTTTTCCTGATTTAAAAGAACAGTATCTAAAAAAAGTGGACGAGATACACCCTGACTCTATTTTTATTCTTGATAAAGCTGAAGTGAGCGAAGAATTTATATATGGAGTTAAAAAAAGAGGTTTGCCTTTAATCTGGATTGACCACCACGAAACAAAAACCACTAAAGAATTGCTTAACCAGATTTTTTATTATAATTCTCTTCCAACAGCAGAGCCGACAACTTACATTGCACAAAAAATTTATAACCAGAAAAAAGATTTATGGCTTGCTATGATTGGTTGTATTGGAGATGTCTACATGCCTAATTTTGCCGTAGAATTTGAAAAAGATTTTCCAGAATTATTCAATTCAAAAATGCCTGCTTTTGACGCGTTATATCTAACAGAAATTGGAAAAGTTGTGAGAATGTTAAACTTCGGTTTAATGGATACAACTACAAATGTTGTAAATCTTATAAAATATTTATTCAGGGCAAAGGGAATTTATGACCTTTTAGAAGAAAATTATTACACGCGGCAGTTTCACAGAAGATATGAAAAATTGAACGATTTTTATAGAAAACAAATTAAAAAAGCTGAAGATAATTTGAAAGAAAATTCAAAGGTTTTATTTTTTTCCTATTCAGGGAATACTAGCATGTCTTCTGAAATTGCTAATGGGCTTTATTTTAGGCATAAAGATAAAATTATAGTAATCTCTTTTAAACATCCAGATAAGATTAATATTTCAATAAGAGGGAAGGATGCACTAAAAATTACAAAAAAAATTACAAAAAAAATTGAAGGGGCTGTAGGAGGAGGGCATCAGGAAGCAACAGGAGCAATGATTTCTGCTGATAAATTTGATAAATTCAAGAAGGAGATTTATAATATTATAAATTAATAAAAATTTATATACCTAAATATACATCTTCTTTTATGACAAATGAATTAAGGGCAAGGAAAAATATTTTAAGAGAAAGCAAAGAAGTTAAGGGAATTTCTGTTAGAGGTTACGATTTTAATGAAGGAGTTAATTGGGACAAAATTATTGACTCTTATTTATCAACAGGAGCACAGGCGACAAATTTGGGAAAAGCAATAGAAATAATAAAAGAGATGAGGAAAAGCAAAGCAAAGATCTATTTAGGATATACCTCTAATATGGTTTCTTCAGGCCTTCGTGATATTTTCAGACACCTTGTTGAACATAAGTTTGTAGATGTAATTGTTACAACAGCAGGAGGTATTGAAGAAGATTTTATTAAATGTCTTGGAGATTTCAAAATAGGTGATTTTAATTTTAGCGGGAAAAAATTAAGAGAGAAAGGAATTAATAGGATAGGGAATATTCTTGTGCCGAATTCAAGATACTGCCGATTTGAAGAGTTTTTAATTCCAATTCTAGAAAAGCACAAAAACGAAATTTTAACGCCATCGCAATTGATTCATATTCTCGGAAAAGAAATAAATAATAAAGATTCAATTTACTATTGGGCGCAAAAAAATAATATTCCTGTATTCTGTCCTGCGATAACTGACGGCTCGCTTGGGGATATGATTTATTTTTTTAAGTTCAAAAATCCAAATTTCAAAGTAGATATAACTGATGATATTGTTAAGATAAACGAAAGTGTTTTTGAAAAAGAAAAGACAGGGATAATAATTTTGGGAGCAGGAATTGTAAAGCACCATATTTGCAATGCAAACATGTTCCGTAACGGAGCTGATTATGTAGTTTACATTAATAACGCACAGGAATTTGATGCGTCAGACGCAGGCGCCAGCCCTGATGAAGCAGTATCTTGGGGAAAAATCACGACAAATGCAAGAGCAGTAAAAGTCTTCGGCGACGCAACAATTTTATTTCCGATAATAGTAGGAAAGTGTTTTGAAAAGTTATAAATTTTTCTTATCCTCTTATTACTCATACTATATTTGAATAAAGTAGATTCTCAAGCCATGCCCTTTTTACACAAAAAAAGATCATTGTTATCATCTACAACTAAAAGCTTCTTTTTTGAAGTTATCCCAAGAACATAAACAGGAAATTTTCTTTTATGTAATGTAATAGAAAGATTTATAAGTAATTACTATTAAATAACTACATGGAAAAAGAGATTATAAATGACAGAGGGATATGGGTAATAGAACACACTTTAGATGGGATATCTAAAAAAATATTGCACACTACTAAAACTCCAATAGAAATAACTTCTCTTGTTGAAGATTATATGAATTCTGTGGATAACCAAGGAATTTGCAATGGAACAGTAAATATGATTAATGGACATCCTGAAATCTCAGTAAAGGAAAACTTTCTTCCAAAATTAAAAAAAGGATTGGAAAATACAGTAAGAGGAGTTGGTGAAACTAAAGTTTTTATGGATATTGATGGAGCAAATGAATTTAGTTTATTATTCGAAAAGCAGTTTTGTGGTTTTAAGGGATACACTGTGTATGCTAAAAAAAATGAGATACTTATAACTTATGGATTTTATGATGGGTCTAATTTCAGTCATCGTAGGATTGACAGATCACCATCAGAACAAGAAATTTCTCTTTTAAATCAACTTTCAAATTATTCTTCCTAATAACTCTTCCCAGCATAAACAACTGTTTTCGCTTTCTTACTGCAAAAAGGGCATTTTCCTTCGGGTTTTTCTTTTTTGTCTGCACGGATTCCCATCACTCTCGCTGATAATTCTTTCTCAATAAATTCAGCACATTTGAGCCCTTCTTTTTCCAGCGAACAAAAATTAAATCTTGCTATTTTTCCATTATCAAGGGTCTTTCTTATTTCGTTTTTATCATTGCAATTTTCAATCCTGTTTGAAAATAATTCGTCAGCTTTTGAACGGAGCCGAACATCAAATTCTACACCCAAGTTTTTTATCTCTTCAACTAAATTCTCTTTTTTTATCTTCAATTTTCCTCTTGTGTCTCTTATAAAAACTGTCAGCTCGCCTGATTTCAATTCCTTATCGCCGATTTCAATTCTAAAAGGAACACCTTTCATTTCCCAGAAAAAAAACTTTTCTCCTGAACGCTTGTCAGAATCATCAATTTCAGAACTAATATTCTCCATAAAAAATAAATTGTTAAGCATTTCAGCTGTTTCCTTAATTCTAATTTTATTTTTTTTGCTGTAATGTGGGACTATTACAACCTGAACAGGAGAAATTGTATAAGGGAGGACTAATCCATTATTATCTCCATGAACAGAAATAACTGACGCGAGAATTCTTGATATACAAGGACCATAACAAGTGTTCCAGACATAATTTTCTTTTTCCTTTTTGTCAATGAACTTTACATTAAAAGCTTTTGAAAAATATTGTCCTAAAAAATGTGTTGAAGGCTGTTGAATAATTTTTCCACCAGGTAAGATTGAGTCTGCTCCGACAGTATACTCTGCTCCAGGAAATTTGTCCCAAAGAGGTCTTTTCATTGGCAGAAAAGGAACTCCAAAAATCTGGTGCATTACAAAATCTGTTATTCCAATATCTTCACTTACTTGTTCTTCCGCTTCTTTCTTTGTTGCAAAAGCATTATGAGACTCCAACCAATAAAATTCTCTGCTTCTAATTAATGGATGAGTAGCCTTAGTCTCATAACGAAAAATATTTGCTCTTTGATAGAGTTTTAAAGGTAATTCACGATAACTTCTGATCCAGAGATTATACATCTGATAAAAAGCTGCCTCGCTTGTGGGTCTAAGAGCTACTTTTTTTTCGCCTTGTTTTGTTTCAAGCCAGAAAACATTAGGTGAAAAACCTTTAATGTGATTTGCTTCTTTTTTGAAATTTTCTTCAGGAATTACTGCAGGGAAAATTGTCGGTTGATGCCCTGTCCTTCTTAAAGATGACTCATAAATCTTATACATTTTCTCCATAATTCTCGCACCCCAAGGACGAATCACAACAAACCCCTTTACACCGTAACGCAAATCTATGACTTCTGCTTTATTCAAAATTTCTGAATACCACTCTGAAAAATTCTTTTCTTTAGAAACATTAAATGTTGTTTTATCTTTTCCCATAAACCTTCCAGGAATAAAAGGTATTTAAGATTTATGGGGAGAGGTAACAGAGGATTTTAAGAATTGATGAGAGATTTAACATTATTGGTTTAATATGTTGAAGTAAAAGGGATTATAAGACAGCGTCTCCTGTTG
>Ga0315548_1000916_pt1 | contig 26132 bp, 17 predicted proteins | sample SalMarSW160110MG_2_FD_202540 | JGI IMG/M metagenome (GOLD analysis project Ga0315548, IMG submission 202540) | Salt marsh sediment microbial communities from the Plum Island Ecosystem LTER, Massachusetts, United States - Salt Marsh Sediment SW1601-110 ... | reverse complement strand
GCCTCCACCGCTTCATCGACATTATTGACTAAATAGCCGGTTTCTTTATCCGCAATAACCTCTCGACACGAGCCTAAATCCATCGAAATAACCGGCACGCCGGCAGCCATAGACTCAGCCATCACCAAGCCAAACCGTTCAGGAATGGTGTTAAGATGAATGACCACATACGCTTCTTTAAGAAGTGCATCACGCTGAATAGGATTAACGGGGCCGATGTACTGGATTGATGATTGATTCAGGTGTGGTTTAATAAGCTCGTCAAAATATTTCTGGTCCTGAATTATGCCTGCTATTATTAAATCCATACCGCATTTTTTTGCGACTTCAATCGCCAGATGTGTCCCTTTGTCGTTGTGTATTCGTCCGTAATGGACGAGCTTATCTCCCGGCGTTTCTCTAAACGTAAGATTAGAAAGGTCTATCCCGTTGTAAACAGTCGCTAAGTACGGCAGCTCCGGGTCTCTGTCGGCGTCACTTATGGAAACATAGTAAGAATCTTTATGGTCGTGATAAGCCCGCAGTATATCCGGCTCGGAAAAGCCGTGGATGGTAGTTAGCATTGGAGTCCTGATAAATGGAAGATAGGTCAATGGCAGATAATCGAAATTGTTATGAATCAGGTCAAACTCATCTGCCTTCTGCATCATTTTGGAAATATGCAGGCATGTTGAGACCAGCGGAATTTGGGTTTTATCTTCTTCGTAACCCTTCTCAATAAAACCTATGAGTTTTGCTTTTGTGATGGAATCTTTCGTGGCGAATAGTGTTACATTCTTCCAGCCGCGTGCAAGCAGGCCTTCAGTGATATTGCTCGCCACTGTCTCCCAGGCGCCATAAGCCCTCGGCGGCGTCCGCCATGCAACAGGCGACAGAATTGCTATCCGTTTGCTCTTAATATCCATTTACGCATCCTGATAGCATGATTGTGTTACTTCTTAGCTTTTCTAACTTCTTCCTTTATTCTCTGGATATGTCCCCTGCCCAGGCCTTTGACCTCACAGCCAAGCTGGAAGTACCGGCGAATCTTGTCATCATCCAATATGCCGAAACAATCGATTACCGCCAAGGCCCCCCCCGCCCACTGCACTATCTGGTCAGGTTCAAGGTTCAAATAGGGTTCGTGCGGCACAGCCAGTATAACTGCTTCAGCTCCCTTTATGGCGTCGGGAAGATCACGCTGGACCGTTATATTAGCCAGACCGCTCTGATTGCGGAAAAACCTTGCCAATGAATGGCCCGGTGCCGGATATGTATCCTGGTTTTCCAGCTCGTACCAATGTTCGACGTACGGGTCATGTACTCGCATCTCCGCTCCCATCTCTGTCAGCTTTCGGACTGCCACTTCCGAACCGCTATAGCGGGTATCGGCAACATCCTGGCGATAGCTGGCTCCACATAAAAGCACGGGGGCGCCGGCAATCAGTCGACCCATGTTCCGAAGCGCATCCCTTGTCAGCTCCGCTACGTGAAGACTTCGTGTGTCATTGATATCAATGGCCGCTGTTGTTATCCTGAATATGTCGTCATCGAAACCAAGAATGTGTTTGTATGCCCAGTATCCGAGGCCTCCATCCTTCGGCAGGCAGTATCCGCCGATGCCCGGGCCTGGGAATATGATATTATTGTGAGTAGGCCGGACTTTTATTGCCTTTATAACCTTAATCAAATCTACGCCATTGCGCTCCGCGAATAAGCTCCACTCATTCAAAAAGGCCAGCATAGTGGCACGGAAAGAATTTTCAACAATTTTAGCGGTCTCTGACTCGATGGGCCGATCCATAACGGTCAAAGGGAATTCGGTGGTGTTCAATACCTCGTTAAGGAATTTCTCAACTCGCTTTTTTGCTTCTGGGTTACATCCGGAGCAGACCCGCCAGAAATCTCGTATCGATGAGACATATTGTCTGCCGGGCATAACGCGCTCATAACTGTGCGCCAAAAGCGGCTCGGAATTTATACCGCGAGCAGCAAAAGCCCTCTTCAAAATCGGCCAAGCCACGAATTCGGTTGTCCCAGGTGCCACAGTCGTCTCGATCAAAGTCAGACACTTCGACTGTATCATCTTACCAATGGTTTTTATAGTAGCTTCCAACGCCTCCATTTCCACCCGGCCGGTTCGCATATCGCCGAGGGCGTTTTTCGTATAATCACACTGGACATCCACCACTACACAATCGGCTAACTTAAGACACTCACTGTTGTAGGTAGCAATGAGCGTCTTTTTTTCGACTACGCAACGGTAAATCATCGGATCAACCTCAGGGTCCTCAGCCTTTACCGGCGACTGCCCACGGTTAAGCAATGGAATCTTCCAGTAGCTGCGGGTACTCGGCCGCTGACAGCCAATGACGAACTTGTTAGGTTTACCGGTTTGCTTATCAGTGGAGTCTGCGATAATAGCAGCCATAACCGCACCAACGAAGCCGACGCCCATTACCACGACGATTTCTTTGCCATCCTGGCGTGCCGCTGCCACCAGCAACTCAACACGCTTGAACTCCGCAGGATATTCATCCCGGCTGGGAATTGGAAACTTTTCACCCGCAGGACTCACTGAATAATCAGCCATTTCTTTTACCTCTTATAAATAGTCTTTGTCCAAGTTTTATCACTTGCAATTTCTTATCCATAACAGTTCGATTTTCAATTTACGATTTGCGATTTTCAATCGTAATTCGGCAATTCCAGGCCGCAAGTGTATCATCAACCTTCCATATATCAAGACTTTTTTCCCCCTAAGGGGCGTAAAACCATACTACTCTCGAACAAATACGATGGGTTCCCGCAAGCCCGTCCTGAGCAGGGTCGAAGGAGCGGGGTTCTGCCATATTGAATTACAAATACAAAAATGATATAATTTGTTTATCTTTCGAGCTATTCCTATGGATTTGACAGGCTCACCACAGGTATCGCTATTTTTAAGGCTGACCTTCTATACGGGCTACAAAACAAAAATGCAAAAAGTCAGTATATTAACTTTGTTCGTTACAACATTAATTCTCGCCCTTAGTGGCGGTATTTTAAGCGGCCAGGAGACATTTCGGTATCCGTGCTATTTACTCGAAGCATATAATCCGCATGATGACTGCTGGAAAGGTGTGAATGCTAACGGACATTGGCCGGTACCCGTAATTCCAGAAGACATGCTTGTTGGCCAGCCGCCATCGGACGTTTCAGGTGTAACTGTGCCCATAGACCATTGGGTCGAGTTACAGTTTCGCGGAAGAATCATTGACGGTCCTGGCGATGATATATTGCTTATAGAACTGGGCCAAGTAGGTGAACAAGCTCTCATCTTCATCACAGATGGCTCTAAACAGGAATACCTGCTCGGCTTAGCAACAGCTTTTAATACCGGTTTGGATACCGCCACTGATATCAGCTTTGACATCTCAGGTATTTTACTGCCGTTTATGCCATATACGGTACGCCTCGTAGCATTAGACATAGGGGGAGGCTCACCCGGATTCGACATAGCCAATATACGCGCTCGAACGTACATTGACCACCCCTTAGGGGCCTATAATCCCATCCCTGTCGATGGAGCCAAAAACGTACCAACTGATACTGTCCTAAGCTGGTCACAGGGAGATCCCGCAGATAAACACGTAGTTTACTTCGGTACCGCTCCTATCGATGTAGATGCAAATGCAAATCCTGTCAGTAATCCTCCACAGCCACAGGATGCCAACAGCTTCGATCCCGGAGGTCTGGAATTAGGTCGGACATACTACTGGCGAGTCGATGAGGTCGATAGCATCGACGCAAACAGCCCTGTAACCGGCGATATATGGAGCTTTACCGTAGCTGACTGTCTCGTTATAGATGATTTTGAGAGCTACAATAATAGCGACAAACAAATACATCTGATCTGGGAAGAAACCGGTGGAGCATACGTAACTATTTCAACATATCCGACACGCCGATGCATGCAATCGATGGCATTTGATTATTACAATCGTGATTATTCTTATTCCGAAGCCACCAGAAAATTTGACCCACCTCAGGATTGGACCTCAGCAGCCGGTAAGGTCCTTGAGCTGTTCTTCCACGGCAGCATAAGTAACGATACCAATACTCAGATGTATCTGTCACTGAACGATGGCAGTGATAGTGAATTCGTTCCATATAATGATATGAACGATATCAAGCAACCAGGATGGCAGCTTTGGAGAATTAATCTTCAAGACTTAGCCGGCCTGAACCTAAGTCACATCCAGAACATCTCTATCGGCTTCCGTTCCCAGCCATCTCAGATCAGCAGAGGTATTGTGTATTTTGATGATATCAGGTTATATCCATCCAGGTGCTTAGAGGAGAATAGACCCTATGCCGATCTCGACGGCGATTGTGTTGTCAACTTTGAAGACCTCCGAGAAATAGCCTACAACTGGCTTGACAAAAGCCCTAAGACTTATCCGGTGGCACCCCCCAACGAACCGCTGGTTTGGTATAGGTTTGACGGCGATACTAACAACAGCATCAATAACAGCTACCACGGCCAGCAGGTCGGCAGCCCAACCTACATCCCCGGCATATACGGCCAGGCAATCAGCTTCGACGGCTACGGAGACTCCGTGAAAATAGCTAATGCCGATGAGCTGTTTCAAAAAATCAGTACAGGAATCACTATAACATTTTGGCAATATGGTACGGATTCAGCACATCGCAATGATACGCTTTGCTGCTCAAACTACAACTATGGCGTTGATAATCCTGCGATAGCTATTAATCTTGGCTGCTGGACCCGCCCGAGACGGGCAGGCCTATATAACTGGGATTGCGGCTACCCATGGTCTTTCGATGGCCGACTTAGTGGAGACCATAAATATAAAAGCGAATGGTCGGGCCGCTGGAACCATTGGGCGTTCATAAAGGACACCAAAAAGGGCATAATGCAAATATTCCTCAACGGCTCTCTCCATGACAGCCGTATAGGGGCAAACTCACCTATCGCGGGAATCACCTCATTTGAAATCGGCTCAGGATGGTATGGTGGTTATGATGGCTTAATCGATGACTTCTACATCTATGACTACGCTCTCACTGAAGCCGAGATCGCCTATACTGCAACCAATGGCACAGGTATTTTCGTTCAGCCGCTATTATCATCTGCGGACTTAAATGGCGACAACCTAATAAACTTCAAAGATTTTGCCATCTTAGCCGGCAGTTGGCTGAATGAACACCTCTGGCCTTAATCGGCAACGAAAGGTTCTCCTGCCTTAACCTAAGTGACTAAAATTTGGAGTGACTAAAGTGCCTAAAGTTATGAATTATAATTTTAGCTCACTTTAGGCACTTTAGCTCACTTTAGACACTATAAATTTTAACCACTTTTTCTTAAGGCCGATTCAACCTGATATCGTCAATATACAAATCACCCGCACCACCAGGTTGCGTACTTGCCCTGTCACCAACACCAATTGACATCTTCTTGATAGCCTGCAGATTCACGCCGGTAAAGTCTGTCAACGGAATATTCCACTGCGTGAAGACGTTTAGGGTCGTCGCAGCGGGGTCAGAATTGTTGACCGTCGCACTACTGCCGGCACTATCTGTCAGCATCATATACATCGGCTCGGCAATATTACTATTTATGCCGATGTCCTGTGACTGCCAGGCGCCTGTAACCGTGCCGCTGATGTTAACGTTTGAGAACTCCGCTGTACATGTTGCCGCCGTATTATGGCTGGTCAGGCACAAGCCTATATAGACATCAGCAAGCATAGGTATCGACAACGGCACACCAATCATCTGCCAGTCAGTTGTTCCATTAGCTGAATATTCGGCTGTAAAGTTGTTGCCGTTACGGGTCAATCTCACCCATTGTGGAGCTGTGATTCCGGCTATTGTATCTGTCTCGCTGCCACCATTAGTGGTAGTACGGCGCTGGAAGGCAACTCCACTACCCGGAGTGACAACTATCATAGCATGTACAGAACCTGGCTCCAGTGACTCGCGGATCATAACTCCCGCTTTGGCCCAGACGTTAGTGTTACTGATGCTGACTACTCTCGCTGTTATGCTGCCTTCGCCGGATAACTGCTTATAAGCAAAGTGGAACTGGTCAGCACTTCCATAAATATCTGCACCTGCTCCGGTCATCGTAATCGGCGGCCCGATTGTGAAGCTGCCAACGGAAGCTGGTACGCCTCTGAACCACAGCGTTAACGAGGTAACACCCTCTCTGGTCCAATCCTGGGCATCCGTCCACGTTCGCTCAGCCTCAGAAAAATTGAGTGTACCACTCTGTTCATAGCCGGTACCTTCATTCACCGTACCGTCGTTATCATACCGCATATACATAGCCTGGCGGCCGCTGTGAACTATAGTTCTCTCAGCAAACGGAGGATCAAAATGCCCCACAGTCATGCCGGTATTATTCACATAGTAGTCCAGCCATGTATTGTATATTCTGCTATCTACGTCATCATAGTCTTCAAAGTCATCCACAACAAGAAAGTTACCTGTTGTAAAGCTCCAGACTTCACCTTTCCACAGCTTATCAGGATGAGCATCGTTGACCTCATCAATCCGCCAGTAATAGTTTGTGTTGAAATCCAGAGTTCCAGGTATATAAGTAGCGTCGGACTGGCGGCCTTTATAAATCACGGCTGTCGATGTATTGGCATTATTCACATCGTTAAAACTTGTGCCGAAATATACATCGTGTTCGGCAGCATACTCTCCCGGCCTCCAGCTAAGATTAGGATCAATCTGCGTATATGTCGCACCATTAGCCGGATTCGGGTTATAGGCCCATAATGGCGCATACAGATGACGTGGTAACAGATAGACACCGGGAATAATATGTGCGGTACTAACGTCGGTAGAAGTGCTCCAGGCCACCGTCAGGTGGTCGCCTTCAACATCTTCCTTTTGCAGCGCCATAATGTAGTAGAGATTGCCTGCTTCCAGATGAATCGGAGCAGAGCTGGGAGAATCGGGCCATATATGATAAGGGAGCGCCTCGCTTACCGAAACAATCATATCATTGTCCAGCCACAATTCGCTGGAATCATCGCTGTTGAGCCAGAACGTATAATCCCCGGTAGTCTCTACATAGAGCCAGCCGTGCACCCGCGTACCATAATTGTCTCCCCGTTCCCTCGGAGTATCAAAACTGGTGAGATAGTCGGTGAAGGTCGGGTTATCCGGATAATTTACATCGCTCGTCAGGTCGGCAACAGCGGCGCCAGGGATACCATCCCATACCTCATGCGTAATTGAACCGAGTCCTCTTATCGGCACGGTCTGAAAGTTCCAGACATTGCCCTTATGGATAGTCGGAACCGATGCGGATTCGACCGTATCAACACGCCAGTAGTAAACTGTGCTAACATCAAGGGCCGGATGTCCGGTTTCTGCAGGGGTACAATTGGTATCGTTCACATCCGACAGGTATATTCTGTATGGCGGCTCAGTACCAGAAGTACCTACAGGGGCATTATCTACTTCAGAGAGGCTGTCACCGAAGATAACTACATGCCCTTCAACAGCACCGGTTCCTGCATCCCAGCTAAGATTCGGGTCCACAGGCACGTAACGGCCGTCCGTCTCAGGGTCGGGATTATAGGCAATCTCGGGTTGAGTATTAAATCTCCAGGTACTGCCTCGATAGGTAGTTACTCCACTAATCGTATCGATTCGCCAGTAGTAAGTATCGCCTTGAACAATATCGGAATACAGATAGGTCGGGTCAGTGACAGTGCCCTTGTCTGCATTAGGATGGTTGCTGTCCACCTCGCTGCGATTGTTGCTAATGTACACGTGGTAATTGTCCGCAGATGGCAAATCAGGTCCCTTAAGCCATGTAAGGTCCACACTTGCGCCTTCGTAAAAGCCCTTGTGCTCCGGGTAGGGAGTATAAGCCCTATAAAGAGGGCTCGTAAGCGTAAGCTGAACATTGTCGAAACCGGCCCAGCCCCAGTTGGGGCCCGGATTATCAAGTTCAATGCCGATTTCGTGATCATAACAGGCCGGAATGGTACTGGCATCAAAAGTCAAAGTAAGCGTCGTGTACGTGCCTGTAATGGCTACATTATTAGTAGCCACTGTGGTTCTCGTACCGTTATCATCATAATAGAGGGAAAGTAAGAAATTATCGGCTGCATAGTTATTCTTCGCATCAACATTCAATTCAAAAACATCACCGCTACCAATCAAAAAATTAGTCAGATTGTAAGTCGGTGGGTCCGCTGTTTTTGCCCAACCCGCCCACAGCCCATCAGTGGTGGTGGCTGGGGGGCTACTATATATTGATTCCACGCCGGAATCGGGGGCTGGGCCATCACACTCCCAGCCGGGAACCTCAGCAGGGCCACCGCCATAATATAGGGCGCCATCCTCCATGTCCCATCCGGAAGTTTTTACTACATTTGGTTCTTCAAAGCTGTAGTTCACAACCGGGATATTTACAGCTGCACGAGCCGGAACGCCCGCAGCCAAAACCAATACCAGAACAACATAAACCGAATACATCAACTTTCTATACATGATTAATCCTCCCTTAAAAATAACTTAAAACAAAAATCAATATGTTTTGCTTATACACCAAAACACAAAATCAGAAGACAGATACCAGAAAACAGAAGACCGAAGACATATCTTATAAAAATCTGCATACTCACCCGGCTTGGTGCAAAAAGTGAATTTTTTTGGCCTGGCCTTCTACCTCCTTCCTTAATAAGGCCGATTCAACCTTATATCATCAATGTACAAATCACCTGCACTACCTGGTTGGGTATTAGCCCTGTCGCCGACACCAATGGACATCTTCTTGACAGCCTGCAGATTCACGCCAGCAAAATCTGTTAGCGGAATATTCCACTCCATCCATGTGCCTATGGTTGTTGCAGCAGGGTCAGGATGTTTGATCACTACACTACTGCCGGCACTATCCTGCAATACTACATAAAGTTGCTCAGAGAAATTACTTTCAATGCCAATATCCTGCGACTGCCAATCACCTGTGACCGTGCCGGACATAGAGACATCGGAAAATTCGGCTGTGGCGGTTGCATTAATGTCGTGGCTGCACACGATTAAACCGATATAGACATCCAGCGGCATAGGTATCGACAACGGTACACCCAACATCTGCCAGTCAGCTCCATCAGATGAATACTCCGCTGTAAAGTTGTTGCCGTTACGAGTCAATTTCACCCATTGTGGCGCGGTGATATCGGCTTGTACATCACTATCACTAGTACCAGCCGTAATAGTACGGCGCAGGAATTCAACTCCGGAACTGGGCGTGACGTTCACCGTGGCGTGCACAGAGTCTGCAGCCAGCGACTCGCGAATCATCACTCCCGCCTTGGCTGCGCTGTGGGTGTTAGTGAGGCTGACCACCCTCGCGGTTATGCTCCCTACGCCGGAGAGCTGCTTGTAAGCAAAATGGAACTGGTCAGACGTACCCCAGATATCTGCACCGCCTCCGGTCATTATAATCGGTGGTCCCAGCGTGAAACTGCCGACCGATCCCGGTATGCCTCTAAACCACAGCGTTAATGACTCAACACCCTCTCTAGTCCAATCCTGGGCATCTGTCCATGTTCGTTCAGCCTCAGAAAAAGTGAGTGTACCACTCTGTTCATAGTCGGTACCTTCGTTCACCGTACCGTCGTTATCATACCGCATATACATAGCCTGGCGTCCGCTGTGAACTATAGTTCTCTCAGCAAACGGAGCCTCAAGGTGCCCCACAGTCATGCCGGTATTATTCACGAAGTAATCTTCCCATGTATAGTATATCATGTTATTGATGTCGTCATAGTCTTCAAAATCATCCACAACAAGAAAGTTACCCGTCGTAAAGCTCCAGACGTCACCTTTCCACAGTTTATCAGGATGAGCATCGTTGACCTCATCAATCCGCCAGTAGTAGGTCGCATTGAAGTCCAGGATTCCGGGTGTATAAGTTGTGTCAGACTGGCGGCCTTTATAAATCCCGGCTGTCGATGTATTGGCATTATTTACATCATTAAAAGTAGTGCCAAAATATACGTCGTATTTATCAGCATAGACACCCGGATTCCAGCTAATATTAGGATCTATCCGCACTTCTATCGCCCTGTTAGCCGGATACGGCCCATAAGCCCATACTCTCGAATACATCTCAAATGGTAATAGATTTGTACCAGGAATGATCGCTGCAGTAGTATAATCGTCAGAAGTGCTCCATGCAACCGCCAGAGTGTCGCGATCGCTGCCTTCCTTCTGCAGAGCCATAATGTAGTACAGATTGCCGGCTTCCAGATGAATCGGGTCAGACTGATCAGCGGAGTCCCACTGGTGAAAACCGATTGCCCCCGTATTCTCAGCAATCATATCGTTATCCAGCCACAATTCGCCGGCGTCATCACTGCCGAGCCAGAAAGTATAGTCACCAGTAGTCTCCACATAGAGCCAGCCATGCACACGGGTACCATAATTGTCCGCCCAATCCCTCGGAGTATCAAAAAGGGGCAGATAATCAGTGAAGCTCGGATTATCCGGATAATCCGGATTGCCTGTCAGGTCAGCAATAGTGCTGCCCGTGATATTCTCCCACACCTCACGCGTGATTGAACCGAGCCCTACTATTGGAACAGTTGTAAAGCTCCATACAGTGCCCTTATATATCACTTGCGGCGAAATGGACTCAACTTCATCAATCCGCCAGTAGTAGGTTTTGTCTGTTTCGAGTGTAAGGTCGGCTTCTTCAGGAGCCCAATTTGTGGTGGTCGGATTCGTCAGGTATGCTCTGAATGGGGGCGAACCTGAAGTACCTATAGGAGCATCGTTCACCTCGTTGAAATTGTCACCGAAGAACACCACGTGGCCCTTGATAGCACCATGACCTGCCTCCCATGTAAGCGTCGCATCCACAGGCACGTATTTACTGCCCATATCCGGAACAGGATTATAAGCAATCGAGGGCCTCGTATTAAAGCTCCAGATATTGCCTCGATAGGTATTCGCTCCATTGACCGTATCGATCCGCCAGTAGTAGGTTTTGCCTAAAATAAGTTCACTAACGTCATAGCTCGCAATGTTGGTTAAACCCTTATCTGCAGCAGGGATGCCGCTGTTTGCGTCTGCCCAGTTGTCGCTAAGGTACACATGGTAATTGTCCACACTGGGCACATCGGGTCCGGCAATCCACGCAAGAGAAACACTTGTTCCATCATAAGAGCCTTTATGCGCCGGATAGGGATTCTGAGCTCTATAAAGAGAACTCAGAAGTGTAAGCTGGACATAGTCAAAACCGACCCATGAAGCAGCAGCAGTGGTTGTATTGTCAAATTCAATACCGATTTGGTGGTCATAACAGGCTGGTACGGTATCGGCTGAAAAGGTCAAGATAAACAACGTACTTGGGTCTGTCAGCAAACCATCTGTAACCGGTGCAGAATAATGAGCCAATGTAACTCTCTGACCATTATCATCATAATAGAGGGAAATTTTAAAATCCGTGGCCGACCAATTATTCCTGGCACTAACTAGTAATTCATACTCATCACCGCTGCCGATTAGAAAATTAGTCAAATTGTAAACATTGGGGTCGTCTCCCTTCAGAAAGCCTGTAAAGCTCCCTTCAGCGGCAGTAGTATACCCTGTTTCCACGCCGGAATCATTGGATGTAAGAGAACCATCGGTCCAGCCGGGGACATCTGCAAAGACTCCTCCTTCCGGCCTCTCCGCATCCCAGCAGTGCTGTTTAACGGTGCCAGGTAATTCAAAGCTGAAGTTCTCAACCTCGATTGACACAATCGCACCAGCCGGAGCGCTCGCAGCCAAAATCAATATCAGAACAACATAAACCGAATACATCAACTTTCTACACATGATTAATCCTCTCTCAAACAATAACTTAAAACAACAATCAACACGTTTTGCCTATACACTAAAACACAAAATCAGAATACAGGATAGAAGACCGACCTTATAAAAAAGTTACACTCTCGCTCGGTTTGGTGCTACAAAAGAGAGCTTTTTGGCCTTGTTTTCTACCTCCTTCCTTATCAAGCTCGATAAGTGACTACTCCATTACTCTATACCTTGCAATACAGAGTTTCTCACAATGAAGAAGCCAATAGACCTTACCATACTATTTTATACTAAATCTGGTGCCACCAAATCAAGGGAAATCTTAATTGATAATTACGACGTTATAGCAAATAACCTTCTTGCGGAAAGTCGCAGACGTTCTTATATATTATATTAGACGTGATTTGCTGCATTTAACCGGTTAAGCTAACTCTATGGAAGAAACGATTTAATCATCAATGATTGGCATAATAAATGAAAATAGCTACTTTTAATGTCAACTCCTTACGTGCTCGCCTACACATCGTGCTTCCGTGGTTAGCCAAGCATCAGCCCGACGTTTTATGCCTGCAGGAAACGAAGGTTCAGGATACAGATTTCCCAACCGATGAGCTTGATCAGACCGGATATAAATATGTCTTCAAAGGGCAAAAAAGCTATAACGGCGTAGCAATTTTTAGCAAAAGCCCAATCACAAACGTAGAATTTGGTTTCCCCGATGAGCCGATGGACGAGGCTCGTTTGATTAAAGCTAAAATCAACGGCGTTGTAATTGTCAATACTTATGTCCCGCAGGGCGTTTCGCCCGACTCGGAAAAATTTCAATACAAAATGGATTGGTTTGATCGCCTTTATAGCCTTTTCAAAAAACATTTCAAGCCATCCGATCCTGCTATCTGGGTAGGTGACCTTAATATCGCACCGCAGCCGATAGACGTTTATGATCCGGATGCTTTGTGGGGACACGTTTGTTTTCATCCGGAGGTTCAAAAAGCACTGACTAAAGTTTTGCAGTGGGGATTTGTCGATTGCTTTAGAATCAATTGCAGCGAAGCAGGACAATACACATTCTGGGATTACAGACTGCCAAACTCTTTTAAGCGAAACCTCGGCTGGCGCCTGGACCACATTATGGCTACAAAGACATTGGCTGAAAAGTGTACTGCCTGCTACATAGATAAAGAGCCACGAACCGCAGACCGTCCAAGCGACCACACCCCTATCATCGCCGAGTTTGCCTTGTAACAACCGATAAATCAAATCTTACCGGCTACAACAAGGCGTTATACATGGCGCAGTCGATTTAAAAGGGTAAGCAAAAATCGCTTCTTTTATAAACTTTATAAATTTTGTAAATATTATAACTTTTTACTTGAACTCAAGCCTGTTATTTGCGATACTATATAAAAGAAAGGAAGGCCGACATGACCAAGGTAAGTATGACAAAGGCAAGACGTGATTTTACGGATATAGCCGAACGAGTAATGTATGGCAATGAGCGGATATGTATCCAAAAGAATAATAAAGCCGCCTTTGCTCTTGTTCCTGTTGAGGACGTAGAGATACTGGAGGCATTGGAAGACAAAATAGATATTCAGGCAGCCAAGGCAGCCATTAAAAAAGGTAAATTCATCGACCTCAAAGTTCTGGCAAAACAATTGGGGGTATAATCAGGGATGTATCAGGTCAAAGTGGCAGAGGAAGCCGCCAGGTTTATCCGCAAGCAGGATAAACGCATACAACGTCAGATTATTAACAATATCAGACAGCTTGCCCAAAATCCACGTCCGCAGGGCTGCAAAAAATTACAGGGCTATAAAGAATTATACCGTATTCGTTCGGGCAATTATAGGATTGTCTATACAATCAGAGAAAAAATGCTGCTTGTTTTTGTTGTTCGGATAGCTCACCGAAAAGACATCTACCACCATCTGGGAAAATAAATGTACCACCTGCTGCTTAATCGGCAGGGTGTGCCACGCACACCATTCCCCATTTTGGATATTCAATGTGCTCTGTACAAAAGTTGTCATTTCGACCGTAGTGAGCGAAGCGAACGGAGCGGAGAAATCTTGATTAGCGTTTACGGTGGCAGATTTCTCGACTTTGGCTGCTCCGCAGCCTCCGCTCGAAATGACAATATGAAATCTTGTCTATAGAAACTATTCAACGCTCGATTTGTTATATTTCTTCGCCACGAAATCCGGCTGCAGAACGGAAACGACACAACGTCACGCCTCAGCCTTGAGGCTGCTGCCCCGGCAGACGAGGAGTCTGTGGAGGCAATGGTTCGGCTTCATCTCTTTCCTGCCGTTAGATTTCCTTTAATGGCATCTCGAATTCCCCGTGCAATGTCGCTGTCGTCGTTGATATCCACATGACGCTCTTTCTGCTCGTCGATCACGTAGGGATCGGTTGGGTCTTTGTCCCTTTTTACTGTCTGTTTGATCAGGAGTTTTGTGTCCGAAACCTGGAAAACCCTTGCTCCGTGTTTTTCTTGTTCGTTGTTCATATTCGTATTCCTCTACCCGAACTATGTATTATATGGTTCTATATAATACGCCTGGGTACTATATCAGCACATACCCTACAAGGTTCGCCGATTACTTCAAATGGAATGTTGTTAGGCAAATTTTTGAGTTATTAAATCTTTGTCAAATTCAAGTGAGTAAGATAGAACTGTTCTTAAATCTATCTTTTTAGAAGCATTTAGGATTTCTATACTCACAATCTTATCTTGTGAAGTCGTATCTATATTAACACCTTCAGAAATTTCTATAACTCCATCCGGCGTATCATCTCCCAATTTTAGATATAAAGCATCTACTTCATCATCATAATATACTTTCATACTTTCCTTCCCTTCTTCAAAGAATAACTTGTTATTACTGTTATTATATCATTTTCAACTGCCACTACAACTTTTAGCGGATACTTAAATCCTTCCACATCTTCTACAATTTCATGTATCCCTTGATGAGATAAGTCTTTATTTTCAAGAACCTCTAAAATTACGGATTCTGAAATGTTATATAACTTTGCTCTTCTTTTTGCATGACGTGAGAATTTTATCTTCATAAATCAAGTCCACTTTCCTTTATCACCTGCTTAACTATGTATTATACAGTTACGCATTTCCATTCTCTCGGCTGTGCTCTGCCGTGAGGCATCCTGTGGAAAGACAAGCCTCTCGACCATGCTTGAGACAGGCTTGTATTTTTCCCGTTGGAAACATCCTATCATTCCCACCGAATACGTCAAATGGAATTTTATCGGTTTTCCTTGCAAGCAAAAGCCCATGCCACAGGGAGATGGGGGCTAACCAATTCTTCTGGATTATTGTTCAATATCTTTTAAATCTCGCGACGTGGCCAAAGCGATGACTCGCCCCTGGTCACCAACAGCACAGTAAAAGTGGTAAACCACTCCATCGTGCTTGAGCATCCAGGGTTTATGGGCGTATGTTTGGTCAAATGGCTCGCTGGGCTCAACTAAATGCGGCCCTTCCCACTTTGTCCAGTGCACCAGGTCGTATGAGCACGCAAAGGTGTCGAAGGCTTTGGGCTTCCAGCCGGCTCCGAAGTAGAACATGACCCAGACATCGCCGATTTTAACTATCTGGGGATCCCCACTTATGCCACGTTTCTTATCTTGGCCATTGACAACGACAGGCTCGGTGCCATAGCGAATCCAGTGTATCACATCTTTGGATACGGCCATGCCGATCCTCTCGTAGCCATTCTTGATCTTGCCGTTGTAAAACATGACGAATGGAAAGCCCAGGGTCCGGGCCTTGTCCCAAATAATATTGCTTTTATAGAGGGTCATCTTCTCAAAGTCACGAACGTCGGCTTGCTCACGTGAGAGAACAGGATTCTCAGAAAGACGGCTCCACTCAACGGGCTGAGCAGGGTCTTTAGTCCAGGCGATACCGATGGCCAGCGGGTCCGGCTCATAACCTTGCAGGGCACCGCCGATGTAGGACATCCAATACTTTCCATCAAATTGCTGAATTGTATTAGTGCCGCCCCAGGTGTAGTCAAAAAGCGCAATACCGCCATCGGCCTGCCATTTGTCCCAGCCTTCCTTGCGAAACGAGAGAACCTTGCCGAGGGTTTTCCAGCTAAGCAGGTCCTGACTTTCCGCCAGATGGGTTTCGTAGCCAACCTCGTTCATGCAGACGTAAAGCATGAACCATTTAGCTCTGCCACAGGTATCGTTCATGCGAAAGACATTGGGGCAATCGACCTTTTTACTCTCTTGCCCTCGAAGTACCACGCCGTATTTAAAGGGTGTTTTTACCTCGTCATAAATCCGCTGCATAGTCGCTTGATCTACTGCTTCACCCTGCGTTTTTGCCGGGATGATAGTTCTGGCGGCATCTTCAGCCCCAAAGCAAAAGGGACAGGCCATTGCCCACGCGAAGATTATACATGAAACTAATAGTAAAGTTTTTGTTCGATATGCAATTCTGCCTATCAACAAACGCATTTTCATGATATTCCTTAGTCAATGTAACATTAGATATCGCGACTTTATATCGTGCAAATTACAAACATTACCATTGATGAACATAATCAGATATACGAAATACGCAATACGAGATATGATTATAACTGGGGAACAAGGATTCGAACCTTGACTAAATGATCCAGAGTCATTTGTGCTACCATTACACTATTCCCCAAAAATTTGCTTTATGAAACATTCATTCCAACAAATTCCCACCTACTCTACACAAAACATAACCATTTTGCAAGATTATTACTCTAAGTAGAACCTGTGGGGTGTGGCCAGATTTTCTGGCAGGGCTATGCTGCCTGTTTTCGGCTGTCCCAGTAGCTTTTCCACGTATTCGACTGCTGTAAAGCAATCAATGCCATTATCCCATCAGCTCCAGGCCTATCCCAACGCATACCAGCACCCTTAAGACGATAAGTCAATACCTTGCACATGGCCTCGGTAGGACCAGAACCTATCTGCCAGCCTCTCTCTATAAATTTCGGATACTCGCACATCTCAAACCGACGGGCGATATACTGGATCAGTTCTTTCAAGGCCTTACGTTTGTTCTTGCTGCGGTACTTCTGGCGTTCGTCCATCAATTGCGTTAATAACGCTGTCGGCCCCTCATGCTTGGCAATATGCAGAAGCTCGCAAGCAAACTGCTTAGCTCTCTCGCTGCCCTGTGTAAAACAGCTATTCGCCGCTGACCATACATGTTCACTCAAGTGATAAAAGTCCAGTATCTGGCAATCCAGCATAGGCAGTTTACTTTTTAACTGTTTAGCAATCCAGTCGGCACCGTCTGCTACCGCCAGCTTTTCGTCTGCATCGCCAAGATTTATACGTCCAGCTTCCCGTCGAAGCAGTCTGCCAGCAGCCTCATGGTTTCCAGATGTTGCAACCACCTGGCGATGCTCGTTTGACTCGTCGTAGATCGTCGCTATCTTAAATTCCTTATACCTGTTGTCAGCACCCCGATTCATCCACCTGCGCTTGCTGCCGGGACGTTTAGCTCCACGCAGATGGCGTCGCTTGTTCTTCTCACTTTCTGTAACCATAGGAATCTTAACGCCGTCAGTGCCTACGTAAACACGTTTAGGCCCTTTTGGTGAGGTCTTACAATCCTCAATGCTAAAACCGGCAGCTAATAAACCTTTACGCTGAATGTTCAATACCAACTGCCCCTCAGACTCGACTATCACTCGCAGATGTTCTTTGCTGATACGAATCTGAGCCAGATGGTGTAAGTGCTCAGCGGCTTTGGCAAATCCCTGCTGGCTAATCGCAACACGGCAGCACATCTGACGAACGCCAACACTAACCCTGTCTGCCACTATCCCAATCAGCCGATCAATTGTATCATCACGACCGGACTCAGTAGACCACCAATAAATCCGTTCCAGCTTCACCACGCCATTGACTGTACTATGCTCAACAGACTGCTTGCCTTTGTGCCGCAACCTACTTTTTGTTTTTGTTCCGTTGCGAGGGGGAAAAAGCGGCCTGAGCCGCATCTGTTTTCATCTGCAAGGCTTTCTGAAATATCTTCTGTCGCAATTTTGCTGTCGCTATTCGCACCGGTTCTTCGCTGTCATCAATAACCGCGCCTGTACGTGCGTTGTTTATAGCTTCTGTCACCTCAGCGATACATTCTTTAATATCTTCTTTCAATAGTTGCTCTAACTGTTTGGCTTGGATTTCCGGCAATTTCATTTTGTCCATGATCGGCTCCTGTAAAACATGGTTAACACTGTAAAACTAAAACTGCCCACATTCTACAGGTTGCCTATTTTAAGCGCCAGAAAAATTTGCCACACCCAACCTGTGTTTAAAAATATTCGAGGTGCTTAAGGCGGAGCCGATTTTCTAAGGAATTGAAAAAAGATTTCGGCTTTAGCAGGAAACGGGCCATTTTGAACATATTGGCAATCTTCTTTCGATAATTTGTTTTGCTAAAACTTTTATCGTAGAGATTACTCATTTCCCTCGACTTACTCGGGATTGCTCAGATTCATCGAAACCCCTAAAAAAAGTTTGACAAGCCGAGTAAAATATAAAAACTTTAGTTACTCTAAATTTTAGTCACTTCTGTAAAGTGGCCCGAGCTTATGCACATTGATTCATACCAGTTCGGCGAAATTGTCATAGATGGCGTAACGTTCGACAGCGATTGCCTAATCATTTTGGGTGGCATTAGGTCAAATTGGTGGCGAAAGCAAGGGCATTTGGTGTCGGCGGAAGACTTAAAGGATATTATTGCAGCTAAGCCTGCGACCCTTGTAGCGGGCTGCGGCGCATCGGCAATGATGAAAATATCAGAAATTACTCGCGGCGTCCTTCAAGCCAACAATATAAAACTTGAAGCTTACGACACCTACAAAGCGGCCGAACGATTCAATGAATTATCTGCACAAGGTGCCAATATCGCAGCCGCATTACACTTGACCTGCTGAGAGCCAAGCGGAATCGTCCTGTTTAGATTGAGTTTGCGAGCTGCACTGTCTTAGAAAGACGTTGAGACTTGTCACTTCTCAGATTCCGCGCCGGAGCATGTGGCCTATCGCAGCCGCAGATTCGCGACCACTTTTAATTGCAGTTACTACCAATGAAGCCCCATTGACGATATCACCTGCAGCATAAATCCCCGGCTCGCTTGTCTGAAAGTCATTTACTGCCACGTTGCCTCGATTGTCGAACTGCAAGCCGAGGTTCTCGATCAAACCTTTATGAACCACGTGCAAAAAACCCATTGCCAAAATCACAAGATCCACCTTGAGTACAAAATCAGTTCCCGCAACTTCCTGCACCTGCCAATTGCCGTTTTCCTTTTTCCATTCTACTTTGCAGCCGTGTAGTTCTCCGACGCGTGTCTCGCCTGCCGCGGATGGAAGGAACCTTTTCGTCATTACGGACCACATCCTCTGGATTCCCGCAAAGCGGGGACCCTCACAGCCTTCCTCGTCAGATGTGCTTGTTCGCATAATCCGAGGCCACATTGGCCATGGCGTATCTGGTGGGCGAGTATCCGGAGGTTCGGGGAGAATTTCAAGCTGGTATATCTTTTGGGCACCCTGACGACGAGCAGTGCCTACACAGTCACTGCCAGTGTCACCTCCACCTATCACGACCACGACTTTATCTCTGGCCCGCCATGGCTCCTTCCGGGCCGTTAAAAAATCCATCGCATATACAACGTTTTGCAAATCCGCGCCTGTAATATTGAGGGACCGTGGCTGCCTTGACCCCATTGCCAGCAAGACGCAATCAAACATCTTGAGCAGATACTGCACGGAAATATCATCTCCCACACTCACACCAGTTTGAAACTCAATACCTTCAGCGACCAACTGTTCCAGTCTTCGGTCGATGACCCACTTTTCCAGCTTAAAATCCGGTATGCCGTATCGAAGCATCCCGCCGGGACGTTCGTCTTTTTCAAAAACCACGACGGAGTGACCGGCCCTTGCAAGCTGCTGGGCAGCAGCGAGACCTGCAGGACCGGAGCCTGCTATCGCCACACGCTTGTCGGTCTTCTTTTCGGCAGCTAAAGGTCTTATCCATTCCTCCTCGAAACCCCGCTCAACAATCGCCTGCTCAATCTGCCTGATAGCCACAGGCTCATCGTTGATCGCAAGAGTACACGCGGCTTCACAGGGAGCAGGACAGACCCTACCGGTGATCTCAGGAAAGTTGTTAGTAGCGTGAAGCAGCCGGCAGGCGCGTTCCCACTGGCCTTTGTAGACCAGCTCATTGAAATCGGGAATAGAGTTTCCCAGGGGACAGCCGGCACCATGACAGAACGGGATTCCACAGTCCATACATCTGGCTGTCTGCTGGCAGATTTCGTCCGGCGTAAGAAGTAAGTCCAACTCCCGGAAGTCGTGTATCCGCTCCTCAACCGGACGGTGACCGACATTCTGTCTTTTATACTTTATAAAACCTTTTATTTCACCCATAACTGTTAAGTTTATTAGTGAATTAGCTGATTAGTTAATTGGCAAATTGGAATTTTAGATTCTCTAATCTCTAATTCTCTCAACGAAAAACTTCCTCAGTAGCCGGCGTGGTTTCTGTGTCACGCTGCTCGGCTGCCCGCATCTTCTCCAAAGACAGCCGATAATCTATGGGCATAACTTTCACAAACTTTCCCACCATATCCGGCCAAGCATTCAAAATATATTTTGCACGCTGACTATTAGTCCACTTCAGATGTTGCTTAACCAAATCATGCAGTAACTCTTTATCATCGTTCTGCCAAACACTCTCCAGCTCCACCATGTCCAGATTACAAAGCGTATCAAACAATTGCATCTCATCAAGGGCATACGCTATACCGCCACTCATGCCGGCGGCAAAATTACAACCGGTCTGCCCCAGCACCACGACCACACCGCCGGTCATATACTCGCAGCCATGGTCGCCGAGGCCTTCAACAACCGCTGTTGCGCCGCTGTTGCGTACGGCAAATCGTTCACCCGCCATACCGTTGATGAAGACTTCACCAGCAGTTGCACCATAAAGAAGAGTATTTCCGACAATGATATTCTCATGGGCTATAAACGGGCTATTTTGCGGCGTCTGGACAACGATTCGTCCGCCGGAAAGACCTTTGCCGAGATAATCATTGCCTTCGCCGATAAGTCTCAGTGTCACGCCTGGAGCCAAAAAGGCACCGAAGCTCTGCCCAGCCGAGCCATGAAAAATAATTTCCAGCGTCTCATCGGGCAAACCCTTTGGGCCATATTTACACACTATATGATTACTGAGAATCGCACCTATAGTTCGATTAACATTGGCAATTGCCATTTCGAACACAGTCTTTTTTTTGTTCTCAATTGCATCTTTTGCTCTTTCCAGAATCTGCCAATCAAGATTGTCGTTGATTTTGACCGGCTGGGCACTGGTTAATCGTAACGCCCTACCATCGCAAGTTCTCGGCCTATGGAAAATGGCAGAAAAATCCAGCCCTTTGGCCTTATAGTGGTTAATCGCCTTGCGGACACTCAATCTGTGAACCGCCCCGACCATATCCTCAAATCTTCTGTAGCCCAGCTCAGCCATAATCTGGCGGACTTCCTCAGCCACAAAGTGCATGAATCTTTCAATATACTCCGGCTTGCCTGCGAATCGTTTTCGTAGTTCCGGGTCCTGCGTACCGATTCCAAACGGACAGGCGCCTTCATGGCATTTGCGTAAGAGTGTACAGCCAATCGCGACCAGAGCCGCAGTTCCGAAACCGAACCGCTCGGCTCCCAGCATTGCCGCCACGACCACATCTCTGCCGGTCTTCATCTGACCATCAGCCTGCACTCTGATTCGGTCTCGCAATCCATTCATCACAAGAACCTGTTGTGTCTCAGCCAGACCGAGCTCCCAGGGACAGCCGGTGTGCTTGATTGAAGAAAGCGGGCTTGCACCGGTTCCGCCATCGTGGCCGCTGATAAGAACTTCGTCGGCATTACCTTTGGTAACGCCGGCTGCAATCGTGCCTACACCAACTTCCGCCACAAGTTTAACTGACACTTTTACGCCGGGATTGCTACATTTAAGGTCGTATATTAATTGTGCCAAATCCTCAATAGAATATATATCGTGATGCGGTGGCGGCGATATAAGTGTAACGCCAGGTGTAGAATATCGCATTTTCGCAATTTCATCCGTGACCTTATGTCCCGGCAATTGACCTCCTTCGCCCGGCTTGGCACCCTGAGCCATTTTAATCTGCAGCTCTTTAGCATGCGCGAGGTAGTTGATGGTGACACCAAATCTGCCGCTGGCTACCTGTTTGATGGCACAATTTTTCGAATCTCCATTAGGTTCAGGCGTATAACGTGATGGATCTTCGCCACCTTCGCCGGTATTACTCATAGCACCCAGGCGATTCATCGCAATGGCAAGGCACTCATGTGCTTCTTTGCTAATCGAGCCGTGGCTCATCGCACCTGTACAGAATCTCTTTATAATCTCGCCGGCTGGCTCTACCTCATTGATATTGATCGGCTCACCTGGGGTAAATTCAAATAGTCCGCGCAGCGTGCAAAGCTTCGTTGATTGATCGTTGACTGCTTTAGCGTAATCAGCGTAAGCGCTTGCATCGTTATTCATTACGGCATGCTGCAGCCGAGATACCGTAGTAGGATTCCATAGATGGTGTTCTGCGGTGCGTCTATAATGATATTCGCCTCCGAAATCCAATTCCAGCGCCCCTTCCGGGCGCTGTTCGAATGCCGAGACATGGCGGGCAAGGGCTTCCGCAGCGATTTCATTCAATCCGATTCCACCGATTCGCGAGCTGGTGCCGGTAAAATATTTATCAACAACTTCACGGTTCAATCCAATAGCTTCAAACAACTGGGCACCCGTATAGCTTCGCAGCGTGGAGATACCCATCTTGCTCATAGTCTTGAGGATGCCTTTTTTCAAAGCTGCTATATAATTATCTGCTATCTGTGTCGGTTCCATATCAGTTGGTAGATCATCTCGACGATGTAATTCATCGAGACATTCAAACGCCAGGTATGGATTGACTGCATTGGCACCGAAACCTGCCAAGAGGCAGAAGTGCATAACCTCTCTGGGCTCTCCGCTCTCAACGATCAGGCCCACTTCGCCCCGAAGGCCGCGATTAAGCAAGCCATGATGAACTGCCGCTGTCGCCAATATTGACGGTATCGGCATCATCGTTTCAGAGGTGCCGCGATCACTAATAATAATAAGTGACGCCCCGTCTGCAATTGCCCGCACCGCAGTATCGATCAATACATCCAGCGCGCGAGCAAGACCGGCGCCGGCATCGATAGTATCAGGCTGGAAAACAGCGTTGATGGTAGCAACCTTGAAATCGTCTCGGTTGATCATCTTCAGCCGCTCAATATCCTCATTAGTCAGAATCGGATGTGGCAGCTTAAGCTGTCTGCAATGCTGTGGCGTCTCGTCCAGGATGTTCCTTTTTTTGCCCATAAACGTCATCAGGCTCATCACGAGCCCTTCCCGCAGTGGGTCAATCGGAGGATTGGTCACCTGTGCGAATAGCTGTTTGAAATAATTAAATAATAGCTTTGGCTTATCAGAAAGCACCGCAAGCGGTGTATCGTTACCCATTGACCCAACGGGTTCCTGACCGTGCAGGGCCATGGGCGTTAAAATCATCTTGAGCTCTTCGCTGGTATAGCCGAATAGCCGCATCCTTTGGCTCAGGGTTTGTGGATCGCTTGTGACAAGCTTGGGCGCATCAAATAATCCTCTAAGCTCAATCCTATTCTCCGTCAGCCACCTGCGATAGGGTTTTTGCCGGGCGATCTTGCTTTTTATCTCGTTATCGGTAATTATCCTTCCCTCAACAGTATCCACAAGAAACATTCGACCCGGCTGAAGACGCCCCTTTCGTTGTATCTTTTCGGATGGAAATTGCACCACTCCCGCTTCACTGGCAATAATGGCTAAGCCATCAGTTGTAACCAAATACCGGCAGGGTCTTAAGCCGTTGCGGTCCAGCGTTCCGCCGACCAGCCGACCATCTGTAAATACCATCGCTGCTGGCCCGTCCCAAGGCTCCATTACTGAGGAGTGATACTCATAGAAAGCGCGTTTATCAGTACTAATATGATATTTCGAGCCGAATGCTTCGGGAATCATCATCATCATTGCATGGGGCATACTTCTGCCGGCCTGAACGAGAAGCTCAAGCGTACTGTCAAAACATGCGGAGTCACTCATCTCAGGCGTTAGAACCGGAAACAAATCGCTAATATTATCCCCTAACAACTCATTGGTCATTTGCTTCTGGCGGGTCCGCATCCAGTTACGGTTGCCACTGAGCGTGTTTATCTCGCCGTTATGAGCTATGCAGCGAAACGGCTGAGCAAGACGCCAGTTCGGAAACGTATTTGTACTGTAGCGCTGATGGACTATTGCCAGAGCCGATTTAATGAGCTCATCAGACAAATCCGGATAATAAGAGAACAATTGCCAGGCCATAAACATGCCTTTGTAGCAAATCGTTCTACACGACAGCGAAGTTATGTAAAAATCCTGGCCCTGTTCACCGAACTTCTTCTTCACCAACCTCTCCGTCCGCCTGCGTGCCAAGTACAGGCGCCGTTCGAGATTCTCTTCTCCAAAACCTGCCCCATCTATGAAAATCTGTTTGATAGAAGGTTCAGCCGACAAGGCTATTTGCCCAAGACAATCGTTGGTCGTGGGTACCTCTCGCCAGCCAAGCACAGCCAATCCATAGTATGCAATTGCAGACTCCAGGATTTTGTCACATTGCTCGCGAAGTTTGGTCTCCTGCGAGCCGAACACCATACCAACGCCGTACTGTCCGGGTTGCGGCAGAGAAAAGCCCAGTTTTTCTTCACATTCAACAAAGAAAAACTCATGTGGTATCTGGAAAAGGATCCCCGCCCCATCGCCTGTAATCTCATCGGCTCCAGCCGCTCCACGATGATGCAGGTTCACCAGGATCTGCTTGCCATATTCAATAATCGAATGGCTGCGTTTCCCTAAAATATCTACGACAGCACCAATCCCGCATGAATCGTGTTCATATCGAGATTCATATAAACCTTGCCCCTGTTGTAGCAGGTCTGCATATTTATCGATTTCCTTGTTCGGGTGCATCATAATACTGGTTTATGCCATAAAAGTGCCCCAATATAGAGGCTAATAACTCAATCGCTTCAAAAGATAAAGCTTTACTATAAATATTATACTCCGACTTTCAGATCTTAGAGAGCAAATTGCTTTAATAAACAGTATTAGAACAGCAAATAATATAAGTAGACATTCTAATAATGAAAAGCTGGCGTAAAAAAAGCATCTTTCGATGCTCCTCAACATCTGGAGGTATTATTAAAGAATATGCAAAATCAAACTTTTTCCATATTTGATTTCTGGTATATTATGAGCAACGCTTAAGAACCATATTTGGGCAAGGCTTGCTCTTTCAGCCGATCTTGCCAATGCGGCATACTTTGGGCAAGCCTCGCCCGCAACCCAATTCCAAATTTATCCAGAGGACGGAAAGACAGATGACAGAAATTCTGCCTTCTGTCCTCCGTCTTCTGTCTTCTGTTATTAACTGTCGTAATACAGATGAAACTCATACGGGTGCGGCCTCAGGGCCATCTCATTAAGCTCTTTTTCCTTTTTCCATTTAATCCATGTCTCTATTAAATCTTCAGTGAAGACGCCGCCTGCCAATAGGAACTTATGGTCTTTTTCCAGAGCATCAATTGCTTCAGCCAGTGAGCCAGGAGTTTTGGGATATTTGGCCAATTCTTCCGGTGTCATTTCGTAGATATCCCGATCCAGCGGCTCGCCTGGATCGATTTTATTTTGAACTCCATCTAACGCCGCCATAAGCATAGCCGTCCAGGTTATATAGCCGTTGCAACTTGGGTCGGGACAGCGAAACTCAAGGCGTTTTGCCTTTGGGCGGTCTGAATACATCGGGATGCGAACACCTGCTGAGCGATTCCGGGCGCTCATAACAAGATTCACCGGTGCCTCAAAGCCCGGAACCAGCCGACGATAAGAGTTCGTCGTCGGTGCCGCAAATGCCAGGATCGCAGGTGCGTGCTTCAACAAACCGCCACATGAAAACAATCCAATATCGCTCAATCCTGCATACCCGTTGCCTGCAAACAACGGCTTACCGCCTTTCCATAGCGAGAAGTGTGAGTGCATGCCGCTGCCATTATCCTGGAAGATGGGTTTGGCCATGAAAGTAACGGTTTTTCCATTTCGCCTGGCAATGTTCTTGATGATGTACTTATACCACATAAACTGATCTGCTATTTTTA
>Ga0315548_1000915_pt1 | contig 26164 bp, 18 predicted proteins | sample SalMarSW160110MG_2_FD_202540 | JGI IMG/M metagenome (GOLD analysis project Ga0315548, IMG submission 202540) | Salt marsh sediment microbial communities from the Plum Island Ecosystem LTER, Massachusetts, United States - Salt Marsh Sediment SW1601-110 ... | reverse complement strand
CGAATCCTCATGTTGAATTGACTGTTGGTAAAAGGGAGCTGAACGAAGGGAAATTCGTTGTACTTCAGGTTACAGAGTTCTCCGAAATGCCAATTATTGCCAAAGATGGTCGGGACGATTTGAGGTCAGGGAATATTTATACGCGCAGCAAAAGGCAAATTGAAACTCGACTTGTTCAAGAACCAGAAGAAATGCGCGAAATTATTGATTTGGCAGTTGAAAAGCAATTGATCAAGTTTCGCAGATGGGCGACTCTGGCAGTTTATGGACCTTCAACCACAACTACGGAGACTACGGTTGACGAAAGATTTGCACAAGAACGAGGCGAAATATGAGCTCCCAAGATGTCATATCTCGCATAAAAGAGCTGGGATACTGGAGGATTCTATGCCATCCCTTAACATACAACAGAGAGTTTTTTCCAAACTTGCCGACAACGAGAAAGGCTCTGGAGGATGCTCAAGTAAGACTCCGAGGTTGGTACTACCCACATATTCAGTACACAAATAATGGGCACGGCGGGACGTCGTGCGGCCAGGATTATGTTGAGTCTTTCTGTGTCTCGTCACACTATAACGAAATTGCAAGACTTTACCAGAGTGGTCAATTCGTACACCTCTTGGCTCTTCGAGAGGATTTTCGACACGAAAATGGATGGCCAACAGAAGAACCGCTACCATCTGATAGCCCTAAATTCATTGACTTCATCGGTATTCTTTACACCTTAACAGAACTCATTGAATTCATCAGGCGACTTTCAAATACAAATGTATACGCTTCTGGCCTTGAGTTGTCAATCCAACTACATAAAACGGGGGGTCGGCGGCTTATATCGTATGATAGAGACCGAGAGTTGTATGGGGAATATGTTTGTTCATCACCATCCATCTCGTATCAGAATAGCATTTCGTCAGACGACATACCATATCTGGAATCTGATTTTGCAGTCGAAATTGCCAAATACTTCTACGAACGATTTACCTGGCTGAATCCCCTTACATCTGTATTGAAAGATGCGCAATTGAGACTTTTGGAAAGAAGATTCTGATTTGCCAAAAGTGAAACAACATTCCTCGCATTCAATTTCAAGATAAGTCTGAAATACAAGGAACACCATGCCAAAGCATATCATTGCCTGGCTCCCCGGGGATGGAGTCGGCGTGGAAGTTCTTGAAGCGGTGCGGCATTGCTTAGACGCGCTCGAGTTTGATGCAGAGTACCGCGAGGGCGAAATCGGGTGGAAGTATTGGTGCAGTGAAGGCAACGCGCTGCCCGACCGCACGCTGAAGCTGCTCAAAGAGACCGAATGCGCCTTCTTTGGCGCGATCACGTCCAAACCCAAGCAGGAGGCCGATGCCGAGATCGACCCGCAGCTTCGCGGGAAGGGTCTCAGTTACTTCTCGCCCATCGTGCGGCTGCGTCAGGAGCTGAACCTCCACACGAACATGCGGCCCTGCAAGGCGTATCCGGGCAATCCGCTGAACTACAAGGAAGGCATCGACTTGATTATCTTCCGCGAAAACACGGAAGGGCTTTACTCGGGAGTGGAATTTCATCCGGTGCCAAGCTCGGTTTTCCAGGCCCTTTGCGTGCATCCGAAAGCCAAGAAATTCGAGAAGTTCGGCCTTGAGAATCTTGCGATGTCCACGCGACTGATGTCGCGGCAGGGCTGCGCGAGCATTGTGCGGCAGGCTTTCGCCTATGCGAAAAAGCACGGTCGCAAGAGCGTCACGATTTGTGACAAGCCGAATGTCCTGCGCGAGACCGGCGGCCTGATGATCCGCACCGCGCGCGAGATTCACCAGAAAGAGTACCCTGATATTCCGATGTGGGAAACGAACATTGATGCGCAGTGCATGTGGCTGGTGAAGAATCCGTTCGACTACGATATTATCGTTGCCGAAAACATGTTCGGCGACATCCTGTCGGACCTGTCCGCGCAGCTCGTCGGCGGGTTGGGTTTTGCCAGCGCGGGCAATATCGGCGATGACTATGCGGTCTTTGAGCCCACGCACGGCAGCGCGCCCAAATATACAGGCATGTACAAGGTGAATCCCATCGCGGCGATTCTCGCGGCAAGGCTGATGCTCGAGTGGCTCGGTGAGACCGACCGGGCGGCTCGTTTGGAGAAGGCCTGCGCGCTCGTCATCAAAGAGGGCAAGGTGCGCACCTATGACATGGGCGGCTCCAACACGACTATCGAAATGGCCAAGGAGATTGCCGGGTATTGCCGGTAGAATCGCCCAACATAAGGCGAAATCTCGGCCGGGTTCGGAACCCGGCTCGGCCACAAGTCTCGGCTGGGCTCCATGAACCCGGCGCGGCGACACGGATGATTTGGACTGCAAGTGAGATAGAGCGACTGCGAATCAGCAACAGAAGGAGATAAGATCATGCAACGGCTGCGGATTCTTGTGATAGCCGTATTGCTGGTGTCTGCAACGGCGCTGGCGATGCCGCCTCACCATGATTTGATGGTGAAGGTGCAGGCGTTTGAGGTCCCGATGCCTTATGCGATGGCTCACCGGGCTGAACTTCTGGCCGCTGGCGTTGACCAGCCTCAACAGCTTGATCTGTCGGGCAAGCGGGGCGCTTCGGGACGACTCGATGATACGGAGATGAGTATTCTGATCTTGCTGGCGACTTTCACCGACCACAACTATCAGACAGACGCGGTCTATTTCGATTCCCTCGTTTTTGGCAACGAACTTGGGGACATGCGCCATTTCTATCACGAGAATTCTTATGGCGAGTTCCATGTGATACCCGGACCCGACCAATATCCTTCCGATATCGGCTGGACGATGATGCCGCATACTTACGCCTACTATGTGGACGGGCGAAACGGTTTCGGAAACTACCCCCAAAACGCTCAGGGGTTGGTGGTGGATATCGTGAATCTCGTGGATCCCTATGTGGATTTCTCGATTTACGACATTGATGGCGACGGGGATGTGGATGGCCTCATGGTCGTACACACCGGACCGGGCGCCGAACTGACCGGCAGCGACAACGACATCTGGTCTCACCAGTGGAGCGTTCCCACTCAGTATGTCGATGGAGTCCGAGTGCAGGTTTACTCGATGGAGCCGGAGTTCTGGTATGGGCCGGGCGATATGACCTGCGGCGTCTATTGCCACGAATTTGGTCATCAGCTTGGGCTGCCGGACTTGTATGATACCGATTACTCGTCGGCGGGCGTCGGCGACTACAGCCTCATGGCGGGGGGTTCGTGGAATGGGAATCTGGGCAACCGACCCTCTCACCTGGATGCCTGGTGCAAGCTCCAAGTGGGATTCGTTACCGCGACAGTGCTTTCAGAAGACTCTACCGGCATCGAGATTCCTGTCAGCGAGTTCTCACCGGTCATCTACCGCGTCTGGCGTGATGGCGTCGGTTCCGGAAACCAGTATTTCCTGATCGAGAATCGAGGGCCTTATGGGTACGATATCGGAATGCACGGCATTCGGGGACTCTTCATCTGGCATATTGACGATAATCAGCATACGAACACGCACGAATGGTATCCCGGGCACACGGATTATGGACACTACCTTGTGGCTCTCGAACAAGCGGACGGCGATTGGGGCCTTGAGCGGGATATCAGTTCGGGCGATATGGGTGATCCCTTCCCAGGTACGTATCTCAGCACAGCTTTCTCCAGTACGACGATCCCCAATTCGATGGACTACACCTTCGTCCCGACCGATGTGGCCGTGACCAATATTTCCAGCGCGGATTCCGTGATGACCTTTGACCTGACACTGACTCCACAGCCATACGTGGTTGTTATGGAACCGAATGGTGGAGAAATCTGGCCCGTGGGATTGCCGGCGACGATTTCGCTGCAGCGGAATGTCACGGAGGATCCGGCGGCGATTCTCCTGTCGCGTGACGGTGGCGGCAGTTGGACCGAGATTCTGACTGTGGTTGGGTCGGACACGACTTGGACAGTCGAAGGCCCCACGACCACGCAGGCGTTGATCAAAGCCGAAATCTACGGGGAAGACACGCTGAGCGATGTCAGTGATAATGTTTTCATAATTGGCGAGACGGTTTTGACTATTCTGGCGCCGAATGGTGGCGAAACGGTCGCCGTGAACCATCCGTATCGCATTACTTGGGACAGCTACGGCTATTCGGGGCTTATCAGTCTTTATTTGAATCGAGATTATCCCGACGGGGAGTGGGAGACCCTCTACGAGAACATCTCGAACAGCGGCTCGCGCTACACGACTATGCCCGGCCCGGCGTCGGACTCTTGCCGCGTGCGCATCGTGTGCACCGAGAATCCCGACCTCTATGATGACAGCAACGCCGATTTCCATCTCAGGCAGCCCACGGTCAGCCTGGTCTCGCCAAACGGAGGCGAAGAGTGGTCCGCGGGCGAGTCGGTGGTCATTCAGTGGACATCGGAGTATCTGGATTCTCATGTTAGCATCTCCCTCTCACGCAATGGCGAGATGGGCCCGTGGAATGTTATCTACACGATCACACCGAATGATGGCGAACAGGCCTGGACGGTGACCGGTCCCGGCTCGGAGACTTGCCGCGTGCGTGTAGGGTCGCCTTATGACTCGACCGTGTTTGATATCTCCGATAGTGATTTCGTAATCGAGGGCGGTTCGAGTGTGGATCCCTCCGGCGGTATGCCCTTGGAGTTCGGGATTGCGTCGGTTTTCCCCAACCCGTTCAACTCGGGCACCGAGATCCGCTTCTATGTGGATCGGCCCGGTGGGGCTATGGTGCGCATCTTCGATGTTCTCGGGCGTGAGGTGAAGCGGTTCGAAACGCGGGCTGATGCTCCCGGTTTCTACCATGTGTCCTGGCGAGCTGAGGTCGGATCGGGCATCTATTTTGCCCAGCTGAGCCAGGCCGGGCGCCAAGACCTGGCCAAATTGGTCTTTCTGAAGTAGGATTATTGTGGATTGGGGTTCAGTAGAAACGCGACTTCTATCAGAATAGAGAATGGCCGCTTTGCCGCTGCTTTCGGCGGGATTGAAAGTTGAAATTATCCCTCCGAATCCACTCTGGATCATTCCGTTTATCGTACTCTTGGCATCCATCGCCCTCATGCCGCTGATTGCTGAGAGGTGGTGGCAGCGGAACTACTTCCTGTTCCCGTTTCCGCTGGGGGTGGCCGTTGTCGGTTACTACTACTGGGGTCTGGATAACCTGCCGCGCATGGCAGCCAGCGGCATGGAGTATCTATCGTTCATCTGTCTGATCGGATCGCTCTTTGTCGTTGCCGGTGGCATCCATGTCACTTTCAAAGGGGAAGCGGTTCCGCGCGCGAACACCGTTCTGCTGGGCCTTGGCGCCGTCATCGCCAATGTTCTGGGGACGACGGGCGCGTCGATGTTGCTCATCCGACCGTACATCCGGATGAACAAATGGCGTTTCACGCCTTATCACATCGTTTTTTTTATCTTCATTGTCTCCAATTGCGGCGGAGCGCTGACGCCCATCGGAGATCCTCCGCTGTTTCTGGGATACCTGAAAGGGGTCCCTTTCTTCTGGGTCTTCACGCATCTCTGGATGAAGTGGCTGATTGGTGTCGGCCTGCTTCTCGTGATTTTCTACTTTGTCGATCGGCACAACTTCCTGAAGGCTTCTCCGGCGGCACGCGCCGAAGCAGAGCGCGCGGATGTCACGCGCGTCGAAGGACTGACCAATCTCATTTTCCTTGCGCTTATTCTTGGCGCCGTTTTCATCGAAGAGCCCGTCTTTGTGCGGGAGGGCATTATGGTGCTCGCCGCATGGGGATCGTACATGGTGACTCCGAAGACGCTTCACGGCAAGAACGCATTCACATTTCATCCCATTATCGAAGTTGCCGTGCTGTTCATTGGCATTTTCGCAACGATGGTGCCCGCTCTGGACTGGCTCGAGGTCAACGCCGCGCACATCGGGCTGAAAGATCCCGGGACATTCTACTGGGGTTGCGGCATCCTGTCGGGTGTGCTCGACAACGCCCCCACCTATCTGAACTTTCTCTCGGCGGCGATGGGAACATTCCATCTGAGTCTTGAGAATCCGGCGCATATGCCGATTTTCATTTCCATGCATGGAGAGTTTCTCCAGGCAATTTCCCTGGCGGCGGTTTTCTTCGGAGCGGCAACCTATATTGGCAATGGGCCCAATTTCATGGTCAAGTCCATTGCTGAGCACGCTGGAGTCAAGGTGCCCAGTTTCTTGGGTTATGTTTTCAAATTCACTCTCCCTTTCTTATTGCCGGTATTGGTTTTGTTGTGGCTGATCTTTTTCGCCATATAAGAAGGTGCAGGCGATTTCACGGGGCCTGGTGTCTGCTGATTGCCTGGGCGGTTTTCCTCGTTGTCGGTTGCGATCTGTTCACGACGCGCGAAGCGGAAGAGCCCGAAACGAGGCGCTCATCGTGGGACATTCCCCGGGTGCCCCAAGATGTCATGCGGAATATGACCCTCGCGCTGGCCGAGCGAAACGCCGTGGATTATCTGCGATCCATCCACTCGGATACATTCGCCTTTATTCCGGATGCCGTGGCCCTGAGCAACTACCCGGAACTCGAAGGTTGGGGCGTCGCAGAAGAAACGCGCCACATCACACAGCTTCTTTCGGGAGGTGTTCTGCCCGCGGACTCGATTCTGGCAGTCATTTTCGAGAACCTCGAACAGACGGAACTCTCGGACAGCGCTTATTTGCGCGAGAAATACACGCTTCTGGCGGGCGTGACGGTTCCCGGCGTGGCACACCAGATGGCGGGAACGGCAGAGTTCTACCTCAAAATGGGACCGGAAGGCTATTGGGTTATCGAGCGATGGGTGGATCGACGCACGGAGGGACAGCCGACCTGGAGCGACCTGAAGGCGCTGGTTCGATGAAGGTGGAGATTTGCATCATCGGCGCGTTGGTCGTCTTCTGTGGCGGTTGCGTCAATCCTTTCGCGCCGGAGCTTCGGGGACCCACCGGGTCGCTCTGGAGCGATGCGTCGACCATTGGCGGACTCCTGGAGAATTTCAAGACAGCTTACGAGCTGGGAGATTCCCTGCAATACGCCGAGTGTTTGGACGAGGGCTTCCAGTTCCAGTACTTCGACGCCGAGCTGAACCGCACGGAAAGCTGGTTTCGCGAAACGGATTTGCGCGCAACGGCTCGGCTCTTTCGCAGCTTCCGTCATATCAATCTCATTTGGGGTCAGGCTCCGCCGGGGATCGAGGACATCGCGACGCCTGATTCTCTGGTCGAGTTCCAGATTCCATTTCAACTGCTTCTCGACGAGGTTTCGCCGGTCATCGGGTTTGCCCACTTCATTGTTAACAAGCCAGCGAACGAGCGCTTCCGAATCGTTCTGTGGCAGGATGATTTTTGACCTGAGATGAAAGAAGGAATTTAGGACGAAGTCATGCCGACTTACGAATATCGCTGCTTGGAATGTGGCCATCGGTTCGAGCAATTCCAGAGCATTCATGACGCGCCTGTCCACACTTGTCCCCAGTGTGGTGGTCGGGTGGAGCGCCTGATTTCGGGAGGAAGCGGACTCATCTTCAAGGGATCGGGTTTCTACATCACGGATTACAAGCGCAAGCGGGAGCGTGCGAAACCGGAGACTCCGAAGGAAGAGAAGAAACCCAAGATCGAGAAGCCAAAGAAAAAGTCAGAAGTGGAAGACTAATGGCGCTTTTCGACAAATACGCACGACTGCGCAAGGCGATGGGACCGGGGTCTGTGCATTCCGATCGCGAGAAGATTCTGGATTATCTCGAAGGTCGAGTGACAAAGCAGGAACTCCCGGTGCTGGTCGTCGAGCCGGCAACGGTTGCAGGGGTTCAGGCCTGCGTCCGCTTCGCATCGGAGAAAGGTTTGGAGGTCGTGGTCTGTTCAGGGCTGGCACCAAGGACCGTGGAGGACCTGGCGGGCAAGATGATGCTTTCGACGGCGCGGCTGACCGGAGCTCCGAGTTTTTTGGATGAGAACACCCGTCTGCAGATTGCGGCGGGTGTTTCACTCGAAGCGCTGCAGGTGGACTTGGATCGGCATGATGTGCGATGGCCACCGCTCTTTCCAATGCCAAAGGCGACAAGCGTTGGAGCCGTCATCGCGGCCGGTTGGCAGGGCATCCGAACATGGCGGCATGGAGGCACCCTCACGCATGTGGCCGGAGCCGAATGGGTGGACGGCGGTGGCGAGCTGCGAGCTGCCGGCACGCTCGCCGGCGCGACGGATCAGGCTGATATGTTGTCTTGTCTCTTCGGATCGCGTGGCGAATTCGGGATTCTCACGCGCGTGGAACTCTTGCTGGAGCCGAACCCGGGAGTGAGAACTGCGTGTACGATTCATCTGACCGAGGCCTCGGAGATTGTCGGCGTTCTTTCCCAGATCGGACTGAGTTCGTCCCCACCCGATGTCATTTTTCTCTTGGATTCGGGAGCTTTGGAGATTCTGCGCCGTGGACTGGAGGCGGCTATTCCGGAAGAGACGCGGGCGATGGTGATTTGTGAATGGGGAGGAACGCCACCGGATAGCTTGGCATCTCCGGCTCCGGTGCGCTGGTTTGAAGACTCGGAAGCAACCGACAGGCTTTGGACAGAACTCTTTGCGCTGGTACCGGCGGCAGCGCGGTTTTATCCCGCCCGTCTGGAAGGTCAGGTGGTGTTACCGGCGAGATCATTTGCGGGTCTCGAAGCCCATGCGCGCGAGCTTTCCTATGAAGCGAACATCGCGGTAGCACTTCTGGGGACAGTCGAGGTCGGGCATCTGCATATCTGGCTTCTTCTATCTGAGGACGACCCGCGGATCAGGCGCCAAGCGGCTCAGGTGCTCGACAAACTGCAGGAGTACGCAGCGGAGTCAGGCGGAGGACCTGCTGGACGAATCGCAGCCCGGGCGCGGAGACGCTGGACACGCTACCATGGGGTGTCGGCAACCAGCGCACAGGTGCGAGACAAACTCAAGAAGCTGCTTGACCCTCATAGAATCTTCCGTGCTGAAGAGACCGCCTGATGTTCGCGTGAAACATGCGAGGCAGCAATTGTGAGGAGGTAAAATCGAGGACGAGTCCATTGATCCACTTTTGTTTGTGTATCGTCTGGCTCATTTCCCTTGCGGCCGGATCGCTCGGGATGGCGGCCGAAGTTCCGGAGCGACATGCTCCAGCCGCGAGGCTCACCATGAGCCAGCTACGCGAGCTCTGTCTGGAGCACGCTGTTGATACGACCTACCTTAATGCTTTTCTTCTGAATCTGGATCACGCAGACCTGACACAGGTACCGGCAACGGACCTGTTTGATGACCTGACTGCCGCGCTTGATGCGCGGCAGACTTTTTCTTGGGCACGCGAACTCAGTCAGGCGGATTTCTGTCGCTATGTGATTCCTGTGAGGGTGGACGACGAGCCCTTGCTGCGCTACCGCCGGTGGCTGATGCAGGAACTTTCAGCGGTTGTCGCGGGATGTCAGACAGCCGAAGAGGCAGCCCTGGAGGTTAACCTGTGGCTGGGGGAACGGGTCACTTTCCGGCCCACCGATTGGCGGGATCAAGCTCCCGTGACGACGCTCTCCTGCGGTTTCGGCCGCTGCGGTGAAGAGACCATCTTGCTCGTGGCGGCACTTCGCACCGTCGGTGTGGCGGCTCGCATGGTCTATGTGCCTTATTGGGCTCATACGAACAATAACCATGCGTGGGTGGAGGTGAAAGTCGGTCAGAAATGGAAATACCTGGGAGCCTGCGAGCCGGAGGCGGCGCTCAACCGCGCGTGGTTCGATGAGCCGGTACTGCGCGCACCGATTCTGCTCTCGCGTGTGAGCCAGGTTGCTCCGTCAGAACCGGATGCTGTGCGGGGGAGACGCTCCTGGCAGCTCAACACAACGGAGAATTACCTGACGCCCTGCCGACTGACGGTGACTTTCCCAAGTGATTGGAGTGATGGCGACAAGCTCTGGTTTGCTGTCTTCAACTACGGAGGGATACGGCCGATCGTACGGCTCGATTCGCTGGAAGCGACGGCATCTCTGGATGTCGGTGTCGGGGATTTCATGCTTCTTGGGCTCTTCAAGGGCCAGTTGTTTCTCCACAAAGTAACGACGAAATCCGGCGAGCAGGTTAGCGTGACTGTGGATCCAACGGTTGGTCTCACCGACGAGCTTACTCTGTGCTATCCAAAGCCGGCGAAGGAACAGAGCCGGGAAGCAAGCGAGTCTTGGCGCCATCGCCTGAAGATGGGGAGGTGCCGCCTGGAATCGCTGCAGAAGGACAAGCAGCAAGTGCCCGAATGGATCGTGGATCTGGTTGCGCCTTCCGACTCGGGGCTCGCTCGCCTTTTTGCCCATCTCCGCAAGGCACCGGGCAACGCCGAGCATCTGTGGCAAAGCTACAAAGACAAATCGCCGCGTGAGCGGGAGTTATTCCTCGATGTTCTGGATTGTCTCAGTGACAAGGACCTGCGTGAGATTGGTGCCGAGACGATGGCCGACTATTATGAAGGTGCGGTTCATGCACTCGGCCGATTCGATTCCGAAGAGGACTCCCTTCGGAAATATGTTGTGTCACCCAGAATCGGGTGGGAACCGACGCGCCCGTGGAGGCTGTCTTTGGAAAGTGCGATGGGAAGTGTGCCCACGGGAACGCTCATCAAGCGAGCGAGAACGGTAAACGAAATCGTCGCGGCCAGAATTGGCCCGATGGAAGGGTTTCGTCCGGTCGATCCGTACACGGCCTGGCAGGCTGGCTGCGTCAGTGAGAAGTTGGCTCCGGCTTTGGCCTGCGGAATGCTGCGAGTTGCTGGCGTCCCCGCCTTCGTGACACCCGGCAAGCACTGGGTCACCTTCTACGACGGCGAGGCTTGGCTTCCACTTTATCCGGCTGAGCCTGAACGGTTGGGAATTGCGCAGGAAGATGAGAAAGGGGCGGCCTGGTTCGACAAGCCGGCCACCGTGCGGCTGACTTTTCCTTCAGGTATGGGGAAAGTTGATTACGAGGAGGTTTTCGACCTTGTCCGGCTCGTGGACGGTTGGCCGGATGATCGGGCGGAGGCGATTCTTGATTACAGTGTTGGCGATTCAGATGCCGTCGTACATGTTGTGCCGGGGGACTACATTCTGTCTTGGGGGCTCCGGAACCGGCGAGGAGATGTTCGCATTGGCCTGCGGCAGATTCATCTTGAATCCGCGGAAGTCTCTGAGAAGCACCTTGCTCTCTCTCGCCCGCCGGAAATCGAGGTTGCCTCGGTGGAGGCAGGTGTCATTTCGACTGAAATTCGACCGATGAAGGGCAACGAGCGGATGACACTCGGCCAGTACATGGCCGGGTCGCCGCTGCTCGTTTTTGTCACGGCGGCACATCACGAGCCGTCGGTGCGAATGAAGGAGATGGTGGATGCGATCGCCCGGGAGGGATTCCGCGTGCTGATTCTCTCAGGACCGGGCGAGACCACGGGCTATCCCGAAGCATCGCAAGCGCTGCTGCGCAGCCTGAAGATTCCTCGGTCCGAGAGTGATTTTCGCGCTGGCGCTCCCTATTACAACTATCTGTCGCCGGATGGGAAAATCCGATTGTCGGGAAATGGCTACCAAATGAATTTCAAGTCGGATTTTCTGTCGGTTGCCGGATCCCAGAAATCAGACAATTAGTCTTGTAGGGGGATTTTTTCAGGGATTGGAATCTGCGGCGTGGCAAGCGTATGCAGTCTGTTGTGAGTGTACGACGGGTGGCATCACGTTCGTCAGTTGCCCTGCCGGAGGGTGAGGGTTCCTTTCAATCGGGGAGGAAATCAATATGTTCACGAGGAAATCAGGTATCGCGGCACTTTTCACTGCTGTGTGTCTATTGGTAGCCATTGGTGGATGCGAGGGCCCAGAAGGCCCGCAGGGACCTCCGGGCACTTCACCTGTTTATATCAATGGGTGGATACAGCCCCATACTTCTCTGGACTCTTCGAGTCATGCCGAAGTGGAAGTCTACAACATTCCAGAAATCCCCAATGTCGAGATTAACGGCATTCCAATTCCGCTTCAGTATTCGTTCAGTTGGCGCATTCCGTATCGGTTTGTCCATCTTGATCTGCCCATTTCTGCTGGCGATTCTACGGAGCTTCTCGTGACCTACACAGAACTTGACGGAAGCTCTGGAATCGCAAAAGCGGGTGTAATTTCGCCCGGCCCATTTGAAATCACCTCGTCGGACACCTCATATGATACCATCGCTGTTGGAGATAGTCTGGCGGTTCGCTGGAGTCAATCGGATGGGGCTGACATTTACCTCGTTCGATTTGATTTTCAATTCCGTTATACGGACACCTCGGGAATTTCCGAGCGTTTCTACTGCACTATTGACACACTAATGTCGGATGTCTGTATCACTTTCTCGCCGACCGAACTTTTTCCGCCCATTGCAGAAATCGGTTCTGTAGAGGTTGCGAATGGACACTTCCAGATATGGGCAATAAACGGTCCTGCTAAAGAGGGTGACGAAGGCAATATTACCGGCGATGGAATGGGGTTTTTCAACGGATGGACTTCCGGAGGTTCTCTGTATATTCTTGTAGGTGGTTCCGATTCCTTGGTAAATGAAGCGGAGGAGCCGCCAAATCGTGTGCCAAAACTCATGAGGCATAGAGCCAACAGCGTAGACTCTTACAGAAGCAATCAGCAGGTCTTCCGTGCCTTCTGCAGAGCCTCTTTTGATTAGCGGGCTGACAGTTTTCCGTAGTCGAGCTGTGAGCCGAGAACGCTATGTGGAATCAGGAAAATGACGAGCATCAGGATTGAAGCCCCTAACACCCATCCCCTCGCCGGACGGTTGCGGCGTGTGGCGATGAACGCCGCCGCCCAGCCGATCATCGCAATCAGCGTCTTGTTATCCGTCAAATCCCACCCCAAAGGCACGCCGGTCCAAGCTGCGCCGAAGGCATAGTACTGCACCAGTGGCCCGAATATCATCCCCCCGACCAAAGTGAGTCCCGCTGCCCATGCCACATAGCGGCTCGTCTTTCCATGGCGGGTCAACGCCTCCAACCCGGCTCGTGTGGACACCAGCATCGCCGCGAAAATGAGCAGAACATGCGGCAACAAAATGGCTGCCGGGACCGCTCCCTTGTACCGCAAGACCACCGCTCTGTCTATCGGCAACATCAGCGTTTCATCCTCGCGACTGAGAAGCACATGGTACTCCACCTTTCCTGCCGGAGGTTGCTGAGGCAGGTGTGCGATAAGCTGATTCCCGTCGCGCTGCATTGGCGTCCGTGTCCACGGTTCGCCTGTGGGATAGCGGCGCCAAACCAGAGTGCCGGTTACGCCGGCATCGTCCACGGACACCGCAACCGGTGCGCCTCCTTCGCCGCCGTGCGTGCGGGCAAAGGTATAGGTGACGGTTGATTCGCCGAACTGCACCGTATCCCCGATGGAATGCGTTGGACCGGTGGCGCGCTGGTAATAAGCGGATGCCAGAGTAATGACGACCGCCAGAATCCAGAACAGCAGAGACTGGGCTTTTCGTCTTGGCGCTGATTCCTTAGAAGAGGTCATAAGCAACGACTGCCCCCGTCGCGGGCCGCGGCCAAACCCGAGGACTTCGAGCGACTCACTTCTTGATAGTCTATGTCAGTAGGGGCGCTGGTAGAAGGGCGTTTTGACCACCCGGGCGGGCAGGATACGGCCGCGCGCGTCAATTTCGAGTTTCGTGTCGATTTCACTCAGTTCCACGGGGACATAGCCGAGGCCGATGCCCTTGTCCGACATCGGTGAGACCGTTCCGGATGTAACCCGTCCGACCTCTTGTCCATCCGAAAGAATCCGGTAGTGCGGGCGCGGGAAACCGACGCCGTTGATCTGGAAGCCGATAAGTTTGCGTTTGGGACCTTCTTCCTTCACTTTCAGGAGCGGCTCGCGACCGATAAAATCCCCTTTTTTCAGCTTTGTGATCCAGCCGAGCCCGGCTTCGAGGGGATTCGTCGTCTGGTCAATGTCGTTTCCATAGAGACAGAATTTCATTTCAAGGCGCAGGCTGTCGCGAGCACCGAGACCGATGGGCTCGATCTCGAATTCCTTGCCCGCATCGAAGAGGGCATCCCAGAGAGCTGGCGCATCCTTGTTCGCCACCATCAGTTCAAAACCGTTTTCGCCGGTATAGCCCGTGCGTGAGATCAGAGCTTTCACGGCCGCGACCTCGCCCTCGGAGCACCAGTAGTATTTGATCGCTGACAGATCGGTTCTTGTCAGCTTCTGAACCACGGCCTCCGCGTGGCGACCCTGAACGGCCAGAAGCGAGTAGCTGTCGGAAATGTTCTCGAGTTCGCAATTTCCTCGCTTGTTCTGGAGGAACCAGGTCCAGTCTTTGTCGATGTTCGCGGCATTGACGATCATCATGAGGTGATTCGGGAAGCGGTAAACGAGCAGGTCATCCACGATTCCGCCATCGGGATAGCAGGCGCAACTGTACTGCACCTGATATGTCTCCAGCTTCTCAACATTGTTCACGGTGGTCCAGTTCGCAAACGCTTCGCGGTCCGGACCGCGAATGACAAACTCGCCCATGTGCGATACATCGAAAACACCGACTGTCGTCCGAACACGCCGGTGTTCAGCTCGGATTGAAGTGTATTGAACGGGCATGAGGAATCCACCGAAGTCCACCATCTTTGCCCCAAGTCTCTCGTGGATCGGCGTCAGTGCAGTTCGTTTTAAAGCCATTGTGCCTGAAGTGCTTTTGGAGTAATGAGTTTTCGAGCTAATATACGAAAAGTCGCTGTTTTGAGCAAGCGAAGCATCGGGGGAGAGCGTCGCTTGACAGCGCTCGCCTCGGTGCTTGACAAGTTTGTCGAGATTTCGCATATTTATCAAGTTGCGCATGTGACCGGCCCGAACCGCGCCGCCCTCCGGTGCGGCTCACTTGTAACATTTTGTTGTGCCGTCAGTTGTGGTTTTTTTCACATTCCCGCTCCAACGGGTGGCCCCGAGCCGGGCCGCCTCTTTTAGTCACAGTCCATTTCGATAAACCACTCGATAAATCCATATCAAAAGGAGCAGTTCATGTCAGACTTCGTTTCGCAGATTATGGGGCAAGTCAAAGCCAAAAACCCCGCCGAACCCGAATTCCATCAGGCGGTTGAAGAGGTGGTGGAATCGCTGCAACTGGTGATCGAGCGTCATCCCGAGTATCGGAAGGCGAAAGTGATCGAGAGGATCGTCGAGCCTGAGCGGGTGATCATGTTCCGTGTGCCGTGGATGGACGACCAGGAAGAAATTCATGTCAATCGAGGCTTCCGGATCGAGATGAACAGCGCCATCGGACCCTATAAGGGCGGCTTGCGATTCCATCCGTCGGTCAATCTTGGCATTCTCAAGTTCCTGGCATTCGAGCAGGTGTTCAAGAACGGCCTGACGACCCTCCCCATGGGTGGCGGCAAAGGCGGGTCGGATTTCGATCCCAAGGGCAAGAGTGACAATGAGGTGATGCGGTTTTGCCACAGCTTCATGTGCGAACTGTTCCGTCACCTCGGACCCAATACGGATGTCCCGGCCGGTGACATCGGCGTTGGCGGCCGCGAAATCGGATATCTTTTCGGCATGTACCGCAAACTGCGCAACGAGTTTACCGGCGTGCTGACGGGGAAGGGCCTAAACTGGGGCGGCTCGCTCATTCGGCCGGAAGCCACCGGATACGGCGCCGTCTATTTTGCCGCGGAAATGCTCACGACCCGAGGAGAAACGATCCAGGGGAAAACATGTCTGGTTTCAGGCAGTGGCAATGTCGCCCAGTACACGACCGAAAAGATTAACCAGCTTGGCGGCAAGGTTGTCACGCTCTCGGATTCCAACGGTCACATTTACGATCCCGAAGGAATTAACCCCGAAAAGCTGGTCTTCGTGATGGATCTGAAGAATGTCCGTCGCGGCCGTATCAAGGAATACACCGACAAGTACAAGAGCGCCACTTATACATCGACGGATCCAAAGCTGGACTACAACCCATTGTGGAACCACAAGGCCGATTGTGCGTTCCCCAGCGCAACGCAGAACGAGATCAATGCCAAGGATGCGCAGAACCTCCTCAAGAACGGGGTCTATGTCGTCTCCGAGGGCGCCAACATGCCGACCACGCCGGACGGCGTCAAGGTTTTCTTGGATAAAAAGGTCCTCTACGGCCCCGGCAAAGCGGCCAATGCCGGTGGTGTGGCCACATCCGGTCTCGAGATGTCCCAGAACAGTCTGCGAATGAGCTGGAGCCGTGAAGAGGTGGACTCGCACCTTCACCGGATCATGAAGAGCATCCACAAAGCGTCTGCGGAGGCTGCAGAGCGTTACGGGACTCCTGGAAATTATGTAAACGGCGCCAATATCGCTGGCTTCGTCAAAGTAGCCGATGCGATGATGGATCAGGGACTCATATAGACATTCCCCAAGTGGCTCAAGGACTGGCGCGGAGCAAGGTTCGTTTACTCCGCGCCTTGTTTTTTAAAGGGTTTCGCTTGGGACGGCTTGAAACCTTTCATGATTTTGCGTATCTTATAGAGTACACGGCAATCTCTCTTTCATCATTCACTATTTGTCTATGGAGACTTCTATGAAACGCGTGACTCGCATAGCGGCAATTTGGATTGGCTGCGTTTTTGTACTGGCGGGCTTTCAGCTGGCTCACGCCGGCAAAATCAAGATCGAGAAGCTGGACGATTTGCCCCGCCATACCTACAGAATCAATGTCAAAGCCGTCGATCTGCTCGATAACGATGCAGCCCTGATGAAACTGGCCGCTGAGGTCAAGAAAGACCTCGAAAATGATATGGAGAAATACGAGATCGACGACAAGACCACACTGCAGGCGTATTATTCTAACCTTGGCATGGTCGCCTTGCTGGAAAAAGACTATGACACCTACTTGAGCTTTTTGGACAAACGGAAGAAACTCGAAGACAAACTCTCCACCAAGCTCACGATGGGGCTATTCACGCAGGCCTACATCAAAGCGAAGCGCGCTCCCGATGGAGATTTCATGGCAAATTTCCGAACAGAGCTGAAGAAACTGGTGGAGGCCCTGCCTTATACTGAGTGCGAAGCCGACATCAAACAGACGAAAGGCAGCTCGGAAATCGTCTCCCGCAACCTCGTAGCGGGACTGCTTGAGTCCAGAATCCAGCCGGTACTGGACGGCAGCGACGGAGAGATGAGCAAGGATATCGCGACCAGTCTCTTGAATAACGCCTTCACGGTGCGATACTATCTGCCGCTCAAGGACATTGTCACCGAGGTGTATGGTGCCGTCATCGCCACGCACGAGGTGAAAAAGGCGGACATCTGGGCTGCGCGGGAAGTGACATTGACGCAAAAGGATGGCAAGGCTCCGGTGCTTCTGGCCGTGTGGGATTCCGGTGTGGATACCGATATCTTCGGAAACCAGATGTGGACCAACACCAAAGAGATTCCGGGCAATAACAAAGACGATGATAACAACGGATTCGTGGACGATGTTCACGGCATCGCGTACAGCCTCCATTCGGACAAGATTACCGAGCTGCTCCTGCCCATCGGCGATGTGTCCAAAGACCGCCCGCGTTTGCAGAGCCAGATGAAGGGACTGGAGGACATCACATCCGGTATCGACAGTCCGGAGGCTCAGGATCTGAAGAAACTCCTCGGCAGCCTGCCGCAGGATTCGGTGAAGCCGTTCATCGAAAATCTCACGAAATACGCCCACTATTGTCACGGCACCCATGTGGCGGGGATTGCCGCTCGAGGAAATCCGTTCGCCCGCGTTGTTGCGGCCCGCCTTACCTTTGATTATCATTTGATTCCGGAAGAGCCGACGGTCGAGCAGGCCAAGAAGGACGCAAAAGCCTTACAGGAATCTATCGACTATTTCAAGAAGCATTCCGTACGCGTCGTGAATATGAGCTGGGGTGGTTCACTCGAAGAGGTGGAGTCGGCGCTGGAGGCCAACAATGCAGGCGGCACGGCCGAGGAACGGAAGGCTCTCGCGAGGCAGATTTTCGAGATCGTCAACCAGGCCTTCTTCACGGCCATCAAGAATGCACCCGATATTCTCTTCATCACTTCGGCGGGCAACACGGATAGTGATGTGATTTTCGAGGAGTTCTATCCAAGTTCCTATAACCTGCCCAACATGATGTCGGTGGGAGCAGTGGATCAAGCCGGTGATGAGACGAACTTCACGAGCTTTGGCAAGGTGGACGTGTATGCCAATGGGTTTGAAGTACTCAGTTATGTTCCGGGCGGTGACCAGCTGAAACTCTCCGGCACGTCCATGTCTTCCCCGAACGCGACAAATCTTGCGGGCAAATTGCTGGCGATGAAACCTGACTTGACGCCGGCACAGGTTCGTGACCTGATTGTGCGCGGTTGCGACGAGAAACAGGCGGGCGATCGAAAAGTCCTGCTGATGAATCCCAAGAGGTCTATGGAACTTCTGGCTTCCTGGAAGTAGCAGACAACCAAGCATATCATATTATGGCGCGCTGTGAGCTGTTTTCGCGCGCAGCAAGCAAAGACGCCCCGACCGTATCCGGCCGGGGCGTTGCATATCCGAAGCGAGAGGTTTCTGTCTTTGGCGCTTTACAGGAAGTCTGTCCGCTGAATGTCAACGCAGTCAGTGTTGGCGTTGGACTCCCAATGAATATTCTCTGTCGCTACCCCTTCTTGTGCCGTTTGGGCTTGAAAACCACGCCCTGATTCGTGTGACCATTCATCTTGACGATGATTGGGTCGCGGAAGCGAAGATGCCGCACGAATTTGCCTTCTTTGAGGGCAGGTTGCCGCGCCAGCCAATCCCAGTCTATCAGTCCTTCGTTGCTGTCGGGATTCACCGTCAGATACCCGATCATAAGAGCGGTCAGATTCTGAAAGAAATGAGCTCCCTGAGACGGTGTCACTTTGAGGTCCTTGAGGCCGGTCTCGACGATCACTCGGGCCCCCGAAATCTGCTCCCAGTTCACCGGAATTCCCAGCCAGGGATCGGCCGAGCCCCACCGTCCGACGCCGATCAACAAATAAGGCCGCTCTTCTTCGACCAGCTTGGCGTTGAACCGGCCTACCTCACTAGCGACTTCGTGACTCTTCGTCCGATCAAATCGGTCGATATCCACGACGACAGCATCCCGGATGTCATCGATCATTCCAAAACCCATCGTGTGTGAGCTCTGGCAAATGAGGTCTGTTGGTGAGAGGTCCTCAATCTCTATATCCTCCAATTCGCGGCTTATGAGAAGAGGACGAATTTGCACAATCCCGAACTCGGTCGACGATGCCGGCAAGGTGGACAATCTGACCGCGAATTCGATTTCCACCGGACAACTCAAACCCCATGTTCCCAATTCCAGTATGCAGTTCAGGATTTCGGGCATCGGAAACAGTCCATGCTTGAGAATCGGTGCAAAACTGACGATGCGCACACCAGGCCGCGACAGCCCATCGTATACGGCATCATTCTCAGCCGAATAGACGGAAGCCATCGGCGCAAGAGTGCCGTCTCGCTCGGCGACATCGAGGCCGAAGTTCATCAGTTCCGGCTCCCGCGAAAAATCCTGCGCTTCGTCGTGGTCGTTGACTTCCAGTGCGAAAAAGGATTTCTGTGCATAGTCGAGAAAATCCCGTGTCGAAGAGAACTGGAGCAAATGGCGCGGGTGTTTGGGACAGAATCGAACCGCAGATCCTCCTTCAACCACAGTCTTCCCGAGTCCCAGAGCCACACTCACCACGCCATCGGACGATTTTGACGGCGGGGTCGGGTAGAAGTTGTGCGAACGGGCGACTCCGGCGAAGTCCGGATAGAAACGATTCTCGTGCTGCGACCCAACGACTTTCTGGATAATCACGGCCATCTTTTCTTCTTCTAAACGGTGTGGTGTTGCCTTCATGTACTGCTTGGCACGGAGGGAAAAAGTGGACGCGTAGACGCGCTTCATGGCCGCCAATAGTTGCTCCAATCGGATGCGCGGATCGGGATGGTTGTTGGGCAACATGTAGGTTCTGTACACGCCCGCAAACGGGTGGTACTGAGAGTCCTCCATCAGGCTTGAAGATCGTACGGCAAGAGGATAGCGGGCGCGATCGAGGAAGAGGGCGAGATCGCGCTTGATCTCTTCCGGATAATCGGCCTCCAGAAATCGTTGCTGAATTTTCTCTTCACTTGTCGAGCGCAGGGCGAAATCGCGCAGCTGATTCGATTCGAGGAATTGATCAAAGACATCCGTGCAAACGACGACTGTCGGAGGAACCGCGATGTGAACATTCTTGAATTCGGCGCCCAACGGATAGGTGTTGAGCAGATGATTCACGAACGCCAGACCCCTGGCCTTGCCACCCAGCGATCCTCCTCCGATTCGGGCAAAATAAGTTGTGGCGTCGAATATGTCAGGATTGAAATCGGCCACATGTCCGCGGCTCCGGTCTTTGCGAAAGGAACTCAGTGACTGGATCAGGTCTGCGCGAAGCGCTTCAAGCGATGGGTAGTCGGAAACCTTCCGTGGCTTCAGCTTGTCCGCGAGTTCGAATTCGGTGCGCGCTTTCAGCCAGTTTGAAAAGTCATCCCGCTCCCCGTGGAACCGTATACTTTCAACCGGGATTGTGTGCAGTTTTTCCTCCAAAGTGCGCATGTCATGCGCCCGGTCAATCACTGTGCCGTCCGGCAACCGGAAGGTGAAGTCACCAAAGCCGAGACTGTCAAACATAAATTGCTGCAATTCGTGGAGCAGCGTCGGGGAACCCTTGAGAAGGAATTTCACATTCAACGATTCGGCCAACTTGGCCATCCGTGCCTTGGAGGATTGCAGGAGAATCGGGATGTCCGGTCGGCGTTCCTTCACGCGCCGCGTGAATTCGGCGCCTGCCCCGGGATTCGTCACGCCGTTCTGCGGAAATTCAATATCGGAGATGACGCCGAGGACATGATCTTCATAGGTCAGATAGTAGTTCCACGCTTCTTCAAAATTGTCGCAAAGGAGGATTTTGGGCCTCGCCCGCATGCGGAGCACTTTGTGATAAAGGTTGACACTCTCAGAGATCAGACCCTGTGAATGTCTCATGAGCTCCGTGTAGATCATCGGGAGGTATGAGGAGTAGAACCGGATGTTATCTTCGATTAAAATGATATTCTGAACGCCCATTTCCCTCGTATCGTGCTCGATGTTCCAGCGATCCTCGATGTATTTCACGATCGCGATCAAGATGCGAAAGTCCCCCTGCCAGATGAACACTTTGTCGACAAAGGATGTGTCCTTGAGTTTCAACAGCTCAAGCAAATCCCGGTTGTCGAACGCCAGCAGGACGATGGGCATGTTCGGATTCTTTTCGCGGACCTTCAGCGCGAAATCCAACACATGCATATCACCGATATTCATCGTCGTGATTATCAAGTTGACACGGGGATCCTCACCGATCATGTGCACCGCTTCGGACGCCTTGGACACGCGGGTCAGACCCGGCACAAGCTGGAGATTGAGTTCCAGGAACTCGCTGATCATCTGTTCCCGCAATTGGCCGTCCTGAGCGAGCAGAAAAGAGTCGTAGAGGCTGGAGACGAGCAGAATCTCCTGAACCGTGTGCCGCATGAGATTCTGGAAACCCGTGGTCAGGCTCCTCGCCTCGTTATGCATGTGTTGTTCAAACTTCGCCATTGTCCTTCCGCGGGTTGTCAAGATTCGTATTCATACAGGAATGCGCTTTCCGGAGTGTGTGGGGATTCTCTGCGGCCGAGGTCCTTCAATGATACCGCAAACGCGGTGCCCGCCCGGCTTTGCCGGGGCCCGGCTGGCGAGTAAGTCCGGCTAAGCCCCATAATAATATACTGTGGCAGGGGGCAATAATCAACTCGCGGCCGCCAAGGTGCTTCGTGAGTGGAAGCAAGTCCTGGTGAAATGGGTGGCCTCTGCGCAGGATCGCACCGGTAATGTGTACAAAAGACAATATCCTTAAAACCAGGAGGATAACCCACTGCATCGTCGCCTTGCATACCATCCGGAACCGGTTAGTCATATTCGGAGTTAAAAGGTTCGAGTTGTCGTGTTTGGCTGACCCAAGAAACCGCATCTGTTTCGTTTGAAAGCTTCTATTAAACAACTATTTCCGTTCCTGTTGATTGCGAGCCTTGCACTCAGTACGAACGCAATATCAGGACAAGTTGCCAAAGACTTCGTCTCCTCAATCCTCCATGGCGAAGATTCGCGTTCTTGCTGCGACTGTGGCTGTTGCGAAACGGGAGATGAAAGCCCCGAGGACAGTTGCACTTGCTCCTTTCAACATGTCTCTGTGTCTCCTTTTGTGATCTCATCCTATTCTCATGGCGATCCTGTTTGCGTCGCCATGTATACGACACCCTCCTTTCACCCACCTGTCCAAGCACCCACATTTTCCATTGATCGCCCCCCCATATCGGCTGCCTGAGATTTGACGGAGTCCTCGCTCCGTTCGCATTGGAGCGAGGTATACGCTGAGACAGCTTTGCTGTCTTCAGCGCCATATCACCATTCGCCAAATTTGGAGCAGCAATGAAATACAAGCTATTTGTATACCTTCTCCTCGTTTGCGCCGTCGCGGCATCCGCCGCAAATCTTCACGCGGCGATCGTGCAAGGACGGATCCACGGCGGCGAGAATGAGCCACTGTTAGGGGCAAATGTCCTCGTGGTCGGAACTCAAAGAGGCGCATCATCGGATATGGACGGGCATTATGTGATATCGGGTCTCTTGCCGGGCAACTACACCTTGAGAGTATCGCTGGTCGGCTATTCCACGGAAGAGCGAGCTGTCGCAATATCCGAAGATGACGAGTTGGTGGTCGACTTTCATCTTGAAGTCAATCCGATTTTCCTGGAAGAAATGAAAATCAGCACGGAGCGGGAAGTTTCGGGTGTGGACGCCGAAGAACCCGTTCGCAAGGAGATTATTGTCGCCCAGGAGTTGCAGGCAGCGTCCACGGATGGAGGGCTCCTGAGTGCTCTTTCAGACCAGACGGGACTGACGGTTCGCCCCTGTGCATTATGTGGATCCATGGGGATCGGTATGCAAGGTCTCGATCCATCCTATACGGACATCAATGTGGACGGTCTGCCGGTCTTGTCGGGCCTGGGAACGCTTTACAGTCTGGATGGCATCTCTATCGCGGATATCTCGAGTGTCGAACTCGTGAAGGGCAGCGGCTCCAATCTGTTTGGGAGTGGCGCGATTGCGGGCGGTGTCAATCTCGTCTCGACGAGGACCACAAATGCGCCGTCGCTGCGCGTGAATCTGTCCGGTAGCGACACTTGGCAACACACGATGGCTCTCAGCGGTTCACACCGGCTTGGCAATATTCCGTTTCGGCTGTCGACAACCTACAGCTCGGAGCCGGACAAGGTCGACCGCGACAGCGATGGAGTGACCGACACCCCCGAGTACAAGCGGCTCAATGTCATCGGATCTCTGTCAAAGAACATCGGGAGCAGTGAAGTTCGACTTGGAGGGCGACTGTACACCGAGCGCCGCTTTGCCGGAGAGACTCGCTGGACGGAAAATGACAGAGGAAGCGACGAGGTCTACGGTCGTGACATCGAGACGGATCGCAAAGAAGTCTCCTTTGCCTACACCACAGACCCGACGAACGCAACGCGCTTCTCATTCAACGCCGCCGCGGTCAGACACGAGCAGAACTCCTGGTATGGAACGACTCGATTTGACGCATCGCAGGATCTGATTTCGGTCAAGACTTCGGTCGAGGAGGACTGGAGCCCTGTTCACAGCACCTTGTTTCAAGGCGTTTTTCAGCACGACGACTATAAGGACAACCTCGCGCTCGGCGCGCCAACGGATCGTCTGAACCGCATTCCCGGAGTCATTGCTCAGCACACTTGGAAAGCCGGGCATGGTTGGGTGTTTCTTGGAGGAAGTCGATTGGAGCACTTCAATGACTACGGTTGGGTGTTCAATCCGCGAGGATCCGTTCTTTGGCGACCGGACGATGCTTGGGGACTTCGTCTCTCGGGTGGCACCGGCTTTCGCCGCGTATCCATTTTCAGTGTTGACAAGGCGGTTCATGCCGGATTTGACAATGTTCTTATTCCGGATAATCTGAAACCGGAGAGGAGCGTCGCAGGGTCCTTCTCTGTGAATCGCCAATGGCTCCGCAGGAACTACTCTGTCACGGCGGATCTGAATGCATTCTATACTGTCTTTGACCACAAAGTCATTCTGGCTTACAGCGACCATATCGGGACGACACAGTACTCGAATGCAGAAGATGCTTACAGCCGTGGCGTTGAGTTGAAACTCACTTGGAGGGATGTGCGTGGCTGGGTGCTGAAGCTTGGAGGGACCCGGACGGAAGTGCAGTACAAGGACGCGATGGGATGGCACGAAGTTCATCTGCAGAATCGCTACACGGGCAGCAGTTCCCTGGAGAAGAACTGGGTTTCCGCCGGCGTGTCCGCCGAGATTTCCGCCGATTTGTACGGCCCGCAGAAACTGCCTGAGGGTCGAAGCCGAGCCCTGTCGCCAACTTACACGCTGTGGAATCTCAGAGTGTCCAAGGAAATGGGCCCCTTTGAACTCTCTGGGAGCGTCAAGAATCTCACCGACTGGACACAACCCGACAATCCGTATCTCTACGACACGGCAACGGGGAAAAGACTGTTTGATTCGTCAATGCTCTATGGCCCGCTTCTGGGCAGAACAGTTCACTTGAGTCTGAGCTATGCGCTCGGAAATGACTAAAAGGAGAATACGATAATGAACCGGAACAATATCTTCGCACTGACCCTCGCGATTCTACTGGGTGCCGTCTGGCATATTGGCGTTGCGGGAACCACCGACAAAATGCAGGACACATCCATTGTTGAAGGGAATGTCTGGATCACCGAGGATGGTCAGAGGCTCTTCACCTGTCCCGTCATGGGAGGAGAAGGTCTCGTCACGCAAGCGCCCTCTTATTCGGACCTCGAAGGCGTCCGATACTATCACTGCTGCGCTCCCTGCCGAGGAAAATTTCAATCCAATCCCGCCAAATGGATGAAGCACTTCGCGGTGCCCGGGAATGTCGTTCGCGTCGACGAAGCCGGGAAGCATTTCGTCGATCCGGTGGACGGCAGCGAAGGGATCGTGACCGACAGAGTGATGTCTTGTGATGTCGATGGCAAACGCTACTACTTCACTTCGAAGAGGTCCGAGGAAGTCTTTCGCAAGCATCCGCAGCATTACATGAGAATGATGCCGGAGGGCATGGCTGAGTAATCCCTGTCGAGGACGGAAGTGCAAAACAGAAAGGCCGGGCACAAAAGTGTCCGGCCTTTCTTATGTGTCTATCGGAACCTCATACGCTCGTGCTTACACCCTTCTTCGGGCAGAGGTCGGCGATGATGCACTCCGAGCACTTTGGTTTACGCGCAACACAGACGCGGCGGCCATGCCAAATCGTCACATGGCTGAAATCGATCCAGACATCGGAGGGCAGCAGCGCCATCAGATCTCGTTCAATCTTCTCCGGATTGGTCTCTTTCGTCAGCCCCATCCGGAAGGCAAGACGGCGCACATGAGTGTCGACGACCACGCCGGTCGCCAGTCCGAAAGCGGTTCCCAAGACGACATTGGCGGTCTTGCGTCCCACGCCGGGGAGCTTCACCATCTCGTCTATCGTTCTCGGAACCTGCCCCTCATGGTTCTGAATCAGTGCCTGAGAAAGCCCGCGCAGAGACTTGGCTTTGTTACGGAAAAAGCCGGTCGGTCGGATGTCCTTTTCCAGTTCCTCTGTCGGCACCGCCAGGTAGTCTTCAGGTCCATGATATTTCTTGAAAAGAGTTTTGGTCACCGTGTTGACTTGCTCATCGGTGCATTGCGCTGAAAGGATTGCCGCGACGAGCAACTCGAAAGGAGATCGATGGCTGAGCGCCGTGGTAGCACGTGGGTAGGCTTTATCCAGATGCTCCCATATCTTCTGCGCGCGAGCTTTCTTGTTGTCGGACGTGCTTCTTCTCCCTTTTCCCTTTTCTGGCAAGTTTGCCTCCTTCGCAGAGACGGTAGAGGGCTTCACGAAGTGCCGGCTCGGTCATGTTTCTGGCGACGAACTTTCCGTCGTGCGCGAGCGAGATTTTACCCGTTTCTTCCGAAATCACCACGGCCACACAATCCAATTCCTCTGTGACCCCCAGTGCCGCGCGATGACGCGTGCCGAGTTCTGAATCGAGGTGGGGATTCTCGGTAAGGGGCAACAGACAG